>OFLL01000006.1_pt1 | contig 335763 bp, 326 predicted proteins | sample 1540861 | NCBI WGS metagenome assembly OFLL01 (sample SAMEA4413039, study PRJEB24355) | metagenome | biome: human; feature: gut; material: faeces | place: United Kingdom | collected 2010 | reverse complement strand
CCCACACAGATTGTCTGATAAATTGTTAAAGAGCAGTGAGTTAGGTTGCTAACTCGAGGTGGCGTATATTACGCTTTTCACCTGAAGAGTCAAGCTTTTTTCTTATTAAGAAACGGTGTTTTCACCGGCTTGAATCTTTCTGGCTGGGCGACTGGTTCTCGTTAGAGGAGTCGTTGTTCCCGGTCAGTGGAGGCGCATTATAGGGAGTTCTCAGAAGGCCGCAACCCCTAAATGCAAAAAACTTTTCAAGCGCGGTATTTTTCGACAAAACGCTGAACAAGCCAGCGTTTTCGTCACTTTTCATACTGAATATGGCCAAACTCCTGGGCAAAACGTTCCACTTGCTGCCAATCGGTGTATTCCACTTCTTTACTGCTGTCTGTTTCGCCACCGGTCATACGCATAATAAGTTGAATCATTACGCGATCGAGCCAGCGATAACGTGGATAACGCAGTGCGCCGGCAAACACGGCGCACTGTTTTGGCTGCCAAGGCGACGCCAGCAGGAACTTGCGGGTATAAGCATTGGTCTGCGGGGAACGTTTGTCCGCTTTACGGGCGGTCAGGTTGACGCTAAAGAATGCGCTCGGCATCCGGTTCAATTGTTCAGCGTGGCGTTTGACGAACTTTCCCAATGTCGGATGGAAATGACCATAACGCACCGATGCGCCAATCAATACCTGCTGATACTGCGTGAGGTCAATATTACCCGCCTGCAGCAAATCGATCACATCGCAGCGCAGCGTATCCTGCAGTTTGTTTGCTATATAAGAGGCGATAGAACGTGTTTGCCCATCACGGCTAGAATAAAGAATCAGTGCCTTCACGGCGTTACTCCTTTTATCAAGGTCATTCGCGCCAGAACGTCGGCGTAAACAGAACCAGCAGTGTAAAGACCTCAAGGCGACCAAACAGCATCGTCAGAACCAGGATCCACTTTGCCGGTGCAGGCATGGTAGTAAAGTTATCCGCCACCACCCCCAACCCCGGCCCCAGGTTGTTCAGTGTCGCCGTCACAGCAGCGAAGGCAGAGAAATCATCCACACCGGTTGCGATAATGGCCAGCATGCTGACGATAAAGACCAACGCATAAGCCGAGAAGAATCCCCATACCGCCTCCAGGATCCGTTCCGGCAGTGCGCGGTTACCCAATTTTATCGTGTAAACCGCGTTAGGGTGCACCAGCCTTTTTAGCTCACGCGAGCCCTGCAAATAGAGCAACAGAATACGGATCACTTTCAGGCCGCCCCCCGTCGAGCCGGCACAGCCACCGATAAAGGCAGAGCAAAGCAGCAACATCGGCAAGAATAACGGCCATTTGGAAATGCTGTCGGTAGTAAAGCCCGCCGTCGTCGCCATCGACACCACCTGGAAGAATGCCTGATTGAGTGTTTCCATACCGGTTTTGTAAACACCATGCCCCCAGAGTACGCCAGTGCAGACCACCACCAGCGTCAACTGGACGGCGATAAACATGCGAAACTCAGGATCACGCCAGTACACTTTCAGGCTGCGCCCGCTCAACAAGGCAAAGTGCAGACCGTAGTTACAACCGGAGATCAGCAGGAAAATAGCAATAATGGTGTTGATGGTGGGACTGGCGTAGTAACCGATGCTGGCATCGTGGGTAGAGAAGCCGCCAATGGCGATGGTCGAGAAACTGTGGCCTATGGCGTCGAACATCGACATGCCTGCCCCCCAGAGCGCCAACGCGCAGGCAATGGTCAGCAGAACATAAATCAGCCACAGGGTTTTAGCCGTTTCGGCAATGCGCGGGCGCATTTTGTTATCTTTCAGTGGACCCGGCATTTCAGCCCGGTACAACTGCATCCCCCCGACACCGAGGATCGGCAGTATCGCTACGGCCAACACGATAATCCCCATCCCGCCCATCCATTGCAGCATCTGCCGATAGAACAAGATGGCTTTGGGTAACGAGTCCAACCCCACCAAAGTTGTCGCCCCCGTGGTGGTCAAACCGGAAAACGACTCGAAGAAGGCATCGGTCAGCGACAGGTTAGGCCGCTCCGAAAATAAAAACGGCAATGCCCCGACGCTGCCCAGCACCGTCCAGAACAGCACCACGATCAAAAAGCCTTCCCGCGGCTTCAACTCGTGCTTTTGTTTACGGTTAGGCCACCACAGCATCAGGCCAATGGTCACCGCCACAAAGAAGGTCTGGCTGAAAGCCCGCCCTGCCCCATCGCGGTATATCAATGCCACCAGACCAGGAATAAACATCGTCCCGGAGAACAGGATGACCAACAAACCCACGATACGGGTAATAGCGCGAAAATGCATTTCAGCACGATCCTTAGCAATTCAGTTGGGGGGAATTATTGCGAAATGGGGGTTAATTGCAAATTACCGCGACTGAGATCACGTAATTTATTCCCGAACGCCTCAACGCCGGTGACCGGTAAAGCCAGATGCAGCACGACGGAGGCACCATATTCCCCCTGTACAATCCGCCCTTCTGTTTGCTGCAACAGATTCTCTACCAGTGCCAACTGAGCATAGTCGCATTGCAAAGTATATTCGGCCTGCGGGATCTTGTAGCTTACGGCCAACTGTTTTAATGCCTGCTGCACCCCGCTGCCGTAGGCTCTTACCAAACCGCCGGTGCCCAACTTGATACCGCCGTAGTAACGTACCACTACGGCGGTGATTTCGCCTATGCCACTACCCATAAGCTGCGCAAGGATAGGTTTACCCGCCGTGCCGGAGGGCTCCCCGTCATCTGAGAAGCCTAATTGCTGAGAATCGGTCGGCGGCCCGGCGACAAATGCCCAGCAATGGTGCCGCGCTGCCGGGTGCTCATCACGTACCTGCTGAATAAACGCCTTGGCCGCATCAACCCCGCTGGTCGGCGCCAGCAGGGTGATAAAACGGCTCTTCTTGATTTCCTCGCTGACGCTAATGGGGCCTGCGGGGATCGGATAAGGCTGCATCAGGCCAGGTTCAGATCGCGCGTCATGTTCTCAATGCGCTTTTCATGGATCACGATATTGTCTTCAATACGGATACCACCATAAGGTTTCAGCGCATCGATACGATCCCAGGCAAAGTGTTGGCTGAATTCGCCGCTGCGCCACGGTGCAAGCAGGGATTCAATAAAGTAGAGGCCAGGTTCGATGGTCAACACCATGCCAGGTTGTAAGACGCGGGTGCAGCGCAGGTATGGGTACTTAGATGGCGCTGCCAGGTGAGTACCTTGTTCATCCTGCATAAAACCGGCTGAGTCGTGTACCTGCAGGCCCAGAGGATGGCCCAAACCGTGCGGCAGGAATGGCGTGGTAAGCCCTTGTTCCACCATGGCTTCTTCGCTGATACCGCTCACCAGTTTGTGGCTTTTAAGCAATTTGGCGATGCGCTGGTGCATCTGCACATGGTAATCGGTGTAACGCACACCGGCTTTGATGGTTTCCATCAGCGCCAACTGCTCGTTATTAAGATCTTTAACCAACTGGGCGAAATCGCTGCCGCTCTGGCCAGCATAAGTACGAGTCAGGTCGGCCGCATAGCCGTTATATTCCGCACCAGCATCGATCAAGAAGCTCAGCATTTCAGCCGGCGGTTGGTGATCCAGCGTGGTGTAATGCAGTACCGACGCATGCTCATTCAGCGCAACGATATTGTCGTAAGGCACATCGGTATCGCGATGGCCTGTCGCCGTGAGATAAGCCAGGTTGATATCAAACTCACTCATGCCTGACAGGAAAGCTTCGTGGGCAGCACGATGCCCCATAACCGCGGTCTTCTGCGCTTCACGCATGCAGGCCAGCTCGTAGCCGGTTTTGATTGAGCGATGGAAGTCGAAGTAGTTCAGCACCGCTTTAGGGTTAACGTTCTCTGCCGAAATACCGAGATCGCGAGCGCGCTGTTGCGCATAACCGATATAGCCCACGCGCTCACGCTGGGCTGGCAGCTGCTGAGCGATATCGTCAGCATTGGCCAGCGGTATCAGTTCAACAGATTTGGTCCAGAAACTGTCCGGCAGCGGCTCAACGCTATGCCAGTAATCGACCGGCGAATAGAACCACAGCTTCGGTTTGTTAACGCCGTCCACCCACAGCCAGCAGTTTGGAACCGAAGTCACCGGTACCCAGGCTTTAAAATGCGCATTCACTTTGAACGGATAACTGCGGTCGTCCTGGAATATCCGCTGCAGTTCCCCTGAGTGAATCAGCAACGCGTCCAGTTTGTTGCGCGTTAACACTTCACGCGCGCGTTTTTGCAGTTCTGCCAGGTGGTCGTTATACAAAGAAGCCAGTGTTTCCATCACAATACCCTTTTACATACCATTAGAACGGAATGCCTCATCTTAGCACACCGTTCCTGCGTACCAACCTCATCGCCTCTGGCATGCGGGGCGCTTCGCAAATCACTGTAAATGTCGTTACATCCGCAGCTTAACAATTAACCAGGCGATAAAACCTGACGAGGCGATCGCGGCGGCCCACAGACCGTGATGCTCAAGCAAAACGGCACCGGCCGCAGCGATACCCGCCAGGCACTGCTGCAGAAACCCACACAACGCCATGGCATAGGCACCCTGCTCTTTGGCATCGCTGACGGCCATCGCCATACTGTTAGGGAACAATACCGCCTGGCCAAAAATCGTCAGGCAGTACAGCACAATGAATAACGCCATGCCGGAAAGCCCCACCAGCACACCGCTCCACCACAGCAGCATGATCGCGACGGTCGTCATAGCGACAATACTCGCTCCTACCTGCATTAGCCGTTTGCCGCCGAAACGCGCCACCGTCCGATTCACCGCCATCGCCCCGGTAAAGTAAGCTACGCCGATCACCAATCCTAGTGCCCCAAAGGCCGTCACGTTCAGACCAAACCCCTGCTGCATAATAAACGGGCTCACCTCTTGCAGGGTTACCGTAGTAGCGAACCCTAATCCACCGACGCATGCCGGCCAGAAAAATCCCGGTCGACGCAAAATGCGCCAATAAGCCGTGGCCATCGGCGGACGAGGCCCCGCCCTCCTGCCAGCTTCCAACGGCAGCGTCTGCATAAGCAGCAGGATCGCCAGCCCGCTCAGCCCCATCAGTACAAAGCCCATTTGCCAGTGCGAATATTGGCTCAGCAACCCACCGATAAACTGCCCACCGCCCAACGCGGCGATAAAGGCAATCGACAACACCGAAAGGCGTCGTGCCAGCTCGTCGCCGCTCCAGTTATCGCGAACAATAATGCGTGCGATGATCGCGGCGCCCCCGGCGGCAATGCCCTGCAGTGCCCTCAGCACCAATAATTGGGTGCCATTGCTGCAAAACGCCAGCAGCGCGCTGCAACTGATAAACAACGCCAACGACAACGTCAGCGGCAGGCGCCGCCCAAAGCGATCGGCTGCCGCGCCCCAGAACAGCACCGGTAGCGCGGCGCCAATGACGAATATTGATATCGATAGCTCGGTGGCGCGGCGCGTCATCGACAATTCCTGCATCACCGTCGGCAACGAAGGCAGATACACCGTTGTCGCCATCTGCGCCATGAAGACCAGCAAGCAGGCCAGCGTCATGGTTCTGGCGGGAAGACTCCAAAACCCACTCTGTTTTGCACATACCGCCTTACTCATTTCGCACCTCTGGGTGTTTAGCGCTTCGCTCCGGCAAGTGTATGAGGGGTTTCCCACACCAGCAAATCACCATAACGCATAAAATATAACTTCGTTATAAATCAAAATATTAACCCAGAGTCATGTGATCCGCCCTGCAAAAATGCAATCTCTTATTTGCATATTGTTAACATAAAAACCACACTCCTCATCATCTGGTCATACCAGATCAAACGCTGATTCAGGAGATAGACATGCTCTACCAAGGCGAAACATTACAACTGCACTGGCTCGACAACGGCATCGCCGAGCTGGTGTTCAATGCCCCAGGTTCTGTAAACAAGCTGGATACCCGCACCGTTGCCAGCCTGGGCGAAGCGCTCACGGTTTTGGAAAAGCAGACCGAGCTGAAAGGCCTACTGCTGCGTTCCACGAAAGCCGCCTTTATTGTCGGCGCCGATATCACCGAGTTCCTTTCTTTATTTGCGGCTCCAGCAGAAAAACTGCAGGAATGGCTGGTCTTTGCCAATAGCATCTTTAACCGGTTGGAAGATCTGCCGGTACCGACCATTTCGGCCATTAACGGCTATGCGCTCGGCGGCGGTTGCGAATGCATTTTGGCTACCGACTTCCGCGTCGCTTCACCGGATGCACGCATTGGCCTGCCGGAAACCAAACTGGGCATCATGCCCGGTTTCGGTGGTTCCGTACGTCTGCCACGCCTGTTGGGTAACGACAGCGCACTGGAGATCATCGCCGCCGGTAAAGACGTCAGCGCCAAAGACGCACTGAAGGTTGGCCTGGTAGATGCGGTGGTTGCCCCGGAAAAATTGGTCGATGCCGCGCTGAAAATGCTGCAACAGGCGATCGACGGCAAACTGGATTGGCGCGCTTATCGTCAGCCAAAGCTCGAGCCATTGAAGCTTAGCCCAATCGAAGCCGCCATGAGTTTCACCACCGCCAAAGGCATGGTGATGCAAACCGCGGGCAAACATTACCCGGCACCGATGACCGCGGTCAAAACCATTGAGGCCGCTGCCAAGCTAGGTCGCGATGAAGCGTTGAAATTGGAAACCGCCAGCTTTGTGCCATTGGCCCGCTCCAAAGAGGCGCGCGCCCTGGTCGGCATTTTCCTCAACGATCAGTTTGTGAAAAGCCAGGCGAAGAAGCGGGCGTTGAATGCTGAAGCACCGAAGCAAGCTGCTGTGTTGGGGGCCGGTATCATGGGTGGCGGCATCGCCTACCAGTCCGCGCTGAAAGGCGTGCCGGTGATCATGAAAGACATCAGCGACAAATCCCTGACGCTCGGCATGAATGAAGCCGCCAAGCTGCTGAACAAGCAACTGGAGCGCGGCAAGTTGGACGGCATGAAGATGGCCCAGGTGCTGTCGACCATTCAGCCAACGCTGGACTATGCCGGTATCGAGCGCGCACAGGTCATCGTCGAAGCCGTGGTCGAGAATCCTAAGATCAAGGCGGCAGTGCTATCCGAAGTGGAAGGCCTGATTGGCGAGGATACCGTCCTGGCCTCCAATACGTCGACCATTCCGATTAATCACCTGGCGAAATCGCTGAAACGTCCGCAGAATTTCTGCGGCATGCATTTCTTTAACCCGGTACACCGTATGCCGCTGGTAGAAATCATCCGCGGCGAGCAGACCAGCGACAGCACTATTGCTGTGGTGGTGGCCTACGCCAGTCGCATGGGTAAAACGCCGATTGTGGTGAATGACTGCCCGGGGTTCTTCGTCAACCGCGTGCTGTTCCCGTATTTCGCCGGTTTTAGCCTGCTGCTGCGCGACGGCGCGGATTTCCGTCAGATCGACAAAGTGATGGAAAAACAGTTTGGCTGGCCAATGGGCCCGGCTTATCTGCTCGACGTGGTGGGGATTGATACCGCGCACCATGCCCAGGCAGTGATGGCTTCCGGTTTCCCTGAGCGTATGGGCAAAGATTACCGTGACGCTATCGACGTGATGTTCGATAACCAGCGTTTCGGTCAGAAAAATCAGTTGGGCTTCTATCGCTACAGCCAGGACAACAAAGGCAAGCCGCGTAAAGACAACGATGAGCAAACCGATGCCCTGTTGGCGACCGTCAGCCAGCCACGTCAGACCGTCAGTGACGAAGAAATCATTGCCCGCATGATGATCCCGATGATCAATGAAGTGGTGCGTTGTCTGGAAGAAAACATCATCGCCAGCCCGGCCGAGGCCGATATGGCACTGGTCTACGGCATCGGTTTCCCGCCGTTCCACGGAGGGGTATTCCGCTACCTGGATACGCTTGGCACCACCCATTACGTCGAAATGGCTCAGCGTTACGCGCATCTTGGCGCTCTGTATCAGGTGCCTGCCGGTCTGCGCGCCAAAGCCGAACGTAATGAAAGCTACTACCCGGTGGCAGCGCCGCTGTCCGATGTCTCCACTGGCCAACCGGCATGAGGTCATAAAGATGGAAAACGTAGTTATTGTTGATGCCGTACGCACGCCGATGGGCCGCTCCAAGGGCGGAGCCTTCCGCCAGGTACGAGCCGAAGATCTTTCCGCTCACCTGATGCGTGCCGTACTGAGCCGCAATTCGGCGTTGGACGCAGCCGAAATTGACGACATTTACTGGGGTTGTGTGCAACAGACGCTGGAGCAGGGCTTTAACATCGCCCGTAACGCTTCGCTGCTGGCTGAGATCCCGCACAGCGTACCGGCCGTAACCGTCAACCGGTTATGCGGCTCCTCCATGCAGGCGCTGCACGATGCAGCGCGCGCCATTATGGTCGGCGACGCGCACGTCAGCCTGATTGGCGGCGTCGAACATATGGGCCACGTGCCGATGAACCACGGCGTGGATTTCCACCCGGGGCTCAGCCGCAGCGTGGCAAAAGCCGCCGGCATGATGGGCCTGACCGCCGAGATGCTGGCCAAGATACACAATATCAGCCGTCAGATGCAGGACGAGTTCGCCGCGCGCTCGCACCAACGTGCGCATGCCGCCACCCTGGCCGGCTACTTCAAGAATGAAATTATTCCCACCACCGGCCACGACGCCGACGGTGTGCTGACCCGTTATGACTTCGACGAAGTGATCCGCCCGGAAACCACCGTTGAAAGCCTTGCGGCACTGCGCCCGGCATTCGATCCGGTCAACGGCACCGTGACCGCCGGCACCTCTTCGGCCTTGTCCGACGGGGCATCCGCCATGCTGCTGATGAGTGAATCTCGTGCCAAAGCGCTCGGTCTGAAAGCCCGTGTACGCATTCGCTCAATGGCGGTCGTCGGCTGCGATCCGTCCATTATGGGCTACGGCCCGGTGCCTGCCAGCAAGCTGGCGTTGAAGCGCGCCGGACTGACCGTGCAGGACATCGACCTGTTCGAACTGAACGAAGCCTTTGCTGCACAGTCATTGCCATGCATCAAGGATCTGGGCCTATTGGACAGCATCGATGACAAGATCAACCTGAACGGCGGCGCCATTGCGCTGGGTCACCCGCTGGGTTGCTCGGGCTCCCGCATCTCGACCACCCTGCTGAACAACATGGAACGCCGCGATGTGCAGTTCGGTCTGGCGACCATGTGTATTGGCCTGGGCCAGGGGATTGCCACCGTCTTTGAACGCGTTTAGCTGTGTCTATTTGGCCTGACTGCGTCACACTTTAAACCGCAGCACGCCAACAAGTTTAGTTGCCGTACTTCCCGCCTGTCAGGGGCGGGTTTTTTTATGCCTGAAATCCGCAGACGGCCAATAAAAAAGGGCAGCCATTGGCCACCCCATTTTTACCCGCTTCGCCGCTTAGATAAACGAGAAGGCGTCGCCAAACATGTGCGCTTCCAGCGCGCCACGTTCGGCACAGAAGCGTTCACGAGCGATTTTCGCCATCTCGAAACGACCGGCAATATAAATGTCGTGCTCCGCCAGCGTACCGAAATCCTGCAATACCGCACTGAGCACCGTGCCACTGCGGCCACGCCACTCTTCTTCCGGCTGTTCAACCACCGGAATAACTTTCAGGTTCGGGTGCTGTACTGACAGCGCTTCCAGCTCGCTCAAATCATACAGGTGCTTGAGCTCGCGCCCGCCCCAATAGATAGAGATATCGCGGTCAGGCTGCTGCTCGAGTGCGGCCAACAGAATCGAGCGCGCATATGAGAAGCCGGTGCCGCCGGCGATCAACACCAGTGGACGGCTGCCCTCTTCACGCAGCCAGGCGTCACCGTGCGGAATATCAACGGTAATCGCCTGCTCTTTCAGAATGCGATCCATCACTGCCATGGCGTACAGATTCAGTTCCGAAGCACCGATATGCAGTTCAATATAATCCTGCTCTGTCGGGGTCGATGCCAGCGAGAACGGACGCTTGTCGCGCTCATCCATCACCACCATCAGATACTGCCCTGCCTTGAAAGAAAACGGCGCCTCTGGCACCAAACGTACCCGGTAAACCGTATCGGTAATGGCCTCTACGGAGGTCACTTTACAGCTCAATATTGTCATGCGTTCCCTCTGTCGGGTCATCAATGCAAAACTGAGAACAGAGCCTGACATCCCCTTCATATTTGAAGCTGCATCTTTGTTGGCTTTTCTCGCTTACCCCAGTCACTTACTCAAATAAGCTCTTGGGGTGCGCTGCGTTGCCGCCGCAATGCAACTCCAATTATTTTGGGTACATTATAATGTCGGTTCTCTGTCACTGAAAATTGCGAGCTCATCCCAGATGTCATCGATGCGCGCACGCACCTTTTCATCCATCTCAATCGGACGGCCCCATTCGCGCTCGGTTTCACCCGGCCATTTATTGGTGGCATCCAGCCCCATCTTCGAACCCAAACCGGAAACCGGTGAGGCGAAGTCCAGATAATCGATCGGCGTATTCTCCACCATCACGGTATCCCTTGCCGGATCCATTCTGGTGGTAATCGCCCAAATCACATCATTCCAGTCACGCGCATTGACGTCATCGTCGCAGACGATAACAAACTTGGTGTACATAAATTGACGCAGGAACGACCAGACGCCCATCATTACGCGTTTAGCATGACCAGCATACTGTTTCTTGATGGTCACCACCGCCAGACGATAAGAACAGCCTTCGGGCGGCAGATAGAAATCGACAATTTCCGGGAACTGCTTTTGCAGAATGGGAACGAAGACTTCGTTCAGCGCCACGCCCAGCACCGCAGGCTCATCCGGCGGACGGCCGGTGTAGGTCGAGTGGTAAATGGCATCGCGACGCTGGGTGATGTGAGTGATGGTAAATACCGGGAAGTGATCGATCTCGTTGTAGTAGCCGGTATGATCGCCATACGGGCCTTCCGGCGCCATTTCACCCGGTTCAATGTAGCCTTCCAACACGATTTCCGCGCTGGCCGGCACTTCCAAATCGCAGGAGAGGCACTTGACCACTTCGGTTTTGTTGCCGCGCAGCAGCCCGGCAAAAGCATATTCAGACAGGGTATCCGGTACCGGCGTCACCGCGCCGAGGATAGTGGCGGGATCCGCCCCTAATGCCACCGCAACCGGGAAACGCTCACCGGGATGCGCCTGACACCATTCCTGATAATCCAACGCACCGCCACGGTGGGACAGCCAACGCATGATCACTTTATTTTTGCTCAGCACCTGCTGGCGATAGATGCCCAGATTCTGGCGCTCTTTTTGCGGCCCGCGGGTTACCGTCAGCCCCCAGGTGATCAGCGGCGCAGCGTCTTCCGGCCAGCAGTGCATCACCGGGATACGGCTGAGATCAACGTCATCGCCCTGCCATACTTGTTCCTGACAAGGGGCTGAACCCAACACCTTGGTCGGCATGTTCAACACTTGTTTGAACTTCGGCAGTTTGTCGAACAGATCGCGAAAGCCCTTCGGCGGCTCTGGCTCTTTGAGGAACGCCAGCAACTTGCCGACCTCGCGCAACGAGCTGACATCTTCCTGGCCCATGCCCATCGCAACGCGGTTGGCGGTACCGAACAGATTGCACAACACCGGCATATCGTACCCTTTAGGGTTTTCGAACAGCAGTGCCGGGCCGCCCGCACGTAAAGTACGATCGGCAATTTCTGTCATTTCCAGATAGGGATCAATCGGCTGGCTGATGCGTTTTAGTTCCCCTCTCTTTTCCAGCAACGAGAGGAAATCGCGTAAGTCACGGTATTTCATGCTGATCATTATAACGGCCAGTGAGGAGGGCATTATAAGCCCTCTTCACAGTTGTTGCTGCACTTTTGTTAAACACCGGTAAAGACATCGTCGGCATTAGTGGCAGGTAAAGGGCACCAGCGGACGCAATGCCCGGGTATCGCGATATTCCTGAGTTTCCACACCGTGGCGGAACACCTTGAAACCTTGATCTCTGGCGCTAAAGTAACGCAGATCATTACCCTCAACGTGCAACAGGCTGCCCTCGCGCAGCGCCACCACGGATTCGCTCGGGTTAACCGCGCAGAACTCGGCCAGGCGTTCATCACGGGTTTCCCCCATGTGGCCGCTAATATGGGCGTCGATGTAATGTGGGTTAATCTGCACCGGGAACAGGCTCAGCGCTGGCAGTACGACGCTGTTACGCACCGGCATGTCATTGGTGGTGCGAATACTTGGTGTGGCAACGTTACACCCTGCGCTCCACCCCACGTAGGGCACGTTACGTTCACGAACCGCCCGTTGAATCGGGACGATTAGGCCGTTTTCATGCAGCATCTGGTTCAGCATCCAGGTATTGCCGCCGCTGACCAAAATGCATTCTGCCTGTTCAATCGCCGCCGCGGGAGAATCGGCGTGGTGAATACTGGTAACCTTGATGCCGAGAATTTTCGCCAGTTCCTGTGCACGCTGATCGTAATCGCTGCGGATCATGGCATAGGGGATAAATACGGCGGACGTAATGCCACGGCGCGCGATCATCGCCAGCAAGTGGCTCTTGGCATAACCCAGCAGCTCATCCTCACCGGACAGCTTGCCGTTGCTCAACAGAAATAACTCCATTTTTCCCCCTCAATCGAAAACGATGAATAACGTCACACCCGACGAAAGCAGCACAAGGCATACTCCGACGGTAACAAATTTTTAGCCCTCTGTTATACCCAAGCCGTGCGAATAAGTGTGTGACCCCTCGCTAATTGCCAACGATTCATGCAGATAGCGGCCGTTACATGCTGAAACTTGCATCACTATGTATCCGTAATGGCTTTTGATATGCTTACCGGCTGACAGAAAGGCATGTGAAATTATGGAATCTTGGTACCTACTGTATTGCAAGCGCGGCCAACTTTTACGGGCGCAGGACCATTTGGAACGGCAGGAAGTGAACTGCCTGAGTCCGATCATAACGCTGGAAAAGATCGTACGCGGTAAACGCATTGCGGTCAGCGAACCCCTGTTTCCGAACTACCTGTTTGTTAAGTTCGATCCGGAGCGCATCCACACCACCACCATCAGTGCAACTCGTGGTGTCAGCCACTTTGTACGCTTTGGTTCAACGCCGACCACTATCCCGCAGAAAGTCATCGAAGAGCTGCAGACGCATACCGGTGAAACCTACGTCGATCCGGAAACGCCACAGCCGGGTGATAGCGTGTTAATCGTCGATGGCGTGTTCGAAGGGCTGAAGGCGATTTACACCGAGCCGGACGGCGAAGCCCGTTCGATGCTGCTGCTGAATCTGATCAACAAGCAGGTAAGCCAAAGCGTGGATAACCGGCAATTCCAAAAACTGTAATGCAAAAAGGCGCCCAGGGCGCCTTTTACATAGATGACTTACGCCTTAGCGCTGCATCGCTTCGTCATGCATCCACTGAGCGACTCGCTTGGCGAAGTAGGTCAGTACGCCATCGGCGCCGGCACGCTTAAAGCACATCAGCGATTCCATCACCGCCGGTTGCTCCTGCAACCAACCGTTTTGAATCGCCGCCATGTGCATCGCATACTCACCGGAAACCTGATAGGCGAAAGTCGGCACGCCAAAGGTATCCTTCACCCGACGCACTACATCGAGATACGGCATACCTGGCTTCACCATCACCATATCCGCACCTTCCTGCAGATCCTGTGCGATCTCCTGCAGCGCTTCGTCGCTGTTGGCCGGGTCCATCTGATAGGTTTTCTTGTTGCCGCCTTTCAGATTACCGCTGGAACCGAGCGCATCGCGGAACGGGCCATAGTAGCAAGACGCATATTTGGCGGAGTAAGCCATGATTTGAGTATTCACCAGACCCTGATGTTCCAGGCGATCGCGGATCGCGCCGATACGGCCGTCCATCATGTCACTCGGTGCCACGATTTCTGCTCCCGCTTCCGCGTGAGACAGCGCCTGACGAACCAAGATCTCTTTGGTGATGTCGTTAATGACATAACCTTGTTCGTCAATAACGCCGTCCTGACCGTGAGTGGTGTAGGGATCGAGCGCCACGTCCGTCAGAATACCCAGCTCAGGCACCGCGTCTTTCAGTGCACGCACCGTACGCTGTACCAGACCTTCCGGGTTATAAGCTTCTTCCGCATGCAGTGACTTCAGGCCAGGTTCAATCACCGGGAACAGGGAGATCACCGGCACACCAAGCTTGGCGATGGCTTCCGCTTCTTTGATCAGCAGATCGATGCTCATGCGCGATACGCCGGGCATCGATGCCACCGCTTCCTGACGGTTACTGCCTTCCATGACAAATACCGGATAAATCAGGTCGTTAACCGTCAGTTGGTTCTCGGCCACCAGGCGGCGGCTGAAATCGTGACGGCGCACACGGCGCATACGGCGACCCGGGAAGGTACCCGGAAATGCATAGCTCATAGTTTTCTCCTAACTCATTCCAGCCGGAATAGCCGGCGGGCGTTCTCATCGGTTTTCTGCCCCAGCCATTCGGGATCTTCTTGTCGCCAGGTAGCCACCTGCCGGACGATATGAGGCAAAAAACAGGGTTCGTTGCGGCGAGATGCAGGTTTCGGATGTAAATCCCGGGGCAACAGATAGGGTGCGTCGGTTTCCAACAACAGACGTTCGGCCGGGATCTGCGGCAGCAATGCACGCAACTCCAGGCCACGTCGCTCATCACAGACCCAACCGGTAATCCCGATCGACAGGCCCAGCGACAAGCAACTTTCTAATTCTTCGGCGGTGCCGGTAAAACAGTGCACCACCGCCGCGGGCAGTTTATCCAACCACGGCGTCAACAGTGCGGCAAAACGTGCGTGCGCATCACGGCAGTGAAGAAAAACCGGCATCTCCAGCTCCGCCGCCAGCGCCAGTTGGGCGCTGAATGCCCTCTCCTGCTGCTCTGGGGTAGAAAAGTTACGGTTAAAGTCCAGCCCGCATTCGCCCATCGCTACGACCTGCTGCTGCGAGGCCAACTCACGGATCCGCTCCACGGTCTGCTCATTCCAACTGCTGGCCTGATGGGGATGCACACCGGCGGTGGACCAGCAATAACCAGGATGCTGCTGCGCCAGTTCACAGGCAGCCTGGCTTTCCTGCAAATCAGTACCGGTAATCAATAGCCCTGTCACACCTGCGGCTCGTGCGCGATCCAGCACCGCTGGGCCGTCTTTGGCAAACTGTGAACTGGTGAGGTTTACGCCAATATCAAACATGGTTTTCCCAATGCAAAAGCCGCCCATCGGGCGGCTCAGGAGCAAACAAATTTAAGGTGCCGGGGGTTCGTCACCCTCGTCTTCTTCTTCCGGTTGCGGACGACGTTTACCGGTGTAGAAACGAGCAAAGAACACGCCCACTTCAAACAACAGATACATCGGAATGGCCAGCAGGGTTTGCGAGAACACATCCGGCGGGGTCAGAAGCATGCCGACCACGAAAGCCCCGACCAGAACGTAAGGACGTTTCTTTTTCAGATCTTCCGGTGAGGTGACGCCACTCCAGCACAGCAAAATAATGGCAACCGGCACCTCAAACGCCACGCCAAACGCCATAAACAGCGCCATGACGAAGTCGAGATAGTTATTGATGTCGGTGGCGATCATCACCCCGGCCGGCGCGGTTTTGGCAAAAAAGCCGAACGCCAGCGGGAAGACGATAAAGTAGGCAAAGGCCATGCCGAGATAAAACAGCAGGCTGCTGGAGACCAGTAAAGGCATCATCAGGCGACGTTCATGCTTATACAACGCCGGCGCAATGAAGGACCAGACCTGGTACAAGATAACCGGTGCGGACACGAACACCGAGACGATCATCGTCAGCTTGATCGGGGTAAAGAACGGTGAGGCCACGTCTGTGGCGATCATGCTCGCCCCGGCAGGCAACTGCTTGATCAGCGGCGCGGACACCAGTTGATAAATATCATTGGCGAAAAAAACCAGCACCAGAAAGATCGCCAGTATGCTGATAATCGAGTTTAACAGCCGCTTACGCAGTTCTATCAGATGACTGATAAGGGGTTGGGTATCTTCAACAGCCATGTTTTAACGATCGCCACTAGGTTGGTGAGACGCTGGGGTTTTATCCACAACAGGTTCTGGGGTTGCCTGAACAGCCGGCTCGACCGGTTGTTTCACCGGTGCAATGACCGGCTGCGCCGCCTGCGGCGTGGCCGTTACAACCGGCTCCGGCACTGCAGCCGGAGAGGATGCCACGGCAGCGGCTTCCGCCGGCGTCACGCCGTCATGAATGGCTTCCGGGTCTGTGACCAGAGGGTTATGGATGGTGTGCGCAGGTTCGATTTTGGTGCCACTGTCACCCTGATAAGAGCGTTTCAGCGATTCCGCTGCGTCTTTCAGCTCATCCATTGACGCCTTCAGCTCCGGCGACAAATTCTGCATGCCGGCCTTCTCTACCTTTTTCAGGCTGTCCTGCAGTTCCTGCAGCTTCAGTTCCTGAGAAAGTTCGTTCTGCACCGAAGCCGCAAGCGAACGCAGCGCGCGGATCCAACCCGAAACTGTTCTTACCGCTACCGGCAACCGTTCTGGCCCGAGTACCACCAGGCCAATCACCAGAACCAGCAGCAGTTCACTAAACCCAATGTCAAACACGGTTTATACCTGCTCTTTGTTCTTCGACTCTTCCGCTTTCACTTCCGGCTGCTTATCGGTAATAGGCTTGGCCGTGAAGTCAGCGTCATCCAGGCTGCTTTTCTCAGCCGTGTTGGTTGGCGGCGTGTTGTCATCGCCGATCGCCTTTTTGAAGCCCTTGATTGATGCACCGAGATCGGACCCCAGAGTACGGAGTTTTTTGGTACCAAACAGCAGCACCACGATCACTGCGATGATCAACAATTGCGTAATACTAATACCGCCCATTGCAATTACCTCTATTTTTACAGGGTTTTTTCAAAATCCGTCGCATTATACGGCAGATTTTACCAGAGTTTCGAATCAATTCAGGTGGTTCGCTTCCAGCCAATCACCCAGGATACGATGCCGGCGGCCATCAGCCATGCGGGAAACACCTCGACGTCCCCCAACAGCAAAATCGTACCGCTTACTAACAGTGTAGCGCCAACGCCGAACAAATAACGTGATTGCCCTTGGCGAACGCGCTGAGCCTGCATCTGATTGGTCAGCTTATCAACGCTTTGTTGCAACAGCTTATGTTGCTGCAGGCTATCGTAAAATAATTCAGGCAATTCGGGCAGTTTCTCCGCCCAAAACGGCGCTTTTTCTTTCAGTGCCCGGATCACCGCCGGAATACCGACCTGATCGCGCATCCAACTTTCCAGGAAAGGCTTGGCGGTAGTCCACAGATCCAACTGCGGATAGAGCTGGCGTCCCAGACCTTCAACATACAGCAAGGTCTTCTGCAATAACACCAGTTGGGGTTGTACTTCCATATTGAAACGGCGCGCGGTGTTGAACAGGTTTAACAAGACGTTGCCGAACGAAATTTCCGACAGCGGTTTTTCGAAAATAGGCTCGCACACGGTGCGGATAGCGAATTCGAAATCCTCCACGTTGGTGTCGCGTGGCACCCAGCCTGAATCAACATGCAACTCCGCTACCTTGCGGTAGTCGCGGTTGAAGAAGGCGATAAAGTTTTCCGCCAGATAGCGCTTATCATCTTTGTTCAGCGAACCGACAATACCGCAGTCAATGCCGATATAGCAGGGATCTTCAGGATGCTCATAGCTGACAAAGATATTGCCGGGATGCATGTCCGCATGGAAGAAGCTGTCGCGGAAGACCTGGGTAAAGAACACCTGTACCCCGCGTTCGGCCAACAATTTCATGTTGGTGCCCTGCTTCTCCAGTGTCGGAATATCCGAAACCGGAATGCCGTAGATCCGCTCCATCACCAGCACGCTTTCGCGGCAGTAATCGGAATACACCTCGGGCACATACAGCATCGGACTGCCGTCGAAATTACGGCGCAGTTGAATGGCGTTGGCCGCTTCGCGCAACAGGTTCAGTTCATCCAGCAAGGTCTTTTCATATTCGCGCACTACTTCCCGCGGGCGCAAACGGCGACCGTCCGGCATCAGTTTTGGCACCCAGGCCGCCAGGCGATACATCAGGCGAACGTCGGCCTTGATGATCGGCCCGATATCCGGCCGGATCACCTTCAGCACCACTTCCTGCCCGGTGGTTTTCAGCCGTGCGGTATGGACCTGAGCTATGGATGCCGAAGCAAGCGCCTGTTGGTCAAAATCATCGAACCAGGTTTCCAGTGGGCCCCCCATCGCCAATTCGATATGCTTGCGCGCCAGGGCGCCGTCGAAGGGGGCAACCCTGTCCTGCAGCAACGTCAGTTGATCGGCAATCTGTGGCGGGAACAGGTCACGACGGGTAGACATCATCTGACCAAACTTAATCCATACCGGCCCCAGTTCCTGCAAGGCCAGCCGCAGACGCTCCCCCAGCGGTTTATCCGCGTGGCGGTTTGGCATCCAAAACAGCAGACGTCGGCCAAAGCGCAACGGCAGCGTCAAACGCATCTTGGGGATCAGTTCATCCAGGCCATAACTGAGGAAAACGCGGACGATCAAATACAGGCGGCGTAGTTCGCCAGGGGTCATCGTTTACCCTCCAACTTGTCCATGCGAGCAATCAGCGCTTCAGCACTGCGAACGGTGGCGTCAACTTCTTCGTTAAACCACACCACTTCCAGCGGGCCAGGAGCCACACGCCACTCTTCCGTCAGGGTTTCGGCCACGTAATGCTGTTGACGCTGCAAGCCTTTCTTCAGCAAGTTCGCGCCCTTGCCGAACGCCTGAGTGACGCCTTGTGCGGCAATATCGCCGATATAAGGCGCCAGACATTCCGCCGGATCCCACTCAGCAAGATCAAGCAGGCCAACCAACTGCTGTACCACCTGAATATCACCTTCAACAATCAGCTCGCCGCTGCGCATCAAGGGCGAAAGCTGTTGGCGGTCCCGCAGTTTCAACAGTACCGAGATGCGGCTGCGCACCGTGCAGTCGGCGGTATCGTCAGACTGACCAAGCACATCGACTCGCTGCTCACTGAAGATCAGCACCAACGGCGAAGCAAGCTCCTGCAACTCTATGCGCAGCACCTTGCCAGCCAGGCGAAGACGGGCTGCCTTCATGCTGCGATCGCGAAACAGCAGGCTATTGAGCGATGTTTCCAGCACGCCGGTCAACAAAGGGGTTAGCAGCATCGGCATGTCCATATCAGAATTTGAAGCCGCGATGCAGGGCAACAATACCGCCGGTCAGGTTAAAATAGGTCACGTTGTCAAACCCGGCTGCGCCCATCATGCCCTTCAGCGTTTCCTGATCGGGATGCATGCGGATCGACTCAGCGAGGTAACGGTAGCTTTCTGGATCCTTCACCACCAGTTCGCCGATTTTCGGCAACACGTGGAAAGAATAAGCGTCGTAAGCCTTGCTCAGCGGGGCTAGCAAGGGTTTGGAGAACTCCAGCACCAACAAACGGCCACCCGGTTTCAACACGCGGAACATGGAGCGCAGTGCCTTGTCTTTGTCGGTGACGTTGCGCAGGCCGAAGGAGATGGTGATGCAGTCAAAATAGTTGTCCGGGAACGGCAACGCTTCGGCGTTGGCCTGCACATAGCTGACGTTGCCGACAATGCCGCGGTCCCGCAGCTTCTCGCGCCCCATTTTCAGCATGGAATCGTTGATGTCCGCCAGCACTACCTGCCCCTGCTCACCGACCATGCGGGAGAACTTGGCGGCCAGATCACCGGTACCACCGGCCAGATCCAACACACGCTGCCCACGGCGCACGCCGCTGCAGTCAATGGTAAAACGCTTCCAGATACGGTGGATACCAAACGACATCAGGTCGTTCATCACGTCATACTTTGCCGCTACCGAATGAAAAACGTCTGCCACCATGGCCTGCTTTTCGTCTCGAGCTACGGTGCGAAAACCGAAATCGGTGGTTTCCTGCGGTTGATCTGCCATTGTCCTGCCTGCTATTCAGTCAATTTAGTGTGGTTGAGTGTACCAGAACCCCACGAAATACCCCACCTCGCCGCGGCTGTCATGCCTGCGATGCGGAGCGTGGTTGCTCTGCGGCGTCGTCATCCTCCGCCCCCGGCAGCGCGTCAATATCATCTTCGCCCGCTGCCTCGAATTCTTCGTCATGCTGTGCGCTGGCCTGCTGGGCCAGCAGCGGGTTGATAGGTCTTTTCACTTCAACCCCCAGCGCGCGGAATCCCTCGGTCTGGCCGATAAGATTACCACGGCCTTCACTCAGTTTGTTCATCGCCTGGCGATAACTCCCCTGAGCCTTGTCCAGGCTCTGCCCAAGCGCCGACATGTCGTCAACGAACAACCGCATTTTGTCATACAGCCGCGCAGCCCGGTCGGCAATGCGTTGAGCATTCTGGCTCTGATGTTCATAGCGCCACAGGTTGGTGATGGTGCGCAGGGCGACCAGCAAGGTGGTTGGGCTCACCAGCATAATGTTGTGCTTGAGCGCTTCGCTAATCAACTCCGGCTCACGGTCTATGGCCAAAAGGAAAGCCGGCTCCACCGGTATAAACATCAACACGTAGTCCAGCGAACGCAGGCCGGGCAATTGCTGATAATCCTTACGGCCCAGCAGACGAATATGGCTACGTAGCGAGGCAATATGCTCACTCAGCGCCGCCTCACGCTCCACTTCATCTTCGCTGTTGAAGTAACGTTCATAGGCCACCAGCGACATTTTTGCATCGATCACCACGTCCTTGCCCTGCGGCAGGCGAACAATAACGTCGGGCTGCATCCGACTCTGATGGTCCAGCCGCACGTTGACCTGCGTTTCGTATTCGTGCCCTTCCCGCAGACCCGAGGCTTCCAGCACCCGACTTAATACCACCTCGCCCCAATTACCCTGGGTTTTATTATCCCCTTTCAGGGCCTTGGTCAGGTTTATGGCCTCACGCGCCATTTGCGCATTAAGCTGCTGCAGGTTGCGTATTTCGTGGGTCAGCGTATGCCGTTCGCGAGCTTCCTGGCCAAAACTGTCCTGCACCTGGCGGCGAAAACCGTCCAGTTGCTCACGCAACGGCAACAGCAGGCGATCCAGACTTTGCTTATTTTGCTCATCCACCTTGCGACCGCTGTGTTCAAAAATGCGGTTGGCCAAATTTTCAAACTGGGTGGTGAGACGCTGCTCGCTGTTGATCAACAGGCGCTGCTTCTCTTCCGCCGCCATGCGGGTTTCCTCCAGACGGATGGTCACCTCACGCAGCTCGGCTTCTTGGGCGCTGTTCACTTCACGCTGGGCACGCAGTTCCTGGTTCAACAATTCGCACTCGTTGCGCCAGTGATTAAGCTGCTGAAGCTTTTCGTGCCCGGCAGCCAGCTGGCTGTGCAAATTGCGCAGCTCCATATCGTTCTGCCGCATTTGCTGTTCATTGCGCAGGAGCGTCTCTTGCCGGGATGCCGTTTCCTGCTGCGCCTGTTGCAGCGATTGTTCCAGCAGCCGCAGCTCGGTTTCATGCTGCGCATGGGACTGCTGCACCCTCAGGCTGGCGATTAACCAGCCCAACAGCAGGCCTACCGTCACCCCGCCTATACCGTAAACCAAACTGGTATCCACCCTGCCTCCTGTTACACCTGACCGTTCCGGCGTTTTATCCGCCCGCTGCCCGTCACGTTAAGGGGATGCTGTATGGATGTCCAGCCTGATTTTGTCCCGACGGCGCATTATTGCGAACCGCTGCGCAAGTCAGGCAAAGATTAGCCAAACCACTGGCTTAACCACTTGATGCCAAACGCTCCCGGCGCGAGAATGCCGAACGCCCAGATCATCGCCGAGGTAATATTCGCCACCTGAAAATAACGCTGGGGCATACCGCAAATGCCACCAACCAGCGGGACCACGGCCCGCAACGGACCAAAGAAGCGGCCAATGAAAATGCCCAGCACGCCCCAGCGCTCAAAAAACGCATGGCCGCGCGTCAGCAACTGCGGATTACGCGATAGCGGCCACATGTGTGCCACGCGATCTTGATAGTGGTAGCCAATCCAGTAAGAAAGCCAGTCACCAAAGAAAGCGCCCGCAGCGGCGGCAGCCCAGATAGGCCAAAAGGCAATGCCGCTTTCGCCAATCAGCGCACCCAGCGCCAGCAAGATCACCGTGGCCGGCAACAGCAGCGACAGGAACGCCAGCGATTCGCCAAACGCCAGGAAGAAGATAATCGGGATGGCCCAGCCTTCGTGCTGACGCACGGTCTCGCTGATCCAGTGGATAATGTCATTGAGGCTCAATACGGGCTCCTGATGCGGGATTTACTGCCCCCAAGGATACGCAATGCCAGCCGGCGTCGGTTAAACCCCGGCTAAACATCCACGCGGTTTACTCGAGGTAGAACGCCTGTAGCGCTGCTCGCTGGCTTTGCCCCAGCCCGTATTCCGCCTCCAGCCAACGGTCGGTAGAACCGTATTGGTCACGGATGCAACCCAGGGCAGTCATCAGGAACTCTTCTCGGGCGCTAAGCACATAGGCAAACTGCCCCAATGCCGCGTCACTTAAACGAATCGACAGTTGATCCAACATTTGTTCACGGAAGGTCGCCAACGTGGTTTCTGTCAGCAGGTAATCTTCCACCACCGTCGCCTCATCGGCACCCAGTGCGAACAATACCAACGCCGATCCGACCCCCGTGCGATCCTTACCGACTGCACAGTGCTGGACGATAGCACCGTTATCGGTATGGCTCAGCAACTGAGTCAACTGTTGGTAGGCCGGATTGCCGAACGGCAGTCGGCGATATAACTCCAGCATAAACGCCCGCGCATCAAAACCGGCCAGCGTTTCGCTGGTCAGTTTTTCCAGGTTGGCATTAACCTCATTGCTCAACGGGTTGGCAGGAAAATGATGGTAATCCGCGCCCTGCCACAGGATATCGGGCTTGGCCTGCACTTCATCGGGATCGCGGTAATCCAGTACCGATCGCACCGGCACGCCGGCGAGGAAGGCGCAGTCGTTTTCCGTCAAGCGCTCCAGCGACCCGGAACGGAACAGTAATCCTCGCTTGATACGGCGGCCATCAGCAACGCTGTTACCACCGAGATCGCGAAAGTTAATGCCGCCATCAAGCGGTGCCAATGAAGGATGAAGCAGGATCTGGGCGGTCATAGACGTCCTCGTGTTTATTGTCTGATAAAACGCAACCTGAGAGCCAAGGTAAAACCGGGCTCAACGGGTCAAAGAGGTGGCCAGTTAAGATGGCGCTGATGATGATAACCGTAACAGATTACGGCTGAATGGAAAAACGGACCGCGTGGCGGCCCGTTGAATTGCGGAGGGATTACAACAGGCGACGCGCCGCATCAACCACGATCTGCACCGCTTTGCTCTCGGTGTTTTTCATGGTTTCCGCGTTCGGAATTTCCTGCTGGGTACGGTTAACGATCACACCGGCAACCATACCGGCACGCAGGCCCTGGCTGGCACACATGGTCAGCAGCGTGGCGGATTCCATTTCATAGTTCATCACGCCCATCGATTGCCATTCTTCCATCGAGCCTTTGAAACGACTAACGACGCGCCCGGAGAAGGTATCGTAACGTTCCTGGCCTGGATAGAAGGTGTCGGAAGACGCGGTTACGCCGATGTGCGTGGTCGCGCCTGCTGCCTTGGCAGCTTCGACCAGTGCGGTAGTACAGGCGAAGTCGGCCACCGCCGGGAACTCCATCGGCGCGAAGTGCAGGCTGGCACCGTCCAGACGAACCGCCGCGGTGGTGACCAGAACGTCACCTACATTGATGTCTGACTGGATCGCACCGGTGGTACCAATACGCAGGAAGGTGCGAATACCCAGCTGTGCCAGCTCTTCAACCGCGATAGACGTCGAAGGACCGCCGATACCGGTGGAACAGACGATCACTGCCTTGCCGTCCAGCTCTGCACGCCAGGAGGTGAATTCACGATGGGAAGCCAGGTGCACCGGATTTTCCATCAGCTTGGCAATTTTCTCTACGCGCTGCGGATCGCCAGGAACGATGGCAAGCTGGGCCCCTTGTAAATCGTTTTTGGTCAGGCCGAGATGGAAAACGTCAGATTGAGACATACGAGACTCCTCATAGATCATGTTTATTGGGAGGAACAAAAAAGTACTCTACTGAAAATCGCCACGCAATTTCGTGACGGCAATCACTACAGACAAAGAAACAGAATGCAATCTACATAACTCTTGTGACTAAAGTCACAAAAATTAGCAAGAAGGCCCGCCTGATGGCCCCAGTAGCCACCAGTCTAGTCGACAAATCGCACCGCCGGTTTCCCCTGCTACCCGGAGTTTATCAAGGCGGTTTGCCAATAAATCCCCTATGCAGTCACAGAAAAATAGCCTTGGTTTGTCGGGGACTTAGCCCGAATAAGCGGAACTAACGCACCTTATGGTACTAATGCAGGTCAACTTGCGTAATAGCATGATAAAAAGACAATAAAAACGCGGTAAAGCCGGATATTTAATCGTTTTTTACAGACTTGACTGAAAATGCTCCACTCGATGCCAATAACGGGTAATCTTTCCTATAGTTAATCGCAGCGCTTTTCTCTATTGATTGCACGGAGACCGCAATGAAAACCGATCATGTGATGACATTAAAACAGGCCCAGGGGGGATTCACCCCGGCCGTAACCCCCCTCGCGGCTTCTACCATCCTCACCGACGAGCAGGGCATTCATACCGGGGAAACCACCATTCCTTCTCAGGGTGACAACCTGCCTGCCTATATCGCCAAACCGGCGGACCACAGCGGCCCCTTCCCGGTAGTTCTGGTGGTACAGGAGATATTTGGTGTACATGAACATATTCAGGATGTGTGCCGTCGTCTGGCGAAGCAGGGTTATCTGGCGATAGCGCCGGAGCTGTACTTCCGTCAAGGGGATGCCCGGGAATACACCGACATCAGCGAATTGTTCCAGAATCTGGTGAGCAAAGTGCCGGATCGTCAGGTGCTGGCGGATCTGGATCATGCTGCCCATTGGGCAACGCGCCACGGCGGCGATGCCGGCAAGCTGGCGATTACCGGTTTCTGCTGGGGCGGGCGTATTAGCTGGCTCTATGCCGCGCACAACCCGCAGTTAAAGGCTGCGGTGGCCTGGTACGGTAGGTTGGTGGGTGAAAAAACGCTGAATTCGCCAAAACACCCGGTCGACGTTGCGACACAGCTGACGGCACCGGTGCTGGGACTTTACGGCGGCCAGGACAGCAGCATCCCGCTGGAGACGGTGGAAAGCATGCGTCAGGCGATCCGCGCCGCCAACGCCAATGCCGAGATCGTGGTGTATCCCGAGGCCGGCCATGCCTTCAATGCCGACTACCGGCCCAGCTACAACGCCGAAGCGGCAGAGGATGGCTGGCAACGTATGCTGGCTTGGTTCGCGCAGCACGGAGTGCCAGGCGTTAAATAGCCTCTCATCTTAAGGCTGCCCGATCGGCAGTCATTTGCGATATGAAAAAGGGCGCCGAAGCGCCCAGAATAATCTACACCCAAATGTCGCTATCAGACCTGCTGTTCACGCAGGCGCTGTGCGGCCAGCACCATGTTGGTCAGCGACTGGCGGGTTTCCGGCCAGCCGCGGGTTTTCAGGCCGCAGTCCGGGTTCACCCACAGGCGCTCAGCCGGGATGTTCTGCGCAGCTTTGCGCAGCAGCGCTTCGATCCATTCCACGCTTGGCACGTTCGGCGAGTGGATGTCGTACACGCCCGGTCCAATCTCATTCGGGTACTCAAACTCTTTGAAGGCTTCCAGCAGATCCATATCAGAACGCGAGGTTTCGATGGTGATCACGTCGGCATCCAGCGCCGCAATGGAGTCCATGATGTCGTTGAACTCGCAATAACACATGTGAGTGTGGATCTGCGTGTCGTCTTGCGCGACAGCGGCGTTCAGTTTGAAAGCCTCCACCGCCCAGTTCAGATAGGCAGCCCAGTCGGATCGACGCAGAGGCAAACCTTCGCGCAGTGCAGGCTCATCAATCTGGATAATGCCGATACCGGCTTTTTCCAGATCTTCCACTTCGTCGCGCAGCGCCAGGGCAATCTGTTTGGCGATCACTTCGCGGGTCACGTCTTCACGCGGGAACGACCAGCAGAGAATGGTCACCGGACCGGTCAGCATGCCTTTTACCGGCTTGTCGGTCAGCGACTGAGCATACTTCGCCCACTCGACGGTGATGGCTTCAGGGCGACTGATATCGCCAATGATCACCGGCGGTTTTACGCAGCGGGAACCGTAGCTCTGTACCCAGCCGTTTTGAGTGAACACGAAGCCGTCGAGGTTTTCGCCGAAATATTCCACCATGTCGTTACGCTCGGCTTCGCCGTGCACCAACACGTCCAGCCCCAGGCGTTCTTGTTCAACGATCGCCTGTTTGATGTGTTCGCTAATGCTGGTGCGGTAGTTATTGCCGTCCAAACGCCCCTGCTTGAAGTCCAGGCGCAGGCCGCGAATTTCCGTGGTTTGCGGGAAAGACCCTATCGTGGTGGTCGGCCAGGCCGGCAGGTTAAAGCGCGCACGCTGTGCCTGAGCACGCTCGGCGTAAGGGCGCTGACGTTCGCTGTCCTGCGCGGTAATCGCCGCCAGGCGTTGGCTTACCTGCGCATTATGCACGCGGCTGGACTGGCGACGAGCGCGGATTGGTGCGCTATAGGCGTCCAGTTCGGCCTGCTTTTCTGCACCCGGTGCGTTCAGCGCCGCGCTCAACAGGGCCAATTCGGCGCATTTTTGCAGAGCAAAGGCGAACCAGCTTTTCACCTCTTCGTCCAGGCGAGTTTCCACGCTCAGATCGATAGGGCTGTGCAGCAGTGAACAGGAAGTGCCAATCCACAGTGGGCGGCTGCCGACCAACGGCTGCAGGCGTTCAAACCAACTGCTCAGATCCGCACGCCAGACGTTGCGACCATTGATGACGCCCAATGACAGCAACCACTCTGTTGGCAGCGCCTTGTTCAATGCGTCGATATCGTCATGACCGGCAACCAGATCAACGTGCAGCCCCTGAACCGGTAGCTCGCGGACGGTGTCGAGATTATGGCCCACGCTGTCGAAGTAGGTGGTCAGCAGCAGTTTTACCTGACCTTGCAGCGCTTCGTAAGCCGGCTTGAAGGCGTTCAGCCATTCCTGCGGCAATTCCAGCACCAGTGCTGGCTCGTCAATTTGTACCCACTCCACGCCGCGTTGCGCCAATTCAGCCAGCACCTGCTGGTAAACCGGCAGGATGTCTTTCAGCAGCGACAAACGGTCAAACGCTTCACCTTTCACTTTACCCAGCCACAGATAGGTCACCGGCCCCAGCAACACCGGCTTGATTTTGTGGCCCAGAGCCAGCGCTTCGTCCACTTCTTCCAGCAGTTGAGTCCATCCCAGTTTGAACTGCTGACCTTTGTGAAATTCAGGCACCATGTAGTGGTAGTTGGTGTTAAACCATTTGGTCATTTCTGCCGCCGCTGCCGGTTTTCCGGTTGGTGCGCGACCACGGCCGATGCGGAATAGCGTATCCAGATCGATTGAGCCATCCGCATTCTGATGACGTGCCGGCACGTTGCCCAGCAGCAGGCTGGTGGTCAATACATGGTCGTACCAAGCGAAATCGCCGACCGGCACCAAATCCACTCCGGCCTGCTGTTGCTGTTGCCAATGGCGAGCGCGCAGCTCGCGGCCAACCGCCAACAGTTCTTCCTGCGTTGAGTTACCAGCCCAGTAGCTTTCCTGAGCTTTTTTCAGTTCACGTCTTAGCCCAACGCGAGGAAAACCCAGTGTGTGATTTAAAATTGCCATCGTCATATTCCCCATTTAGCCGTCCAGATGTTTACACATCCATAATCCGCAGGTACTGTATTAACCACAAGCGCAATTTATTCACTGTCACTGTGAAGGACTCTCATGATCGAACTGAAACACTTACGGACGCTGCAGGCGCTGCGCAATACCGGCTCGCTGGCGGCCGCGGCGGCCCAACTCCATCAGACACAGTCTGCTCTGTCGCATCAGTTCAGCGATCTGGAGCAGCGTCTGGGCTTCAAGCTGTTCGTTCGCAAAAGCCAGCCGCTGCGCTTTACCGCGCAGGGAGAGATCCTGTTGCAGTTGGCAGAACAGGTACTGCCGCAAATCCAGCACGCGCTGCAGGCGTGTCACGAACCTCATCAGGCCACGTTGCGCATCGCCATTGAATGCCACAGCTGCATTCAATGGCTGACGCCCGCGCTGGACAACTTCCGTCAGAGTTGGCCGCAGGTGATCATGGACTTCAAATCCGGCGTGACCTTTGATCCGCAGCCGGCGCTGCAACAGGGTGAGCTGGATCTGGTGCTGACCTCCGATATTCTGCCGCGCAGTGGGCTGCACTATTCACCGATGTTTGATTTCGAAGTACGCCTGGTGCTGGCGCCGGATCATCCATTGGCCAGCAAGCTGCACATTGAGCCTGAAGATTTGATTGACGAAACGCTGATGATTTACCCGGTACAGCGTCAGAGACTGGATATCTGGCGCCATTTCCTGCAGCCCGCAGGCATCAGCCCGGCGCTGAAAAACGTGGATAACACCCTGTTGCTGATCCAGATGGTATCGGCCCGCATGGGGATCGCGGCGTTGCCGCACTGGGTGGTGGAAAGTTTTGAACGCCAGGGGTTAGTGGTGACCAAAACCCTGGGGGATGGGCTTTGGAGCCGCCTGTACGCGGCGGTACGCGACGGTGAACAGCGCCAGGCCGTCACCGAAGCCTTTATCCGCTCGGCTCGGCAACATGCCTGCAACCATCTGCCATTCGTGCGTGATGCTGCACGCCCAAGCGCCGGTGTCGCCAGCGTCAAACCGCTGGCTTCGCAACCCTAAATATCAGGGCAGCTCGCGCTTGGGCTGCCCGTTTATTTGCTGACTATTTTAGGCGCCACCCAACGGCGATGCACCCACAGCGAAGCGACAATCACCGCCCCGCCGATAATGAAACTTGGCCAATGCGGCTGTTGCTGCCAGATGGCCAGATTAACCAACAGTCCTGCCGGCACATGCATGTTATTCATGATGCCCAAAGTACCGGCATCCACCTGCGTTGCGCCGTAGTTCCACATGAAATAACCCAGCCCGGAAGCCACTACGCCCAGCCAGACCAGAATGCCCCACTGCAGGTTAGTGGTTGGCAGCTGCTGCGGATTGCCCCACAGGCACCAGGCGACCACCGCCACGACCAAGGCCCCCAGATAGAACCAGGAAAATGCGGTGTGTTGCGGCAGCGGGTGCACTTCCATCAACCGTTTGTAACCGACCATGCCGATGGCAAAGCTGATGTTCGCCGCCTGCACCAGCAACAGCCCCCACCAAAAATGCTCGCTCAATTGATGATATCGAATAATCGCAGCGCCCAGCACCGCCAATAGCGCACTGAACACATAACCCCAGCGCAGGCGCTGTCCACTGATCAAGTCATAAATCAGCGTAACGTACAGCGGCGTCAGCACGGTAAACAGCAGGAATTCCGGCACCGTCAGGTACATGTACGCGCGGAAGCTGAACAGATACATGATGCCAAGCTGGCAAGCCCCCACCAGCATGTACAACAGGATCACTTTTGGCTTGATGTTGCGCCAGCGCAGGAAAGGCAGGAACACCGCCGCCGCCAGGCCGATGCGCATCAGCACCGAGAACCAGCTGTCGACCTGGCCCGCCAGGTATTCGCCAATCAGGCTGAAAGAAAATGCCCACAGGATGGTAGTAATCACCAGAAGCAGCACGATGGGTTCACCCTAAAGATTCAGAAAGGGCGATTGTAACGGAAGGCAGAAAGGGGTGTAGCGAAAAGAAGGTTTACATCTGAGCAAAAAGCAAACTTTCGGCAAATTTTCACCGCTGGGTTAGGCTTAATAAAAGACGAGGAGAACATCATGAAAAGTTATCATCTGCTCTATGGCCTGTTGCTGCTGTCCGGATTGGCCACTGCGGCAAACGGCGTCACCGAGCTCAGCTCGCAGCAGCAGTTTCTCAACCAACGCACTCAGCAGACGCAACAACAGCGCATGCTGAATAATCAGCAGCTGGATCAGCGCCGCCTGCAACAGCAGCGGCAGTTCGATAATAACCAGCAGCAACTGCAGCAAACGGCGCCAAACGGTGGGAAGTTGTTACCCAACGGCAACCAGCCGCGCAGCCCATTTAACCGCACAGCACCTGCAGTCCCCCAGGCACCGCTGCCGGCTAGCCCCGCACGCCCATGATGGTCAGGATCAATGGCGTAGTCACTGCTGCCAGCACGGTGGACATCACCAGGCTGGTGGCGGCAGGCCCGGTCAATACGTTGAACTGGCGTGACATCAGGTAAACATTGACCCCGACCGCCATCGAACCCAGCAACACCACTACCCGGGTTTCCATCGGCGGCAGGTCCATCATCCAGGCCAGTAGCCAGATGATCAGCGGTTGAACAATCAGCTTGAGGAAACAGATGCCGCTGCTGAGGCGCCAGCCTTCGCTGATGCGATACTCCGCCAGCCCCATACCCAGCACTACCAGAGACAGCGGTGCGGCAACCTGACCAAGCATGCTGACCGGCTGGTCGACAAACGTCGGCAGCGGCAAGCCGGTCAGGCTGAACAGCGTGCCGGAAAGAATGCCGATAATCAGCGGGTTGGTCAGCACGCTACGCGCCGTTTTGATAAAGCCCTGCAGCGTCGGCGAACCATTGCGCGCCCATTCGATGGAGATAGTCACCAGCGTCCAGAGGATCAGCCCGTTAAACACCAACACCAAGGCCACCGATGGAATTGCCGCCTCGCCGAGCATGACGCTGGCGATGGGCAGGCCCAACATCACGTTATTGGAGAAAATTCCACCCAACGCGAAAACCGATCCCGCCACTCCGTCCAGTTTAAACACCCGACGCGCGGTGATGCGACCGATCACGAACACAATCAGGCAACTGCCGAAAAAGGCGATCAACAGGCGGGCATCTACCGCTGGACGCTGCGAAAAGTCGCACATCATGCGGAACAACATGGCGGGGAGAGCCAAAGAGAAGACAAAACGCGTTAAACCGTCGGTGATGGTCGCTGGCCATTTACCCCAGCGGATAAGCCCATATCCCAACACGATCAGCACAAATAGCGGCAAAGACAGCGCTATTTGATGCCATAACGAACCCATAAAAACAGACATCACATCCCTTCCGTTAGCGCGGCGGCAAAGGACTGACGTCGCAAAATTCAACAGGCGCCGACGGCTTTCTCACGGACGCAGCAAACTGCGTCCATGGCAACGGGATCACGCGTTGGGAAAGTCCGGGCCGATCAAATCTATCCGGTCAGTGCAAATGCAGTCAACGCCCCAGTTCAACAACAAGCGCGCACGCGCCGGCTGGTTAACGGTATAAACCAGGATGCGCAGCCCCGCCGCTTTCAGCGCCGACACCCGTTCGGCCGTCAGTTCTTTATGGTTGATGTGCAACGAAACGCAGCCCAATCGTTCGGTCAACGCCTGCCAGTTGTCGTCCCACTGATCCAGCAACAGGCCGCGCGGGAGTTCCGGCACCGTACGCTGCGCCGCCTCAAGCGCCTCAATCGAGAAAGAAGAGAGCAGCGGATCGGTCTGCCCCTGCCACAGCAAACGTGCGGCTAGCGCCACGACACGACCGGTTTCATCATCGCTGCCGGTGGTAGGCTTGATTTCAATGTTCGCCATCATGCCGTGCTGCTGACAGCGCTCCGCCACTTCGGCCAACAACGGTAAACGTTCGCCCTTGTAAGCGGAGTTATACCAGTTGCCGGCATCCAGCTGTACCAGCTTGTCCCACGGCAGCTCACCCGCCACGCCCCAGCCGTTGCTGGTGCGATCCAGGGTATCGTCGTGCAACAGAAATATTTGCCCGTCCTGCGCCAGCTTGACGTCGAACTCAATCATTTTATGACCGTGCCGTGCGCCGACGTCGATCGCCGCCAGGGTATTTTCCGGTGCCAGAGAACCGCCGCCGCGGTGGGCGACAATGTGGGGGTAAGGCCAGGCTGTGGTCATGATTCCATCCGTAATCCGCTATCGGTATCAAAAAAGTGCAGCGCCTGTGCAGGCAACTGCAAATATAGCGTGCTGCCCGCCGTCGGCATAGTTTCATGCGACAAACGCGCAATCACGCCGTGACCGCCCCACTGCCCATGCGCCAGGTTATCTGCGCCCAATAACTCCAGCGTTTGCAGCGCCAGGGGCACGCCCCCTTGCTCGGAGGAGGTCAGTTGAAGATGTTCCGGGCGGATGCCAAGCGTCAACCGGCGGCCGCCCCACTGCGCCTTGGGTTGCGGTAAATTCAGCGTCATCCCCTCTGCCAGTTGCAGTTGGCTGCCGTCGGCGCTCAACGTGCCGGGCAACAGGTTCATCGCCGGCGAACCGATAAAGCTGGCGACGAACAGCGACGCCGGGCGCTGATAGACCTCACTGGGGGTGCCAATTTGTTCTGCCACGCCTTTGTTCATGACGATCACCCGCTGTGCCAACGTCATCGCCTCTACCTGATCGTGGGTCACGTACAGGCTGGTGGTTTTCAGCCGGCGATGCAGTTGTTGCAGTTCCAGGCGCATTTGGACGCGCAGCTTGGCATCCAGATTCGACAGCGGTTCATCAAACAGGAATACCGCCGGCTCGCGCACGATAGCGCGCCCCATCGCCACCCGTTGGCGTTGGCCGCCGGAAAGCTCGCGCGGCTTGCGTTGCAACAACGGCTCCAGCTCTAAAATACGCGCGGCTTCCTCCACCCGCTGTTGAATATGCTGTTTGCCGAAGCCGCGAATTTTCAGGCCATAGGCCATGTTGTCGTATACGCTCATGTGCGGATACAGCGCATAGTTCTGGAACACCATCGCGATACCGCGATCTTTCGGCTCCATATCCGTTACGCGTTGACTGTCGATATAAATATCGCCGCTGGTGGTGCGTTCCAGCCCGGCCACCATGCGCAACAGCGTCGATTTACCGCAGCCGGACGGGCCGACCATCACGATAAATTCGCCGTCCGCCACGTCGAGGTCAATTTGCTTGATCACCGGCGTTTTACCGTCGTAAGACTTGGTGACTGCCTGTAGTTTTAAACCTGCCATGTGAAAATTTCTCTCGTTACTTTTCGCTATCAACCAGGCCGCGTACAAACCAGCGCTGCATCACAAGAACCACCGTCAGCGGTGGAATTAAAGTCAGAATCATCGCCGCCATCACCTGATTCCACTGGGTCGGCGCGCCGGAGGTGGAGATCATGCTCTTGATACCCGCCACTGCGGTGCCCATCGAGGCATCGCTGGTGATCAGAATCGGCCACAAATACTGGTTCCAGCCGTAGATAAAGGTGATGACAAACAGCGCCGCCAGATTGGTCTTCGACAGCGGCAGCACGATATCCCAGAAAAAACGCATCGGGCCGGCGCCGTCAATCCGCGCCGCTTCCAGCAGTTCGTCCGGTAACGTCATAAAGAACTGGCGCAGCAGGAAGGTGGCGGTAGCCGACGCCATCAGCGGCAACGTCAGGCCGGTGTAGCTGTCCAGCAGGTTGAGGTTGGAGATAACCTCCACCGTCGGGAAAATACGCACCTCAACCGGCAACATCAGGGTGAGGAATATCAGCCAGAAGAACAGGCTGCGCAGCGGGAAACGGAAATAAACGATGGCATAGGCGGACAACACCGACACCACAATCTTGCCGAAGGTGATGGCCAGCGCCATCACCACGCTGTTCAGCAGCAGCAGCGAAAACGGCACCTTAAGGTTGCCCACGCCACCCTGCCAAATATTGCTAATGTTTTCCCACAGGTGACCGCCGGGGATCAGGGTCATCGGCACCTGAAACACCTGTTTGTCGTCCAGCGTAGCCGCCACAAAGGCCACGTACAGCGGGAACAGCACCACCAGCACGCCGATAATCAGCATTACGTGGCTGAAAATGTCCAGCCCGCGTCGGTTCTCAATCATTGGTAACGCACCTTACGTTCGACAAAACGGAACTGGATCACCGTCAGACCAATCACCAGCAACATCAGGATCACCGACTGTGCCGCAGAGCTGGACAGATCCAGACCGGCAAAACCTTCACGGTAAATCTTGTAGATCAGCGTGGTGGTGGACTGTACCGGTCCGCCGCCGGTCGCAGCATCGATCACCGGGAAGGTATCGAAGAAGGCGTACACCAGATTCACCACCAGCAGGAAGAAGCTCACCGGCGTGATTAACGGCAGTACCAGATTGAAGAAACGCCGTACCGGGCCGGCACCGTCAATGGCCGCCGCCTCAACCAGAGAGCGTGGAATTGACTGTAGCGCAGCCAGGAAAAACAGGAAGTTATAGCTGATTTGCTGCCATACCGAGGCCAACACCACCAGGAACATCGCCTGCCCGCTGTTTTGCGCGTGGTTCCAGCTGTAGCCCAGTCCGTTGAGGAAGTGGGTAATCAGCCCCAGGCCGGGGTTGAACAGGAAAATCCACAGCACCGCCGCCACCGCGGGCGCCACGGCGTAAGGCAGGATCATCAGCGTCTGGTAGATCCGGCTGCCGCGCAGCACGTAATCCACTAACGCGGCGAAGAACAGCGACACGAGCAGCCCGATACCCGCCACCAGGAAACTGAAAATCAGCGTGGTGTAAAACGAGTCCAGGTAGTAAGGGTCGTGGAACAGTTGGGTAAAGTTGTCCAGCCCGACAAACTGGCTGGACAGGCCAAACGGGTCGAGGCTTTGCACCGAATACCACAGCGCCTCACCGGCGGGCCACAGAAAGAATATTGCGGTGATCAGCAACTGCGGCAGTACCAAAACATAGGGCAGCCAACTGCAGCCGAAACCGGGACGATGTGAACTCATCATTAGGGACTCATGAAGACAAAAAACGGATGACTCGAAGCAGGGCGTCGCGAGCAAAGCCAGTCTGGGTGCGGACAGCGCACAGCTCCCGGAGTGGACATAAAGTCCATGAGGAGAGCGAGCACTGCCCAATCCCAGAATGGCAAAGCGCAGTAGCCGCTATTACTTAGTCTGAGACTCGAAGCGACGCAGCAACACATCACCGCGCTGTACGGCGGCATCCAATGCCTGCTGTGGCGTTTTCTTACCGGTCCACACGCCCTCCAGCTCTTCATCCACGACGGTGCGAATCTGCGGCATATTGCCCAAACGCAGCCCCTTGGTGAACGGCAATGGCGGCTTGTTCAGCATTTGACGCGTCGCCACGTCCGCCCCTGGGTTCTTGTCATAGAACCCCTGTTGTTTGGTCAGGTCGTACGCTGCCGTGGTGATCGGCAGATAACCGGTCTTCTGGTGCCACTCGGCGGCGATTTCCGGCTGTGCCAGATACTGCAGGAACTCGGCTACGCCTTTATAGGTGGCGGCATCTTTACCGTTCATCACCCACAGGCTGGCGCCCCCGATAATGGCGTTCTGCGGTGCATTTTTGGCATCGGCGTCATACGGCATCATGCCCACGCCATAGTTGAATTTGGCGTAATGCTTGATGTCCGCCAGCGAGCCGGATGAAGCGGTGGTAATCGCACAGTCACCGCTGTAGAACTTCTCGGTGGATTCGTCTTTACGGCCGAAATAGGTGAAGTCACCTTTTTTGTTCATCTCTTCCAGCAGTTGGATATGCTTGACCTGCAACGGCTTGTTGAACTCCAGCTTGGCGCTCGCGCCACCAAAGCCATTGTTTTCCGTGGCGAATGGCACGCCGTGCCAGGCACTGAAGTTCTCCAGTTGGATCCAGCCCTGCCAGCCGCTGGCATAGCCGCATTTCATGCCAGCTTCACGCAGTTTGGCGGTGTCCGCCGCCAGCTCCTGCCAGGTTTTTGGCGGCTGGTCTGGGTTCAAACCGGCTTTCTTGAAGGCATCTTTGTTGTAATACAGCACCGGGGTGGAGCTGTTGAACGGCTGCGACAGCAGGTGTCCGCTTTTGTTGTCGGTGTAGTAACCGGACACCGTAGGCACGAATACCGATTCGTCAAAGCTGATGCCCGCGTCTTTAAACACTTCGTACACTGGCTTGATCGCCTTGCTGGCCATCATGGTGGCCGTACCCACTTCATACACCTGCAGGATCGCCGGCGCTTTACCGGAGCGATAGGCCGCGATGCCCGCCGCCAGGCTCTGTTCGTAGTTGCCTTTATAAACCGGAACAATTTTGACGTCGGTGTGCGACTGGTTAAAGCGGTCCGCCAGGGAATCCACTTCTTTACCCAGTTCACCCTCCATCGAATGCCAGAACGGGATCTCGGTCGCCGCCAGTGCCTGAGTGCTGACCGCCAGGGTCAACGCGACGCACAGCGTGGTTTTGCGAATAGCGTAGGTGAGCATGCCTAACTCCTGAAAAAGCTGGTGTATCCCCTGCATCTTTCACGCCGCAGCCGTGTTGGTTTCCCGCCATCACCTCAGTCATTTACCTATGTAAACTCCTGAGGATTCTGGCGGTCACCGCCTTGCTGCTACGTGAAATCTATTGGGGCAATAAGCGCGTGAGCGAAAAGAATCAGTTTTTTGTTCGGAAGCTAACATGCCATGCTCGGATGACAGAAAAATAACCGTTAGATGACAGCCATATGACGGAAGAGTGAAGTGCAGATTGCGGTTTGATGTCGGCGACGGGGAAAGATCCCCGCCGCCGTGAGGATCACAGTGAACGGCGCAGGCGGGCAACCGCTTCCTGCATTTGCTGTTCAGTGGCGGTGGCGAACGACAGGCGGAAGGTAGAACGGTCCGGATTGTCTGAGAAGAAGTATTCTCCCGGTACAAACACCACGCCCTGCTGCAGGGTGGTTTTCAGCCATTCGGTGGCGTTGAACGGCTGACGGAAACGCGCCCACAGGAACATGCCGCCTTTCGGCATATCGAAGCTGATATGGTCACCCAGCTCTTTTTCCACCAGCCCGGCCAGGATCTCACCCTTTTGTTTGTAAGCCGCGCGGATCTTTTCGATCTGCGCCGGCAGGCGATCCAGCCCCAGGTAACACTCTACGATGCTCTGCGACAATGCGCTGGCATGCAGATCCGCCGCCTGCTTGATGATTGCCACTTTATGCAGCAAAAACGGCGGCAGGATAGCCCAACCCAGACGCAACCCCGGAGCCAGAATCTTGGAGAAGGTCGAGGTATAGATAATGTTATCGGTATGGCCCAGCACCTGCTGCGAAACCTGGTGCAGCGTCGCGTTACGCTCGTCGGTAAAACGCAGTTCGCCGTACGGATCATCCTCGATGATCAGGAAATTGTGCTCGGCCGCCAGCTTGACCAACAGTTCGCGACGCGGGGCGCTCAGGGTAATGCCGCTTGGGTTGCCGAAGTTCGGCACCACATACACGCCCTTGATGCGCTGCGTTTTCAACAGCTCGGCCAGTTCTTCGACCACCATGCCATCGCTGTCGGACGATACCGACATGATGTTGGCTTCCGCCAGTTCCAGCGTCTGCAACGCCGCCAGGTAGGTCGGACGTTCCACCACGAACACGTCGCCCGGGTTCACAATGGCGCGCATCACCAGATCCAGCGCCTGTTGGGAGCCGGCCGTGACCATCACTTCATCGGCGGTGGCGGTGACGCCGCGTTCGGCACACAGCTCGCAGATGCGTTCACGCAGCACCGGGCTGCCTTCGGTCAGACCGTACTGAAAAGCGCTTTTCGGCTGTTCGGTGATCGCCTGATGAGTGGCGATGCTCAACCCTTCAAAATCAAACAGGGCATCAGAGGGGATGCCGCCCGCCAGCGAAATGACGTTTTCCATCTTACTGTGCTTGAGCAATTCACGGATTGCCGAGCTTTTTACTTTTACGATGCGCTGCGCGAGTAACCCTTCTGTGTTCATTTCTTATTCTTCTCGTAATCGTTAAAAATGTTGTAGGGGTCCGATACGCTGCGCCCGAGTCGCTCGGGGCGAAGATATTCGCCCCCTACCGCTTCGACGGGTATTTCAACCGCCCAGATACGCCGACCTAACTGCTTCGTTTGCTAACAATTCGGCCCCCGTATCTTCCAACACCACGCGCCCGTTTTCCAGTACATAACCGCGATCTGCCAGTTTCAGCGCCTGATTGGCGTTTTGTTCGACCAGGAAGATGGTCATGCCCTCTTCACGCAGCTGCTGAATGATGTCAAAAATCTGCTGAATGATGATCGGCGCCAGCCCCAGAGAGGGCTCGTCGAGCAGCAGCAGCTTCGGCTGGCTCATCAGTGCACGGCCTATCGCCAACATCTGTTGCTCACCGCCGGACATGGTGCCCGAGCGCTGCGTACGGCGTTCCAGCAGGCGCGGAAACAGGCCAAACACCCTTTCGATGCGCTGTTGATATTGGTGACGGTCGGCAAAGAAACCGCCCATCGCCAGGTTCTCCTCCACCGTCATGCGCGAGAATACCCGCCGGCCTTCCGGCACGATCGCCACCGCTTCGCGCATGATGCGCGACGTCTGCCACTGGGTAATGTCCTGATCGAGAAAGGTGATGCTGCCTTCGCTGGCGCGGGGTTCACCGCACAGCGTGCCGAGCAGCGTGGTTTTACCGGCGCCGTTAGCGCCGATCAGAGTGACAATCTCGCCCTGCTTTATGTTCAGGCTAACCTGATGCAGCGCCTGGATTTTGCCGTAATGGGCGGATACCTGATTAAATGACAACATAAATTATTCGCCCAGATAGGCCCGGATCACGTCCGGGTTGTTACGGATTTCTGCCGGGGTGCCCTGCGCCAACGGCGTGCCCTGGTTCACCACGTAGATACGATCGGAGATGCCCATCACCAGTTTCATGTCGTGCTCGATCAGCAGCACCGACACCTTATGCTGATTGCGCAATTCGACGATCAGGTGATCCAGCTCGTCGGTTTCCTTTGGGTTCAGGCCCGCCGCCGGCTCGTCCAGCATCAGTAATTCCGGCCGGGTGACCATGCAGCGCGCAATCTCCAGCCGCCGTTGCTGGCCGTAAGCCAGATTACCCGCCGAACGGTTCGCCATCTCCAACAGGCCAACCCGTTGCAGCCAAACCGAGGCACGCTCCAGCGCATCGGCTTCGGCACGGCGGAAGGCCGGCGTTTTCAGCAGCCCGGCGAACACGCCGCTTTTCAGATGCTGATGCTGTGCGACCAACAGGTTTTCGATCACCGTCATCTCGCGAAACAGCCGTACGTGCTGGAAAGTCCGCACCACGCCCATCCGGGCGATGGCCTGGCCGGGCAACCCTTCCAGATGGCGCTCACGCAGTTTGATGGTGCCGCTGGTCGGACGGTAAAAGCCGGTCAGGCAGTTAAACACCGTGGTTTTTCCGGCACCGTTCGGGCCGATCAGCGAGACAATCTCGCCCTCGTTCAGCGTCAGCGCCACGTTATTGACCGCCAGCAGGCCGCCGAAACGCATCGACAGCCCTTCGACCTTCAGCAAAGGTTGCATGCTCATACTTGCTCCCCCTTGCCTGCTTGCATATCCGCCGCCTTCAGTTTTAGCTGTGGCCGCTTCATCGGCAGCAGTCCCTGCGGCCGCCAAATCATCATCAATACCATTAAGGCACCCAGCAACAGCATGCTGTATTCGTTCAGGTCACGCATCAATTCGCGCGACACCACCAGCAGGATCGCCGCCAGGATCACCGCGAACTGCGATCCCATGCCGCCCAAGACCACGATCGCCAACACGAAGGCCGACTCGACAAAGGTGAAGGATTCCGGGCTGACGAAGCCCTGGCGCGCAGCGAACAGCGTGCCGGCAAAACCGGCGAAGGCGGCGCTGATGGTAAAAGCGGTCAGTTTGATTCTGGTCGGATTAAGCCCCAGCGAACGGCAGGCGATTTCATCTTCGCGCAAGGCTTCCCAGGCACGGCCCAGCGGCATGCGCAGCAGGCGGTTGATCACAAACAGCGTCAGCACCACCAGCAACAACGCCACCAGGTACAAAAAGACAATGCGATCGCTCGGATCATATTTCAGGCCAAAGAAGTTATGGAAGGTATCCCAGCCGCCGTCACGCGCGCTGCGGTTGAACTCCAGGCCGAAAAAGGTCGGTTTCGGGATCTGGCTGATGCCGTTCGGGCCGCCGGTGATCTCGGTATTGTTCAACAACAGGATGCGCACGATCTCACCGAACCCCAGCGTGACAATCGCCAGATAATCGCCGCGCAGGCGCAGCACCGGGAACCCGAGGAGAAAACCGAAGAGGGCGGTGACCATACCCGCCAGCGGCAGGCTCTCCCAGAAACCCAGGCCGTAATAATGGTTCAGCAGTGCGTAAGTGTAAGCGCCAATCGCATAGAAACCGCCGTAGCCCAATACCAGCAAACCGGACAGCCCCACCACCACGTTCAGGCCCAGGCCCAACATCACGTAGATCAACGTCAGCGTGGCGATATCCACCGAGCCGCGTGAGACCAGAAATGGCCAGGCAACCGCAGCGATAATGATCGCTGCGGCCAACAGCTTCTGCCGGGCGGTCGTGCCATCGAAGCTCGGTAATACCCAGGCCGGGCCTGAGATTTTTTTCAGCCCGTGCTGCATCAGCGGGCGCAGCAGTTGGAAGAAAAACACGATGACGCAGCCGATGCCGATCCACATCCAGCGCACTTCCGCTGCGCCGTGCACCACCAGTTTGGTACCGTCCAGGCTCAGCTGCATGCCCATCAGGAATGAAGCCATCACAAACAGCACCAGGGTGGCGATCAGCGCGTTGAGCAAATTGAGTTTCATACCTTCTCAACCTCCGGACGTCCAAGGATGCCGGTAGGCATGATCAGCAGCACCACAATCAGCAGCGCGAACGACACCACGTCTTTATATTCGGTACTCAGGTAAGCCGAAGTCAGCGCCTCTGCCACCCCCAATACCAGGCCGCCAATCATCGCGCCGGGGATGCTGCCGATGCCGCCCAACACTGCCGCGGTGAAGGCCTTCATACCGGCCATAAAGCCGATATAGGGGTTAATCACTCCGTAGAATTGCCCGAGCAGTACGCCGGCGACCGCCGCCATCACCGCACCGATCACAAAGGTCAGCGAGATAACCCGGTCGGTATTGATGCCCAGCAGGCTGGCCATCTTCAAATCCTCCGCACAGGCGCGGCAGGCGCGGCCCATACGTGAATAACGAATAAACATCGTCAACGCCAGCATCGCCAGGAAAGTGACTACCCAAATAATCAGCTGCATGGTGCTGATGGTGGCGGCAAAGCCGTTGCTTTCCCCCAGCACCCATTGCCCGGTGACCAGGCTTGGCAACGCCAGGTCGCGCGAGCCCTGGGTCAGGCTGACGTAGTTTTGCAGGAATATCGACATCCCTATGGCGGAAATCAGCGCGATCAGGCGTTTGGAGTTGCGTACCGGCTTGTAGGCCACCCGCTCGATGCTCCAGCCGTAAGCGCTGGCGATCACGATCGATACCAGGAAAGCCGCGCCAATCAGCAGCCAACCGACGTCGATGCCGATCATCATCAGGGCGGCGATAACAATAAAGGAGACATAGCTGCCGATCATATACACCTCGCCGTGAGCGAAGTTGATCATGCCGATGATGCCGTAGACCATGGTGTAACCGATGGCGATCAATGCATAGGTGCTGCCCAACGTGACGCCGTTGAACATTTGCTGCAGAAAATAGAGAACCTGCTCAGACATACTCTGACCCTTGGCTGTGCTTTCTATACCCATCACACTTGAAGCTGCATTTGTGTTGGCTGCACTCATTCACCCGAATCGTTCCCTTGCCGCCTTGATGCAACTTCAATTTATTTTGGGTAAAGCAAACCTGAAATGACAATCATTAAAAACGCTTATACCCAATGGATTTCGCGTTGCAGCTAGGCGGCAAGCGGGTAAATCCCCAGGAGCTTAGTAAACTAAGTGACTGGGGTGCACCCGTGAAGCCAACAACGCTGCAACGTGAAAGACGACGGGTATATTATTTAATCGGCGTTGAAGTGCCGTCAGCATGCCATTCGAACACGCCGAACTCGAAGCCTTTAAGATCGCCTTTGTCATCCCAGCTCAACGGCCCCATCACGGTGTCCACCGGCTTGCCGGTTTTCAGGTCCTTGACGATGTCGGCCGGTTCCTGGCTGCCGCTGCGCTCCATCCCGGCAGTCAGAGATTGCAGCGCCGCGTAAGTGGTCCAGACGAACGGCCCGGTTGGATCCAGCTTTTTGGCTTTAAGCGCATCTACAACAGGTTTGTTGGCAGGGACCTGATCGTAACGTTTAGGCAGGGTCACCAGCATGCCTTCAGAGGCGGCACCGGCGATATTGGACAGTGAGGAGTTGCCCACGCCTTCCGGCCCCATAAAGCGGGTGGTCAAACCGGCCTGTTTAGCCTGACGCAGGATCTGGCCCATTTCCGGGTAGTAACCGCCAAAGTAAACGAAATCGACGTTTTCTTTCTTCAGGCGTGCCACCAGAGTGGAGAAATCTTTATCGCCGGCGGTGATACCTTCAAACATCACCACGTCGGTGCCCTGCTTTTTCAGGCTGTCGCGCACCGAGCGCGCCAGGCCTTCGCCATACTGCTGCTTGTCGTGAACCACGGCAATGCGCTTGGGTTTGATCTCGCTGAGGATGTATTTCGCCGCCGTTGGCCCCTGATCGGAATCCAGGCCGGTGGTACGCATGATCATTTTGTAACCACGGGTGGTCAGATCGGCGTTAGTGGCCGCCGGGGTGATCATGATTACGCCTTCATCTTCATAGATGTCGGAAGCCGGCTGCGTCGAGGATGAGCACAGGTGGCCGATCACATAGCGGATACCGTCATTGATTACCTTGTTGGCGACGGCTACCGCCTGTTTTGGATCGCAGGCGTCGTCATATTCCACGCCGACCAGTTTGTCGCCCTTGATACCGCCCTTGGCGTTGATATCGGCAATCGCCTGACGGGCGCCGGTGAATTCCATATCGCCATACTGCGCCACCGGGCCGGACATCGCCCCGACGATCGCCACCTTGATGTCTTTCGCCATTGCCGCATGCCCGATAGCCATCGCGATACAACCCGCCAACAGCGCCTTACCTTTTGTTAATTTCATCCGCAAATCCCCATCTGTCGTTGTGAACGTACCTGTTGTGTTTGCCGACACCCGACCCTTATTTACTGCTTTTATTCATAAGTAATAATGATTTAGGTGTTTCTGTGGCAATATTTTCTAATAAGACTTTATTTTTCATGCCATTAAACAGGAATTTTCTGCTGCAAATCAACTTACACAATCAGAAACAAGCGGTGTAAACAGCATAAAATCCGGATTAAATCTGCGCTGTTTTGCATCAGGCACAGCGCGTTATGCTGGTTCTCGATCGATTAACTACATATTTACTCGGAAAATGCGTCCTGCAAAAAACATTTTGCGCAGTAATCGTACAGAAAAACTTACACAACGCTCTGTGCAAGATCTATTACACTGTCGGCATCGATTAGCCGTTCGGAAATCCTGCATGAAACTGACTATTGAGCGATTAACCACGCTGTCCCAGCAAGACCTTATCGACCTTGGCAAAATCTGGCCGCATCAGCAGCCGGAACAGTGGCAAAGCGGGTTGAACGGCAATAAAGCGCTGTTCGCCGCACGCTTCAATGAGCGGCTGCTGGGTGCGGTGAAACTCGAGCTGGACGGTGAACGTGCCCAACTGCAGGATTTGCTGGTGCGTGAAGTCACGCGCCGTCGCGGCGTCGGGCTGTATCTGGTGCAGGACGTGCAGCGTCAGTTACCGCAGATAACGCATTGGCAGCTTTCGACCGCCGGTCTGACCCCACGCGAGCGGGGCGAGGTGGATAACTTTATGCGCGCCTGCGGTTTCACTCAGCAAGGCGAACTCTGGCAACGATGAAGCGCAGGTTCCTCGCACTGTTGGTGCTGGTGCTGGCGTTAATCGCCTGGTTCGGCGGCCGCCAGCAGGCGCTGCGGATACAGCCGACCTGGGATAATCAGGTCTACGTCTGGCAACGCGTTTGGACGCCGCAGCATGTTGCCGCGCTGGCGCAAAGCCGCGATCTGTTCCCTACGCTGCGGGTGCTGGGTTTACAAGTGCACCCGCGTGAGGGCTGGCGGGAAATCCCGGTCAATCTCCCCTTACTGAAACAAGATGGCCGCCCGCTGTGGCTGGTGGCCCGTCTGGATGGGCAGTTGACGCAACTGGATGAAGTCGCGATTCGCCAACGTTTGCTAAAACAGGTGCAACGCTGGCAAGCCGCCGGGCTGCAAATGATCGGCGTTGAAATCGATCATGACGCAGCTACCGCACGCCTGCCCGCCTATCAGCATTTCCTGCAGCAGTTGCGTCAGCAATTGCCCTCCTCACTGCAACTGGGCATTACCGCATTGCCGGCCTGGATCGGCTCAGCTGCGCTTCCCGGTGTCTTGCAACAGGCAGACAGCTCCGTGCTGCAGGTGCATGCCGTACTGTCGCCCGAACAAGGCCTGTTTGCTGCCCCGCTGGCACTGCGGTGGGTAAAACAGTACGCACAAATCACGCCAAGACCTTTCCGGGTGGCGCTGCCTGCCTATGGTATGGGTTTGGTGGGGTTCGATACGCAAGGCGCGCAGGTGGAAAGCGAAGCCTCCATACGCGTGGCGGGTACCTCGCGCGAGCTGACGGTCGCGCCGCAGCAGGTGGCCGATTTTCTGCGCCAGTTGAACACACGGACCACACCACACCTGCTGGGCCTGATCTGGTTCCGTTTGCCACTGAAGGACGATCGCCGCGCCTGGTCACTGGCTACGCTGAGGTCGGTAATAGAAAAGCAACCGCTCGGCGTCAGCTGGCAGGTAAAATTTAGCCCTCAGGCGCTGCAAAATGGGCTGAATGATCTGATAATTCAAAATAACGGGCCGGTGGATGCACCGCTGCCGCACGAAATCGTCATCACCGCCAGCGAGTGCCTGGCGGCGGACGCGGCAGGCAACTACCGGCTGGAAAGCGAGCCTCAACGACTACGCTTTGTGCTTACCCGCAGTGACCAGCTACGCGCCGGGCAGTCCCGGCCGTTGGGCTGGATCCGCTGCCAACAACTGACGCCAGGAGGCACCCTTGTCACACCGTAATGCACGCGCTACACGGACTCTGCGCGGCCGAACTCTTCCGCTGGCTGCCCTGATCGGCTCGGCGCTGGCGATGCCACTTGATGGCTACGCCTGCGGGCCGGATTTCCCTAACCGTTTACTGGTCGATCGCAACGGCACGCTGCTGTATATGCCGGAAGGCAACTTTGCCTTTGAAGCCGGGCGTCTGGTCGCAGTGGATAAACAGCTGCCGTTGTGGAAAGCACCGCCACCGGCGATGCCACCGAAACCGATGCCGCTGTCGCCGGAAACTATCATCATCGAGAAAATGCGTGCGGCAAAAACCGTTGAAGAGGCCGATGCGGTCAATAGCCAGGGGCTGTCTGACGCGGCCCGCCTTTACCAACTGGGTGCAGTGGCCTTCGCCGGTAAAGACCCGCGCGCCAGCGAGTACTTCCAGCAGGTTCTGGCGCTACCTGCCGCAGATCAAGGTGACTGGGGGCTAAGGGCGCAGTATTCACTCGGTCGGTTGTTGATGGGCGATTACGGCACGCCGGAAAACGAAGGTGACGGCTCGAGCATCGCAGTCGAACATCCCGCGAAGCCCCAGCTCGAGCAGGCGCTAGCGGCCTTCCAGCAGGTGATTGATAAAGTGAAAGGCGGTACGGCCGATCCAGATCAACTGGCACTGAGCAGCCTGGGGCAGCAGGCCCGCATTCATTTCTGGCTCAGCAACGTCACCCAGGCAGCGAAGTTATATGCTCAACAGGCGGCACAGGGTGACCAAAATGGGGCACTGTCGCTGCAGTACGTCTCCAGTTACCTGGTCAATCCGGATCACTTCGATGTTCTGAAGCAGACAATCGCCGATCCGCTGATCCAACAACTGGTCACCATTGAGCTGTTTGCCCGCAGCAGTAATCTGCAAATGACCGATACGGACGGCACCGGCACTCGCTCAGCACAAATCATCAGCCAAATCCTGACGCTGCTGGACGCCTCGGTGAAAAGCGGTTTCAGCGGCAGCGACCGGCTGGCGGCGCTGGCCTACCGAGCAGGACAATACCCAATGGCGGCCAGCCTGCTGAAACACGCTGGCGACAGTGGCCTGGCCTGGTGGTTACGCGCCAAAATGGCGCTGCGCGACGGGGATGTTAAAGCCGCTACCGCAGACTACGCCAAAGCGGCGGCCGCATTCCCCTCCAATGAAAGCTGGGGCGAACAGCGTAATGCGGACTTTACGCCAGAAACCATCGTGCCCGAATGCCGGGTGGCGGGGGAGCAGGCTATTCTGGCCCTGGATCGCGGCGACTATCTGCAGGCAATGGACTTCCTCTATCGCGGCAAAGATATTTACTGGGCGGACGTCGCCGACGTGGCCGAACGCGTGCTGACCATCGATGAACTGAAAGGCTTTGTTGATAAGCATGTGCCAGCCCCAGCTACGCCGTTGAAACCGGTCAATCCCGACGACTACAACGGCCAGCCGCTTACGCCGGAGGTGCAACTGCGCGAGCTGCTGGCGCGGCGGCTGATGCGCGCCGGACGCCCTCAAGAAGCAATGGCCTACTTTGACATCCCGAACTATCGTCAGGTTGCCCAACAGTACGCCGATACGCTGAAAACGGCGCAGGATAAATCCGCAGACAAGCTGGCGCGGGCCAAAGCCTACTATCAGGCTGCAACGCTGCTGCGCAGCCAGGGATTGGTGTTCACGGGTTATGAGATGACACCGGACTATGCAATTTATGACGCCGGTTATTCCTATCTGGGGGATGCCTTTGATACGCGTGAGCTCAAGCATAAGAGCTGGATCAGCAGTGCCGAGGCAGCACGGGCCAAAGCGGCGTTACCGCCGCAGGATAATCGCTTCCTGCACTACCGCTGGCAGGCGGTTGATCTGGCGCAGCAGGCCGCCGACTTACTGCCGCCAAAAAGCCAGGCCTATGCCGCCGTGTTGTGTAATGCCGCCGGTTGGGTGATTAAACGTGACGCGAAAACCGGCCGGGCGCTGTATCAGCGCTATATCAATAACGGGACGCGCTATGCCTGGGCCAACAAGTTTGGTTATGACTGTCCGGCACCCGATTTTGCGGCGATCGCGCCATAACGCCGAATTTCAGGCACAAAAAAGCCCGGCTAGCCGGGCTTTTTAACGCTTATGCGGGATTAGGCTTCGATCGCCATTTTCAGTTTCTTCATGGCGTTCTTTTCTAGCTGGCGCACACGCTCAGCGGAAACACCGTACTGGTCGGCCAGCTCTTGCAACGTGGATTTATTGTCGTCATCCAACCAACGGGCGCGAATGATATGCTGGCTACGCTCGTCCAGACCTTCCAGCGCATAGGCCAGTTTGTCTGCGGCGTTGCTTTCCCAGTTATCTTCCTCGATGCCTTCGGCGAAGTCCGAGCTTTTATCCTGCAGGTACAGCACCGGCGCCATAGACTGGCCATCACGGGCTTCGTCGTCCGGCGTAGGATCGAACGTCATGTCCTGCGCCGCCATGCGGGATTCCATCTCGCGGACATCCTTGCTGGTCACACCCAACTCGCGAGCAACCAATTCCACCTCATCCTGATTGAACCAGCCCAGACGCTGCTTGGTTTTACGCAGATTAAAGAACAGCTTGCGCTGTGCTTTGGTGGTAGCCACTTTGACGATACGCCAGTTGCGCAGTACGTACTCGTGAATTTCTGCCTTGATCCAATGCACCGCAAAGGAAACCAGACGCACACCAACCTCTGGGTTGAAGCGGCGAACAGCTTTCATCAGGCCAATATTACCTTCCTGGATCAGGTCTGCCTGAGGCAGGCCGTAACCGGAGTAATTACGGGCAATATGAGCGACAAAGCGCAGGTGAGACAGGATGAGCTGCTTAGCGGCTTCCAGATCGCCCTGATAATGCAGCCGTTCAGCCAGCTCCCGCTCTTCCTCTGCCGTCAGCATCGGATAGGTGTTGGCGGCCCGGATATAGGCTTCCAAACTGCCCTGGGGCACTAAAGCTAAAGTTTGCATTTCTTTGGTCATTCAAACCCTCTCTTGAAAAAACAGGTCATGCAGGTGATTGTCACGGCGGGGAAATGATTGATTCTACGGCAGTTGCTATTGCAAAAGCGGTCCACACGCCGGGCACCATAACATTTTGCTGCAGATTTTGACCGCGTTCCGCCCTATTAGTTCACAGTTTTTCGATCGCATTGTCCATGACAATACGTGACGAATATTCAGGCCGATAGGGAATTTGTGCGCTAAGAAGAGACTGGATGGTGCTTAAGTTAGTGCCGGTAGCTCTTCTCCCGCAACACGCTCGGAGCAGCAGGAGAAGAGTATACCAAAAAATCTTTATTGTGGTGTAAATCGGCGTAAATGTTGCACCGTCGCCAGCCAGGCGGCGATCCAGCCGATCATCGCGGAAACAATCAGCAGCAACAGCGCCTCATCCCAACCCAGGCCGTGCAGGGTAAAGGTGGTACCGAATACCTTGGCTACGCCGGTGACCACCGACTCCAGTCGCCACACCATCGCCCCGGACAACACCAACGACAGCAATGCGCCAAAGAAGCCCAGCATCGCTCCGCCGTTCAGGAACGGCCGCAGGATGAAACCGTCGGTGGCGCCAATCAGCTTCATCACGTTGATAGTATCGCGGCGGCTGAAGATGCTCAGACGTACGCTGTTGCCGATCACCAGGAACACGGCCACCACCATCAGCACGCCGATCATTGCAGCCACTTGCCCCACCAGCCCGGTCAGTGCAGCCAGACGAGCAAACCAGCTGTCGTCCATCCGCACTTCATCCACCCCCTGCACCGCCGCGACGCGATCGCGCAGGGTATTGAGGGTGTCGGAACTTTGGAAGCTCATTTTCGGCGTGATGATAGCGACCGCCGGTAACGGGTTCTCTTCCAGCATATCCAGCGCGCCGCCAAAGCCGGACCAGTTGCGGAATTCGCCCCGGGCCTCTTCACGCGACAGGTAATTCACTTTCTCAACGCCGGCTTCTGCTTTGATGGCGTCGAGCACTTTCACCGCCGCGTCGTCATCCAGGGATTTATCCAGGTACACCGTTAACTGCGGCGTAGGGTACCATTGCGTCGCCGCGGTGCTGACGTTTTTCCAAACGATATAACACACGCTTGGCAGCGTCAGGGAGATGGCGATGACCATCACCGTCAGCAGCGTCGCCAGTGGCTGGCGCAGCATATCCTTGACGGCGTTCATCCAGGCGTAGCGCCATTGTTCCCGCCAGCCGCCACGCAGCGCTTTGCTCTTGGCGGTTTTTGCATTATTCGCCATGATGCGCTCCTCCAGCCATGCGGCCCTGGCTCAGGCGCAGAATGCGGTAATTGCGACGGGCGATCAGCCCGGTGTCGTGGGTGGCCATCAACACGGTGACACCCACGCGGTTAAACTCTTCGAACAGGCGCAGAATGCCTTCCGACAACGCATCGTCCAGGTTACCGGTAGGCTCATCCGCCAGCAGTACCGCCGGCTTGTTCACCACCGCGCGGGCGATACCCACACGCTGCTGCTCACCGCCGGAAAGCTGAATCGGGAAGTTCTTCGCCTTATCCAGCAGCCCGACCTTGTCCAACGCAGCGGAAACGCGGCGACGGATGTCTTCGGTGCTGGCGCCGGCGATGATCAGTGGCATTGCCACGTTGTCATAAACCGTGCGATCCAGCAGCAGATGGTGATCCTGGAAAATCATGCCGATTTGACGACGCAGGAACGGCACCTCGCGGTTTTTCAACCGGCTGATGTCATGGCCGCCAAACCAAATATGGCCGGCGCTTGGCCGTTCGATACCACAAATCAGTTTCAGCAGGGTACTCTTCCCCGCGCCGGAATGGCCGGTCAGAAACGCCATCTCTGCCGGGCGCAGATGGAAATCGACCCCCTGCAGGGCCTGCCGTCCGCCCAGATAAGCTTTACTGACCTGTTCAAAGCGAATCATCCGTATTAATCCTCTCGGGCAAAAAGTGCCTCAATAAAATCGTCAGCCTTAAATGGCCGCAAATCTTCGATGCCTTCCCCAACGCCGATATAGCGAATCGGGATACCGAACTGATCGGCAATGGCGAAGATCACCCCGCCCTTGGCGGTACCGTCCAGTTTAGTCAGTGTGATACCGGTTAAGCCCACGGCTTCATTAAATAATTTCGCCTGGCTGACAGCATTCTGTCCGGTGCTGGCATCGAGAGTCAGCATAACCTCATGGGGGGCCTGGTCGTCCAGTTTTTTCATGACGCGGACAATCTTCTTCAGCTCTTCCATCAGGTGCGCTTTGTTCTGCAAACGCCCTGCCGTATCAGCCAACAGCACGTCGATGCCACGGGCCTTGGCGGCCTGGACCGCATCGTAAATCACCGAGGCGGAATCCGCGCCGGTATGCTGCGCCACAACCGGAATACGGTTGCGCTCGCCCCACACCTGCAGTTGCTCTACCGCCGCGGCACGGAAGGTGTCCCCCGCCGCCAGCATCACCGATTTGCCTTCCGCCTGGAACTGGCGAGCCAGCTTACCGATGGTGGTGGTTTTACCCACACCGTTCACCCCAACCATCAGAATGACATACGGGTTTTTACCGCCAACATCCAGCGGCTGATCAACTTTAGCCAGAATTTCGGACATTTCCTCCTTCAGCTTGCCGTATAACGCATCGGCGTCTTTCAACTGCTTGCGGCTGGCATGCTGAGTCAGAGAGGTAATGATTTTACGCGTGGTTTCCACGCCGACGTCGGCAATCAGCAGCTGTTCTTCCAGCTCTTCAAACAGTTCGTCGTCAATTTTCTTGCCGCGGAACAAGCCGACAAAACCGGATCCCAAATTTTGCTTGGTTTTCACCAGACTACGTTTCAGCCGGGCAAAGAAGCCTTCTTTGGTCGGACGCTCCTGCTCCTGAGTGACCGCAGGGGCCAGCAGCTCGGGTTCTTTTTCTTCTTCTTCGATAATGGCCGGCGCGACAATAATCGGTTCCAGCGCCACGCTGGCCGACAATGGCTCTGGCTCTGGCTCTGGCACGATAGTAGGTTCAGGCTCAATCACTTCCAGTTCGGGCACAATCACCGGTTCCGGTTCTGGCGCAATAATCGGCTCTGCCGTAACCACTTCGGGTTCTGATACCGCGGTCGTTTCTGGCTTAGGCTCGATGACAAGTTCGGGTTCAGGCTGAACCACGGCCACAGGCACGGCAATCTCTTCCGCTGCCGGCTGTTGCTGTTCTGCCGCCACCTGTTCAGTAAGGGTGACAATCTCTTCCGCCAGCTTTTCTGCCGCGGCAGTGTGTTCGACGATCGCCGGCACGCTTTCTGCAATATGTTCGCCGGTCAGACTGCCGTCCCACTCCCCAGGCGTCTCTACGGAAGCGGCAGGTTCAGATTCCTGCGCGGGGAGCTGGTCATCCAGCTTGGGAGCGACCGGTTCAGCCGGGGTCTCCACGGCCTGATTTTCCGCCGCTTCTACCGGCGTCTCAGGTTGCTGTTGCTCTTCTTCCTTCTGGCCGAAGCCCAGCCAGGAGAAAAACCCGCGTTTCTTATCTTTTGCCATGTTATGACTCTACTCCGTACCGAAGGCTTGCTTATGCTGACAATAATTCGCCGAGTCTATCACTTTCCCTCGTTCAGCAACACGCATCCGGCATGCTTTCCACTGTGAAATCAGGCAACAAAGTTTTACCGTTTCCCCCGGCGCCTCTCACCGGTAGAATAGAGGCAACTTATCGCCAACTCATTCGGCCTCACCGCCAGAAAACAATCAAAGCAAACCTATGACAAGACTATCGCCACGGGCATCGGCAAAAAAACCGCCTCAGGCTGCGGCCGGGCAGATCCGCATTATCGGTGGCCAATGGCGCGGGCGAAAACTGCCAGTACCCAACAGCCCCGGGCTGCGTCCGACCACCGATCGCGTTCGGGAAACCCTGTTCAACTGGCTGGCGCCGGTGATCCAGGGCGCACGCTGCCTGGACTGCTTCGCCGGTAGCGGCGCACTCGGCCTGGAAGCGCTGTCGCGCTATGCCGGCAGCGTCACGCTGTTGGAGTTTGAACGCCCGGTGGCGCAGCAACTGGAAAAAAATCTGGCCCTGCTGCAGGGCAATGGCAAGGTGGTCAATACCAACGCGCTGAGCTGGCTGGCGACCCCCGCTCAGCCGTTTGACGTGGTGTTTCTCGATCCGCCTTTTCGCAAAGGCTTGCTGGCTGAAACCGTCACGCTGCTGGAGCAGCAGGGCTGGCTGGCCGATGAGGCCTGGATCTATGTAGAAGCCGAAGCCGAAAGCGCCGCCGCTGATGTCCCGGCCAACTGGCAATTACACCGTGAAAAAGTCGCCGGTCAGGTGGCTTATCGTCTTTATATCCGTTCGCAAGAGAAAACCGAAAATGCTGATTAATCTGGGTCGCCTGCTGATGCTGTGCGTGTGGGGCTTTCTGCTCTCCAACCTGTTTCACCCCTTTCCCAAGCCGCTGAAATATTTCATCGACGTGGCGCTGTTCTTTATGGTGGTGATGCACGGGCTGCAGCTGGTTCTGTTGAAGTCCACGCAACCGAAAGATCAGCCGATAAGCTACTGGCAAGAAGCCAAGATCTTCATCTTTGGCGTATTCGAACTGCTGGCCTGGCAGAAAAAACAGCCGCCAATCAAAAGAAAATAACCCCACATGGGCACCGGGTCCGGTGCCCTACGGCTGGGCAGTAAAGGAGACGAAGCGCGTGCCCTGCATGATCAACGTGCCCTGTGCGCCTTTTTCAATCGGATTATACTGCCACGGCTTCAACCGCAGCCGGATCTCCTCGCCACCGCGCTGTGGGCTAAACACCACCTCATAATGCATCGGCTCATTGACCAGCGGCTCACGCTGCGGTGCCCGGGTCTTGGCGACCGGAAACTCACGTTTATCACTCACCGTGACCTGCAAACTGCGTACCGGCGCACGGTCGTTATCCGCTTCAATACGGCGCTGATTGAAATAGCGGTGCGTCGCCAATACGGCGATCAACGCGATCACAGCGATAAAAAACAGCGGTGGCTTACTCATCTTACTTCCCATCTCCACGCGGTAAAATCAGCGTAAACATAGCACAAGCCCTAAACTGACACCGCTGTTGCCTGGGACAACCCCATGCATAACATTGATTAGCGGCTTATTACGAACGACTCTTCAGCATGATGGGTTATGCTGAGTAACTCCCCAAGGGAGTATGAGGAATGTTGATGCCTGCATAGCGCAGGATATCCAACAGGCGATTTTCCCCCTGGTGATGGAATAGCCGCCGATCGCTACTGGCCCCCAGCTTGCGCAAGGCATGGGCCTTATGTGAACTGATGGTTTTTTCACTTCGCCCCAACCGCCGCGCCAGTTGCTTTTGCGGCTCGCCATGCGCCAACGCGCTGATAACCAAAAGCTCTTTTTGCGTCAGATGACAACAGACGCGCATCTGGGTCCGACGGTGTTCAGCCAAAAAATGATGATGTCCCAGCCGATGACGCAACACCAACAGTGAGTTCAACTCGGTCGGACGCAGCGTTTTTTGCAGACAAACCGGCAGTATCATTTTGGAAGATAAACCCGACAAGAAAGGACTATAACCGTCGCTCCACATCAGCCAGGTCACATTAGCGTGTTTCTTCCAGAATCTCCCGCGGAAAACAAAGAAGTCATCCAGGCTTTCATCGTGTCCGTGGGTATCTGACAACAACAGGTCGAGCGGTTGTTTGTGCAACAGGCCGCGCAATTCCGACAGCCGGTCAGTCACCCCACAAACCTCATACTGGGCGGGGAGTGACGCAAGCACCGCCAGGACTCCGTGCCGAAACCAGGGATTCGGCTCCATAACCATCACTTTTAGGGGTGTCATTGTTTCTCCTTAAACCTGGGGCCGTGACGACCACCGTACGATATTCCACTTCAGCCATCCCGCCCTGTGGCAAAAACAGCTGATCCAACAGTTGCCTACCGGCCAGCCGGTGCAACATGTCACAGAAACGATTAAGTTCGCAGCGTTGGACGCGGGTCAATGGAGGACTGACATCGGTTTCAGGGCCTATTCCCCATTGAGCGAAGCGATCGCTCAGAACATGGAAATAACGCCCGGCATGATTCGCAGGCGAAGCGTCGAGTATTTTGGCGTCATGACGGCATTGTGCCAGCCGCTGAGGCAATGCGTTCTTCCCACTGCGACCAATAAAGGACGTCGGCAAGCCATTCAACAGCGTGCCAGCCTCAGCTTGAGGGAAAAACAGCACGCCCCACAACAAAGTCACCGCCACCCTAACCGTGAGCGTAATGACCTGAGGGCATAAGCACTTGTCGGTAAATTGTTTTAAGAGCCGGCTTGACCAAGCGCGGCCAACCATTAAATACCGGCGAATTTCAGTGCGCACCAAATTACCCCCCACCCAAAGATGCCGCATACCAGCAACATCGCCAACCAGGTGTAGCGGCGGATGTGTTTATCTCTGGCTGAGGGCAACATCAGGCAACCTCCTTGTTGGGCATAAGCGAGAACCATACAGCAACGCATGGAGTTCTTGATCGCGATGCACACCCAGTTTGCGCATCGCGCTACGTTTATGGGCACTCAGGGTCTTCGTCGTAAATCCCCCCGTTGGCGTAACGAGGTGTTCAAGCGCATCACAGACAAAATGACTGAGGACCTGTAACTCCGGCCAACTGAGAGCAATCTCCGACGGCGTCCGACACAGCAGGCCCTTGGCCATAAAAGCCGGATGCCCCAACGCCTGACGTTTCAGCAACAAATCGTGCAACTGATGCGGCTGCAGATCGTGCGGTAGGCACAATGGCCCTTCACTCGGCCTCAACGGGCTCAGAGTGGTTAGCAACGGTGTTAACGGTTCGCTGTACAACAGCCAGGTAGTATTGAGGTCGAAACGCAGATAGTGGGAATAAAACAGGAAAAAATCGCGCAGTTTGTCGCGATGTCCGCAGAGCCCAGTGATAATGATATCTGCTCCGTCTTGCGATAACGTCTGTCGCAGAGTCAATAGATCGTCGACCACAATTAACGATGCGATCGCCTGACGGGTAAGTGCTAACACTTTCAGGGTGCCTTCTCGCACCAGCCCCGGCGCCATCATCACGACCACGCGCAAACGCGATGGAAAAGAGGTAGCTGACATAAGGGAGTCCCTCTGCTGTAGATTCAGAACTGCTGCTGATCGGCCTGATAACGTTGACGCACCAGCAAATGAGTGGCTGGATGAGCACAGTGGTGATAGCGTAGCCGGGCATAGTGACGTTCGTTTTCAGCCAGCAAGGGCGTCTCACTGAGGCTACGCCACAATTCGGCGGTCTTGTGCAACGCACACAGCCAATCTTCTACACCGTAAGCCATCCCGCTGAGTTGCATGATGCGCCGTTCCAGGCTGGCAGCTTTGCCAGCAACGGCAAGGGCGGCCTTGCGGGTGAGTATCGTGGGTGCTGCCATCGCGGTTAATTCATGCTGCATGGTGGTTTTTACTCCTCCTGTCAGATCAGCTGCCGCCATTTATTCGCAAAGAAAATAGATGCGTAAAAAAAATGGAAACAGGCTATTTTCTCTCCAGTAAGATCCTCATACGGCATCGGGTCGGAGAGGCTATATGGAGCCAAAATAATGAAAACTCGAAAACACCTCACTCTCGGTGAAATAAATGACATCCTGCTTGCCACGCACATTGGAAAACATCCGGAGCGTGACCGTTGTTTAATACAGATGTGTTTTATCCACGGGCTGCGCGCCAGCGAAGCCTGTCAGTTAAAAATATCTGATATCGATCTGCGCGATAACGTGATTTATATCCGCCGCCTGAAGAACGGTTTTTCGACCGTGCATCCCTTAGCGCAAGATGAGCTGCCCCACTTGTTGTGCTGGCTCAATTTGCGCGACAAGTGGCGCGATGCTGACAGCGAGTGGTTATTCCTGTCGCAAAAAGGCGGCCAACTGACGCGCAAACACGTGCATTACTTGATTAAACGCTACGGCGAGGCCGCCAATATTACGGTGGCATCGCACCCACATATGCTGCGACATGCCTGTGGCTATGCGCTGGCGGATTCGGGCGTCGACACGCGTTTGATTCAGGATTATCTGGGTCACCGGAATATTCGACATACGGTGATATATACCGCCAGCAATCCCAATCGCTTTATTGGATTATGGCAAAAAAAGTGAGGTGGAAAATAGGTCATTTTGGACCAAAGTGTTACATATCTTAGTTTTGTACGATTTCAAGTCAATAAGAATACCCCCCGTTTTTACGCAACAATTTTATTTCCTTCAATATCAACAACCCACTAAACAAAATAAAAAAGGCTCACCGAAGCGAACCTTTGTTAAATAAATTAACGCAATTAAACAGCGAAGCAACGTCATTTTATTTTCAGATACATACACTGACAAATCCGTCAGCGCCCCACTAAAACTAAAACATTAGCCCGCTGGAACGCCTAAAAACAGATTAATTATCTGAATGTCACATTTTGGTCCAAAATGTCGCATTTTCAGCTCAAAAAAAACAACGCATCACACTGAAATAAAAGGAGAAAATAAAAAATAACTTTAATTATTATACCAAATGGAAATTCTGCATCTTTGCACCGGTCCCCTTTAAAACAGCAAAGGTGGAAATACTGGTGGAAACATGCACGTGAAGAAAATACGCAATAGTGACGACAGATTCACTCTTGTTTTTTTCAAGACACCCAACACGGGTTTCAGCATTAATCGGAAGCACCGGGCGCAAGAAAATTTATCCATGGCAAAGCCACCCCAACAACTATTCATTGTACAAGGAGACAGGGGGTTTTATGAAGCTTCAGCATGACGAGAATATCACCCTGCCGGAAACGGTAGCGCACCTGGCCGAACAGCCGTTATGTCGCATTGTGGCCACCTGGGGGTTGCTGCAAAACCACTATCTGAATCGTCAGCGCATCATGCAGGCCTTTAACGTACCGCGCCGTAAAGCGGGTTACATTCTGCGCTATATCGTTCACAGCCCTTGCATCACCTGCGACCAACACGTTTATACGCATCCGCGATCGCACCGCCAGGAACTGCGGGTCTGGATCCGCACGGTAAGCCAACCTCTGCCATTACGAACAAAGAGCACCAGGGTGCGCAATGTAGACAGGCAAAGCGTCTGGGCACAACTGCTTCAACGGCCGTGGAGCGAACTGCATCTGTGATAACAGGCCCTTTTCGCTCCCCTAATTAGAGAGGTTGCCTATAGACAACTTTTTCCCATCGGGGCCAAGCCGTGATGACATGAACAGCGTTGCGTCTAACCGGCCCCGACTTTTTCAAACCAAGGGGAATGACCCTGTCTTGACCAAAAGAACCTTGTATCACCTGGAGCGGCTTGCCTGGAACCTGATGCTTACCCTCAGTGCACTACTCTGGTGTCTTTTTGCGCTGCTGCTCTACTGGTTTTTTTAACCCCGGCGCAATTTTTTCATTTGATTGCAGGAGAGATGATATGCGTTTGACCGTTAACGATCGCACCGGCTATTTCCCCGCTCCCAAAGAGCTGGACCTGCTTCGTAATATTGCCACGGCGGACAGTCTGCCCAGCATTGTTCTCAAACTGCACCCCGCCGCCGAAAGCGCCGTGCGGCTAGAGCCCCTGCCCCATACCGGCGGTGTCAAATGGCTACCGCTGCTGTGGCAACTGGTGGTGCTGAAGTCTTGCCGGCATGACCTGAAACTGAGTCTGCAAGCACCATTTTCCACCCCCGCATGGCACCGTCTGTTAGGCGTGCTGAACATCTCTCCCGATCTGTCCACCAAACAACCACAGAGCCTGCCACTTTTGACGCTAACAGAGAGTCGGGTGTTGCTGACATTGCTTGGCGGCATGCATCCCTGGCAGCTGGCCGCCCGCATGAACCGAGATATTCGCACCATTTCCAGCCATAAAAAACGGGCCATGGACAAAGCCGGTTTGCAACACAACGGCGAACTCTATGCGCTGGGGGCGCTGCTTTACGGCCCACAGCATGCGACCGCGCAGATTGCCTTACCGGCAGCGGAACAGCAGGTGTTGACCGCCCTGCTGCGCAACGGCAGCGTCACGGCGACCGCGAAGTTGCTGGGGAAAAGCGTCAAAACGGTGAGTGGCCAAAAACTCAATCTTATGCGCCGACTTAATGTGCCCCATGAGGTGGCACTGTTTGCCGCCGCCGAACACTACAATACAGAGCAAAAAAAACCACCCCCAGTCATGCTGAATAAGTATCAAATATTCAGCCAATGACCTAATAGGAATAAACCGTCGCTTAATTATCACACTGTTGCCATTTCGCGCGAATTAAGCCCTGGCCGAAAGTTAAAATTCAATTCTTTTGAATCGTTGGGCATTGCTGGCGGTATAGAGTACCGTATGCTGAATATTCCGGTGGCCGAGATAGTCTTGTATCAGTCGGGTGTCCATACCTTTATTTGCCAGGCTATAACCGCAGGCGTGACGCAACATGTGGGGATGGGCAGGTAATTCGAGACATGCCGCTTTGCCGTAATCGCGGATCAGTCGGTAGATTTGCTGGCGCGATAGCCGGCCGCCCTTGCGCGACAAAAACAACCAGGGCTGGCCGGCATGCGGGCTGTCTTTACGATCATCCAGCCAGCGTTTAAGCATCAGGGTCTCATCCGGTTGTAATGGGTGCTGAACCGACAGACCATTCTTCAGTCGCGAAATAAAAACCCGCCGCTCGGCGAGTTCTATATTGTCCAGCGTCATACGGCTTAACTCGCTGGCCCGCAAACCGTGAACAAAGCACATGGTGATCATACAGCTGTCCCGTACCGAGTTTAGTCCTCCCTTTATATTTTTTATCATTTTTTTTATTTCTGATTCATTCAGATATTTTCTTATTTCCAATTGCATAACTCCCCAGAAACATCATGTATCAAGCAGGACCGATGGCGGGTTTAAAAAACAGCCAAAAATGCAAATACAGTTACCCAACTGTGCTAAATAATAATGAGACTCTAAGATTAATCCTTAGCTATTATTGTCACGCGCAGCATTAATTACTAATTAATTAGCATTCGCATCGAGCAGTTATGGCTCTCAGAAAATGATCCGCAACGGTAGAGCAGCCATTGTCAGTAAATTTTCCCGAGAAAAACCACGGCTCCCTTTCTTACTCTGCAAATAAGTTACAGTTCATCAGCAAGAAAGCATTGTCGATCGCAGAGGCGCTGCCTACACTGCAAACAGAAGTGACGCTGGTGACAATTTGGAGCCGGTTGCTGTGGTTCCCATAATGAATAAGGAAGACATAATGAGTTGGCCGTTCCTTGCCGTATTCTTTTCCGGTTGGCTGTTCGTCGATGCCTCCTACCGTGGGCCTCGCTGGCAGCGCTGGGTGTTTAAGCCCATCACCCTGCTGCTGTTGTTATTGCTGGCCTGGCAAGCGCCGGTGTTGGGGCCTGCCGGCTATCTGATCGTCCTCGGCCTGCTGGCAACCTTAATCGCCGACACCCTGCTCCTGCTGCCGCGCGAACGCGTGCTTTATGCCATCGGTGCCTTTTTCCTGTCGCACTTGCTGTATACCCTGAGCTTCGCCAGTCAGATGACCTTCAGCCTGTTTTGGCCGCTGCCGCTGGCGCTGCTGATTATCGGCGTGCTGTTACTGGCAACAATTTGGACGCGACTGGAAGAAATGCGTTGGCCGATCGCCACTTATGTAGCGATGACGCTGCTGATGGTGTGGCTGGCGGGTGAGCAGTACTTTATGCGCAGCACCGATTTCGGTTTCTCGCTGCTGGCGGGCACTTCACTGCTGCTGCTGGCCAACGTGGTGTGGCTGGTTAACCGCTATCGCTGGACCTTCCGCGCTGCGGATGCGCTGGTGGCCTTCTGCTATTTCTCCGGCCATTTCCTGATCGTACGTTCGCTGTATCTGTAAGGCTGCTCAGGGCGGGTTCGACTGCCGAACCCGCTGTTGTTATACCAGCGCTTTCAGCGTCAGTCCGTCATCCGCGCCAAGCTGGTTGCGGTAAATATCGCCATCGCGCGAGAAGAACGCCAGCGTACTGCCATCCGCCCGCAGCAAAGCGATGCCGTCCGGTGCCGGGCGCCAACCGACCACCTCGGCGGTTAACACCTTTTCCAAACAGTGCTGCCGATCAACCAAGGAGTAGCCGTTGATTTCACTCTGTTCACCGGCCAAAAACTCAATCTGACATTGTTGTTCGGCATTGGCGACCTGCCATTGCCCCGCCAATGATTGCGCGCTGGGAAGAACCAAACTGCTGGCCATAACTGCTCCCGTTACCATCATACCGCCCACGACTGCAGCGACGTGCGTCACCTTGCCCTTCATATCGGCTCCTGTATAACGCCCGGCCAACCGGCGCCGGGCGTTACCGCCTGCACTGTTAAACGATAAAGTCAGTGGCGACGTCAACCTGGCCGACGATCTTCACCAGGAAGTCCGGGGCCTGATGGCCACCGATATTCAGGGCCAGATCGCTGACGTTATTCGACGCATTGTAAGACAGCAAGGCTTCGCCCGCTGCGCCACTGAAATGATCGACGAAGTGGATCTGATCGCCACCCTGCGCGCCCTGATTGAAGAATGACAGGTCGATTTTATCGATACCTTTCTGGAAATCCTTGATCCAGTCGGAGGCACCCGGCGCAGAATCGCTGACCGCAGAGAAGACAAAGGTGTCTTTGCCCGCACCGCCCCACAGCTCATCAGCCCCACCGCCGCCGAACAACACGTCGTTGCCCGCGCCACCTTTCAACACGTTGTTGGCCGCATTGCCGACGATCACGTCATTGCCTGAACCGCCAATCGCGTTCTCGATGGTCACACCTGCGGCAATGGACACGTTGCCTTTCAGCCCACCCACGTCGGAGAAAGATTTCTCGTTCAGATTAATACGCTGGTTAGCGGTGTAACCGGAGAAATCGAAGGTGTCATTACCACCCGCATCCCAGGCCGCAAAGATCACTTTTTGCGAATTGCTGGTGGTACTGAGGAAGTCACGTCCGGTATTTGAGTTGAAGCCATACACGGTATCGCCGGTACGGGTGGTCTGGTTGGCACCATACAGATGCTGAATAGCGGAAATGTCATCCAGCAGTGGCGCCGCAGCGTAGTGCCCGCCGTTGTCGCCACCGGTGTTGGTTTCGCTCCAGTAACTCATCAGGCTGAACTCACGAGTATCTTCGGCGTAGCTGGCATCTCTGTAAGTCGGGTTGCCTTCGCCGGCGTTATAATCGCCCGGATGGCTCAAGCCCAACGCATGGCCAATCTCGTGGGTAAAGGTCTGGCGGCCGTAATCTTCGCTGGCCGGGTGTTTCACGTTGGACTGGTTGACGTTGTACCAGGTCTGCCCGCCCAGGTTTTGGCCCTGATAAATGGTGTTCGGCAGGAAGGCGTAAGCCTGGGTATCGTAGTCATAATGACCGGGACGATCCTGGCTGTAGTTACCGAAGGTGATATTGGCCTTCTGGCCAGCACCAACTTCGGTAAAGGTAATATTGGCCACGTCAGACCAGGACTGCAGCGACAGCTTAGCCTGCTGCTGCTGTTCCGCGCTGAATTTGCTCAGTCCGGTATCGCCGGCGACGTTGGTGGAAGAGAATTTATAATCCGGGAAAGAGAACGTTAATTTAACCGGCTGGCCAAAAACTTTATAACCGTTCCAGGTTTGGTTCTCGCGGGTAATAAACAGCCCGGCTTGTTCGGTAGAAAATGAGTCCTTGCCATTAACCTGAATCCCGTTGCCTCGCTCATGATAATGCAGCAAATCATCTACTGCATTGTAAGCGGAGCTCGCAGCCGCAAGGCTGGATTCAGTAATTTCAATTGCCTTTTTAGTAGATTGCATTGGTTCGATTCCACTCATTAGCTGATTGTTTTCAATCAGACAGATAGACATAACCTGCCAGGAAGCCACGGAGAACGAACCGCACGCTTACGGGAAGGAGTTTATGCGCCGTTACCGGCAGTGTGTTAGAGAGAATTAATGCATATATATCAGCAAATAAGATTACCACCATAAATGGTAATCGATTCCAATTATAGGCAGCGGTGTAAAACTGAACATAAAATAATCAGCCATTTATTATCGTTCCGAAGGCGATTTATGCTGGTTTTTTGCATTCTTTACAATATTAATGAAACTTAAATGCCATGAGTTGGTAACAAACTCCAACAAAAATGCGGCCTGCAGAGCCAAGCGAATCGTGCTGGGATTTAGACGGCTAAAAGTTAAATTTTGCTAAAGCGTTATAGATTAATAACTCTTTATTATTAGCCGCCGGTACTTTTTAGTTCCCGCAGGAATAACATTTTCTTTTTTTGACTAATCATCTCGTGCTTTCCGGGTCTTTCGCGCTCGTCGCCTCCTGATAAACGACATGGGAAAAAAGAAATACCCCAATTCTCCCTCCGGTGCGCCATTAGCAATAATTCTCATCCGTCGCTTGACTCTGGAGTGGACTCCAGGGTGTAGAGTTGGTTGCAAGAAGCTCATTAACTGCCCTGAGGGGGGACGTTATGCATAACCATGAAAATCACAATCATCAGGAACATAACCATGCCGAAGGTGGCTGCGGGTGCAATCACAGCCACAGCAAAACCCAGCACGGTTGCAGCAGTGAAAAACAAAACGCCGTCAACCCTGGCGAACACTCTCATGCTCACGATCATGGCGCCAGCTGTTGCAGCGCTGACGATCATGGGGATCCGGACGAGGAAAGTGACAGGCTCGCTGCCGCCCCTCTCTCCGGCAGCGAGCGCTACAGTTGGAAAGTCACGGGTATGGACTGCCCCAGCTGCGCTAAAAAGATTGAAAATGCCGTTACTGCCATCCCGGGTGTCGTAAACGCACGGGTGTTATTCGCCACCGAAAAGCTGGTGGTAGACGGCCAGTCGAACCTTAGCCTGCGCATCCAGGACGCAGTGCAACAAGCCGGGTTTACTCTTCTCGGCACTCAGGCAAACCAAGCCGAGCCGCCTAAACCTTCACGCCTGGGGGAATTCGGCCCGTTGCTGCTGCTCACCGCGCTGATGATCGTCAGTTGGGCACTCAGCATGGTCAACCCTGAGCTGAGCCGCATTGCCTTTATCGCCACCACGCTGGTGGGGTTAGCACCGGTCGCCACCAAGGCGATACGTCTGATCCGCTCCGGCACGCCGTTTGCCATCGAAACGCTGATGAGCGTGGCGGCCATCGGCGCGCTTTTTATCGGCGCTACCGCCGAAGCGGCCATGGTGCTGCTGCTGTTTATGGTCGGCGAAATGCTCGAATCCTACGCCGCCAACCGCGCCCGTCGTGGCGTGAAAGCGTTGATGGAGCTGGTTCCTGAAGATGCCCTGCTGCTGCAGGGTACCGAGCGTAGACGCGTGCCGGTCTCCAGCTTGCGTCCCGGCGATGTGATTGAAATTGCCCCCGGCGGTCGCCTTCCGGCCGATGCCGAACTGCTCAACCCGTTCGCCAGCTTCGATGAAAGCGCCCTGACCGGCGAGTCGGTCCCGGTCGAGCGTCAGCAAGGTCAGAAAGTGGCGGCGGGCAGTTTGTCGGTCGATCAGGCCGCGCAGATGAAGGTGATTTCCGAGCCGGGCAAAAACGCCATCGACCGTATCCTGCAACTGATTGAGGAAGCCGAAGAGCGCCGTGCGCCGATCGAGCGTTTCCTTGACCGTTTCAGCCGTTACTACACCCCGGCCATTATGCTGCTGGCTATCGCGGTAATTCTGGTGCCACCGTTGATGTATGCTCAACCCTGGGATGTCTGGATTTATCGCGGCCTGACCCTGTTGCTGATCGGCTGTCCTTGTGCACTGGTGATTTCCACTCCGGCAGCCATTACCTCCGGACTGGCGGCGGCAACCCGTCGCGGCGCGTTGATTAAAGGTGGCGCGGCGCTGGAACAGCTCGGCCAGGTGCAAACCATCGCCTTCGATAAAACCGGTACCCTGACGGAGGGCAAACCGACGGTGACGGATGTGCTGCCGCTCAACGGCATCAGCGAACAGTCACTGTTGATCCTTGCCGCAGCGGTAGAAGCTGGCTCCCATCACCCATTGGCACAGGCCATTATCAATCGCGCCGAACAATATGGTGCTCCTTTGCCGCCGGCACAGAACCGTCGTGCGTTGGCCGGCGTCGGTGTGGAAGGCATTGTCGACGGTAAAACCGTGCTGATCAGTACACCGGCCAAACTGGCTGCAGGCTTGCTCAATCAGCAAGGTGCTAACCAGGTGGAACGGTTGGAAAATGCCGGTAAAACGGCGGTAGTGGTACTGGAAGATGGCGTGCCGATCGGCCTGCTGGCCCTGCGCGATACGCTGCGCAGCGACGCCAAGCAGGCGATTGCCGAACTGAATGCGTTGGGGATCAACGGCGTAATGTTAACCGGCGACAACCCTCGAGCGGCCGCAGCGATTGCCGCCGAGCTGGGGCTGGACTACCGTGCCGGTTTGCTGCCGGAAGATAAAGTGAGGGCGGTAACCGAGTTGAGCGAGCTGCGCCCAACGGCGATGATCGGCGATGGCATCAACGATGCGCCGGCAATGAAAGCCTCCAGCATCGGTATTGCCATGGGCAGTGGCACCGACGTGGCGCTGGAAACCGCCGACGCGGCGCTGACGCACAATCGGCTGCTGGGCGTGGCGGAGATGATCCGCATCTCGCGCGCTACACACGCCAATATCCGCCAGAACATCACCATTGCGTTGGGTCTGAAAGGGATATTCCTGATCACCACCCTGATGGGCCTGACCGGGCTGTGGCTGGCGGTGTTGGCGGACTCTGGCGCTACCGCGCTGGTCACCGCCAACGCCCTACGCTTGCTGAAGAAACGTCAGTAATAAGAACCACATATCAGGATGCCAGCAATGGCATCCTGATTCACTTAGCCGAAAAATAACACCGGCAAGTCGCACGTAATAACCATAAAACCAGCATGCCTTTCTATATTCTTCCGCCACCTATTCCTGAAACCCGATAAGCCTACTTAACTTATCAGAGTCATGGCCGAATGAATGAAACCGCTATATTTTAAAATCCTGAACCTGATCGTCGTCCCTTTTATCCCTACACTGGCTCTGGCGCAGCAGCCTGATTCTGCCGCCACAGAGCAACTCATTGATAGCGCCGATCGCCCCCTTTTCACCACCCCTAACGCCTTACCCGCAGCCCAGCATAACGATGCGCCCAAGGCAAAACCCCAGCCTGAGCATCGCCTGTTGCCGATTTGGGGGGATGAAGCACGCGCCCGTGGTTATGATCTGCCGGAACCCTTCGGGATCGGCATCAACTACATGAACATGCGGCAAAATATCGATGTCGACAGTATCCAATTTTCCGGCCTCAGCCTGGGTAAAACTCCCTTGCCATCCAATTTGTTCAACATCGACGTGGGCAAAACTCGCGAGAAAAGCAAAACGGAAACCATGCGTCTGGACACCTGGGTACTGCCATTCCTCAATGTTTACGGCATCATCGGCCATACCAAAGGCAGCTCGCTGTCCCAGGTTTCCGTAGACGCCGATCCCAGTCAACAAAAAGGCTTCCTGAACAAGGTTATCGCGGGTCAGGTGCACCGCATGAATCAAAGTGGGCAACTGCGCGATCTGGATTTTAAGCTCGATTTTAAAGGCACCACTTACGGCGCCGGTTTCACGCTGGTTGGGGGATATGAGAACTGGTTCACCTCGGTCGATACCAACTACACCCGCACCAATTTCGATATCCTTGATGGTCAGATTTCCGCACTGACGGTGTCGCCTCGGGTAGGTTACCGCTTCCTGGTGCCCGGTATCAGTGGCCAAACCCATCTCAACCTGTGGGTCGGCACCATGTATCAGGACGTCCAGCAGAGGTTCAAAGGCAGCCTGAGTGATTTAAAAATGCCAACCGAACTTCAGAGCCTGATGATGATGGCCAATCAGCAGGGTGAAGGCCGCTTCGACGTGAAACAGCACCTGCAATCGCCGTGGAACGTACTGATTGGCACGCAATACGAGATCACCAGACACTTTAACCTGTTGACCGAATTTGGCTTTAGCGAACGTAACAGCTTTATGGTCTCCGGTGAATATCGCTTCTGATGGCAATATCGATCCGCAGTTTGCCGCTGGTATTGTTGGTTCTGCTACCCGGAGCTCACGCCACTTTGTTGTCACGCCAGCAAATAGATGAAATGTTGGCCCCTTTGGGGTCTAACAACCAATTCGACAGCAGCAAAGCCATCGATTGGGGGGTCTTGCCCGGCCCGTTCTATACGCCAGAACTCGGTCTTGGCATCGGTACCGCCGTCGTGGGGATATACCGCCCGGACAGCCAGGATAAAGTCAGCCAAAACTCGACGCTGGCGTTAAAGGGCTTTTTCAGCACCACCGGTGCCTTCGGCGTCGGTTTCCAAAACCACAGTTTTTTCGCTGACGACCAATGGCGTTTTTTTGCCGACGGCTCGTTGAATAATATGCCCACCTATTTCTGGGGCACCGGTTACCAGGCTGGGCATAACAACGGCAACAAAGAAAAGTACACGCAGCAGGCATTCCAGATAGCCCCGCAGCTGCTGTATCGCATTGCCAATGCCACCTACGCGGGGGTTGGCTGGGATTTTTCCTCGACGCACGCCAGCAAAACTGATGAGGATGACAGCAGCCTGTTAAGGGCCCAAAAAGCCGGCGTTTCATCACTAAGTTCAGGAGTCAGCGGTTCGCTGAGTTACGATACGCGCGACTTCGTTTCTAATGCCAGCCGTGGCCAGTATCTTCGCCTGAGCGACACCTATTTTGCGCCAGAATTGGGCGGCGACAGCCGTTTCAATGCTGTAGAAGGCCAGTACAATGCCTACCACAGCTTGAGTGCGAAAAGCGTGCTGGCGTTAGACGCTTACAGCCGCCTGACGACGGGCGAGGTGCCTTGGGACAGGCTGTCCGGCCTGGGTGACGACAAACGCATGCGCGGCTATTATCAAGGCCGCTATCGCGACAGAAATGTGTTCAGCAGCCAGATCGAGTATCGTCGCAAGCTGAACTGGCGCCACGGTTACGTTCTTTGGACCGGTGCGGGAACGCTAAGTAGCAAGGCCGGCGATTTGGGCCAGGGGCCCTGGTTACCCACGCTGGGAGCGGGTTACCGTTTTGAATTCAAACCGAAAATGAACGTGCGGCTCGATTTTGGCATCGGACGTGGCAGCAGTGGATTTTACTTTCAGGTTGGGGAAGCTTTTTAATGCGCTCTGTTGTACTGCTGGTTTTGTTGTCGTTTACTTCCGCGCTATCTGCCAAACCCGTGGAAACGTTGGTGACCTCGCTACCCATCAACGAAAGCCGTATCGCCTGGCCGGTGGCTGCGCCGCTGTCCCCGCCGGATGGTTTGCGCCCCTGCTGTGCCTTTGGCTACAACCTCAAAGCGCAAGTTTGGGGTATCCCAGTCCCCTTTTATCAGTTGGGTAACCTGGTGGATGCCGACCGGCTTGGCCGTCACCACTATAACGACAGCGCTTTCAATGCCGTTAGCAACTTGATGGGACTTGGCAGCGAGCAATTGGGGGTGATGTACACCCGCCGCGGGGGATTTATCGATATCGCTCACGTACGCGACACCGCCGACAATACCCTTTTCCTGTTCAGCCAACTGCTACCCCGATTGGGCCAGCAATGGAATATCGATCTTAGCCCCGAGTTGGCAATACGCCGTATCCAGCTGAACGCCTTTACCCCACCTCAGGATGCTGCGCAGCGCTATACGCTCGCGGCGTATTTGGCAGGAGAACTCGCCTTTCAAATGGCGGCGTGGCATGAAGTGGCACAGTGGTATGGCTATCAGTCGGTACCGGGGTTTTCTGAGGAGGTTTCGGCTTTTTCACCGGAAGATTTGTATTCCAACCTGCTGGGATCACGGCTGGCGATCGATGCTATCTTGCAGGGGCAGGCGGTTTCCCTAACGGCCTACAACCAGGCCATGGAGAATTTGCTCCCCCAGGCCCTGCACCAGCTTGGCGCCGTCTCCATCAGGGCAACTCAGCGGCAGTTTGACGGGATTGACGGCGAATGGTGGGACAGCCATCGCCGGGTACCGGAGAAGTTTCTGGTCTTAAAACGGGATTACACGACCGGCAGCAATCGCCTGCCGGCTCTGCCGCCGTTCGAAAACACCGCCCCACAACGCCTGATGTTACCGCTGCAGATTCAGGGGTTCTGGCTGGCAAAGCTGGGTGAACTGCAACTCTGGCCGACGGATGCGATGCATTCTCTGCCGGTGCCGCCCCACTATTACCGCCCGCAGGATTTCAGGGGGCTGGCAATGCATGCTCGCGCATCGGACGCACAGCAAATACTGCAAAAACGCTAGGCAAAAGCGGCGATTAGCGCTCAACACCTTTACGCAATAAATAGCGGTAAGGCGTTTTTTCAGTTTCCTGCGCCACCAGCGTGTGCTCCATAAAACGGCAAAAACCCGGAATATCGCGGGTGGTGGCCGGATCGTCAGCAATAATCAGCAGGGTTTCACCGTTATCCATATGGCGCACGGTTTTACGCACCATCATTACCGGTTCCGGACAGCGCAGCCCCAGCGCATCAAGCGTCTGGTCGGCCTGGGCAAACAAGTCAGTCATGCAATTTTTCTCGGTCAAAAGCGATCGGCGTACGCTCGCCGCATCTCATTAGCGCCTAGTTTACGCCGGTAGTTTTTCTGTGCAAGATGCGTTAACGTTTGCGTTAAATTTAACCATTGCATTGGTTGCGCAAACGCGTATCATGCGGCCGCGCAGCTTATTTCGCTGCACAGACAAGACATTCTGGGTTCCCTCACCCCACTGCTAAAAAGGCTACAACATGTATTCGTTTACCGCTCGACAGCGCCTCACCGCGTTGGTCTGGCTATCGCTGTTCCATATTGTCATCATTACCTCCAGTAACTACCTGGTGCAGTTGCCGATGTCCATTTTCGGTTTCCATACCACCTGGGGTGCGTTTACCTTCCCATTTATCTTTCTGGCAACCGACCTGACGGTGCGTATTTTTGGCGCCCCGCTGGCGAGACGCATCATTCTTTCGGTGATGGTGCCGGCCCTGTTTATCTCGTACGTCATCTCCACCGTCACCTATCAGGGGGAATGGCAGGGGTTTGCCGCACTGGGTAGCTTTAACCTGTTTGTCGCACGTATCGCCGTCGCCAGCTTTATGGCTTACGTGCTCGGTCAGATCCTCGACGTACACGTTTTCAACCGGTTACGCCAGCGCAGCGCCTGGTGGGTGGCCCCTGCCGCGGCCATGTTCCTCGGCAATATCAGCGACACGCTGTCGTTCTTCTTTATTGCATTCTACAAGAGCAGTGACGCCTTTATGGCCAACAACTGGGTCGAGATTGCGCTGGTCGATTACAGCTTCAAGGTGCTGATCTGCATGCTGTTCTTCCTGCCAATGTATGGCGTGCTGCTGAATATGCTGCTCAAACGCATTGCCGCACGCCAGGGCGACAGCAGCCTGCAACCGAGCTGACCCGTGTTATCATTGGCGGCCTACCCATCCGGAGGCCGCCATGACCGTCACCACCCGCCACGCTACCCTCGAAGAAATTCATCGTCTGTATCAGCAAATCCCCGAATTCGGCAATCTGCACAACCTCAACGATCTGCAACAGCGCATCGGCTCACTCCCGATGGCCGCACTGATCGCCGAAGTCGACGGCCAGGCTGCCGGTTTCAAGCTCGGTTATCAGCAACAAGACCGAGTGTTTTACAGCTGGTTGGGTGCCGTATTGCCGGCTTGTCGCCGCCACGGTGTGGCGTTAGCGCTATTGGCCGAGCAGGAAAACTGGGCACGGGCGCAGGGTTATCACCAGTTGAGGGTGAAAACCCGTAATCAGTTCCGTGCGATGCTGATGATGCTTATCAACAATCACTATCAGATTGTTCAACTGGAAAAGAAAGGCGAAGTGGCTGATTATCGGCTATTACTTGAGAAAACCTTGTGACAACATCTGCCTTGCATTTCACCCTGGAATAGGTTGCGATACGGCAGTGAAACCCTACCTGAAAGGAAGAAGGAAGCCCAATGCGTAAAGTAGCAAAATTGATGGGTATCAGCCTGTTAGTGCTTGGCCTCGCGGCCTGCGACGGCGAAACCAAAGACACCAAAGCGCCGGCGGGCGATGCCGCAACCAGCGCACCGGCCGGGCAACAGGTACGCTTGCTGGAGGGTAAGCTGGCGTTCACCCTGCCGGTCGGTATGGCGGACCAAAGCGGCAAGCTGGGTAATCAGGCGAACAACATGCACGTTTACGCCGACAGTACCGGCCAACGCGCAGTGATCGTGATCCTCGGCGACAAAACCGCCGACAGTCTGGAAACCCTGAGCAAGCGTCTGGAAGATACCCAGCGCGCGCGTGATGCGAACCTGCAGGTGGTCACCAACAAAGCCATCGACGTAAACGGCGTGCCGCTGCGTCAGTTGGACAGCATCATTACCAGCGGCGGCGAGAAGGCCTACTCTTCCATCCTGATCGGCACGCTGGATAACAACATGCTGACCATTCAGGTGACGCTGCCGGCGGATAACCAGCAGCAGGCGCAAAGTGAAGCCGAAGGCATCATCAAAACGCTGAAACTGAACAAGTAAACTTTTACTGACTCAGCCTATAGGGCGCAGTTCACACTGCTGCGCCCTACGCCAGGGCCTGTGCCAACAGGGTAATCGGGTGTTCGCAGCGCTTGCTGGTCGACATCTCGATTTGCCATTTACAGGTTTCGCAGTCCGTCACCACCAAATCGACCCCACTCTCCTCAATCTGGCGAAACAGCGATGCGCCAATCCCTTGCGAAGTCGCATAGTTCTCGGATTTAAATCCGTAGGTGCCGGCAATGCCGCAACACTGCGAATCCAATACCACCAGCTCCAGCCCCGGTATCTGCCGCAATAATTCCAGCGTATAGGCCGTCCAGCCCATTTTCTCCATGTGACACGGCGTATGGTAGGCCACCCGCAATGGCGTACGCTTCAGCGGCAGGCTGCGCCCCTGATTGAGCAGGCGGTACAGATAGCGCGTCGCCAGCTCCACCCGTTCACGCACCGCCGAGGTATCCACCTCCAGCAAATGCGGGTATTCGTCACGCAGCGTAAAAGTACAGCTCGATGAAGTGGCCACAACAGGGATGCCGCGCTCCAACACCGCCTCATGCAGCGATTCGGCATTCACCTTGGCCTGTTTCTTGGCCTGGGCGATAAAGCCGTTGGCAATCAGCGGCACACCGCAGCATTTTTCGCGCTTAAGCAGCTGCACGCCGATATCCATCGCATTGAAGACTTTGATCAGATCCTTACCCAGCTGCGGGTGGTTGTAATTAACGAAGCAGCCGTGGAAAAAAGCCACCTGCTCGGCGTAACGCTGTTGGGCCTGCGCTTGCTGGCGGTACCAGCGGCGGAAGGTGCCGAACGAGTATTTGGGCAGTTCGCGACGGTGATCAATTTTCAACGCCTTGTCCAGCAGCGCGCGCACCGGCTTCAACCCGGTGGCAGCGTTGACGATCGGCGCAAACGGCGTCGACAGCGAGCCCATGATATCGGTATGACTGAGGATGGCGTCGCGCAGCGTCGGCTTGCTCTGGGCAAAGTCGGCACGCGCCCGCTGAATGATATCGCCAATTTTGACGTCGGACGGGCAGGCCACCTCACAGCGTTTGCAGTTGGTGCAATACTTCAGCGCTTCGTCGTACAGCGCCGGATCTTTTAACCGTAGGCGTTCGCCGTCCGGCCCAGCCTGCTTGGGCCCGGGATAAAGCGGATTGACCTTGGCCACCGGGCAATAGGTGGTGCAGACGGTGCACTTGATGCAGTTCTCAAAACTGTTGTCTTTGTGCAGGCTCATGGTTGCTCCTCCTGTGCCGCAATCTGTTGCGCGACATGCAATGCTCCCACCAACGAAACACCTGCACCGCAGCCCTGCTGCAGCGGATCGTAGCCGCCGGTCACCGCCCCTATGGCATACAGGTTACTCAAAGGCTCTCCCTGCCTTAGGGCACGCAGTTGGTTATCGGTGCGTACCCCAAACTGCAAATAGGGTTGCGGAGCAAACAGCTCGCGACAACTCCAGTCTGCACGCTCCGCCTTACTGTCGACATCCAGTCCAAATACCGGTTCACGTATGCCGTCGAAGTCCGCCACCAGCCCATTACTGAAAAAACTGCCGCTGGCCAGCACCACCTGCTGCGCCACCAACGGAATGTCGGTGTGGTTACGGGTATAAACACCGGTGACTCGCCCGGCTTCAATATCCGCCCGCAGCACGCTGTCCCCCGGCATAAAAACGCCGCCCAATTGCTGTAATCGCGAACGCAGCGCCTGGTGCAACCTCATCCCGAGCACTGAAGGCGGCAGCGTCGGCAGCAGGCGAATCGGTTTGCCGACCGCCGCCTGCAGCGCCGCCAATGGCGCGTCATCCTCCAGCCCCAGACAGGCCGGCAAGAATATCGCCTCGGCGTCCGCAGCCAACCGCCGAAGCTCGTCCGCCATTGGCGTCAGGTTTTCCGGCAGATCCAGTACCCTGGCGATATTTACCGCTCGGAACTCACTGGGGTTATTGCGCAGCCGGTCCAGCGCCGGCAAGTGCATATCTGCCACCTCAGCCCGAACGCCCAGGGACTGCGTCAGGGAACTGGCGGCCAACTGTGGCTGAAAATCCAAAAAGCCTTCAATGCCGATCACCGCAATGTGCCGCCACGGCAGTTCACCGCCTAACGGCGTAACGGGGATAGCCTGCGGGCTGAGCCAGGTCGCCCGGCGCGTGCCCAGCGGCGTGATGCGCAGATGATTGCGTTCGCTGTCACCCTGCAGAGCAAGCCCACAGCGCTGTAGCAGCGATGCGGCTTCACCCGACAGCGCCGCCACCCGCTCGGCACCGATCAACGCATAGGGATGCCGGGGTGCCTGTGTTGCCAGTGCGGACAGCGCCGCCAATGGCTCTGTCACCGGGGTGCCGTCGGGCAGTTGCGCCAGCAGATCAAGCGAGCCGGATGAAAAATAGAGTGCACTCTGGCCAGAACTGACCACCGCACAGCGCTTGCCCTGTTCCGCCAGGCGGATGGCGCAGGTCATACCCGCCAGGCCACCGCCAATCACCACTACGTCAAATCGCATCATCGGCCTCCTGTTCCCCCCGGGCATCGAGCCCGCACAATCCCTGGTAAACCCAACTGGTAAATTCACTTTCGCGCAGCGCATCGCCCCAGGCGATAGGCCGGACGCCTTTCCAACGCTCGTTGAGGAAATGCGATAGCTGGTCGATCGACTGCTGCGGGGTGGTGACGTTAAAGCGTGTCAGCAGCCCCGCGGCACGGCAGGCGCAAAGCTCCCCCTGGCAGGTGCCCATGCCAACGCGGGTACGACGACGCAAATCGACCAGGTTATTGACGGTGAGAGAGTTAACCGCATAACGCACCTCGCCGGCGGTCACCGCTTCGCATTCGCACACCAGGCTGTTGTCCAACCGATCCCCCGCCGGTACGCGGTTTGCACGGTCGCCGTGGCGATAAACCGCCGAGCCACGAATACTGGCAGGCAAAGACACCACGCTACGCACCGTTTCTTCCGCCGACTGACGAGAACCCGGCAACGCCTCCTGTGCGGTAGTGCAGGGGCTGTCTACCCGAAGCTTTTCGCACACTTTATCGGTCGCCCACTGCGCCATCAGCCGGTAGGTCATCAGCTTGCCGCCGGTGATGGTGATAAAGCCTTCCAGACCGTCGCGGCTGGCATGATCGAGCAGCACGATGCCACGGCTGACGTTGCGACCGCTAGGGTCGTCGTCACTGGCTACCAAAGGCCGAACGCCGGCATAAGCACGCAGAATTCGGGTTTGCGCCAATTCAGGTGCCAGCAGCGCGCCCTCGCGGATTAAAATGTCCACTTCCTGCGGGGTCACCAGCATGTTGTCGATCTGATCATAATCAATGTGGGTGGAGGTGGTGCCAATCAGCGAGATGGTGTCACCCGGCACCAGAATGTCGGCGTCCGCCGGCTTGCGGCAGCGGTTGATCACCATGTTGTTGATGCGATGACCCAGGATCAGCAAAGCGCCCTTGGCCGGGAACATGCGAATTCGCAGATCGGCATATTCTGCAATCTGCTGACCCCAGATACCGGCGGCGTTGACCACCACTTCGGCGTGAATATCGTAACGGCGCGACGATTGGTGGTCGAAAACACGCACTCCGGTAACGCGATCGCCCGTGCGTAATAAACCGACCACCTGGTGATAAGTGAGGATCTGCGCGCCGTGCTCACGGGCATCGAGCATATTGGCGGCGGTCAAACGGAAAGGATCGACAGTGCCGTCCGGCACGCGCACGGCACCGATGAGCGCCGGATTAGCCGCCGGCTCCAGCCGCAACGCCAACTGCGGATCAATAGCTTCAGCGTTGATACCGGCGCTGTGGCAGGAGACAATAAACTGCTGTTGATAAGCCAGTGAATCCTGCGGCAGGGTGATAAACAGCCCGTCGGTTCGCTCGATGCAGTGGTGCGCAATGCGTTTGAGGATGCGGTTCTCTTCTATGCATTCGCGCGCCGATTCGCCGTCGGTTACCGCATAACGCGCACCGCTGTGCAGCAGGCCGTGGTTGCGTCCGGTCGCACCGGTGGCGATATCATGACGCTCCAGCAGTATGCAACGCAGGCCGCGGCGTGCGCAGTCACGAGCAATGCCCGCGCCGGTCGCGCCGCCGCCAATGATGATCACATCCGTTTCGTTTTCTGCTGAATGGCTGCTCATGACGCTCCCTCTGGATCCGTGGTTATTGCCCTATTGGGCCACAGTCATTGGGGTCTTTGTTTGATAAGGAACAATAACGAACTTAAAACGAAAGTAAAATGTCCACAAAAAACCACGAATGTGATCACAATCACGATTTTTAGGCGTTTTTCTATTTCATAACGTTAACGAATCGCTCAAAATCCGCCGGTGTTTCATAAAAGTGTAACATTTGCGCCATTCATCACAGCGACACCAGGCGGTTTTGACTAGGATGACGCTCGTTATGGAACAAAAAAACACCACATTCGATATCCGCTCAATCATCAAATGAACGTAAAAGATCATATTGATGTGATAACTAGATAAAGCCATCGGAGGCGCTCATGTTGAGTATTTTTAAGCCGGCAGCACACATTTCACGTGTGCCGGTCGACAAAGTCGACCCGCTGTACCGTAAATTGCGCTGGCAAATATTTATGGGGATTTTCTTCGGTTATGCCGCCTACTACCTGGTGCGCAAGAACTTCACCCTGGCCATGCCTTACCTGATTGACCAGGGCTTCAGCCGCGGTGACCTCGGTTTCGCGCTGTCCGGTATTTCCATCGCCTACGGTTTCTCAAAATTTATCATGGGGTCGGTTTCTGACCGCTCCAACCCTCGCGTGTTCCTGCCCGCCGGCCTGATTTTGGCTGCTGCGGTCATGCTGTTTATGGGCTTCGTTCCATGGGCGACATCGAGCATCGCGGTCATGTTCGTGCTGCTGTTCCTGTGCGGTTGGTTCCAGGGCATGGGCTGGCCGCCTTGTGGCCGTACCATGGTGCACTGGTGGTCGCAGAAAGAGCGTGGCGGTATCGTTTCGGTCTGGAACTGCGCCCATAACGTGGGTGGCGGTCTGCCACCGCTGCTGTTCTTGCTGGGTATGGCCTGGTTCAACGACTGGCACGCGGCGCTGTACATGCCGGCCTTCGGTGCCATTCTGGTAGCCCTGATCGCCTTTGCCCTGATGCGCGACACCCCGCAATCCTGCGGCCTGCCGCCGATTGAAGAATACAAAAACGATTATCCGGACGACTACACCGACAAAGCGGAAGAAGAGCTGACGGCCAAGCAGATCTTCATGCAGTACATCCTGCCGAACAAACTGCTGTGGTACATCGCCGTAGCTAACGTGTTCGTTTATCTGCTGCGTTACGGCATTCTGGACTGGTCACCGACCTACCTGAAAGAAGTGAAACACTTCGCGCTGGACAAGTCTTCCTGGGCTTACTTCCTGTACGAGTATGCCGGTATTCCGGGCACCCTGCTGTGCGGCTGGATGTCGGACAAGGTGTTCAAGGGTAACCGCGGCGCTACCGGCGTGTTCTTCATGACGCTGGTGACCATTGCCACCGTCGTTTACTGGCTGAACCCGGTCGGTAATCCTGGCATCGATATGGCCTGTATGATCACCATCGGCTTCCTGATTTACGGCCCGGTCATGCTGATCGGCCTGCACGCACTGGAACTGGCACCGAAGAAAGCCGCCGGCACCGCCGCAGGCTTCACCGGTCTGTTCGGTTACCTGGGCGGCTCTGTTGCAGCCAGCGCCATCGTCGGCTACACCGTTGACTACTTCGGTTGGGACGGCGGCTTTATGGTGATGATTGGCGGTAGCATCGGCGCGGTAGTGCTGCTGTTGCTGACCATGATGAGCGAGAAAAAACACCACGCGGAAATCGCTGCCAACAAACGCGGTTAAGCGTCATACAACTTTCGCATTATTTAAAGGCCGCCTTGCGGCCTTTTTACTACCCCTGCACCTACAACATGGAGAACAACAATATGCGGACTCAAGTCAAAGCCCTGCTGGCAGGGATTATCCTGGCCACCTCAATGGTCAGCGCCGCACAAGCCGCCGACAAGGTGGTGATCGCCCACCGTGGCGCCAGCGGTTATCTGCCGGAACACACGCTGCCAGCGAAGGCCATGGCCTACGCGCAGGGCGCGGATTTCCTCGAACAAGATCTGGTGATGACCAAGGACAACGAGCTGGTGGTGTTGCATGACCACTACCTCGATCGCGTCACCGACGTAGCAGAGCGTTTCCCGGACCGCGCGCGCAAAGACGGCCGTTATTACGCCATCGACTTTACGCTGCCTGAAATCAAGTCGCTGAAGTTCACCGAAGGTTTTGAGATCGAAAATGGCAAGAAGGTACAGGGTTACCCGGGTCGTTTCCCGATGGGTAAATCCGACTTCCGCGTCCATACCTTCCAGGAAGAGATCGAATTTGTGCAGGGGTTGAATCATTCAACCGGCAAAAACATCGGTATTTACCCGGAAATCAAAGCGCCGTGGTTCCATAAGCAGGAAGGGAAAGACATTTCCAGCAAGGTGCTGGCGGTTCTGAAACAGTACGGCTACACCGGCAAGGGCGATAACGTCTATCTGCAATGCTTCGATGCCAACGAGCTGAAGCGGATTAAAACCGAGCTGGAACCGAAAATGGGCATGGATCTGAAGCTGATCCAATTGATCGCCTATAACAAGTGGCAGGAAACCTACGAGCAGAAAGCCGACGGCAAATGGGTGGAATACGACTATGACTGGATGTTCAAACCGGGCGCGATGAAGCAAATCGCCCAGTATGCCGACGGCATCGGACCGGACTACCACATGTTGGTGGTGGCGGAAAAATCCAAGCCGGGCAAGGTGGTGCTGACCGACATGGTGAAAGAAGCGCATGCCAACAAGTTGGCGGTGCACCCATTCACCATCCGCGCCGATGCGCTGCCAGACTACGTGACCGACGTGAATCAGCTGTATGACGTGATTTACAACCAGGCGGGCGTGGACGGCGTGTTCACCGACTTCCCTGACAAGGGCGTGCAATTCCTGCAAAAGCAGGGCCAGCACAAGTAATACCAATCAGGGCGCCGCAAGGCGCCCTGTTCATATCAACCCAGGAACATTTTCCGCAGGTAATGTGGCACCGCGTCGTCGACGTTGGAGCCAATGACTTCCAGCTCAGGCAGTTTATCTTTCAAACGCTGATGCGCGTCGCGCATGATGCAGCCTTTACCGGCCATCGACAGCATTTCCAGATCGTTCATGCCGTCGCCGAAGGCGATGCACTCTTTCAACGTATAACCGATGATCTTGGCCACTTCTTCCAGCGCATGCCCTTTTGACACGCCACCCGCCATCACTTCCAGACAGGTTGGGAACGAGAAGCTGACGTTAACCCGATCGCCCCAGCGTGCATTGATGGCATCTTCCAGCGGCAGCAGCTTTTCGTGATCGTCGCAGGTGAAGTACACCTTGCACACACCGTCGGTTTCCAACAGGCCCGGTTCGAACAACTGATACTGGAAAATGGATTCCTGGAAAAACTCTTTCTGTTCAGGGCTTTCGCGGTTGATGTACCAGTCGTCGTTGCGGTAGACGTTGGTGGTGATATCGGCATCGTTATGCAGCATGCCGTAAAGGTCGCGGGCAATGTCTTCGGCCAGGTTATGGCTGAAAATCAGCTCACCGTCGGTGTTGTGCACGCGAGCGCCGTTGGAGGTGATCATAAAGGCGCTGATGTCGAGGTTATCGCGGATCTGCGCAACGTCGATATGGTGACGCCCGGTAGCGAAGACGAAATGTACCCCACGCTGGGTCAGCAGCTTCAAGGTCTCTTTGGCGTACGGGGACAAGGTGTGGTCAGGTGACAGCAGCGTGCCATCTAAATCGGAAGCGACGACGTGATACATAGCGGTATGTTCTAACCTCTGATGGAGTGGTCGGCGGTAGGGGTACCACCTAAGTGTTGAGCAAAGAAACGCAGGATTGCGTTCAGTGCTTCGGCGCGCATCGCGTCCCGCTCAAACAGGATCTCATGCCGTGCGCCTTCGATAACCTGCGGTTTTTCCCCTTCGCAAGGGTGCCCCGCTTCTGACAATGCCTGACAAAAAGCCTGGTGAGAGCGGTTGTCGACCACCCGATCCTCCCCGGCCTGCAATAACAATAGCGGCGTAGTGATGTTAGCCGCCTGAGCGATGATATCCCGACCGGCCTGGAGACTTTCTCGCACCCAATGGTAAGTGGGCCCCCCCACCTGCAACTCAGGATAGTCGGCGTAATAGCGCAAGCAGCGCCGATAACGTTCACGGCTGTGGGTCAACACGTTGACCACGTACGGCAGTGGGCGCCACTGGCCGGTGCCTATCGCATAGTACTCACGCACCTTCGGGTGTTTCTCCGCCCAGTCAAGAATGCGATTGGCCATCCAACCCGGCATCGGTAAATAAATGCCGAACATTGGCGCACAAAACGCGGCGGCGTCAAAGGCCTGCGGCTGACGAGCCAGGAATTGCGCCAGGATCGCGCCCCCCATTGAGTGCGCCAGCGCAAAGCGTTGCCGGTAACCGCGTGGCTTCACTTCCTGCTGATAGAACTGGGTGAAATCGTCGACGTAATCGCTGAAGTTTATCACATGACCACGGTGCGTATCCGCCAGCAAACGGCCGGAACGGCCTTGCCCACGGTGATCTAAAATCATCACATCATAGCCACACTGGAACAGATCGTAGGCAACCTCAGGATATTTAACGTAACTTTCGATGCGGCCGGGGCTTACCACCACCACCCGCTGATGACGCGCAGAACAGAATCGTACGAAGCGGATGGGTACGCCGCCAACGCCGATGAACTCGCCCTCCTCACGCAGCCGCCAAAAGTCCAGCAGCGGGCCGGTGGCGAAAGCAGCAAACTGCGTTTCACGCGTTAACCAGTCATCGGTGCTGAGAGTAAACGACGTCATCAAATGCTTTTCCCTGAGCCGCCAGCGGTAAAAATGTGACCGCTGGCACAAGAAATAATACTAGCGTATTGTGATTCAATTCCTACAAAAACCGAATCATTTTGGCACAAATTGGCGCTTTCAGGGAGCACTGCAATGACTTTGGACTGGTGGCTAACCTACCTGCTGACAACCCTTATCCTCAGCCTGTCACCCGGCTCTGGAGCGATCAACACCATGAGCACCGGCATCAGCCACGGTTATCGTGGGGCAGCAGCCTCGATCGCCGGGCTGCAGGTCGGGCTGAGCCTGCATATCCTGCTGGTGGGCATTGGCCTGGGGGCGCTGATCTCGCAGTCGCTGATGGCTTTTGAATTGCTGAAATGGCTGGGTGCCGCTTATCTGGTGTGGCTCGGTATTCAGCAGTGGCGCGCCGCCGGTTCGCTGGACTTGCATACGCTGGCGGGCACCATGCCGCGCAGCCGTCTGTTCCGCCGCGCCGTGCTGGTGAATCTGACCAATCCGAAAAGCATCGTTTTTCTGGCGGCGCTGTTTCCACAGTTTATTTTGCCCAATCAGCCCCAAGCCGAGCAGTACCTGGTACTCGGCGTCACTACGGTGGTGGTCGATATCATCGTGATGATTGGCTACGCCACTTTGGCGACCCGTATTGCCGGTTGGCTGAAGACCCCACGCCAAATGCAACTGCTGAACCGCATCTTTGGCTCGCTGTTCATCCTGGTCGCAGGGCTGCTGGCCACGGCCCGAAAAGCCTGATGCAAAAGGGCCGAACATCGCTGTTCGGCCCTTTGGTTCACTGCCCCAAAATTAACGGGTAAAGATCAGGTGCAAGCCGAAACCGGTGAACAATACCCCCGCCAGTCCGTCGATCCATTTCGCCAGGCGTTGATAGCCCCGGCGCATTGCCGGTAGCGCAAACACCACGGCCACTAGGCTGAACCAGACAAAAGTCTCGGCGATGATCAACAGGAACAGCCCCCAGCGCGCACCGGCGCCCACGTCGTCACCGACAAACAGTGAAAACACGCTGCCGAAATAGATAACGGCCTTTGGATTTGACAGGTTGGTCAGAAAACCGCGAATAAAGCTGCGTCCCGGCTTAGGCAAGGCCACTTTCACTTCCGGTGCTGGCGTTGATTGTGCATTCTGAGAGCGTGCGGAGCGCAGCAGCTGCCAGCCCATCCAGCACAGGTAAATCCCCCCGCCCACCATAATAACCTGATGCAGCCAGGCCATTTTTTGCAGGATCAGGTGCAGGCCCATCAGCGCCACGCCCGCCCAGACGACGATGCCCAGCGAGATGCCCACTACCCCCATCATCGCCTCACGGCGTGAACGGCTGGCGGCGGTTTGCGAAACAAAAAAGAAGTCCGGCCCCGGGCTCATCAGCGCAATCAGGTGCACCAGCGCCACGGTCAGAAATAACATCAGCATGATTTACTGCCCTTAGTCTTCGTCATTATCGAGATGATCGCGGATCATCGCCATAAACGGGGCGCCAAAACGCTCCAGCTTACGCTGGCCAACGCCGTTAACGCTCAACAGATCGCCGGCCTTGATTGGCATCTGTTCCGCCATTTCCAGCAGCGTAGCATCGTTAAACACCACGTAAGGCGGAATATTTTCTTCATCGGCAATCGATTTACGCAGCTTGCGCAGTTTGGCAAACAGTTTGCGATCGTAGTTGCCGCCGTAGGATTTCTGGTTGGCACTGCCACGCGATTTCAGGCTTTGAATGCGTGGCACCGCCAGTTGCAGCTCCAGCTCGCCGCGCAACACCGGGCGTGCGGCCTCGGTCAGCTGCAATGCCGAATGCATGGCAATGTTCTGAGTGATAAACCCCAGGTGGATCAACTGACGCAGCACGCTGGTCCAGTGTTCGGTGGTTTGGTCGCGGCCAATGCCGTACACCGGCAGCTTTTCATGGCCGTATTCGCGGATACGCTGATTATTGGAGCCGCGTAACACCTCGACAATGTAGCCCAAACCGAAACGCTGCCCGACGCGATAGACACAAGACAGTGCTTTGCGCGCATCTTCCAGCCCGTCGTAGCGCTTGGGTGGATCCAGGCAGATATCGCAGTTGCCGCAGTTCTGATGTTTGCCCTCGCCAAAATAGTTAAGCAGCACCAGGCGGCGGCAGGTTTGCGCTTCGGCAAATGCGCCCATGGCGTTCAGCTTGTGGCGCTCAATATCCAACTGTTGTCCGGCAGGCTTTTCTTCCAGGCAGCGGCGCAGCCAGGCCATATCGGCCGGGTCATACAGCAAGATAGCTTCGGCGGGCAGGCCATCGCGCCCGGCGCGGCCAGTTTCCTGATAATAAGATTCGATATTGCGCGGAATATCAAAGTGCACCACAAAGCGCACGTTCGGTTTATTGATGCCCATACCAAAGGCGACGGTGGCCACCACCACCTGTAAATCGTCACGCTGGAACGCTTCCTGCACCTGGGCGCGGCGATCGTTGTCCAGCCCGGCGTGATAGGCACCCACGCTCAACCCACGGCTTTGCAGGCGCGCGGTGGTGTCTTCCACCTTGGCCCGGCTGTTGCAGTAAATAATGCCGCTTTTGCCGCGTTGGTCCTGTACAAAACGCCACAGTTGATCGAGTGGTTTAAACTTCTCCACCAGCGTATAGCGGATGTTCGGCCGGTCAAAGCTGCTGACCTGCACCAGAGGGTCCTGCAGTGCCAGCAGGCGCACGATGTCACCACGGGTAGATTCATCGGCTGTCGCCGTCAGGGCAATCACCGGCATCGCGGGGAAGCGTTGCTTCAACTGCCCCAAGGCACGGTATTCTGGGCGGAAGTCGTGGCCCCACTGCGAGATACAGTGTGCTTCGTCTACTGCCAGCAACGCCGGCGGACAGTGGTCGAGCAGATCGAGAAAGCTGTCCATCATCAGCCGCTCGGGAGCGATGTACAGCATTTTGATCTGGCCGCTGCGGCACCCCGCCATCACTTCGAGCTGCTGCTCACGCGTTTGCGTCGAGTTATAGCAGGCGGCTGAGACGCCATAGGCCAACAGCTGATCGACCTGATCTTTCATCAGCGAAATCAACGGGGAAACCACTAACGTCAGGCCATCCATCACCAGCGCCGGGATTTGATAGCACAACGATTTACCGCCGCCGGTCGGCATAACAACCAGGCAATCCTGCCCGCCGATCGCCGTGTTGATAATCGTTTGTTGACCCGGTCGGAATTGCTGATAGCCGAAGGTATCGCGTAATACCTGCTCTGCCAGCAACTCTTTGTTTATCACTGCTGCGGTTGACACACACTTCCCCATTTTTTGCTGCGTAGCGACGCCTGTATGACGGCCGGATTACATAATATCGTTAAGCATGACACCAACGCCAACCCGTGTCTGCCGGAAGTTGTAATCAATCAAGGATTCGCCGTAACCGCTGAAGACTTGCGTGTAGAAACGCACATGCTTGCTGATCGGGTAGCTCCAGCCCATTTCCGCGCCGCCGTAGCCGCTGTTCCAGTTATAGTGGCTGTCGACACTGAAGATGCTGTCACCCCAGGCATAACCGACTTTCAGGCGGTAGTAGCCCATGTATTTGGTGATATCCGGGTTATCGTCGCTGCTGCTGCTTTCCGAGAAACGGAACCAGGGCTTCAGATCCACCTGCCAGTTGCCGTTTTGCGCCATAAAGCGCGCGTAACCGCGGTTCCAACTGCGTGAGGTGGGATCAGAACGGCCGTTGGACTGGTGATTGAGGCCCACTTCCACATCGCGCAATGTCCAGCCGGCGAAGCGGTAATCGGTCGCCCAGCCGAGGAACACCTGCGGCTCGTAGTTGGTTTCGCGAAACGGTGATGATTCACCGTGGTTGGACAGCTGCCACCAGGAGCGCTGAGTATAAGATGCACCCAGCACCGAGTTGTCGCCGGCAATGCCGCGCCACAGTGGGAATGCCAGACTAAGCTGGAACTTCACCTCGTCCTTGCGGGCGTTATCGGACCAGTTATAGGACTGAATGGCTTCTTTATTGATATTGCTGGTATCGGTATACAACACATAGTTGGTTTCATACGGATACAGCGTAAATGGGTTGTCGTGATCCTGCAGCATGTTGGCAATAATGCTGCCGCGTACCGCCGGTTTATCATGAATTTGCTGCTCTTTGGCTTCTTCCGCCTGTACCAGCAGCGGCGCGGCCAGCGTGGCCAAAACGATCCCTGACAAAATGCGCATAACGTTCCTCACCCCAACAAAAAATGACAAACTCTGAAATAAAAACAGGCCATTTTACACACAAAGGAGATTTTACAGCAGCACGGCGTGTATTTATTGGATTAGTCTGGAAAGCAACAAAATATAGGCATAATATCAACAAACGGTTAACCTGGACTGACCAGTTTACTTCCCTACGACACAGAACAAGAATGGGTATTTATGTCTACCACACCACTCACACTAGAAGCCGCACGCCAAAAAATTGGCGAAATCTTTGTTTATCACATGCCGTTTAACCGCGAGCTGGGTCTCGAGCTGCGCCGCTTTGACGACGACTACGTGGAGCTGAGTTTCACCAATCAGCCCAAGCTGGTTGGCAATGCGGCCCAGAAGATCCTGCACGGTGGGGTGATCGCCTCGGTGCTCGACGTCGCCGCCGGGTTAGCCTGCGCCGGTAGCGTGCTGATGCGCCTGGATCCACTGATCGAAGAAGAAGTCGCTAGCCGTCTGTCGCGCATGGGCACCATAGATTTGCGCGTTGATTATCTGCGCCCGGGCCGTGGCGAGCACTTTATCGCGGCTGCCAGCGTATTGCGCAGCGGCAACAAAGTCGCGGTCGCCCGCGTTGAACTGCATAACCACGATGGCCTTCACATCGCCAGCGCTACCGCGACCTATCTGGTCGGGTGATTGTATGCGGTGAGGCTCTTCAGTACACTCACCGCATCTCCGTTTTTCCCATCTGAGTAACGTCATGGACGCACAGCAAACGCGGCAGGGCATCTTCTTTGCTCTGGCCGCCTATTTTATTTGGGGCATAGCTCCAGCCTATTTCAAACTGATCCAACAGGTGCCTGCGGATGAGATCCTCACCCACAGGGTTATTTGGTCATTCTTCTTTATGCTGGCACTGATCACGCTCGGGCGTAACTGGTCGCAGGTGCGCGCCGCCTGCCACAATCGCAAACGGCTGTTCTTGTTGGCGGTGACCGCGGTGTTGATCGGCGGCAACTGGCTGCTGTTTATCTGGGCGGTGAATAACCACCATATGCTGGAAGCCAGCCTGGGGTATTTCATTAACCCGCTGGTGAACGTGCTGCTGGGGATGCTGTTCCTGGGTGAACGTTTCCGCCGCATGCAGTGGATAGCGGTGGTACTGGCATTTGCCGGCGTGTTGATTCAGCTGTGGCAATTCGGTTCGCTACCGATTATCGGGCTGGGGTTGGCATTTAGCTTTGCGTTCTACGGTCTGCTGCGCAAGAAGATCGCCATCGACGCGCAAACCGGCATGCTGATTGAAACCCTGTGGCTGCTGCCGGTCGCGGCGGCGTATCTTTTCCTGTTCGCCGACAGCCCAACCAGTCACCTGAGCGCCAACCCTTGGTCGCTGAACCTGCTGCTGGTGGCAGCCGGCATCGTCACTACCGTACCGCTGCTGTTCTTTACCGCCGCAGCCACCCGCCTGCGCCTGTCGACACTCGGCTTCTTCCAGTATCTCGGCCCCACGCTGATGTTCCTGCTGGCCGTCACCTTCTATGGCGAAACTGTCGGCCAGGACAAGCTGGTGACCTTTGGCTTTATCTGGGCCGCACTGCTGTTGTTTATCCTCGACGCGCTCTATACCCAGCGCAAACTGCGTTGAAGCAGCGCTAAGTTGAAGCCGGGGTGGCGCGGTTAGAAATGAATCGTGCCATCGCCGGGCCAGTCAGCAAGATGGTGAACAAGCGCAGCGTCTGCATCGCCATCACGAAAGACATGTCGACCCGACTGCCGGCGGCGATGATCGCCACGGTATCCAGCCCGCCCGGGCTGGTCGCCAGATAGGCGGTCATCAAATCCACCGGCAGGAAACGCGTCAGCATCCATGCCAGCAGACCGCAAAACAGCATCAGCGCGACGATCGACACCACCATCTGCGGCAAGGTACGCAGCGCCAACAAAAAAATCGGCCGGGTGAAGCGCAGCCCGACGCTCCAGCCAATCAGGGTATAAGCCAGGGCCAGCAGCCATTCCGGCACCTGTAACGCCATGGTACCGCTGGAATGCAGCGTCGCGCCGATGATCATCGGCAGCAACAACGCGCCGGAGGGAATACGCAACCGGGGGCCAAGCCAGGCGCCGACCACGGCAATGCCCAACGTCGCCGGGAAACGCCAATCCAGTGAAGGGAACCACTCCAGCATCGCGCCGCCATGCCCCGCTTCATCACCCAACCCAATGCGCGCCACCATCGCCGCCGCGGTTGCGACAAACAGCACCCGCAGGTATTGCATAAACGCCACCAGCCGCACGTCGGCACCGAAATCCCCGGCCATCGCCACCATCGCCGATGCCCCGCCGGGCGATGAGCCCCAGGCACCGGTTGGGCCCGGCAGACTGCTATAACGCACCAGACACCAGCCTGAAACTCCGCTGGCCAGCAGCGTAGCGATCAACACCAGCAGCACCAACGGCCAGTCATCCAGTAACGGTGTGAGAATAGCAGGAGAGAGACTTTGCGCGATCATGCAGCCCAGCACCGCCTGTGCGGCGATGAACAGATAACCTGGAATGCGAACCGTGGCGCCCAGCAGCCCCATGGCCACGCCGACAATCATCGGCCCCAGCAACAGTGCAGCGGGAATATGGAATCTTTGCAGGCCAAACCCCAGCACCAGCGAAGCCAGCAGCAGGATTGACCATTGGATCAAGCGGGGAAACCTCTCCATCAAAACGCATGCCTTACGGACAGATAAGCCAAAGGGGCATTCTACCCCTATTTAGCAGGCTAAGCGTTGGTCGACAGAAGAAATATCGGGCGAACAGGTTCGCCCGTCAGCTTACAGCCAGTTCTTGCGTTTGAAGTACAGGTACGGGGCCAGCCCCGCCAGGATCATCAGGCTGATGGCCCCCGGATAGCCGAACGACCACTTCAGCTCCGGCATAAACTCGAAGTTCATCCCGTAGCTTGAGGCCACCAGCGTCGGTGGCAGGAACACCACCGACACCACCGAGAAGATCTTGATGATGCGGTTCTGTTCGATATTGATAAAGCCCATCGCTGCCTGCATCAAGAAGTTCACCTTCTGGAACAACGATTCGTTGTGTGGCAGCAAAGATTCGATGTCGCGCAGCACTTCACGCGCCTGCTCCAACTGACCGGTCGGCAACCTCGCCTTACGCACCAGGAAATTCAGCGCACGCTGGGTATCCATCAAACACAGTCGCACTTTCCAGCCGATATCTTCCAGTTCGGCCAGCGTCGACAGTGCTTCGTCGTATTCATCGCCCTGATGGCCTTCCATGATTACCCGGCTGAGCTTTTCCAAATCGCTGTAGACGTTTTCAATTTCGTCCGCCAACTGCTCAATTTTGGTTTCGAACAGATCCAGCAACAGCTCGTAAGCGTTGCCGTCCACCATCGTCAGGTTACGTGCGCGCATGCGGTACAGGCGAAACGCCGGCAGCTCACGCTCGCGCAAGGTATACAGACGGCCATCACGGATGGTGAAAGCTACGGTGGAGTTACCGGCATGGTCTTCCGCATCTTCAAAGTAGAAGAAGGAGTGAATATGCAGGCCGTCTTCGTCTTCGAAGAAACGCGCGGAGGCTTCGATATCATCCAGCTCCGGACGTGTCGCCAGGCTTTGGCCCAGCTCGTTTTGCACGCGTTCACGCTCGCCTTCTTCCGGCTCAACCAGATCAACCCACAGCGAGGTGGTGAGATCATCGGAGTCATCCAACTCCAGACGGGACAGGCGGCTTTTATCTAATTTAAACGCGCTCAGCATCTGCTAAAACTCCCTTAGGGTGACAGGGGTAAACAACGCGTGGAAGCACAGAAACAGAGGGGTGTTGCATCACCAGCTTGTTTCAGACCATGAAGGATCTGACTCGTAGCGACACTTAAGAGGTCGCCGACAACCACGAAGGCTATCAGCTCGATGGGATAGCCTTAGAAGTTGTACCTGTTGTTGTCCAGGTCAGTGAGCCAGTATCTACTGGGTGTGTCCAAGGCGTATGTCCTCATTGATAATAGTGCGCGCATGTTACGCCGAGAAGAAAAAGTCTGTCAACCGGTTAGGCCCGATAATTGCGCAACAATTCATCGCCATAACCAATGGGACAAAATCGGTTTAATCCGTGATAAAGGGTAACGAAAAAGTCGCGGGGATCTCTGACCGCGTCGGTGAATATTGCTAATATGAAGCCACGATAAGCTTGCGGACTTTAACGATGAAACAGATTACCGCCCACGACCTGACCGCCATGAGTGAGCAGGCCGCTAAAGTGGCTCGCCTGCGCGCGCACCGTACGTTACACGACGAGTTGAGCGAGCCGGTGCAGCGACTGGCGATTGCCATGGAACCTGGCACCTATATTCGACCGCACCGCCATCCACAAACCTGGGAACTGTTGACACCGCTGCGCGGCCGCTTTGTGGTATTGCAGTTTAATGAGGAAGGTGTCGTCACCCAACGCACGCTGCTGGGTGAAGAAACCAAAGTACTGGAGATGCCGGCGTTTACCTGGCATGCCGTGCTGTCGGTTGATCCCGGCGGCGTGGTGTTCGAAGTAAAACAGGGGCCTTATCAGGCGCTGTCGGAAGAGGACTGCATGCACTGGGCTCCTCCGGAAGGTGGTGAAGGCATCGAAGCTGTTATGCGCTGGTATGCCACCGCGCAAGTTGGCGATCGCTATACCCGTACGCTTTAAGCCTGAGTGCTGGGGCGAAGAGATTCGCCCCTTTGGGTTCGGCGGCTACTGCCCCGCTACACCGTTTCCAGTCTGGCATAGGCGGCCACCAGCCACTTGATGCCTTCCCCTGGGAACGCAATTTGCAGCCGACTGTGTTCGCCGCTGCCTTCCAGATTGACGATGGTGCCTTCGCCAAATTTAGGGTGACGCACTCGCTGCCCCAGCTTGTAGCCGGTATCGTTTTCACTGATCGGCGTGCCCATACGACGATGGCTCACCGGTCGCGATACGCTAGCACGCAACCGCACTTCTTCCACGCACTCCTCCGGCAGTTCACCGATAAAACGCGAAGGCCGATGGTAAACTTCCTTGCCGTACAGACGGCGCGTTTCGGCATAGGTCAGCGTCAGTTTCTGCATGGCACGCGTCAGGCCAACGTAGGCCAGACGACGTTCTTCTTCCAGCCGCCCGCCTTCATCCAGCGACATCTGGCTCGGGAACATCCCCTCTTCCATACCGACGATAAACACCAGCGGGAACTCCAGCCCCTTGGCCGAGTGCAGGGTCATCAACTGCACCGCATCCTGATAGGCATCGGCCTGGCCTTCGCCCGCCTCCAGCGCAGCGTGCGACAAAAATGCCTGCAGCGGCATCAGATCCTGATCTTCATCCTGATAGCTGTATTGACGGGTTGCCGTCACCAGCTCCTCAAGGTTTTCGATACGCGCCTGGCCTTTCTCGCCCTTTTCCTGCTCATACATAATGAACAGCCCCGAATCGCGGATCACCCGGTCGGTCTGTACGTGCAAGGGCATATCGGCGGTTTCATGCGCCAGTGAATCCACCAGTTCGGTAAAGCGCTGCAGCGCAGAGGCCGCACGGCCGGCCAGCACCTTGTCTTGCAGCAGGGCGCGGGTGGCCTGCCACAGGGTCAATTGACGATCGCGCGCCGTTCGACGCACTTCGTCCAACGTCCGGTCGCCAATGCCACGGGTCGGGGTATTTACTACGCGCTCGAACGCAGCGTCGTCATTACGGTTGGCTATCAGCCGCAGATAGGCCAGCGCATCCTTGATTTCCTGACGTTCGAAGAAGCGTTGCCCGCCGTAAATGCGGTAAGGCATGGCGGTTTGCAGCAGCGCCTCTTCCAGTACGCGCGACTGGGCGTTGCTGCGGTAAAGGATGGCGCAGTCATTCAGTGCGCCGCCATTTTCCTGCCAGGTTTTGATGCGGCCGACGACAAAGCGCGACTCGTCGAGTTCGTTGAACGCACAATAGATAGAAATAGGTTCGCCATCCCCGCCCTCTGTCCACAGGTTTTTACCCATGCGCCCGCCGTTGTTGGCGATCAGGGTGTTGGCTGCCTTTAGAATATTGCTGGTCGAACGGTAATTTTGTTCCAGAAGGACGCTCTGCGCACCGGGGAAGTCCCTCAGGAAACGTTGAATATTTTCCACCTGAGCGCCGCGCCAGCCATAAATCGACTGGTCATCGTCACCCACGATCATCACGTTGCTGTTATTGCCGGCCAGCAGGCGGATCCAGGCATATTGAATGCTGTTGGTATCCTGAAACTCATCTACCAGTACGTTGGTAAAACGTTCGCGGTAATGGTTGAGGATATGCGGTTTGTTCAGCCACAGCTCATGGGCGCGCAGCAACAGCTCGGCAAAATCCACCAGCCCGGCGCGATCGCAGGCTTCCTGATAGGCCTGGTAGATACGCAACCAGGTTGCCTCCACCGGATTATTATAGGTCTCGACGTGTTGCGGGCGCAGGCCCTCATCTTTTTTGCCGTTGATGTACCACATCGCCTGACGCGGGGGCCATTGTTTCTCGTCGATATTCAACGCCTTGACGATACGTTTGAGCAGGCGGAACTGGTCGTCGCTGTCGAGGATCTGGAAATCCTGCGGCAGATTGGCATCCATGTGGTGTGCGCGCAGCAACCGGTGAGCCAGCCCGTGGAAGGTGCCGATCCACATGCCGCCCTGACTGGTGCCAATCAGATGTTCGATACGGTGGCGCATTTCCGCCGCGGCTTTGTTGGTGAACGTCACCGCCATGATCGAATACGGCGAACAGTTCTCTACCGACAGCAGCCAGGCGATGCGGTGCACCAGCACCCGAGTTTTACCGCTGCCCGCGCCGGCCAGTACCAACAGGTTGCCACGTGGCGCCGCCACGGCTTCGCGTTGTTTTTCATTCAGGCTGTCGAGCAGATCGGAAACGTCCATAGGCACCATTAATTGGTAAGGGAAAGCGCGTCATCGACGCGATTCCACTGGGAATTTATACAGAGTTCTGGCAGGGATTATAACAATGCTGTCAGCGATGCCAACTGCGAAATCTCAATATGTGGCAGCAGCCGGCTATCGGCAGCCTGCATCAGGCTGCGCTGACGGTCGTTGATCCAACAGGCCTGCAGGCCTGAGCGCAACGCGCCGGCGACGTCGGTGGTTAAATCATCGCCGACGTGGAGAATATGCTCAGGGGCGATGCCTAAACGCTCTGCGGCCAGTTGATACATGTCCTGATAAGGTTTGGCGCGGCCATCCGGCCCGGACCGCAGCACAAACTGAAAGTAACCGTCCAGCCCGCACATTGCAGGATCGGCATTGCCGTTGGTGATCGCCACCAGTGGGAAACGTTCGCCCAATGCTTTCAACGTAGCGTGGGTAGCTTCAGGCACTTCGATGCGGCTGCGCCACAGCGCAAAATTCTGCATCGCCGCGTCAGCCCCTTCAGCGGCCTGGGCATCACGCAGCCCCTGACGGCTCAGCGCCAGGTGGATGGCACGCCAACGCCACTGGGTAACGTCGTGGTAAATCTCTGGATCCTGTTCACGTAACTCTTGGCGCAGGCGGTGAAAATCCGCCGACTGGAAGTGGTTCAGCCCGGGATGATAATTCTGCAGGAAAGCCACCGACTGCAATTCGGTCTGTTTGATCACCGGACGGTTGTCGTACAGCGTGTCGTCCAGATCGAAGGTCAATGCCGCCAGCGGGCGTAGCGGACGATAAAAGTGCATCAGGATTTCCCCCGTTTGGCGCGTGGATGCGCGGCATCGTACACGTTCGCCAGATGTTGAAAGTCGAGGTGGGTATAGATTTGGGTGGTGGTCAGATTGGCATGGCCAAGCAGTTCCTGCACCGCACGCAGATCGCCGCTGGACTCCAGCATATGGGTGGCAAAGGAGTGACGCAGCTTGTGCGGATGGATGTGGCTGTTAACGCCCTGCTTGACGCCCCACTCGGCAAAACGTTTTTGCACGTTACGGGTCGAGATGCGTTTTCCCTGATTGGACAGGAACATCGCATCGTCTGACGGCCCGAACAGGTCGCGCATCGCCAGCCAGTGTTCCAGCCAGGTCACGGCGGTGCGGCCGACCGGCAGCTTGCGTTCCTTGCTGCCCTTGCCCAAAACCCAAATTTCACCGGCGGCCAGATCGACGTGGCGACAGTCCAGCCCCACCAGTTCAGAAAGACGCAGCCCTGCCCCGTACATCACCTCAAGCATAGCGCGATCGCGTACCGCCAGCGGATCGTTGAGATCGATATCCAGCAGCTGATTCATTTCATCGACGTCGATGTTTTTCGGCAGATGACGGCCACTGCGTGGCGTGCGGATCCCTTTGGCGGGGTTGGCTATCAGCATGCCCTGGCTGACCTGCCAGTCGAGAAAACTGCGTAATGCCGACAAGCGTAACGCGAGGCTGGAAGACTGCAGGCCGGCGCGTTTACTGCGCGCCGCCAGCATCCGGACTTTGGCGGCGTCCAACGCCGGCCACTCCGTGATGCCCATATCCTGAGCCAGCGCCATCAGCGCCTGCAATTGGCGTGAATAGCTTAACTGCGTCAAGGGGCTGAGCTGGCGTTCCACCTTCAGATAGCGCAGAAAGGCATCGACCGGCTGTTGCAGGCTGGCCGCCAGCGGGGTCATGCGCGTTCGATCCAGCGTTCCAGCAGTTCCGGCAGCATGCGCGCCAATTGATTAAGCATCACCGTGCCCATGCCCTGCTGATAATGTTGCGTATCGCGGCTGCTGAAAATCACCATACCCAGCTCGCCCTCATCACCCAGCATCGAGAGCGCTACCGAGCCGACCAGTTTGGCCTGCGGCAGCAGCAACAACAACTCGGGGCCATTCAGGCTGCCGAGAAAGTGCTGTTGGTCACCCAAGCGCTGAATGCGTAACGGTTCAAACGAAGAGCGCGTCAGGGCAAGGTGAGTGAAATCGGAAGGTGCGCCGATTTTCCAGCTTTCGGAAAACAGGCGGATATTGGCGCCGGCCAAACCGAAACCGCGCGCCCAACGCTGCAGGCGGTTAAGCATATCCTGCAGGCTGTCGGCGGTGGCCAGGTTGGCCTGCAAATGCAGCAGGCTGGCAAACAGCGTTTCGTTGGCGCTGGCCTGCTCCATCAGCAGCGTGATTTCTTCTTCCAGCCGATGGATGTGATTGCGCTGGCGAGCCAGATGCCACTCGACCAACGATACGGTGCCGCGAACGGGATGGGGAACGCGCATTTGCTCCACCAACCGCGCGTTGCGCATAAAGAAATCCGGGTTTTGCAGCAGAAACTGCATCACGGCGTCGTCATCAAGCTCAATGCCTGCGACAGCCTGGTCCTCAACGCTCTTCATAGATGAATAAATCCGTCATATACATGGGTTGCCGGACCGGTCATAAACAGCGGGCTGCCCGGCCCTTTCCAGCGAATATGCAGGCTGCCGCCCGGCAGTTCTACATGCACCTCTTCTGACAGCAATTCCTGTTGAATCCCTACTGCCACGGCCGCACAGGCTCCGCTACCGCAGGCCTGCGTTTCGCCAGCGCCGCGCTCATAGACGCGCAGTTTAATGTGCTCGCGACTGACAATTTGCATAAAACCGATGTTGGCCCGTTCCGGGAAGCGCTCATGCCCTTCCAGCACCGGCCCGAGCAACTCCACCTTGGCGGTTTTTACATCATCCACCTGTAAAACACAATGTGGATTGCCCATCGACACCACGCCGCACAGCACCGTATGCTCCGCAGCACGCATGATGTAGGTCTTTTCTTCTTTGGTTGCGCGAAACGGCACTGCCTGGGGATCGAAGTTCGGCTCACCCATATTCACGCACACCAGATCATCGTCGGTCACGCTCAACACCATGCGCCCGGTCTGGGTACTGACGCGAATATCGCGCTTATTGGTCAAGCCTTTCAGCCGTACAAAGCGGGCAAAGCAGCGAGCGCCGTTACCGCACTGCGCCACTTCACTGCCGTCGGCGTTAAAAATGCGGTAATGGAAATCCAGTTCCGGATCGTAAGGCGGTTCTACCACCAGCAGCTGGTCAAAGCCAACGCCCAAGTGCCGATCGGCCAAACGGCGGATCAACTCGGGTGAGAAATAGACATTCTGTGTAACGGCATCGACCACCATAAAGTCGTTGCCCAGACCGTGCATTTTGGAGAACTGCATATCATACTCCGCTATCCGTCTTGGGTTTGCGGTGACTCACGCCGCCGCAAACAAGGTGTTACTGGTCGCTCATCGACGGTTTTTGCTGAGAGCCAGAAAGTTCCTGCTGATTTTTCTGTACCTGATCGCCGGTCTGAACCTGGGTAGCCGGTTTCTTAGTGCTGGCCGGATCGGCTGGCGGGAAGTACAGCGGGCCCTTCAGGCCGCAGCCGGAGAGCCCGGCAAGCAGAACTGCCATCAGCGCATAGCGTAGTTGTTTTTTCATTTGCATTAATGCCTGTAATTCATGCGTCCAAGGTCTCTATAATCGCAGGTGGATCATGAAAAGCAATAGGAATTGAATATGAACGACAGTGAGTTTCACCAGTTGGCTGACCAACTGATGCTGAATATTGAAGAGACCCTGGACGATTTTGACGGCGATGCGGACATCGATTACGAAACTAACGGCGGCGTAATGACGTTAAGCTTCGAAAATGGCACCAAAATTGTGATCAATCGCCAGGAGCCATTGCATCAGATTTGGCTGGCGACCAAAACCGGCGGCTATCACTTTAACTACCGTGACGGCGTGTGGCTGTGCGATCGCAGCGACCGCGCCTTCTACCCCTTACTGAGTGAAGCGGCCAGCGCACAGGCCGGCGAAGAGGTGACGTTTTCCTGAGAATGGCAGCACTCGTCGTCAAGGCTCAGCCTGCTGAACCTTGACGATATCAATGCAGTTGAAACTGATGCTTTAGCGGTTGAGCTGCGCCGTCGGTCAGGGGAACGCACAGGCTCGACAACACGTTGCTGCGGAACGGGATCACCTGGGTGCGGCCATCAAGCTGCACTATCTGATAGAACTGCGGTAAGTTGAAGTTGATAAAGCTGGAGCCATAGGTGAAGCGATCGTGCGAGGAAGAGTAGAAACGGCTAACGTCACGCACCAGCTCCTCTTTACTGCCTTCGCAATGGTGATAAACCTCAACCCGGTTGGACTCATCCAGAATATAGATGTTAAAGCCCTTGTCGTCCGAGGTGTCTTCGAAGAAGAACTGAATAATCCCCTCGCTGGCGAAACCGTCCACCACCGGTGGCAGATGCACCTGATCGGTTTCCACTTTGATCGACAGGCCGTGCAATTTGTTGTTGGAAATGGCGCCGTAGAACTCCACCGCGTTTTCCAGCTTCTGCACCGACACGCTCAGCCGTTCGAAGAACAAGCCCCAGGTCTGGCCGGCAACCCGTACCGCTTTGAAACGGCCCGGCTCCAGTCGGGTGCTGGACAGGCGTAGCTCAATACACTCCGACACCAGCTGCTGTATACGGGTACGGATCAGGCCGCGCAGATGCTGACTGTAGCAGAACACCTCCACCGACTCCGGCGGCGCGGCATCCTGGTGCATTTTGCCGAGAATGGTCTTCAACGCTTCCAGCACAGATTGCTCGCCGCTGAAATGCAAAGTACGCACTTCGTTCCAGGAGTTGCGATACAGCAGATCGATACTGCCCACCAGGCACTGCTGTTGCTGACCAAAGCTGAATACATCGAGCTTGCGGAAATCGAAATGCACCACCTGATTGCGGAAGGCGGCGGTCGGATCGTTTTCCAAATTGACGATTATCGCCAGGTGGCGAATTTCGCACGGGCTGTACAGCGCTTTTGGCGTAGGGGCCGCCAGCCGCAGCGGGAAGTGGTGCGACACATCGGCCACCAGCTCCTGCAGTTTTGCGGTATCGCACAGGTTGCCGCTCTTGATGTGCAGACGGGTTTTCGGCGTCAGCAGCCCGTTAAAATAGGCCCAGGCCACCAGCTTGTTGAGGTAGCGGTTATATTCCAGCGGCTGATGGCTGACGATCGAGTCCATGGCCGGTGCCTGGTTATAAAGATACCAGCCGGTGCGGTTGGCGCGGCCAATCGGCACGTGAATAAAGGTCAAGTCGTCTTCTGACAGGTCCGGCGAAATCTGTGGGTTCACCAGCGTCACCTTGCCGGGCAGCGCTTCAAACGCGGCGTACAGCTTACGGGTCAGCACGCCGATATCCTGCGGGCTGGCGCTGACGCTAAGGTTGTTGCGGCGAGCGAAGCGGATCAGGTTGCGATAGCTTTGCATCATCGCATCCAACAGTTCGTTATGTGCTTCACGTACCCGTTCGATTTTCCAGTTGGCGCGATTATCCAAGATCGCCAGACGCTCTTCGTCCCAGCCCCATTCGCTGACCAATTGGCTGAGAATTTCACGACGCCAGCCGACGCACGCATTGGCGCGGGACAATTTTTCACAGACTTTCAGGTAGAAACAGCGGCGGACCAGGTCGAGGCGGGTAGTGTCGTTGATTTGATTCAGGTAATGCGTAACGCGTTCGAGCATCATACAGTAGGCGTCGAGACCAAAGCAGACAATCTCGCCCTGATGCAGGCGCTGTTTGATGTCCATCGCTAGCAGCTGCGTATTCGGGTATTCCCAGGAATAGGCTTCCAGCAGCAGGGTTTTCAGCACCGCCTTGTAAGGCGAGTCGATGCTTTTGTACAGTTGCCACAGGCTGGCACCGAAATATTCTTCCGCCGACAGCGTGCTCAGCCCGCCGAGATCCAGCCATTCGTTCGGCGTTAACGCGCCTTGCGAGTACAGCGACAGCACATACTCATCGTAGTGTGCTTCTTCTTCGCCCGGCACCATGTTCCACAAAATACGTTTGCCGGCCAGGCGCACCGCGGTGCGGTAAAATTCGTCCAGCAGCAGGATATGTTGGGTGGAGCCGCAGTCTTCGCCCCCCAGGCTGCCGCTTTCGTTATGACGGAAGCGGTTTTCATCGATCAGGAAGAAGCTGACTTCCACCCCCATCGACGCCGACCATTTTTCCAGTAGGCTGCATTTTTGCTGTAGGCGGTTACGCTCTTCGTTGTCCAGCCAGGATTGGTGGCACACCCAGATGTCGAGATCCGAGCTGCAACTCTGGCCGATCGACGAGGTGCTGCCCATCGAGTAAACCCCGGTAATCGGCAGTTCACCGCTGGCCATTTTGTCAAACGGGCTGCCCCATTTGTCTTCTAAATCGTTCAGGTAATCTTGTTGGGTTTCATCAGGCGTGTAGAGGCAGACGCCATGGGGAACGTTACCGTTCAGGTAACCTGGCATCAGTGGATGGTGGTGATGCAATAAGGTAGGCAGCAGACTGTATACCCGTTGAAACGCGGGCTTCATGGCCGCTAGGGCGCGATCGATTCGTAATTGATTGATCGCATCCAGTCTCTGCTTCAATGTCTCGATGTAGAGGTACAAGACGTCTCGCCTGATTATCCCGGTGTTTAGAAAAAAACCCGTATTCCATAAGTGCCGTTAGTGTTGGAAGAATATTTGGCAACTTATTGTTGGAAACGTGATCAATTTAACACCTTGCTGATTGACCGTAAAGGAAGTAACGCTTCACTATTATTGTAGCGCCACTCTAAACGATTTACCCGCAGTGTTAACTGCCCCAAAACACATCACACGTCCCGTTGATTCCGTTGTCCTTTCTTCGCCTATGGCTTCTTGCACTGACAGTTTTCACACTCAGTGGTAGGATGAACGGCGAATTATAAAAACGGTAACAAGCATGTTAGACAAAATTATTCGAATTGCCACCCGACAAAGCCCACTCGCGCTTTGGCAAGCACATTATGTGCAGCAGCGCCTGATGGCCAGCCACCCCGGCCTGCAGGTCGAACTGGTGCCTATGGTCACACGAGGCGACATTATTTTGGATACGCCGCTGGCGAAAGTCGGCGGAAAAGGGCTGTTTGTTAAGGAACTTGAACTGGCGTTATTGGACGGCCGTGCGGATATCGCCGTTCACTCAATGAAAGACGTCCCGGTCGATTTCCCCGAAGGCTTGGGTTTAGTGACTATTTGTGAGCGTGACGATCCTCGCGACGCATTTGTTTCCAATCGTTTCGCATCGCTCGATCAACTGCCGCAGGGCAGCGTGGTCGGTACCTCCAGCCTGCGTCGTCAGTGCCAACTGCGTGAGCGCCGTCCGGATCTGATCGTGCACGATCTGCGCGGCAACGTCGGTACCCGGCTGGCAAAATTGGATAACGGTGATTACGACGCCATTATTCTGGCGGTCGCCGGGCTTAAGCGCCTGGGGTTGGAACAGCGTATCCGCAGTCCATTGAGCCCGGAAGAGTGCCTGCCGGCCGTTGGCCAGGGCGCAGTGGGTATCGAATGCCGCCTCGACGACGAAACCACCCGCACGCTGTTGGCACCGCTCAATCACGTTGCCACAGAAACCCGCGTACGCGCCGAACGTGCGATGAATACCCGGCTGGAAGGCGGTTGCCAGGTACCGATCGGCAGCTATGCCGAACTGGATGGCGACAGCCTGTGGCTGCGAGCCCTGGTGGGCTCTCCAGACGGCAGCCAAATGGTGCGCGGCGAACGCCGCGGTCCGGCAGCTCAAGCAGAGCAGATGGGCATTGAACTGGCGGAAGAACTGCTGGCGCAAGGCGCTCGTGAAATTCTGCAGGACGTTTATCAGGGGAATCCCCCTGCATGACGATTCTGGTAACCCGCCCCTCTCCTTCCGGAGAAGAACTGGTCAGCCGACTGCGTGCGCTCGGTCGGGTTGCCTATCATGCTCCGTTGATCGACTTCGCCCCCGGCGGCGATTTGCCAAAATTGCCGCAGGCGTTACAGCAGCTTAATGAGGGCGATCTGGTGTTCATCCTGTCGCAGCACTCGGTGAGTTACGCCCATTCTGTGATGGGCCGCGTCGGGCTGTCATGGCCTGCCAGGCTGGCCTATTACGCTATCGGTCGTACCACGGCGCTGGCAATGCACCGCATCAGCAGTCTGCCGATAGAATACCCGCGTGAGCAGGAGATCAGCGAAACATTGCTGTTGCTGCCGGCACTGCAGAAGCTGGAAGGTAAACAAGCGCTGATCTTGCGCGGTAACGGCGGCCGTGAGCTGCTCGGCAACACACTGAGCGAGCGCGGCGCTGCGGTCAGCTATTATGAATGTTATCAACGCAGCCCGGTGCACTATGATGGCAGCGAGCAAAGCGCCCACTGGCAGCGTGCCGGTGTTGATACGCTGGTCGTCACCAGCGGTGAAATGTTACAACAGCTCTATACTTTAGTTCCTGATTACTACCGTTCTTCGTGGCTGTTACGTTGCTGCCTGGTCGTAGTGAGTGAACGCCTGGCTACCCTTGCCCAGGAATTGGGCTGGAGCACAATTCGGGTAGCTGATACCGCCGATAATGACGCGCTGATCCGCGCGCTACAACAAACCTGACTATGGGATGTGCCACTATGACGGAACAAAATACCCCATCCGCCCCGGTTGAAGAACCAACCTCTGCGGTTGAGAGCCCCCAGCAGCCAGACGCTGAAAAGCGTAAAGGTAAAAATACCGGCCCGGTGTTGGGCGCGATCGCGATCGTGCTGGTTATCGCTCTGGCTGCCGGCGGCTATTACCATACACATCGACAGGCGCAGCAGCTCATCGCCGCCAATCAAACGCTGCAGCAACAGCTGGAAACGCTGAAACAAAGCCAACAGCAGGAAAGAAGCGCGCTGGAAGGCCTGCTGCAGCAACAGGGCAAAACGCTGGACGCCGCCGATCGCGAACAGGCAACCCTGGCGCGTCAGCTCAATGAACTGCAAGAGAAAGTCGCCATCATCTCCGGCAGCGACGCCAAAACCTGGTTGCTGGCGCAGGCCGATTTTCTGGTGAAAATGGCCGGGCGTAAGCTGTGGAGCGATCAGGACGTCACCACCGCCGCCGCGCTGTTAAAAAGCGCCGATGCCAGCCTGGCTGACATGAATGACCCGAGCCTGCTCGAGGTTCGTCGCGCCATCACCGAAGACGTCAGCACGCTGTCCACGCTGACTCAGGTGGATTTCGACGGCATCATTCTCAAGACCAATCAGTTGTCCAATCAGGTGGATAATCTGCGCCTGGCGGATAACGACAGCGACGAAGCGCCGATGGATCAAGACAGCAGCGAGCTGTCGAGCTCGATCGGCGAATGGCGGCAAAACCTGGCCAAAAGCTGGCACAACTTTATGGCCGACTTTATTACCGTCCGCCGCCGCGATAGCAATGCCGAGCCGCTGCTGGCCCCGAACCAGGACATTTACCTGCGCGAAAATATCCGTTCGCGCCTGCTGGTTGCCGCACAGGCCATCCCACGCCATCAGAACGAAGTGTATAAGCAGTCGCTGGAGACCATTTCCACTTGGGTTCGCGCCTACTTCGATACCACCGACCCGGCCACGAAAGCGTTCCTGGAAGAGTTGGATACCCTGAGCCAGCAGTCGATCACCATGGACGTGCCGGATCAGCTGAAAAGCCAGCCGCTGCTGGAAAAACTGATGCAGACCCGGGTGCGGAATCTGATGGCCCAGTCCCCTGCCGCTCATCAGGAGGGATAAGCCATGTTACGCGTGCTATTTCTGTTCCTGGTGCTGATCGCCAGCGTGGTGGTTGGGCCGATGTTGGCCGGCCATCAGGGCTATGTGCTGATTCAGACCGATAACTACAATATCGAAACCAGCGTCACCGGCCTGGTGATCATGGGTATCTTGCTGTTTGTGGTGCTGCTGGTGATCGAGTGGATCCTGCGCCGCATCTTCAGCACCAGCGCCCGCACTCGCGGCTGGTTCCTGGGCCGCAAACGCAGCCGTGCGCGTAAACAGACCAAGGCCGCGCTGATCAAACTGGCCGAAGGTGATTACAAGCAGGTTGAAAAACTGCTGACGCGCAATGCCGATCACGCTGAACAACCGGTGGTGAACTACCTGCTGGCCGCTGAGGCCGCACAGCAACGGGGTGACGATTTCCGTACCAATCAGTACCTGGAACGCGCCGCCGAAGCCGCCGACACCGACCAGCTGCCGGTAGACATCACCCGCGTGCGCATTCAACTGGCTCAGGGCGAAAACCATGCGGCACGCCACGGTGTCGATCGTCTGCTTAACCAGGCTCCGCGTCATCCCGAAGTATTGCGACTGGCGGAAATGGCTTATCTGCGCACCGGCGCTTTTGCCTCATTGCTGGAGATCCTGCCGTCGATGAGCAAGATCAATCTGCACAACGAGGCTGAGCTGCAGGCGCTGCAACAACAGGCCTACATTGGCCTGATGAATCAGGCGATGGCAGATGAGGGCAGCGATGGCCTGAAACGCTGGTGGAAAGATCAGAGCCGCAAAATCCGGCATGAGGTGCCGTTGCAAATCGCGATGGTGGAGCACCTGATCGAATGCAATGACCATGAACTGGCGCAAGAGATCGTGCTCGACAGCCTCAAGCGCCAGTATGACGAACGCCTGGTGTTGCTGATCCCGCGTCTGAAGTCCGGCAACCCGCAACAGCTGGAGAAAGCGTTGCGTCAGCAGGTGAAGCAGCATGGTGCCACACCACTGCTGAACAGCACCCTGGGCCAGTTGCTGATGAAGCACGGCGAATGGCAGGCGGCGGCCGATGCATTCCGGGAAGCGCTGAAACAGCGTCCAGATGCCTACGATTACGCTTGGCTGGCTGACGTGCTGGAGAAGCTGCACCGCTCGGATGAAGCCGCACAGATGCGTCGTGAAGGCCTGATGCTAACGCTGAAGCAGAACGGCGAATAACGCACAATGCACTGTCTTCAAGGCGCGCCCACAGGTCGCGCCTTTTTTATCTAACGTTGTTTATACCCAAGATAGTTGGAGTCACAGCAAGGCGGCAAGCTCACGAATCCCCAGGAGCTTACTCAACCAAGTGACTGGGGTGAGAGCGCGCAGTCAACGCAGCTGTGGCTTCAAATATGATGGGTATTAGGCAAAAAAAAACACTTGCCGCGGTGGCAAGTGTATAAAAAAGCAATCAGGTCTAGGACAACAGGGGCGGTGCCTCACTCAACGTTTTGCCCGGAGTGTGATGTCAGCCATTGCAAGCAACGCCGTCATCGTTCTGGTGGGCAATAGGCACCCTAAATCGGCTCTGCGTCATTCCCAGGGTTTATGAAGCCTAAGGCGAACATAAGATGTGGAATGAGCATCTACATGGTGGATATTGCACTTGGCGTGCCAACTTTGGGAAAAACGCATCACCCCTTCAGGCGAAAAGCCTAATAAGCTGAATTAAAACAGATTTAATCTCAGCACTTCGTTTCATTCCGCTCACTGCCCTTTCTGCTGCTATCACCTGACGTTTGCAGATATGTCGCCTTAAAACGACGACTTAAGCCAAAGTCATTTTTATGCAATAAAATCAATGTATTAAATGTCTCAAGCTGACGACAATGCGGCATGCCGATGTCGCCGGAAGCCAACACCAAGCCAAAAGCGTCCTGACGGGATACGATAGATAGCGGGCAGAGGCAAAACCAGTGCAGGAGGACGCAAAGCGGAATGTCAGAAAGCAAAAAGCCCGTTCATTGCTGAACGGGCTTTTCTGAATGTAGTCGGCGAGAGAGGATGACTTGCATCTGCGATGCCGCCCTACGGGCCGCTGCTAAAGCAACGTTGTCTCGCTGCGCTCGACTCAAACCTCCTTCGGAGGTGCTCATCCTATAAACTACAGATGTAAAAAAACCCGCTAAAAGCGGGTTTTCTTGAATGTGGTCGGCGAGAGAGGATTCGAACCTCCGACCCACTGGTCCCAAACCAGTTGCGCTACCAAGCTGCGCTACTCGCCGATTTCTTGTTGCAGATACTACTAAATTTTATCGCTTATGTCTATGTAAATATTAAATTTATTAGACATTTTGTGTGGTGCGAAGAGAGGGACTTGAACCCTCACGTCCGTAAGAACACTAACACCTGAAGCTAGCGCGTCTACCAATTCCGCCACCTTCGCACAGTCACAAAACAGCTTAAAATTCTTCACTTCTCTTAGGAAGTGGGGTGGCTAATGGGACTCGAACCCACGACAACTGGAATCACAATCCAGGGCTCTACCAACTGAGCTATAGCCACCATTACTTCTTAACTACTTCACGCGGTAATACTACCACCGCAGCTCTTGCACACAAACTTAATGGTGCGCCCGACAGGATTCGAACCTGAGACCTCTGCCTCCGGAGGGCAGCGCTCTATCCAGCTGAGCTACGGGCGCATAGCGCCGTTGCGGGAGGGGATACTACGGATTTAACACAATCCTGTCTAGTGCTTTTTCGCAGAAATGTTGTGTTTGATTACGCTTTGCTCACTCCCGCGCAGGAAACCGCTATCCGTAGCCCCTTTTCACCGGTTATTGCTGTGTTTCTGTCCGTTTTTCAGCCGGATGATGTTTCTTGTGCATGCCGAAAGCAAAGTAGCACAGGCTGACTGCCGCTAAGAAAATCGCCCCGACCAGCAAAGAAATTCGCGTATCCGGGTTAATTCCCATGCCGATCAGCACGCAGACCAAGAAAGCGATAGTCAGATAGTTCACATAGGGGAACATAATCGACTTAAAGCTGTGGGTTTTAATCGCTTCTTTATGGGCGCGACGGAAATACAGTTGGCTAATCAGTACCACGAACCACGGCACCATGCCTGGCAACACGCTGGCGCTATAGACATAGACAAACACCGCCTGTGGATTGGGGATAAGGTAATTCAACCCCGAGCCGACCAGCAGGCAGGCAATGGTCACGGCGATACAGTTAACCGGCACGCCGTTGGCGGACAGCTTGGTCAACGACGCCGGCAACTGCCGGTTTTTAGCCAGTGCGTACAGCATACGGCCACCGCTGTACATCCCGCTGTTACAGCCTGAAAGCGCAGCCGTGAGCACCACAAAGTTAATGATACCGGCGGCAGCGACGATGCCGATTTTGGCAAAGGTCAGCACGAAGGGGCTACCTGCGGTGCCAATGCCGTTCCAGGGGAAGATGGTGACGATGACAAAAATGGCACCGACGTAGAAGATCAGGATACGCCACAGGATATTGTTAATCGCACGCTTCAGAGTCACCTGCGGGTTTTTGGCTTCACCGGCGGTGATCCCCACCAGTTCAACGCCCTGATAGGACGCCACAACAATACAGAGCGCGAACAGGAAGCCCTTCCAGCCGCCGGCAAAGAAACCGCCGTGCTCGGTCAGGTTGGCAAAGCCAATCGGCTGCCCGCCATTCCCGAAGCCAAAGAAGATCACCCCCAACCCCACCAAAATCATCACAATGATGGTGGTAACCTTGATCATGGCAAACCAGAACTCCAGCTCGCCGTACAGACGCACGGCGGCCAGGTTGGCCAGCGCTACCATCGCCACGGCGATCAACGCCGGTATCCACTGCGGGATTTCCGGGAACCAAAACTGCACGTAGACCCCAACGGCGGTGATTTCCGAGATGCCTACGGCAATCCACATAAACCAATAGCCCCAGGCGGTCAGGTAGCCAAAATAGGGATTCATGTATTTATGGGCATAAACGGCAAAGGAGCCCGCGACCGGTTCAAGGAACAGCATCTCGCCCATCGAACGCATAATGAAGAACACGAACAGGCCGGCGATGATATAAGCCAACAATACCGATGGCCCCGCCCATTTCAGCGTACTGGCCGAGCCCATAAACAGGCCCACCCCGATGGTGCCCCCCAGAGCAATCAGCTCGATATGCCGGGCTTCCAGCCCCCGGTGTAGGCCTTGCGGTTTTTCTTTGTGTGCCATAAATCCTCAATATTATTTTTTTGATTGTGTTTGCATGCCGGCCGTTACCGGTCGTTATTGTTTTAATGAAAATAGCGTAAAACCTCTCCCGCCGCGTTGGCGGACACCAGCTTGTGATGGGACGATCTTACGGTGAGAAAAACGTCGTTAAGCGCTATCACGTTTTGCGCCAACGCTCAGGGATAATTTCCGGGCGGTATCGTTTCGCATTTTGCCGCTATAAGCAAACCGCAATTTAAAACTTTATGGAATAAATACAGGCGAGTTTATGGGCTGAGGTTATAGGAGTGCTGACGAATCCGTCATAAAGCAGGTTATTTGAACAACATGGCGCGCCGGGGCGGGATGTTCCGCCCCAGCATCGTTCTTACATCTTACCGCGGTAATAGTAGCTGACAAACTTCAGCAATTTCAGTTGGCGTCCCAGGCGGCTCGGTTGACTTAACAGCCGATAGAGCCACTCCAGACCGAGGTTCTGCCAAATCTTTGGCGCACGCTTCACGTGCCCGGTGAACACGTCGTAAGTACCGCCTACGCCCATATAGAGCGCCTGCGGATGCACTTTACGGCAGTCACGCATCAGGATTTCCTGTTTCGGCGATCCCATGGCCACCGTCACTATGGCGGCACCGCTGCCGCGAATGCGCTCGAACAGCGCATCTCGCTGTTCAGGCTTGAAATAACCGTCCTGGCTGCCCACCAGGTTTACATTCCACTGGCTACGCAGCTTCTCTTCGGTTTCCGCCAGCACCGAGGGTTTGCCGCCAATCAGGAAGACCGGCGTACCCTCGCGTCCGGCACGCTGCATCAACGCTTCCCACAGGTCGGCTCCCGCGACGCGTGATACCTGCGCCCCCGGGTATTTACGGCGTATTGAGCGCACCATGCTGATGCCGTCGGCATACTTGTATTCCGCTTCATCCAGCAAGGCGTGCAACGCCGTATCTTCCTCCGCCTTCAGTATCTTTTCGGCGTTCATCGCGACCAGCGTGCCCTGCTTTACCCGGCCGCCGTCAAACAGAAAATCCAGGCATTGCGCCATATCGCGAAATCCCCACAGGCTGAAACCGCGCAGCTCATATTGAGGAACCGAAATTTTTGCGTCCATCGTTATTATTACCCTTACAGAAGGCCGTCGACCCGTACGGATGATGGCGTCGATGCCAGCGTACGCGTACGCCGTACCCGCGCCTTAATCAACCCGGCAGTGTCAAACAGCCAGTACAACAACTTAGCCATCAGCAGGCAGGCGCCAAAAATAAGGCAGAAGAACACCACTCGCGAGACAAAGGAATCTACCCCTTCCCGCGCCAACACGATGATGTTGAAAACCGCACCGAAGCAGAAACTTTGCAATATCGCGGCCTTATACCGGTTAGGTTCGCTTTTGCCCATCTCATACAGCCAGTCGAACCACTTGATGATCATCCCGACCAGCACCGCGCCAACGGGAATAAACACCGCACCGCCCATTACCACCAGTGAGCCGATAAGCGTGGGTGAAATCGCCAGGCCGGAATGGTTATTCAGCACTTCCCAGGTGAAATAGTTGGCGCTATTGAGCACCGTGTCTGGTCGCCCCGGCCACAGCCAGGCCGGAATGAACACGTAGAAATCGCGCACTATCGGTGCCAGGCCCTGGAAATCAATCTTGTCGTAGTTCTGCAGCAACAGCGCCAGGTTTTCCCATGGCGAGAAGGTATCGCGCGTCAGGTAAAGGAAGGTATAGAACGCTTCGGGACCGCTGACGTCCAGGCTGTAGCGCTTTAACGCCAGCCAGAACATGCCGACGATACCAAACACGCCGGCGGCCACCAGCATCCACAACGAGATCCAGCCGCGCACGATGCCGATAAACAGAAACAGCGAGAAGGCAATAATGATATTGGCGCGGGTACCGCCGACTATCACGTAAGTCAGGATGCCAAAGGCCACCGTCGCCGCCAGGAAAAAGAACCAGGCGCGCAGATCTTGCTTCAGGAAATACACCACCAGCATCGCCGGGATGAAGAAATAGAAGAACCGCTTGAGCGCCACCCCGGAGACATCGCTGGAGAAAATCTGGCTGTAAGAGTTGAGCTTGAACAGCAGGAAACCGTTTTGCATGAAGAAAATGCCGACGGTCGCCATCGCCACCAGCGCCAGTAACATCCAGGTCAGATGGGTTTCCACCCGGTTCATGGTGAATACCGGCTTACGCGGTTGCACGCTGCGCTTTCGCAGCCGGGTTTTATAGCTGACGTAATAAATCGCATAAAACGCAGTAGCGGAGAGGATCGCATAGAGTAAAAACTCTACCGGCACCACCTCGACGTCAAACTGAAACACCAGCAGACAGGTCAGCGGGAAACCGAAGTAAAACGTCAGCAAATACAGTAGCGTAAAGAAGACGTTAAAATTGAAACGGACGCGCCTAAACTCCTGGTAAGCCAGCGTCAGAATAAACAGCACGCTCACCAGATAAACGATAAACAACCCGCCAAATTGCGCCAGCGTCATACGTTGTCCCCTGCCGCCAGGGTTAATGCCTGCTGCCAGCCATCAACGTAGTTAGGGTTGAAGAAAGCGATGGCCTGTTTATCGACGGAGGCCAGTTGGCGTTGAGCTTCACGCACTACCGCCTCATCCAGCGAATCGCCATAGAACAGCACAGGCAGATGTTGCTCCGCCAGATCCTGCCAGAACGGGTTCTGCCGGCTCAGCACAAAGGGCACGCCAAACTGGATCAGAAGACACAGCGTGCCTATGCCCTGCTGGCGGTTAAAAATAAAGTAACCGAGATCGCACTCACGCAGAATATTCAGGTAATCGTCGAACGCCACCTGCTGCGTCAGCACCTGCAGGTTCCTGGCGCTGAACAGCTCTAGTCCGGCACTGCGTACCTGTTCAATATAGGCGTCGTTATTGGCCGGGTAGCCCATCGGCAGGATCACCCGCACCTCGGCGCCAAACTGCTGATGAATCGCTTTCAACGCCTCAATATGACGGTTGGTACGATCGCCAGAGTTCCCCACCAGAATGGTCATCGGCCCGGCCAGGTTTTTCTCTACCTCAATGCCGGTTAACGCCGGATCCATCCGCGTCGGGAAATACAACAGAGAGGCCGGCACGCGGGCATGGCGCTGCTGGTAATGAATAATATCACCGCGGGTCGCGAACACGTGTCTCACTCTGCCCTGCGCAATACGGCGCAGCAAATAGAACAGGCGGAATTTCCAACTGGTGGCGTTTTCATACAAATCAGCGCCCCAGATATGCCAACTCACCTGATCGGCCTTGATTTTACCACTCAGCAACGCCAACCACAGCGTAGGGTTAAACTGGCCGTGCAGGAAGAAACGTTGATTGCGATCGGCCTGCGCGCGGGCGATGACCGCCATCGCCAGACTTTTCTTGTCCGGATGGCATTCAATGCTCAGCTCGGGAAACACCCCTAACGCAGCGGCATCTTTGGCAGCCACCATAAAATGACGCGTCTGCTCGGACGGCAGGCGTTTCGCCAACACATCGTTGAAGAAACGCAGCACCGTCTGATTGTGATGCGGGATGTCAGATCCCAATACGTGAATCAGTGTCGTCATACTCGTCTACGGTAAAGAATAAATACGCAGCTACAGAGCGTGAAGTACACGATGTAGGTTGCCATGTAGGCCTGTGCCGCTCCCAGCGCGCCATGCAGCGGTATCAACCAATGCGAGAACAGCGTTAACAGCAGGAACTGACTGACTTCGGTCAGGATATAAAAACGCAGCGACGCCTTGGCAATCACCAGATAGCCGAACACATAGGCGCCCACTTTCAGCACGTCCCCTACCAGTTGCCAGGCAAACAGATCGCGCATCGCGACGAATTTGTCCGTGAACAGCAACCAGATGGCGAAGTCGCGCAGTAACCAGACAGTGAAACTCGCCGCCGCTACTGCAGGCAGTACAAATTTTAATGAGCGCACAATCTCTTGAGAGATGGCGCTTTTTTCCTTCAGCCGCGACAGCGTAGGCAGCAGATAAACGGTAAACGAGGCGGTGATAAACTGCAGGTAAGCGTCGGAGATGCTGCTGACGCCCTGCCAAATCCCGACCTCATCCCAACTGTAATGGCTGGCCAGCAGGTTACGCATCATCACATAGGCCACCGGCAGCGTCACTGATGTGATCAATGCCATGATGGTGAACTTGCCAAGATGGCTGGCTAACGCCTTGTCCCATGCCAATGCCAAATAGCGCAGCGGCAAGGTTTTGCGCCGCCACAGCATAAAACCTGCGGGCAACACCACCAAGGCCGGCACCAGTGCCAACCCCGCCAGCGCGCCTTCGTAGCCGCCCAGCTTAAAGCACAGGTAGTAGGCCACTACGCCAATCAGGCTACCGCCAATCACCGCCAGTGCGTTGCCCATCGCATCGCGGTAGCCTTTCAGCACCGCCATAAACAGGTTGGCATAGGCGATACCCATCTGAATAAAGGCTACCGCCCGCACCACGCCGACATAGTCAGCATGGCCGAACAACCCGATACTGATAGGCTCCGCCGCAAACAGAAACACCAGCGCCAGCAGCGTGGAAAAGCCCAGCACGATGCTTGACGCCGTTCCAACAGCCAGCCGTAACCGCTGCGGATCCTGATGATATTCAGCTACGTACTTGGTGATGCCGTTAAAAATCCCGGCACCGGACAGCACGCCCAGCACGGTAATCAGCTGACGGAAGTTGCCCGCCTGTCCAACCCCGCTGGGGCCAAACGCTACCGCCAGCAGTTTCACTACCAGCAGCCCCGCGCCAATCTTGATCAGCGTGGAGCCTGCGGTCCAAATTGATGCTTTTGCCAGCGACATATCAGGCGCAGAAGCTAAGAATGGTATTGATCACCGTACGTTGAGTGACATCAGACATATTGTAGAACAACGGCAGACGCACCAGACGCGCACTTTCCTGGCTGGTGAAGCGGTCTTCGCCGGAAAAACGGCCAAAACGATCGCCTGCCGGGCAGTCGTGCAACGGGATGTAATGGAACACCGCCATGATTTCGGCCTCCTTCAGATAATCGATAAAGGCCGTGCGGTCTTCAATATCACGCAGTTTGATATAGAACATGTGTGCATTGTGCACGCAGTCCGCCGGAATGGTCGGCAGCGCGATGCGCCCAGCTTTTGCCAGCGGCAGGAAACTGTCGTAATATTTCTGCCACAGCGCCAGGCGGCGTTGATTGATGTGATCGGCCGCTTCCAGTTGACCCCACAAATAAGCGGCCTGCAAATCTGACATCAGATAGCTGGAGCCGATATCGCGCCAGGTGTACTTGTCTACCTGACCGCGGAAGAACTGGCTGCGGTTGGTGCCTTTCTCACGAATGACTTCCGCCCGGTCGATAAGTGCCGGATCGTTGATCAGCGTGGCGCCACCCTCACCGCCTGCGGTGTAGTTTTTGGTTTCATGGAAGCTAAAGCAGCCAATATGACCGATGGTACCGAGCGCTTTGCCCTTGTAGGTAGCCATCACCCCCTGCGCAGCGTCTTCCACCACGTACAGGTTATATTTTTTCGCCAGCGCCATGATGGTGTCCATCTCGCAGGCTACTCCAGCGTAATGCACCGGCACGATAGCTCGCGTCTTATCGGTGATGGCCGCTTCGATTTTAGTTTCATCGATGTTCATGGTATCCGGACGCAGATCGACAAACACCACGGTGGCCCCGCGCAGCACGAAGGCATTGGCGGTTGAAACAAAGGTAAAGCTCGGCATGATCACTTCATCACCCGGCTGAATATCCAGCAGGATAGCCGCCATCTCCAGCGACGCGGTACAGGACGGCGTCAACAGCACCTTCGGGCTGCCAAAACGCTGTTCCATCCACTGCTGGCAACGGCGAGTAAAACCACCATCCCCGCACAGCTTGCCACTGCCCATCGCAGCCTGCATATAGTCAAGTTCAGTGCCAACAACCGGTGGTGCGTTAAATGGGATCATGTTTTCCTCTGTATAACCAATACGAGGTGCTTTCAATAACAGCACCCCGTCGTTGATAGAGCCGTAGTGCGGCCAGATTACCAAGCTGGGTCGCCACCCGCAGACGCTGCTGCGACCGTTGTTGACACTCTGCAATGGCCGCCGCCATTAGCCGCGCACCAATCCCTTTGCCTGACGCACCAGGGAAGGCCGCCAGCAGACCGATTCTCATTTCCTTATTGCCGATATCGCGCAGGCTGACAAAACCCTCCGGCTGACCTGTCTCGTCCAGTGCCAACAGGCATTGGTGATCAAAGGTGCCCAGTACCGCTTTTTCGATCCAGGCGGCATAGAAGCGCCCGCTATCCTGAACGTCGTACCAAGGGGCCCGAAAACGGCTGGCGGTGAAAACATTGGCCGCCGCCGCACGCAATACCGGAATATCCTGCGCCACTGCCGGGCGAATCGCCAGCGGTGACGCACTCTGCGACAATGCACATTCCGTGCCGATATTCAGCAACAGATCGACCTCAGCCTCAACCAGTTGGAAACCCAGACCCGACAATGCATCCGCCCAGGTGGTTTGGTGCGCCGGAATTTTGGCTTGCACCAAGGCGTAGGCTGCCAGACCGGCCTCGGTCAACGCCGGGGCCGTGGTGGAAAAGTTGAGTTTGGCGCTGCTAAGGGCGAAAAACTCAGTTTCCCAGGCTAAAGGCTCAATAGTGGCGTGGACGCGCATGCAGCAAATCCAACAGATACTTGCCATAACCGGTTTTGGAAAGAGCACTAGCGGCACGTTTCAAATCTTTATCGTCCAGCCAACCGTTGCGCCAAGCGATCTCTTCCAGGCAGGCAATTTTAAAGCCCTGGCGTTTTTCCACCGTCTGCACGAAGCTGCTGGCTTCCAGCAGGCTGTCATGGGTACCGGTATCCAGCCAGGCAAAACCGCGGCCCAGCAGTTCAACGGTCAGCTCGCCACGCTCCAGATACATCTGGTTAATGCTGGTAATTTCCAGTTCGCCGCGTTCTGAAGGCTTCACCTGCTTGGCAAACTCCACCACCTGGCTGTCGTAGAAATAGAGGCCGGTCACCGCCCAGTCAGATTTTGGCTTTTTCGGTTTTTCCTCGATCGACAGCGCACGGAAATTATCATCAAACTCCACAACGCCGAAACGCTCGGGATCCATTACCTGGTAGCCAAACACCGTGGCACCTTCGGTGCGCGCCGCTACGGTTTTCAGTTTTGGGCTGAAAGATTGGCCGAAGAAGATGTTATCCCCTAACACCAGACAACAAGAGTCACCATTGATGAACTCTTCACCGATCAGGAATGCCTGCGCCAGGCCTTCTGGTTTAGGTTGCTCGGCATAGCTGAGATTCACGCCGAACTGATCGCCATTTCCTAACAGACGCTGGAACGAAGGCAAATCTTCCGGTGTGGAAATAATCAAAATGTCGCGTATACCCGCCAGCATCAGCACCGACATTGGGTAATAAATCATCGGCTTGTCGTAGATCGGCAGCAACTGCTTGGATACGCCACGGGTAATAGGGTGCAGTCGCGTACCGGAACCGCCTGCCAGAATAATACCTTTCATACTCACTCCAAAGAACCCATAGGGCCACCACTCAGGCGGCCAGGGCTTAAATTTAGTCGGATAAGCCTAAACGTTCACCCGTATAAGACCCGTCCTGAACGCGACGCCACCAGGTTTCATTGTTCAAGTACCAGGAAACCGTTTTGCGAATGCCGCTTTCAAAGGTTTCTTGTGGGTGCCAACCCAGCTCCCGGTCAATTTTGCCGGCGTCGATCGCGTAGCGCATATCATGGCCCGGGCGATCTTTGACGTAAGTGATCAGATCGCGGTATTGCGCCACGCCCTGCGGTTTGTTCGGCGCCAACTCTTCCAGCAGATCGCAAATGGTATGCACCACTTCGATATTTTTGCGTTCGTTGTGGCCACCGATATTGTAGGTTTCGCCTACCACACCTTCGGTAACCACCTGATACAGAGCACGCGCATGATCTTCGACATAAAGCCAGTCACGCACCTGCGCACCGTTGCCATACACAGGCAAAGGTTTACCGGCTACGGCATTGAGGATCACCAACGGGATCAGTTTTTCCGGGAAGTGATACGGGCCGTAGTTATTGGAGCAGTTGGTGACCAGGGTCGGCAAGCCATAGGTGCGCAGCCAGGCACGGACCAGATGATCGCTGGACGCCTTGGATGCCGAATACGGGCTGCTTGGCGAGTAAGGCGTGGTTTCGGTGAACAGATCGTCCGTGCCGTGTAGGTCGCCATACACCTCGTCGGTGGAGATGTGGTGGAAACGGAAGCTCTGCTTTTTCTCCGCCTCCAGCGGTTGCCAATAATGGCGGGCCGCCTCCAACAGGGTATAGGTTCCCACCACGTTGGTCTCGATAAAGGCCGCCGGGCCATCTATCGAACGATCGACGTGACTTTCCGCCGCCAGGTGCATGACCACGTCTGGCTGATACTGGGCAAACACCCGATCCAATGCCGCACGATCGCAGATATCCACCTGCTCGAATGAATAGCGTTCATTATCGGCAATCACCGCAAGCGATTCCAGATTACCCGCGTAAGTCAGCTTATCCACCACCACCACGCTGTCCTGCGTGGCTTCAATAATATGCCTGACGACCGCAGAACCGATGAAACCGGCGCCCCCAGTGACTAAAATACGTTTCAACGCCATACTCCTTTGGTATCCACAACCCACGTTTGTTTTATTTCTTCCGGCCTAATTGCCTTGAATTGCTTATGATCGACCAGCATCACGATCACGTCCGCCTGCTGCAACGCGTCAGCCATCGCTTTCAGAGTCACATGGCCCGCCAGCGATTTCGGCAGTTGCTCGACGTTCGGCTCCACCACCAGGGTTTCACCCACGTGCCAATCGGCAATCAAATGCGCCACTTCCACCGCCGGGCTTTCGCGCAGGTCGTCGATATTCGGCTTGAATGCCAGGCCGAAGCAGGCAATTTTCACTTCTGATGCGCGCTTGTCGGTGGCAGCCAGACAGTCGGCAACCGCCGCTTTCACGCGATCAACCACCCACAGCGGTTTTCCGTCATTCACCAGGCGCGCGGTATGAATCAAACGCGCCTGCTGCGGATTCTGCGAGACGATAAACCAAGGGTCAACCGCGATGCAGTGGCCACCTACGCCAGGGCCAGGCTGCAAAATATTGACCCGCGGATGGCGATTCGCCAGGCGGATAAGCTCCCAGACATTGATGCCCTGATCGGCGCAAATCAACGACAACTCATTGGCAAAGGCGATATTCACATCGCGGAAGCTGTTTTCGGTCAGCTTGCACATCTCAGCGGTGCGTGAATTGGTAATCACACACTCGCCCTCGAGGAAAATCTTGTACAGCTCGCTGGCGCGCTCCGAGCATTTTGGCGTCATACCGCCAATCACCCGATCGTTTTGAATCAGCTCAACCATCACCTGTCCCGGCAGCACGCGCTCCGGACAGTAGGCAATGTTCACATCAGCGGCCTCACCGGCCTGCTGCGGGAAACTGAGATCGCTACGCGCTTCTGCCAGCCACTGCGCCATCTGTTCGGTCGCGCCCACCGGCGAGGTGGACTCCAGGATCACCAGATCGCCTTTTTTCAGCACCGGCGCCAATGATTTGGCCGCGGCCTCGACATACGCCAGATCCGGCTCATGGTCGCCTTTAAACGGCGTCGGTACCGCAATCAGGAAGGCATCCGCTGCCAGAGGTTTGGTCACCGCCTGCAGATAGCCGCCGTCGACCGCGTCTTTCACCACTTTATCCAGGTCGGGTTCAACGATATGGATCGCACCACGGTTAATGGTATCCACCGCATGTTGGTTAACATCTACGCCCACCACTTTTTTCTTGCGGGAGGCAAACGCCGCCGCCGTTGGCAGACCGATATAACCCAGGCCGATAACCGAAATAGTGTTAAAACTCATAGTGTCACCTGATGATTCTTCAAAGCTTCCAGAATACGCTGGCAGGCATGCCCGTCACCGTAAGGGTTATGCGCCCGGCTCATGGCGTGATATTCGTTTTCGTCCGTCAGCAGCCGGTTAACCGCATCAACAATTTTTGCTACGTCGGTACCCACCAGCCGCACCGTGCCAGAATCTACCGCCTCCGGCCGCTCGGTGGTGTCACGCATCACCAGCACCGGCTTACCCAATGATGGCGCCTCCTCCTGAATGCCGCCAGAGTCGGTCAGGATCATATATGACTTAGCCATCAGATAGACAAAGGGCAAATAATCCTGGGGATCTATCAGGATGATATTATCAATCCCTTTCAGAATGCGGTTGACCGGCTCGCTGACGTTGGGGTTGAGATGCACCGGATACACCACCTGCACTTCGGGATGAGTACGGGCAATTTCTGCCAGCGCGCTGCAAATTCGCTCGAACCCACCGCCAAAGCTTTCGCGGCGATGCCCAGTTACCAGAATCAACTTTTTGTCGGCATCCAGGAACGGGTAGCGTTGAGCCAGGCTGTCATGCAAGGCCGCATCACCCATCACCCGATCGCGTACCCAGAACAACGCGTCGATTACCGTGTTGCCTGTGACGAAGATATGATCGTCCGGTAACAGTTCGCGCAACAGGTTCTGTCGCGAGTTTTCCGTCGGGGCAAAATGGTACATCGCCAGATGGCCGGTCAGCTTGCGGTTAGCCTCTTCCGGCCACGGGGAGTAAAGGTCGCCGGTACGCAGGCCCGCCTCTACATGCCCTACCGGGATACGCTGATAAAATGCCGCCAGGCTGGTCGCCAGCGTGGTCGTGGTATCGCCGTGAACCAACACCACATCCGGTTTGAATTCCTCAAGAACGCCTTTCAGGCCTTCAAGGATGCGGCAGGTGATCTCACTTAATCCCTGGCCGGGTTTCATGATGTTCAGATCGTAATCAGGCACTATCTCAAATAACCGCAATACCTGATCCAACATCTCACGATGCTGTGCCGTCACGCAGACTCTTGATTCAAAGGCTTCATCCTGAGCCAGGGCATGTACCAGCGGTGCCATTTTGATGGCTTCAGGCCTGGTGCCGAAAACTGTCAACACTTTCACAGCGAATCTCTTTTGGTCGGTTAACCGCAGGCGAACCTGCGAATTGGGCGCTCTCACGCCCATCAGCGAATTATTATATTATTTTTATTTACGCGGCCGACGCACCAGGGCAACACCTGCGCCAACCAAAGCGCCCATCGCGCCCCACATGATCAACCAGAATACACGACGTGGGCTGTCACGTTTTACCGGCTCTTCCGGGGTCCGCAAATAGCGGTAAGTCTGGAATTTCTCGTCCAGCGTTGGGCCAACGTTCAACGTCGCCAGCATCGCGCGATTTTGATCGTAGTCCAAATCAAAGGTTGGGCCCGAAGCCTGTAATCCTTCCAGACGCGCCTGCAGCATAGGCTTGCCCAGCAGGAACAAATCGGAGTCTGGCAGCTGTTCTGCCGGAGTATCGGTCTGAGTCCGGCTAATGCCCTGCGTCTCGGCAATTTTTAACGCCTGTTGGATGGTGTTCAGCTCACGCTTGTACACGGCCTCTGCCACCGCTTCCTGGCGCTTGACCTGCGCCTTCATCGACGTGGTACGAGCCGCCCAGGCCCCCTGGATCTCTTCGTTTAAATGCTGAGCCGCGCGGTGGCTGGCAAACGCCACGTACTGACGCAGCAGGCGATTGGCATCTACCGCCGTTTCCGCCGTCAGTTTCACACCGTCGTTCGGCACTTTTTTGTCATCACGCGGCGTGAACTGGATGTTGTTAATGAGTTCGTCGAGCAAGGCCGCATCGGCACCTGCGTCGCCTTCCTGGCGCTGTTTGTAATAATCGCTCTGCAGCCAGAAATCTCGGCGCGTATCGTAAGCCGCCAGCTGCATAATAAATTCATTATAGGCTTCGTCAGCGATGCCCGGTTGCTCGGTAGCAGCCGCTGGCAGAGTACGCACATCCAGATTACGCAGGAACTGTTGCTGGGAATAATACCCCCCCAACGCATTCACCGTTGGCCGATCGGTAATCGCCGCCGCGCTCCACTCCTGTTTCACCAGGTAGGACACCACCAGCGCCACCACGGCGAACAGTACCGCAATACCGATAATCCATGACTTACCGCGCCACAGGGTACAGCACAGGCCGCGAATATCGAGTTCGTTATCCACTGCCGGGATAGTCTTGTCAGACGTTGTTTCTGGATTCATCACTGCCCAAAAGCCTCTGGTTAGGATTCTTGCTTATTGTCGTTCGAACGGCGCAGGCGCCGTTTGATACGCTTAATGTAACGTGCAACACGCCAGGCGCGCTTAATGCAGTAACCGTACAAGAAGAAGGCAAGCAAAAATAATGCCAACATTACCCATTCAGGGATAAAAGTAAGACGTTCGCCGATCACGCCGATGGCCGCCAGCAGCGCCGCCGCCAGGGTAATCAGCACGAAGGCCTGCCGCGGCGTAAAGCCAGCGCGCATAATCAGATGGTGAATGTGTTGACGGTCTGGGGAGAAGGGGCTCATCCCTTTGCGTAAGCGCCGATACATGATCGCAATCATGTCCATCAATGGAATAGCGATAATCCACAGGGCGGTAACAGGATTGATGGAATGGGCTTTACCCTGTGAACTTTGCAACAGCAGCCAAATAGCGGTGAAACCGATTAGCGTACTGCCAGCATCCCCCATAAATACCTTGTAACGTCGGCCAAGAATACCGAGGTTAAGCAGGATATAAGGAACGATGGCGGCAATCATCGCGAAGCACCAGAAAGCCAAATCGGAGTGGCCGCTCAGGTACAACAGCACGCCCAGCGCACCGAAAGAAACGCACGAAAGCCCGCCCAGCAGGCCATCAATGCCGTCTACCATGTTAAAGGCGTTGATAGCCGCCCAAACGGCAAACAGCGTGACCAGATAGCCGAACGGTCCCAGTTGCATTTCCCAGTCGCCAAGCACATGACCAAAACTGCGCAGGTAGAGCCCGGCAAACACCATCATCGCAATGCCGACCAATGCCTGGACCAGCGCGCGAATTTTAACGCTGATATCGAAACGATCGTCGAGAGCACCAACAAACACTAATAACCCCGCACAGGCGAGGTAGAGTTTTCCGTGCGCAATCGTTTGGTCAGAGATCAAGAAAGCAAAGCACAGCCCGGCGTAAACAGAAATACCTCCGACAAGCGGGATCAACCCCTGATGACGTTTGCGGTAATTAGGTTTATCAACCAGACCAATACGTTTTGCTGCTTTGCGAGCAACAAAGAGAAAAGCCAAGGAAAACAGGAAAACAAATAGAATTTCAGTACTCATAGTGAGTAAGTTCACAGTTAACAAGATCTCTGTAGAAGATAAGGCAGCTTAACACGGGCGACAGGTCGCGCCATGAGGTCCCGCTACCTTTCAGTCATTTCCTATGACAACAGCCATTCATTCTTATTCCAACGCTTCTGTCTGCCGTTTAAACAGCAACAATGCGCGAACGACGAAACGCCGACCGCAAATAAGATGAATTCTCAGTAAGCCATGAAAATAACTTACGTTTCCATTTCTGTTACTTATCGTATCTGCCAAAAGCAAAAAACGCCACGACTAGGCGTGGCGTTCTCTGAATTTTTTACTCAATTATGAGCGCATCGTCATTTATGAGCGCTTCATCATATCGAAGAATTCATCGTTGGTTTTGGTCATGGCCAACTTGTTAATGAGGAATTCCATTGCGTCAATTTCGCCCATTGGGTGAATAATTTTACGCAGGATCCACATTTTCTGCAGTTCTTCAGACGTGGTGAGTAATTCTTCTTTACGGGTACCGGAGCGGTTGTAGTCAATCGCAGGGAATACGCGCTTCTCGGCGATTTTACGCGCCAGATGCAATTCCATGTTGCCGGTACCTTTAAACTCTTCGTAGATAACCTCATCCATTTTCGACCCGGTGTCGACCAGCGCGGTAGCGATGATGGTCAGGCTGCCGCCTTCCTCAACGTTACGTGCCGCACCGAAGAAACGCTTAGGACGATGCAGGGCGTTGGCATCCACACCACCGGTCAACACTTTACCGGAAGCCGGTACCACGGTGTTGTAGGCACGCGCCAGACGGGTGATGGAGTCGAGCAAGATGATAACGTCTTTCTTGTGCTCAACCAGGCGCTTGGCCTTCTCGATCACCATTTCTGCAACCTGGACGTGGCGGGAAGCCGGCTCGTCAAAGGTAGAAGCGATAACTTCGCCCTTCACCAGACGCTGCATCTCGGTAACTTCTTCCGGACGTTCGTCAATCAGCAGAACCATCAACACACAGTCTGGATGGTTGTAAGCGATGCTTTGTGCAATGTTCTGCAGCAGCATAGTTTTACCGGCTTTCGGCGGAGCAACAATCAGACCACGCTGACCACGGCCAATCGGCGAGGCCAGATCCAGCACGCGAGCCGTCAGGTCTTCGGTTGAACCGTTACCGCGTTCCATCCGCAGACGGGAGTTGGCATGCAGTGGGGTTAAGTTCTCGAACAGGATCTTGCTGCGGGCGTTTTCCGGTTTGTCGTAGTTAACTTCGTTAACTTTCAACAGGGCAAAGTAGCGCTCGCCTTCTTTTGGCGGACGAATCTTACCGGAAACGGAGTCACCTGTACGGAGGTTAAAACGGCGGATTTGGCTGGGGGATACGTAGATGTCGTCGGGGCCTGCAAGGTAGGAACTGTCTCCAGAGCGGAGGAAACCAAATCCATCCTGCAATATCTCCAACACGCCATCGCCGAAGATATCTTCTCCACTTTTCGCATGCTGCTTAAGGATAGAGAAGATAATGTCCTGCTTGCGCATGCGGGCAAGGTTTTCCAGCCCCATATTTTCGCCGAGAGTAATCAGCTCAGAAACCGGCGTATTCTTTAATTCGGTAAGATTCATAGTGGTGGGTTCTTAAACTCGGGGTATGTCTCGAACTTGTATCGTGAATGGTATGGCAGCGGGATATATCTTTCGTCTTTCTGGTGGTCGCCTTGGCCTTCCTTGCTTACCCCGCCACTTAGCGGACTAAGCTGCAGAGATTCGTTCGGTTGCCGACGGGCCACACCTTGAAATCCTTTGGATATTCGTGCCTGTTTACTGGACGTTCGATCGCCGGGCGCTGAGCCGTCACGGTAAGAAATGGCTTACAGAGGACGCGCGCATTGACGGTTTAAGATCGAAGGTACCTTAAAATTGATTTTGCAAAACCGTTTGATTGTTAAAACACGGGCTGAGTTCATTTTTTCTTTCAACGCCAGCGGTTCAACACAGAGTAAAGCTTTAGATTTAGACTCTTTAGATTTAAAACTTCGGGCAAGTTCTATATGCAGTATGGTTAAACTTAACACGCTTCTTGGCAGGCGTCTAGCGGTGAATTGAACATCCCCGCTAGACGCCTGTATATCCCCGCAGTCTCTCACTTCGCGGCTTTTTTACCGCAACGTCAGACCCCTTGGGCATAGGGCATCCCGCCCGATTACAGATTCGCGTTAAGGAAATCTTTGAGCTGGCCTTTGGACAGCGCACCAACCTTGGTCGCGGCCACTTCACCGTTCTTGAACAGCAACAGCGTAGGGATACCACGGATACCGTACTTAGGTGCGGTTGCCGGGTTTTGGTCGATATTCAGCTTGGTGATGGTCAGCTTGCCTTCGAACTCCTCGGCAATCTCATCCAGAATCGGAGCAATCATCTTGCACGGTCCACACCATTCAGCCCAGAAATCGACCAGGATTGGCCCTTCAGCTTTCAGCACGTCGTTTTCGAAGCTGCCGTCAGTCAGGTGAATAATTTTATCGCTCATGTTCTACTCCAAAGGATTGTGTCTACCTTGTTGGTGTAGCATTAACCAACCTAAGGTGACTTTATTTCACCGGATACGCTTTCGTAAAGCAATAGTTAGCTGATATTCTACCACACTATGAGCAAAACACACTTGACCGAACAGAAGTTTTCCGACTTCGCCCTGCACCCGTTAGTCCTTGAAGCCCTTGAAAAGAAAGGGTTTCAACATTGCACGCCTATCCAGGCGTTAGCATTGCCGCTCACGCTCTCCGGGCGTGACGTTGCAGGTCAGGCGCAAACCGGTACCGGAAAGACGCTGGCATTTTTAGCGTCTACTTTTCACTATTTGCTTTCTCACCCGGCGAAACAGGATCGCCAGACCAACCAGCCGCGCGCCTTGATCATGGCGCCAACGCGTGAACTGGCGGTACAGATCCACTCCGACGCGGAAGCCCTGTCCCAATCCACCGGCCTAAAACTTGGCCTGGCGTATGGCGGCGACGGCTACGACAAACAGCTGAAAGTGCTGGAAAGCGGCGTGGATATCCTGGTCGGTACTACCGGTCGTTTGATCGATTACGCCAAACAGAACTATATCGATCTGGGCGCAATCCAGGTCGTGGTGCTGGATGAAGCCGACCGTATGTACGATCTGGGCTTTATCAAAGACATTCGCTGGTTGTTCCGCCGCATGCCTGCGGTCGATCAACGCCTGAACATGCTGTTCTCTGCCACCCTGTCCTATCGCGTACGCGAACTGGCTTTCGAGCAGATGAACAACGCTGAATATGTCGAAGTGGAACCGGAACAAAAAACCGGCCACCGCATTAAAGAAGAGCTGTTCTACCCTTCTAACGAAGAAAAGATGCGTCTGCTGCAGACGTTGATCGAAGAAGAGTGGCCAGACCGCTGCATCATCTTCGCCAACACCAAGCACCGCTGTGAAGACGTCTGGGGCCACCTGGCCGCCGATGGTCACCGCGTAGGCCTGTTGACCGGCGATGTGGCGCAGAAAAAACGCCTGCGCATTCTCGACGATTTCACCAAGGGCAACCTGGATATTCTGGTCGCCACCGACGTCGCCGCTCGCGGTCTGCACATCCCGTTGGTGACGCACGTATTCAACTACGACTTGCCTGACGACTGCGAAGACTACGTCCACCGTATCGGTCGTACCGGCCGTGCTGGCGAAAGTGGCCATTCCATCAGCCTGGCCTGTGAAGAGTACGCGCTCAACCTGCCGGCGATCGAAACCTATACCGGCCACAGCATTCCGGTGAGCAAGTACAACAGCGATGCGTTACTGACTGACCTGCCTGCGCCGAAACGCCTGGCTCGCCCACGCGGCGGCAACGGTCCACGTCGTAACTCAGCGCCACGTCGTGGCGGTGCGCCGCGCAACAACCGTAAACGTTCAGGCTGATAGACAATGCTCAGTTCCAGCGCACTTTATGCCGCTATCGATCTCGGCTCCAACAGCTTCCACATGTTGGTGGTGCGCGAGGTGGCCGGCAGTATTCAGACCCTGGCGCGCATCAAGCGCAAAGTGCGTCTGGCGGCCGGACTGGATCAGAACAATCTTCTGTCGCATGAGGCCATGCAACGCGGATGGCAATGCCTGAAGCTGTTCGCCGAACGCCTGCAGGACATCCCTCGCGAGCAAATTCGCGTGGTCGCCACGGCCACGCTGCGGCTGGCGTCCAATGCCGATGAATTCCTGCAGACCGCCGAGCAGATTCTCGGATGCCCGATCCAGGTGATCAGCGGCGAGGAAGAAGCGCGCCTGATTTACCACGGTGTAGCCCATACCACCGGCGGTCCGGACCAACGTTTGGTGGTCGATATCGGCGGCGGCAGCACAGAGCTGGTCACGGGGACCGGTGCGCAGGCCGCTCAGTTGTATAGCCTGTCGATGGGCTGCGTCACCTGGCTGGAACGGTTCTTCACCGATCGTAATCTGGGGCAGGAAAACTTCGAGCGGGCCGAACAGGCTGCGCGTGAAATGGTGCGCCCGATAGCACCGCAGCTGCGTCAGCACGGCTGGCAAATCTGCGTCGGCGCTTCCGGCACCGTCCAGGCGCTGCAGGAAATCATGGTGGCGCAGGGCATGGATGAACGCATCACCCTGTCCAAACTGCGCCAATTGAAACAGCGCGCCATTCAGTGCGGCAAGCTGGAAGAGCTGGAAATTGAAGGGCTAACGCTGGAGCGCGCCTTGGTATTCCCAAGCGGGCTGTCCATTCTGCTGGCGATCTTCCAGGAGTTGGGCATTGAAAGCATGATGTTGGCCGGCGGTGCGCTACGCGAAGGTCTGGTTTACGGCATGCTGCATTTGCCGGTCGAACAGGATATCCGCAGCCGCACCATTCGCAACCTGCAACGGCGTTATCTGTTGGATACCGAGCAGGCCGAGCGCGTCAGCCAACTGGCCGCCAATTTCTCGCAGCAGGTGAGCAATGAATGGCTGTTGGACGCACGATGTCGCGAGTTATTGCACAGCGCCTGTCTGATCCACGAAATCGGCCTCAGCGTTGATTTCAAGCAGGCGCCGCAACACGCCGCTTACCTGATCCGCCATCTGGATTTACCCGGTTTCACTCCGGCACAGAAAAAACTGTTAGCCACCCTGCTACAAAACCAGAGCAACACCCTCGACTTGCCACTGCTGAGCCAGCAAAACGCCCTGCCGCCACGTACGGCGCAACGTTTATGCCGGATTTTACGCCTGGCGATCATCTTTGCCAGCCGTCGCCGCGACGACACGCTGCCTGCGGTGCGTCTGCGCGCCAATCATGATGACGAGCTGACGGTGATCCTGCCGCCTGGCTGGCTGGAGCAGCACCCGTTACGGGCAGAAGCGCTGGAGCAGGAAAGCCATTGGCAAAGTTACGTTCACTGGCCGCTGATACTGGAAGAGCAACGTTAAAATGACAAGGGCGCTAACCGCGCCCTTAGTCTGATGACAAACATCCGAAAAACGTGGTTTTCGGATGTTTGGGGGTAAATCAGAAGACATAATCCTTTGTTTTTATTAGCCCCAAGGTCAGGACGTTTAACTGCAAAGGACTTTGTCAGCCATCTGAGGGCGCTAACCGCGCCCTTTTTTCTAGTTGCCGCCCTTGGCCTTGGCCAACTGAGCACGAATATTGGCCAGATGGCTCTGCCCTTTTTGCATCCTTTCCTGCGGACTGACCACTTTGCGCTCACTTTCCCACGCCAGGTCATCCTGCGGCAGTTCCAACAAGAAACGGCTCGGCTCCGGGCGAACCAACTCACCATATTGACGACGCTCGCGGCACAGCGTGAAAATCAGCTCCTTTTGGGCGCGAGTGATGCCTACGTAGGCCAAGCGTCGCTCTTCATCAACGTTATCTTCGTCAATGCTGCTCTGATGCGGCAATAACCCTTCCTCCATCCCCACCAGAAACACATAGGGGAACTCCAACCCTTTGGAGGCATGCAGCGTCATCAGTTGCACCTGATCCAGCTCTTCATCGCTTTCACCGCGTTCCATCATGTCGCGCAGGGTAAAGCGCGTCACCACCTGGGTCAGCGTCATCGGCTCATCCAGCTCGCTGCCTTCCAGCATTTCCGTCATCCAGCCGAACAGCGTATTGACGTTTTTCATGCGCATTTCGGCGGCTTTCGGGCTGGGAGAGGTTTCGAACAGCCAGCTCTCGTAATCTACACCGTGGATCAGGTCACGCACCGCAGCCACCGGCTCGCGCTCCGCCAGTTGGGCGATACCGTCCAGCCAGTGAGTGAAGCGTTGCAAAGACTCCAGCCCGCGTCCGGTCAGGTGCTGACTCAATCCAAGATCAAAACTGGCACGAAACAGGCTTTTATTGCGTTGGTTCGCCCATTCACCCAGCTTTTGCAACGTCGCCGGGCCAATCTCACGTTTTGGCGTATTGACGATGCGCAGGAAGGCGCTGTCATCATCCTGATTGGTCAGGACGCGCAGATAGGCCAGCAGATCCTTGATTTCCGGCCGCGAGAAAAACGAGGTGCCGCCGGAGATCTTGTAGGGAATGCGGTTCTGCATCAGCATTTTTTCAAACAGCCGCGACTGATGGTTGCCACGATAGAGGATCGCATAATCGCCGTAGTTGGTTTTCTTCACGAAATGGTGAGCTATCAGTTCACCCACTACGCGCTCGGCCTCGTGATCCTCATTATTGGCGGTCACCACCTTCAGCTCTTCGCCGTAACCCAGTTCGGAAAACAGCCGTTTTTCAAATACGTGCGGGTTATTGGCGATCAGAATGTTCGCCGCCTTCAGAATTCGCTCGCTCGAACGGTAGTTCTGCTCCAGCTTGATCACCTGCAGCGCCGGGAAGTCTTCCTTCAACAGCACCAGGTTCTGCGGGCGCGCACCGCGCCAGGAGTAGATTGACTGATCGTCATCCCCCACTACGGTGAAACGCGCACGGTTACCCACCAACAGTTTTACCAGCTCGTATTGGCTGGTGTTGGTGTCCTGATATTCGTCCACCAACAGGTAGCGGATTCGGTTCTGCCAACGCTCGCGCACCTCTTCATTGCGCTGCAACAGCAGGGTCGGTAACAGAATTAAATCGTCGAAATCCAATACGTTACAGGCACGCATGTGTGCGTGATACAGACCGTAGCAATGCGCGAACAGCTTGTCGCGTTCAGAGCGCGCCAGCTCCATCGCCTTCTTGGGATCGACCAGATCATTCTTCCAATTGGAGATGGTGGAAATCAGCTGCGCCACCAGCGTCTTGTCATTCTCCAGCCATTTTTCGGTCAGCTCTTTCAGCAGCGCCAACTGGTCCTGATCGTCGAACAGCGAGAAGTTGGATTTCATCTCCAGCGCGGCATATTCCCGCTTGATGATTTCCAGCCCCAGGGTGTGGAACGTAGAAATCATCAAACCGCGCGCCTCTTTGCGCCCCATGGTTTGCGCCACACGTTCTTTCATCTCACGCGCGGCCTTATTGGTAAAGGTCACAGCGGCGATGTGCCGCGCCTGATAGCCACAATTATGGATCAGGTGAGCAATCTTGTTGGTGATGACGCGCGTCTTGCCGGAACCTGCACCGGCCAGCACCAGGCAGGGCCCGGTAACGAATTCGACGGCTTGTTGTTGGCTGGGGTTTAATCGCATGGCGCTTTATTGCTCGACTTTATAACGTGGAAGGGGATTGTAGCAGAAAGCGCCGATGAGATTTAACGGGTATAATCAGCGCAATTTCTGTATCGATAAAGGCAATACCATGGCAAAGACGGCGTGCGCCCTGCACATTCTGGTAGATAACGAAAAACTGGCTGAAGAACTGCTGGCCAAGCTTAAACGCGGCGTCAGTTTCGACACGCTGGCGCGCAAATACTCAACTTGCCCGTCAAAGCGCAACGGCGGCTCGCTGGGCGAATTCAACAAGGGCACCATGGTGGCGGCCTTCGATAAAGCGGTGTTCAGCATTCCGCTGCTGAAGCCCTACGGCCCGGTAAAAACCCAGTTCGGCTACCACATCATCAAGGTGCTGTACCGCAACTGAGTGAGGGGGCAAACGCCCCCTCAGCCGTTATTGTGCGCTGGTTTCCGGGGCCGGTGCGGTATCGGCCGGTTTGACCTCCTCCGACACCACGGCCGGAGCCGGAGACATAATGCCGTTATAGGTTTCCTGTAACTGCTTCATGCTCATTTCCGGTTCGCCCTTCGGCTGCATCAACACCAGCGTCGCATCCTGAGAAAGCTGAAGTTTCAGCTCCTGATTCAGCGCTTCCAGCGTCAATCCGCTCAAGAACTCCTGGCGCAGTTTCTGATACTGCTCCGGTGCGATATCTACGACGCCGCTCTGCTGTGAACGCAGGCGTTGGCTCATCAGCACGTCCGTATCGGTGCGGGCATAGGTTGCGAACAACTTGCTCAACTGATCGGTTTTCTGCGCCAGCAGGGCGTTAAACTCATCCTGCGACAGCCCGTTGTTACGCACATTAGCCAATTCACGAGCGATAAAGCCCAGGCTGTTGTTCAGGTTGTTATTCGGCGTGTCGAGATGAATTGCGCACTGGGCACGCTGGTATTGCACGCGGCAATCAAAGCCCAGATGCAGGTTTTTCTGGTCACTCTTTTCCAGCACCTGCTGGAGATGCCAGAACAGCGCCTCGCGGGCCATATCACCACGCCAGTAGCGGCTCAAATTCTGCGAATCGCGGATCGGGTGCCATGGCGCATCCCACATGATCGACAGCGTATCCTGCTTGACCTGCTCGCTGATCAGGCTGACCGGCTGCGGTGGCAGCGGCGTCAGCGTCGGCATAGTGGCCGGCGTTTCACGCTTGCCTTTCAGCGGCGAGAAGGCCTTGTTGATTTGTTCGCCCAGGCTGCGGCTGTCTACCTTGCCCACCACGTACAGCGTCATGGCGTCCGGGGTATACCACTGCTGGTAGAATTTTTTCAGTTGATCGACATTCACCGGTCGCTTCGGTGGCTGGGCCGGATCGTGCGCCAACAGCGTCGAGCCTTTCAGGCGGTATCGCCACCAGGCATCTTTCGGATTCGGCGGGAAAGTGCCCACCGGATCGACATTGGAGTTTATTACCGCATGCACGGTATGCTCGTCGATCGCCAGTTTGCCGGTGGTATCGGAAAGCCACGCCAGCGCTTCTTTCAGCAAGTCTGGGCGGTTATTCGGCAAGCTGAGATTATACATGGTGAAATCGTAAGAACTGATGGCCGGCGGCAAAGGCCGCTCAGGATCCACGCTCTGCTGCCACAGTGAACGCAACTGCGGTGGCGTAAAGCTTTCGCTGCGCGCTAAAGACAGGCGCGGCAGCAGATGGGCAAAGCCGATCTGCTGTGAGGACTCGACCAGCGAGCCGGTATTAACCATTAACCGCAGCTCTACACGGTCGCTCGGCCGCTGCGGTGTATCCAGTATCTGCCATGAAAACCCGTTGGCCAGTGCCCCCTGCTGCCAGGCAGGATCGGGTTGCAGTGCTTCGGCCTGCACGCTGCTGTTGGCTGCAGCCAACAGCAGCCCACCTACGATGAGATGAATTCTGGTGCCCTGCATGTGAACCCCTACTTAATGACTATCCAATTTCTTTATGCAAATGCGGATATTCCATTCGCCGGAATATTAGGCCATAACGCACAGCCTATAAAAACGCCCTGAGTTTCACGGTGGGGCGGAAAGCAGAAAGTGTACCATCGAGTTAGACCGCGCGCCTTTGCGGATGTCACTCATTAGGGTGAAAAATAATGGATAACCGGTTTTTAAATGCAAGAAATCATTACGCGGGGGGATAAAACGTCACCGGCTGCGGCTGCAACCGGTGATTTGAGGATTAAATCAGGCTGAAGGCAGCGTTTTGTCGGCACCTGCACCCGGCTTGTTGGACAGGGTGTCTTGCAGCTGTTTTTCGTCCAGCTGTTTACACCATTTAGCCACTACCACCGTAGCCACACCGTTACCGACCAGGTTGGTCAGGGCGCGGGCTTCAGACATGAAGCGGTCAATGCCCAGAATCAGTGCCAGACCGGCCAGCGGCAGGTGTCCCACGGCAGAAATGGTCGCCGCCAGCACGATAAAGCCGCTGCCGGTCACGCCCGCAGCCCCTTTCGAAGACAGCAACAGCACCACCAGCAACGTCACCTGATGCACGATATCCATATGGGTGTTGGTCGCCTGCGCGATAAACACCGCCGCCATGGTCAGGTAAATCGATGTGCCGTCCAGGTTAAAAGAGTAGCCGGTAGGAATAACCAGGCCCACCACCGATTTCTTACAACCCAGCTTCTCCATTTTGTCGAGCATGCGCGGCAGCACCGACTCGGAAGAAGAGGTCCCGAGCACGATCAGCAGCTCTTCTTTTATATAGCGAACGAATTTGAAAATGCTGAAGCCGTTGGCACGGGCAATGGAGCCCAGCACCACCACCACGAACAAAACGCAGGTGATATAGAAGCAGGCGATCAACTGGCCAAGCTGCAGCAGCGTGCCCACGCCATATTTACCGATGGTGAATGCCATCGCCCCGAAGGCCCCCAGCGGTGCCAGACGCATAATCATATTGATAATGCCGAAAATCACGCGGGAGAAACTGTCGATCACGTTGAAGATTAACTGGCCTTTCTCACCCAGGCGGTGCAGGGCGAAGCCGAACAGCACGGCAAACAGCAACACCTGCAAGATGTTACCGCTGGCGAAGGCGCCGATGACGCTACCCGGAATGATATCCAGCAAGAATGGAATGATGCCCTGCTGCTGAGCCTGCTCGGCGTAGACCGCCACCGCTTTAGCATCCAGCGTACCCGGATCGATGTTCATCCCGGCACCCGGCTGCACCAGGTTGACAATCAGCAAACCGATCAGCAGCGCAATGGTACTGACGATTTCAAAATAAAGCAGTGCGATCGCACCGGTTCGGCCAACGGCCTTCATGCTTTCCATGCCCGCGATGCCGGTCACCACGGTACAGAAGATCACCGGAGCGATGATCATTTTAATCAGCTTAACGAATCCGTCGCCCAGAGGTTTCATCTGTGCGCCAATGTCAGGATAGAAATGGCCAAGCAGGACACCCAGCGTAATCGCCGTCAGCACCTGAAAATAGAGGCTTTTAAAGATAGTGAGTTTCATATGGACATCCTTTGGGGGAAGACACGCACCAGGCGGTGTTATGGTTATCTCGCCTGTTCATCGCTTGCGCGGAAAATAACACCCGCCTAACAACATGGAAATAATTTGTTGCACCAATAGATACATGTTGATACGAATTTAAGAGCTGAAACGCGCCAGCCCGAATGCAAGGCTGTAAAGGATGTAACCCTTTCTTTGCACTAACGCAAAAGGGGTAGATAAAGCGGGGTATTTCAAGCCAGAGGGCCAGCGGGCAACGTGGATGCCGCCCGCCGCAAAAGGCTCAAGAGGGAAATCAGGCTGGCGGCGGGCAGAACTCGGCTTCAAATTCGCTGCGCGGCAACGGGCGGGCAAACAAAAACCCCTGACCGCTATGAATACCGTGCTGCAGCAGCCAATCGCGTTGTTCGGCATTCTCGACGCCTTCGGCCATCACCGGCAGCGCCAGCACCTCGGAAATCGAACTGACGATGCGCACCATCGCGTCGTCCATCGGCAGTCCCTGAATAAAGCTCTTGTCGATTTTAATCAAATCTATCGGCAGGCATTTCAATCGATTGAGGTAATTGAGGCTGGAATAGCCCATGCCGAAATCGTCCAACGCGATGGAAAGCCCCAGATCGTGCAGTTCCCGCAGCAGCGCCAACGCACGATCGAGGTCGTCAATGCGCACCGTTTCGGTAATTTCCAGCAGCAGCTTGCGCGGGTCAATTCGATGCTGGGCCAGCAGGCTTTTCAGATGCGGGACAAAATTCTCATGCTGCATCTGGATTGGCGACACGTTTACCGCCAGCGGCAGGGTGATCCCCCGAGTCTGCCAATCCGCCAGGATGCGGCAAGCCTCTTCCAGTACCCAGTTACCCAGCGGCACAATCACCCCGAGCTCTTCAGCCAATGGAATGACGTCTGCCGGCAAGGTAAAGCTGCCGTCGTACTGCTGCCAACGAAGTAATGCTTCCGCGCCGATCACCGCGTTGGACTGCATATCTATCTGCGGCTGCAGGAACAGGGTGAAACGACGCTGCTCAATGGCATGCAAGATCTCACTTTCCTGCGTCAGACGCTTTTGGGTGCGTTCCGTCAGGCTCGGTTCGAAGAACAGCACCTGATTTTTGCCTTCGCGATGCGCCGACATCATCGCCGAAGTGGCGCTACGCAACAGCTGCTCCGCGCTCTCCCCTGCGTTCAGGTAATGGGCGATACCGATACTGGCGCTGGGCCGCAGCGGCATTTCCTGCAGGCTCAGCGGCGCATTGATCTGCGCCATGATGCGACGGGCCAACTGCATGGCGTGGAACGGCCGTTCAACGCCTTTAGCCAGAATGGCGAATTCGGTATTGCTTAACTGCGCCAGCACGCCGTTTTCATCAATGCATTCACGTAATTTCTTCGCCAGCGTCAACAACAGCGCTTCACGCATCGTCGGATTAAGTACGCCAGAGGCCTCGTGCAACGTTTCAATGCCGATTACCAGCAGATTGAAACGCTCGGGCCGCAGGCTGGAAGCAATGTGTTGTTCCAGCAGCGCGGTAAACAGCGCCTGATTTGGCAACTCAGTGACCGGATGGCGAGTGCTCATGCGACTCAGTTCGGCATAGGCTTTGGCCAGCCGCTGCTGATTGCGGTTGTAGTTACGCACCAGCAAGCCCAGCTCATCGTCCTGGTGCAGCGCCGGCAACATGAGTTGATGATAAGGCGCTTCTTCCTGGGAAATGTTTTCCAGCTCTTTGGCCATCGCGCGTAGCGGATGCACCATCAGTCGGTTCATACACCAGCTAATGGCGACCGAAAGAATCAAGGCCAGCAGTAAATAGGTCGACAACATGGTCGACAGCATGCTGAGAATAAATTGATACATGCGGAACGAATCGGCCTGCAACACCAGATAAGCCAATGGCTGCGGGTTGGCCGGCACGCGTTCCAGCGAATAGAGGGGAACGGAAATCTGGATCGGCAACTCGAACAGGCGGGCGATCATTGTCGGTACCGGACGTTCCGGCGGGAAGTTGGCGTGCAGTGCCTGAAATTCGTTCGGCAGCACGATATCCGCGCGCGTCAGGATGCCCACCGGCAACAGCGTATTCAGCACCTTCTTCGTTTCCGGCACGTCCATGCGCAGCACGGCTTCCGCCAGCGGCTGGCGTACCGAATGAGCGATATTTTCCAGTTGCTGGGCATAGTCATCCCTGCGCTGCTGCACAAAATGGAATAACTGGATCACGATAAAGATACAGATCGTCACCAGCGCCACACCGGACACCGTTGCCATCTGTTTAATCGTTAATGAGCGCCTGACCCGCAAACCTGCTCTCCGCTAATTCGGGCTGAAATAAAAAAGGGATGAATAATACCCATCCCTTGAACCGGTCTGAGTATACTCGATTGTTGACTGTTTTTATCTCTTCATGCCCAGGGCAAAACCAAGAAAAACGAGGGTTTCAGTCTTTTCCTAATGAAAGGCTGCGCGCCACAGCCAATTGTGGGACACAGCCTGTACACAGGGTAGCAAAACTCCTCTGTGCCGACACTCCGAATCTCCCTCAGCGGGGTTACTTGAAGTCGGCGTACGGCGTCAGCGGTTGCGGCGGTAAATCCAGGTCACCCTGCCAACCGGCCAGCGAATAGCGCAGGTAAATCAAAGCGTGGCTCGGGGTATAGTCTTTTGCCTGCTGGATGTCGATGCCGGCACCGAGTGTCCAGTGCGAACTGAGACGCCGTTCGACAATCGCCCGCAGGGTATAGCCGACGCCGGAAGAAGAGCTGCCATCCTCGACGGCAAACTTGTCCGGCAGCGAATCCGGGATCAGCCCCTGCAGCGGGTAACGCCGCTGGCTGTTGGTTTTCGAATGGGACAACGACACCGAACCGCCCAGCTCCCAGGACCAATTATCAGTACGTTGGCGATAGTTTACCGGTATCGCCAGCGACATATATTGCTGCGGGCTGTAATAGCCCCCCTGACCGAGAGAATAACCGCTCAAATCCTTCTGGTAGTGCCACAGCATGGTGTTCAGCCCGACGGTGACACGGCGATTATCTTCGTTAATCAACTTATAGTAATAGCCGGCCATAAAGCGCTCACGCTGATTGTCTTCAACGTTTTTGCCGGTTAACTGATGTGCGCTGAGGTCGGCCCAGACACCGTGCGCTTCGCCGCGGTCGTAACTGGCGCTAAGGCTGACCCCAGTCGCGCGCACGCCGCCCCAGGTGGTACCGGTATTTGGGTCCTTGGTGCCGCCGAACGCCAGCAATGAGCTGGAAATGGGACGTCGCGAGGCCGCCAACGTCCAACCAATGTGGTTCCAGTCATTGCTGTAGGCCAGTCCACCGACCCAGTCAACCACCTCAAAGCCCATTGGTGTGGTGCCGATATCCCCCGCCCAGCGATCGTTTTTCCACCCCACGGCCACGCTGGTGCCGGTGGTTTTCTGACGCTCATCGCCGCTGCACCCCTGAGTATTGCAGGTACCGAAGGTTTCGTAATATTTGCCGCTGCCGTCGGTGGAGAAGCTGCCGGCATCCAACTGTACGGTATCGGAACGGAAAAACGCCCGCCCGTCATACAACGGCATATCGACCTGTAACATGGTGTCATGCGCTTTGTAATCGGAGATGCCACCCGTGCCGCTGGAGCTCCAATAATCATGGTCGAGGGTGACATTCACGTCTTGCTGGCGGTACAGATCCGCCGCGTCCGAACGAATGCCCCGTTTAAGCCAGTCATCTGTCGCATTGTTGCGCGTCAGGTAGGTGTAACTGTCGTTATCCTGCGGCACGCTCGGGGCAATACCGCTGGCGACCATCGCCTGTTTATAATCCTGCTGGGCCAGCACCGGCTGCTGTTGATCACGTTCGAGCCGTGCCGCATCGCGATAAATCAGCGCCTTCGCCTGGCTGGGTGGCGCTAGCTGCGCCGTCGTTTTCAGCCGGGTAAAAATCTCGGTCGCTTTTTGCGGCTCGCCAACGGCATACCAGGCGTTAGCCACCCGCCGCTCGCTGTTGTCTGATTCGCTCGGGTCCGGCGCGGCGGTTTGCAGCCGCTGACGTGCTTCACTCAGCTTGCCCTGCGCTACATAGGCTTCTATTTCACCCAACCTGGCATCCGGGTTGTTCGGCTCACGCGTCCGTACGCGCTGATAGTCAGCCAGTGCGGCGTCATATTCACCGCGCGCCAGCGCCCAGTCGGCCAACTGGAGATCAATGCGGGTATCCGCCGGCTGGCGGCGCAGATAAGCCACCGCCCCCGGCTCATCGCCCGCAGTACGTAACCGATCGGCATGTTCCAGCGTCGCCTGCATCTTCAAGCGCTGCGCCAGTTCACGCATATTGTCGTTCCACTGCGCGGTGGGCAGGGTATTCAACTGTGCCAACGCCTGAGTATCACGATCGCTGCCGGAGAGATACTGCGCATAGGCGTATGCCAACTGCGGATTCGCACGCTGTTTTTGCGCCAGTCGACTGAACAGAGCATCTGCCTGTTCCGGCTGCCCAGCCTGACGCAGCGTCTGCGCATAGTGGTAAGTCAGCCAGACGTCATCAGGATCCATCTGCTGGGCACGACGGTATTTCTCCGCCGCCTGATGCCACTGCTTTTGCTGTACGAGCTGGTCGGCCTGCTGCTTGAGCATATCGAGCTGCAAACCCTCCAGCGTGCTGCGCAGCTTGTTTTGCTGGCCGCGTGGCAGGCTGTTGAGATAGGCCAGCGCCTTTTCCGGCGACTGCCGCTGATAAATATTCACCAGACCGCGTACCGCACTGCCGCTGCCCGGATCCAACCGCAGCGCCTGCTGGTAGAAACGTTCGGCGGCAGCATCATCTTTACGCGCCACCGCAACGTCGCCCAAGCCAATTACCGCGCTGCTGTCACCGTTGTCTATCTGTCGCGCCTGTTGGTATTTTTGCTGTGCCAGCGCCAAATTGCCGGCTTTCAGCGCCTTGTCACCCTCATCCACCGCCAGCCAGTAACTGTTGCTCTTGATCAGGCTCTGCCATTTACTGCTGCCGTAGCCGCTTTTATCGGCCTGCAGGGCCTGACGAAACAGGCTCAGCGCCTGTGGACGATTACCGACGCGGGAATAGGCTTGCCCAAGCGCACCCAGCACGTCGGCGTCGTTGGGTGAAGCCGCCAACGCTTTTTTCAACTCTGGAATGGCGGCACGACTGCCGCCCTTGCCCACCTGCGCCAGCCCGCGCACCCGCGCCTGGTAGGCAGGATCCGACAGCAGCGCCTGCTGCCGGGCCAGTTCTTGTCGGGCGCTGACCGCCTGATCGCCGGTTTCAAAAACGCCAAGAAAACGGTTAAGGGCAGCAACGCTCTGCGGACTGACCGGCATCGCTTTGACTTTCTCCAGCCACAGATCGGCGGCATCTCCGCGCCCGGCGGGATCAGCAGCTACTTTCTGCAAAAGATCATAGGCCTGGGCGTCGCGGTCCTGGCTAAATAGCATCCGCGCCAGCGACATGCGCAGCGGCACGTTGCCGGAATATTGCTGATCCAGCGTCTGCAACTGTTTCAGCGCCGTGGCTTCCTGCCCCGGCAACCGCGCGACCAACCGCCAGTATTCCACCGCCAACTCCAACGTCGGCGGATCGCCGTGGAACAGCTCGTCATACTGCGCTTTCGCCTCCGGCAAACGCCCGGCGGTCGCCATCAGCCGCGCCTGCTGCAGCTTTTGGCGGGTTTCCGGCTGGGTAAGCAGCATGTTCATTTCCGCCTGCCGATAGCTACTTGACTGCGGCGCAATCTGTTTCAGCTTATCCAACTGCTGCTGTGCCAATGCCAAATTGCCCTGTCGCAATGCCAAACGCATACGCGCGGAAATCACCTCCGGGTTATTCGGATCCATCAGTTCAAGCCGGTAGAGCGACTGGCGAACCAACTCATCTTTGTTGCCGGCCTCTCCAACCCGCACCTGCTCCAGCAGCCATTGTTCCGGCGCAACGGTTTCTGCTCCCTGCGCCTGTGGCAGCATCGCCAGGCTTAAAGGCACCAGGCCCAGCCAGTTTATTCGGAAGTTACGCATTGGCCGCCCCAGGAGGGTTGAAGTTCACCCTGCCGATTAAAACGATAACGTTGTTGATCCCATCCCTGACCAAACAGCGCCAACGAGGCGCTGAAATAGGCCCGATCGCCAGGCGGGTTTTGTTTGATACGTTGGCGCTGCACCTGCAAGGCCTCTGGCTCGTGCGCCAACATCGGCAACATCGACGCCGAGAAACCCACCGGACCATCGCCGTGGGTTTTACCGCTGGCAGTGTCGGTTTTCTCCGGCGGCACGCCTTGCTGAGCCGTTAGCTGCGCCATAGGTTGCAGTTGCTTGAGCAACGCCGCCTTATGTTCATCGTCGTCCGCCAGCATGCCGGCCCACAAATAAACCCGGATGGCGTCATAACTACCGATATTCGGTTTGACGGTATCCGGCTGCCAGCCTTTGCCGACCTGCCACACCACCCAGTCCGGCGAAAAGCCGTGCGGCGCGGTTTCCAACCACAACCGCTGGTTGGTTTGCTGCATCTTCCGCCATGGGCCATTCAGCACGGCAAAACGTGCCAGCAGTTGCGGGGGTAAATAGCTCGGATTGAGGCGCCAGCGATCTTCCGCCACGAAGCCGACTTTGCCCGGTAACAGCATCAACCCCAGCCCCGGGATATCCGCCACTTCTTCACGAGCGATACGTTGCAACAACAGGGTGCCAAGGGTTTGATAACGGCGGCTTTTCCACAACCGACCGGCTTCCAGCAAATTGTAGGCAATCCACAGGTCGGCATCGGATGCCGAATTGCTGTCCAGCACCGTCCACTGTTTTTGTTCGTTTTCGCCCCACAACCAGGCGGGCAAATGCGCACTGAGGTCGCCCGCGGCCAGATTGTTTTCCGTCCATGTCAGCAATTGATCGAAAGCAGGCCGATCGTTCGCCACCAGCGCGAAGAACAGTCCGTAACTCTGGCCTTCCGAGGTGGTGATTCGGTTAGGACTGCTCGGATCGATCACTCGCCCCTGCTCACTGATATAAAACTGTTTGTACTGTTGCCAGGCCGGCCATTCACAGGCTGCCGCCGCGCTGAATGCGCACAGCAGCAGCATGCCGATGGTCAGACGCTTCAACCTCGCAGGCATGGCAATCAGTCCCGGTCTTCAGGTGACAGGCGACGGCGGCTGAAGGCCTTCAGGCCACGCCATAACATCAGCGCCAGCACCACCACGACCACCACGGCGATCACCGCCAGCCACACCGGATGGGTCGACAGCGCGTGCCAGATACGCTCCCACCATGGCAGATGGCCAACATAATAAACGTCGCCCACTCGCAGACTGTTCACGCCTGATTCACGGATCACCGCAACCGAACCAAACACTGCGGCACGCTTGCCACTGTCCAGCTGCGCCGTGTTCAACAGGTCGTAACCCCGCGCGCTGTCGGCCAGCAATGCCACAATGCTGCGCTGAGCGTTAAACGGCGACTGCACGCCGATAATTGCAGCCATCGCCCCTTCAGAACTGATGGTGGTTTTGCTGTCCGGCTTGGTGTCTTCTGCCAGCACGTCCATGGTCGGCAGCGGCAACTGCCGGGTCGGTTGTTTGACCCAGCTCTGGGTGGCGTCCACCAGCAGGCTGATCTTTTTATCGTCCTTCAGCTCCGGGGGAATAGTGCCGATCATCAAAATATCGGCATCCCGATCCTTGGCCTGCGACCAGTCGTCACTCAGCGTCATCGCCAACGCCGGGTAACCGGTTTGCGCGCCAATGATGCCCATCGCGTTCAGCAAAGCGCTGACCTGCGCCGGTTGCGGCTGCTTGTTTACCAGCACCAGCGTTTGCGACAAATCGGCCAGGCGGCTGAAAGGGAAACCGGCATTGGCAAAGGCCCGCAGGTCCGGCATCGCCATAAAGTGACGGTAACCGGAGAAATCAATGGTCGATGCGCCGTCGATCACCGCATGGTTAGCGGTAAAGGAATAGGTTTCGCAACGCCCTTCCGCGCCGCTGGCCAACAGCGTGGTGTAGTCAAAGTCGAAACGCAGTTGGTTGGTCGCCCCCAGACGCAGCGCCGGAATATTGACGTTCTTGTCCGAATCGATCAGCCCCTGGGTCAGTGGCAAGCGCAGCAACTGAGTACCCTGCTCATGCTCCGGCACCAGCGAGTAAGCCTGCACGAACTGGTTGTTCAGGCTGACGCTCAGCCGCGAACCGTCCTGAATGCGCGGGGCGGTATAGCGGTATTTCAAGTGCATATCGATGCCGGTACTGCGGATCAGGAACAGGTCCGGCGGCAAATTCATGGTCAACGAAATGGGGCCCGGCTCGATACCGCTGGTTTGCAATTGCTCAGCGTACTGCTGCAGCTCGGTGAAGGTCATCGGCCGATCGGTGCGCACCCAGTTAGGCGCATCATAGGGCTGACGCGGAGCCAGCTGTTCGACCTTGTCCACCGTGACGTTTTGGCCACGGAACAGAATATTGCCCTGCGCGATACCTTTCACCGCGGTGATCAAATCGTTGTCATCGCGCCCCTGCACCAGCAGCAGTTTGATGTACGGGTTATCCGGATGGCTAATCATCTCCACCGTCGGCCCGTTGACCGCCGGATAATCCTGCAGGAAATCCGGACGCTGCTTGTTGGTGGCGAAGACGATGGCGTGCTGTTCCGGCAGCTTGTTGTATAGCGTCGGGAACGACTGACCGCGCCACTGTGCTTTGCTGCCGAACCACGAAGCCAAAATGCCTGCCGCGCGCTGCTGAGTGATATCCGGCTGGCCGGCAAACACCATCGGCAAGATCAGTGGGCGGTTGTCGCGGCTGTCGAAAAACGGCTCCGGGAAATGCGACAGTTCGTTCTTCACCGGCAAGGTCTGGAAGCGCAGGTTCAACGAGCTGGATTTACTGACTTCCAACCACAAGGTCGTGCTGGCCGGGTTTTCGCAAATGTTTTGGTAATGGCCGACGAACACCAGCCGTACGCGGTTAAAATCGGTGATATAGCGAGGATCTATCGCCATTTGGATGCGATTTGGTTTACCGAGCTGCTCTTTGGCAAGGGTCGTCACCCCCATCAGCTCATCATTAAGGTACACCTTGACGTGCGATTCCACCGGGATCAGCGACGGTGACGGCGTAAACTCCAGATCAAGCATCGCCTGCGACACCACCTCATCGCTGCGCACGCCGAATTCAACCTGGCCATCCGGCCGCGTACCGCGCAGGGTAAAGGTCCCCGGCGGCGGAGCAATAGTGGCGAACGGCAACTGCACATCACGAACCGGCGCATTCGGATCCACCGGCGCGGCCGATCCCATAGGGGTGGTGACCGACGCATCGGCGGGTATCGTCACCGGCGGCTGTCCGGTCGGCGCGGTGGCGGTTTCAGCCTGAGACAAGGTGCTGATGCCTAAGGCCAGGGCGGTAAACCAGGTTATTTTTCTCGTCATCGTATCATCATCAATGTTATAGCCTGGGGGCCAGGCGAGTGAGCGGGCGGTTTGCCTATACCACTGTCTCTTTTTGGCTGAAGGCCGGGGCTCTGCCAACGCCGTGCGGGATAAATGACACTACCCACGCAATCAGCGTCGTGAACCCGACCAGCAGGCGGCGCACCATCGGCGGTGCATAATCCGCCATACGTACGTAACCCCGGAAGCCCAGCGCCAGAACGTCGCGCAGGCTTTCGATCGGTTTATCTTCAGGGAACCCGTCCTGCCACAACGCCCAGGTATCGGCGCGGGCAAAGGTGCACTGAATAAAATCAATGTGTTCGCGGGTGGTCATGGAAACCATACGGATCCCCACCTTGCTGCCGAAGGCTCGGGTCACCACACACGGAAAGCTGTATTCCTGCTGCCCGCGTTTGAGCAGCAGCGACACCTTGTCGCCATCTTTCAGCGCATCCGCTACGCGCATCTCAATGCCCACCCCTCCATCGGAATAATCACGCAGCGTACAAGGGAACAGATGGCCGTCGGCACGAGCGATTGCGGCCGGCATCGCGATCTCTACCCGGTGCGCCTGACGCACCTGTTTGGCCTCTACCGCTACCGCCACCGCCCCACCGAGAATGGTCATGTTGTACAGCACCCACACCAGGCTGATGATCACCGTCATGACTTCATCGGTCGGGCCGTAACCCAGCCGCCAAACGCCGAAGAACAGCCCGGCCAGATTCAGGATCACCAGGAACATATAGGGCCGGGTGATCACCCAGTCGACGTGCTCTTCTTCCACCAGCCCGCCTTTGGCGGTGACGTTGAATTTGCCCTTGTGCGGATTGAACAGCGCCACCGTCGTTGGCCGGGCGATATACCAGGCCAATACCGTTTCGTAGATCTCACTCCAGAAAGAGTGCCGGTATTTCCCCTGAATACGCGAGTTGGTCAGACTGGCGTGGATCATATGCGGCAACACATACAGCGCGATCGCCAGCGCCGGGGCGAAAATGATGTAGGCATGCAGCAACAGGAAAGCCAAGGGCGCGGTCAGGAAGATCAGCCGCGGAATACCGGACAAGAAGTGCAGCATGGCGTTGGCATAACATAACCGCTGCGCCAACTTCAGCCCCTTGCCTAACAGCGGGTTATCCAGCCGGAAGATTTGCACCATGCCGCGTGCCCAGCGAATACGCTGGCCAATGTGCGCCGACAGGCTCTCGGTCGCCAGCCCGGCGGCCTGGGGGATACGGATATACGCCGAGGTGTGTCCACGGCGATGCAAACGCAAGGAGGTATGGGCATCTTCGGTGACGGTTTCCACCGCGATACCGCCGATTTCATCCAGCGCACTGCGACGCAGAATGGCGCAGGAGCCGCAGAAGAAGGTCGCGTCCCACATGTCGTTGCCGTCCTGCACCAGGCCATAGAACAGCGTTCCTTCGTTCGGCGTCTGACGAAAACGCCCCAGGTTGCGCTCAAAAGGATCCGGCGAGAAGAAGTGATGCGGGGTCTGCAGCATCGCCAGTTTTTTGTCTTTGAAGAACCAACCCATGGTCAGTTGCAGGAACGAGCGCGTGGGTACGTGGTCACAGTCAAAAATCGCGACAAACTCACCAGTGGCCTGTTTCAGCGCGTTGTTGATGTTACCGGCTTTGGCATGCTCATGAGTCGGCCGGGCGATATACTTAACCCCCACCTCTTCGGCGAACGCTTTGAATTCTGGCCGGTTACCGTCATCGAGGATGTAAATACTGACCTTCTCTTTCGGCCAGTCGATGCCCAGCGCGGCGTAGATGGTCGGCTTCACCACCCCCAGATCTTCGTTGTAGGTCGGCACCAGCAAATCGATCGTCGGCCAGGTTGCGCTGTCGGCAGGCATCGGCACCGGCTGGCGATTCAGCGGCCAGACGGTCTGGAAATACCCCAACACCAGCACCACCCAGGCATAGGTTTCCGCTATCAGCAGCAGCAGGCCGCAGGTCAGGCTGAGCGGATCGTCCCAGTTCAAGGTGGCGGTATAGCGCCACCACAGGTAGCGGCAGGAAACGGTCAGCGACAGCACGATCAGCATCAGTCCCGGCAGACGGCCCGGTACCCGGCGCACCACCATGGCAATGGCCCACAGCAGTACCACAAACACAAACTGCGCCGGCAGATCGAACGGTTGAGAAATACAGAGTATGGCGAGGATTGCCGCCAATACGCCGACAATAATAAACAGCAGACGGCGCATGCGCTGGCTCATCCGGCCAAGGCGCTCAACCGAACGCTGCTCCAGCCCGGCATTTTCCAGCCGCTGTGGCAGGGTTTGCAGCCACTGGGCGTAGCGCAATTGCAACCGCCGCCAGCCGGCGAAACGATGATGGGTTACAGGTGCACGATCGGTGCGGAACACCAGCAGCCACAACCCTTGCACCAGATAGCGCAGCGCGTCCGCCGGCCGCGGACGGCTGGAGGATAGATGGGGGAACCAATAGCTGCGCGCAGCCCGCAACCGTTGCCAGACAGGGGATTCGAAACGCAGGAAAATCCAGCCCAGTGCCACCAGCAGCGTGGTGAAAAAGGCGGTAAACGCCGACGAACCATGCCGTCGGTAGGTACGGTAACGCGTCTGCACCGCCTGATGGACCGGCGGCACCAGCAGCAGGTTCATCACCCGGCTCATGGCGCCGTCCCCTTCAGGTTAATCAGACACCAGTTAGCCAGCGTCAGCACTTCATCCGCAGCCAGGCTTTCCGGCCGGTATTCCCCCAAAGGCTGTTTCACCGCCAGGGCTTCGGCCATCGCCTCATCGCGGTGGATAACCACCGGCAACAATCCCCCCAGCGTTTGCAGCCACAGCTGGTGTAAATCCTGCTGGAGTCGGCTGGCGGCGAAATAGTGATTAATAAGGAAACGGCAGCCTTGCGGCAACGCTTGCTGATGCAGCCGCACCTGGCAGTTTGCGTCCGGAGCAATCAGGGTAAAGACGCAATCTGCTACCGCCAGCGCCTGCTGAGCCAGTGCTTCATCATCCGCCGGCAGATCCAACAGGATCCAGTTGTACTGCGCCGCGGCGTTTAGCTGCGCCAGATTGTCCTGCCAGCGGGCGGGCTGCTGCCGACAAGATTGCTGTACATTCAACCGTTCCGCCAGGGTGAGCTGGCCAAAGGGGAGAAAGTCGAGGTTTTCACAATAGCGCATCGCGCCCTGTTGCCAATCGCCGCCGTCCTGCTCGGCCCGCGCCCAACCCCGTGCCAGCTCGAATGGCATATTAAAATGCAGACGCAGCAGGTTATCCGGCGCAAAATCAATCGCCAATACCGACTCGCCCAGTTGCTGTAATGCCCACGCGAGCGCCGCGGTGACCGACGTCGCCCCCATCCCGCCTCGCAACCCCTGCAGAGCAATCACTGGCATAAACTAACGGCTCCCCGTGGTCTGCGCTAATTCGGCCAGCAGCGGCCAGTTGGCCATCATTTGCGTTAACCGCTCCTGACGTGCGATATCGACATAGCTTAATTTTGGCAGCGAAAATGCCTGACTAAGCGCCAGCAAATCGTCCTGAGTTTCCGATGGCACCACTGCGTGAAAGCGCGTTAATTGATCATTCATTCTGCCGCCTCAAAAAAATAGGCTAATGTTAATTACTATAGCAACGCTAAAAAAAGACATGGCCAATAAGATGATTCTCAACAAATATTAGTACATGGCTGGTTTTAATTTTTTTATTATTGTTCCCAATGACAGGATGGCCGAATAGCTATACTCAGTTGGCCGCGACGACACTTTCAACGAAAGTAGAAAAATATCCTATGGCGCAATCTTTCTCATTAGGTGTTCGGCAGATTTGGGAAGAACTGTCTGTCATGCAAGCCCCGGGGCTGTATTGGGTGAATGTCGACCGTCAAACCGATGCCAACCTGCTCTGCCAGCAAACCTTGGCTGCCCAGGCTGCAACCAGCCAGGTCGCGTTGATATGCAGCGGAGAAAAACCTGACGGGTTGCTGGCGGCACTTGTCTCCCCCGCATTGAAAAAAATCCCGCTGTACCAGCTTCCCGAGAAAAAAGCGGCGCTGATGCACTTTAGCGACGACCTGATGCGCGCCCTAAAACCGCAAAATCGCCTATTGATTCTGTTGGCCCATGCCAGCTTATGGCAGACCTTCACCCGCGAAGAGTTGGGTGACTGGACCCGCGCCACCGGCGCCTGGCTGCGCCGACAAGGCTGCACGCTGCTGATCCTCAGCCACGGCGGCGGCGTGAATAAACTCAAAGGGCAACTCAGCACTCAACACCGCATCCTTAACGGGCTGGCCAGCCTGCAGTGGCAGCAGGACAGTGCACAGTATCTGGTTAACTGGTGGAGCACCGAAAACGGCATCAACGCCAACCAATTACTGACGCTGTATGCCGGTGAACACGGCTGGCAGGGTGACGACGACAGCAATAAACCTTCTCCGACCTCCATCCGCAGCGATGAAGGGCGCTACCTGGCCCAGCAGAGCATTCTTGAAGGCGCGCCGCCGCTATCGGCCAACTGGCAACTGCTGCAAACCAATGCGCAACTGGCGCAGCACGGCATGTTGACGCTTTCGGCTACGTTGATCTTCGCCCTGTACCAAAGTGATGAAATTGATGCGCTGGCACATCAAATCCACAGCCTGCGCCGTCAGCGCGGCAACGGGCTGAAAATCGTGGTACGCGAGATGAGCGCCAGCCTGCGTTACAGTGACGAACGCTTGCTGTTGGCCTGCGGCGCCAATCTGATTGTGCCGCACGTAGCACCGTTATCGCGCTTTTTGACCATGCTTGAGGGTATCCAGGGGCAACGCTTCTCACGCCACGTTCCCGCAGATATTGATGCCCTGCTGGCCGGGCTGCGCCCGCTGCAACTGAAAGGTTATATGCGGCCGGACGATTTTAGTCAGGCGGTGATTTCGCTGATGGGCAACACGCTGCTGCCGGAAGACGGTAAAGGTGTGATGGTAGCGCTGCGCCCGGTGCCCGGGTTGCGCGCCGAACAGGCGATGACCCTGTGTTTTCTACGGCGCTTCGGCGACGTAATGACCGTGGTGCAAGGCCGACTGGTCCTGTTTCTCTCCACCTGCCGGATTAACGATTTGGATACCGCTCTGAAGTTTATTTTTCGTCTGCCGGTAGATGAAGCCTTCAGTAACCGGGTGGTGTGGCACCAGGACGTAGATATTATTTCTGAAATTAAACGGCTGGCGCACAACGCCAATATTTCGTTGCCTGCAGCGACCGTACAGGCCACACCGCGCCAGGCCGCCGCCGAGGCAGACCGCCCGCAGGAGCGCCGTCAACCGGTGGCTTTCACGCTGACTACCGGTGCGCAGGAGAATAAGCATGTTGAATCTTAACGACATTGTGCAACTGATTATTCTGTGCGCCATTATTTTCATCCCGCTGGGTTACGCCTTTCACCGGCGTTTCCCGCACTGGCGTCAGTACTGGCAAAACCTGTTGTTATCACCGCGCTATTTAAAATCCATCGGATTATGGGTGCGCGAAGGTTCTTCATCTCAGATTAAGCGTAAGAAACAGCCATGAAGCCAACAAACAACCCGCAATCCGACAACTCCCTGTGGCGCTACTGGCGTGGGCTGGGTGGCTGGAACTACTACTTCCTGGCCAAATTTGCCCTGCTGTGGTTCGGTTACCTGAACTTCCACGCCTTGCCCAACCTGGTGTTCATGGCATTTCTGTTGATGCCGATACCGGCGATGCGTCTGCACCGCTGGCGTCATTACGTGGCGATCCCGATTGGGATTGCATTGTTCTATCACGACACCTGGTTGCCCGGCATCAACAGCATCATGAGCCAGGGTTCGCAATTGACCGGCTTTAGCGCCCAATATCTGCTGGAGCTGATAAATCGCTTTATCAATTGGCAGATGATCGGCGCGGCCTTCGTGATGCTGATTGCCTACCTGTTCCTGGCTCAATGGGTACGGGTTACCGTATTCACCGTTGCCGCACTGGTGTGGTTGAACCTGGTCAACATTGCCGGGCCGGCCGTCTCCCTGTTACCGGCCAGTACCAACGCTTCTACCAGTAGCACCCCGGCAACGACGCAGCCGGCTACCGGGGGCGACAGCGCACCGGCGGACAGTGCGCCACCAACCAGCGCCAACCTGACGGCCTATCTGAATCAGTTCTACGACAAGGAAAAAACCCGCGCAACCGCCTTCCCGGCCAGCCTGCCTGCCGATGCTCAGCCGTTTGACCTGCTGGTGATCAATATCTGTTCGTTGGCCTGGGCCGACATGGACGCGGTAAAACTGGAAAACCATCCGCTGTGGTCGAAGATGGACATTATGTTCGACAACTTCAATTCGGCCACCGCCTACAGCGGCCCGGCGGCAATCAGGTTGTTACGCGCCAGCTGTGGTCAGCCTTCGCATCACGATTTGTATCAGCCGGTCAATCAGCAATGCTATCTGTTTGATAATCTTGCCAAGCTGGGCTTCAAAGAGCAGCTGATGCTGGATCACTCCGGCGTGTTCGGCAACTTCCTGAAAGAGCTGCGCGAACAGGGTGATATGCAGGCACCGCTGATGTCTCAGGCCGGGATCGGCAATGAGCTGGCCTCGTTCGATGGCGAACCGATATACAACGATTTGGAACTGCTCACCCGCTGGCTGGATCAGCAGCAGAAAGCCGGTGATGCCCGCAGCGCCACCTTCTTCAATATCATTCCACTGCATGACGGTAACCGTTTCGTCGGTTCGAACAAGAGCGCGGACTATCAACCCCGGGCGCAGAAATTGTTCGACCAGTTGAACACCTTCCTGGATCAATTGGAGAAGTCTGGCCGCAAGGTGATGGTGGTGATCGTGCCGGAACACGGCGCGGCACTGGTGGGAGACAAAATGCAGATGTCCGGCCTGCGCGATATCCCAAGCCCGAACATTACCCATACGCCGGTAGGTATCAAACTGGTTGGTATGAAAGCGCCGCATCAGGGCAGCCCGCTGCAGGTCAAAACGCCAAGCAGCTACCTGGCGCTTTCCGAGCTGGTTTCTCGTTTGGTAGACGGCAAGGCCTTCACCGCACCGAGCGTAGACTGGCAGGCGCTGACGCAGAACCTGCCGCAGACGGCGGTCATTTCCGAGAATGACAACGCCATCGTGATGCAATACCAGGGCAAGCCTTACATCCGGCTAAACGGCGGCGATTGGGTACCTTATCCCCAGTAATTGCATTACCTGATGACTCAGGGGCACGCCTTCGGGCGTGCTTAGTCTGATGACAAACACCCGAAAAACGTGGTTTTCGGATGTTTGGGGTAAATCAGAAAACATAATCCTTTGTTTTTATTAGTCCCTAAATCAGAACTTTTAATTGCAAAGGACTTTATCAGCCATCTGGGCACGCCTTCAGGCGTGCTTTTTTTTGCAGCCATCAAGCTGCGGCGGAACCTTAATCCTTAACATTGGCTTTGGGCATTCCATTCCAATCGGCGTAATAATCCGGATAGAAAAAGCCAAGAGATTAATTATCAGTGGTTTGCGAAGATTCCTAATTCAGATTATTTCGTCAGGATTTCGCTAAGAAAAATAAGCGCCATTAATACAAATAAAAAATCCACTCAATAAACTAATTAATACGATCATAATTAAAAGCAAAAAAAATGCCGGCGTGAAAGCCGGCATTTTTAGTTAATTGTCATGGATAACAAAGTTATGCCGCAGAATTTTCATCCTGATCGACCGCAAAGCAGGCCACCATCTGCTCGCCGTATTGCTTTAACTGGGGTTGCAATTGGGTACAAGGCCCGAAAGCACGGCGGCAGCGAGCATTGAATGCACAACCTGGCGGCGGGTTCATCGGGCTGGGCAGTTCGCCGGTCAGCTTGATGCGCTCGCGACGCATATCCGGATTCAGGCGCGGTGTCGCGGACAGCAACGCCTGGGTATACGGATGACGCGGGTTGTTGAAGATGGCGTCTTTACTGCCCTTCTCCACGCAGCGGCCGAGATACATCACCATCACTTCGTCGGCAATGTGCTCCACCACCGACAAATCATGGGAGATAAACACGTAAGACAGCCCCAAATCCTGCTGCAAATCCATCATCAGGTTCAACACCTGCGCCCGCACGGACACGTCCAGCGCGGAAACGGGCTCATCGGCAATCACCACGTCCGGGTTAAGCATCAACCCGCGTGCAATAGCGATACGCTGCCGCTGCCCGCCGGAGAACATATGGGGATAACGATCGTAATGCTCGGTTTTCAATCCGACCTTGGCCATCATCTCCAGCGCTTTCTCACGACGTTCTGCGCTGCTTAACGCGGTATTGATCTGCAACGGCTCCTCAAGGATCTGCCCGACCTTCTTGCGTGGGTTGAGCGATCCATAAGGATTCTGGAACACGATCTGGATCTTCTGGCGTCGCAGCTTCTCGGCCGTGACATCCGGCTTCAGCAAATCCTGCCCCTGATAGTACAACTCGCCGCCGGTCGGAACTTCAATCATCGTCAGCAGGCGACCCAGCGTCGATTTACCGCAGCCGGATTCGCCCACCACCGCCAGCGTTTTGCCACGCTCAAGCGTAAAGGAAACGCCATCCAGCGCTTTGACCAGCCGCTCCGGGGCAAATAGCCCCTTCTTGACCGGGTAGTGTTTCTTCAGGTCAATCGCCTGCAATAAGGGTTGGTTCTGGCTCATACGGTCGGCCTCCCCGCATCATCCAGCGGTGTGTGACATTTAACCTGACGGCCGGGAATGCTGCGCAGTTCCGGCTCTTCAGTACGGCAACGCTCATTGGCGTACGGGCAGCGTGGATTGAGCAAACAGCCGCTTGGTCGGTCATATTTGCCCGGTACCACGCCAGGCAGCGAAGCCAGGCGCGCTTTATCGGCGGCGAATTCCGGCAACGCGCGCAGCAGCGCCTGAGTATAAGGGTGACGCGGTGCGCGGAAGATTTCCGATGCCTTACCGGACTCCACCACCTGCCCGGCATACATCACGATGATGTGATGCGCCGCCTCGGACACCAGCGCCAGATCGTGAGTGATCAGCAACAGGGCCATATTTTCACGCTGCTGCAATTCCAGCAGCAGTTCGATGATTTGCGCCTGAATGGTCACGTCGAGCGCGGTGGTCGGTTCATCGGCAATCAGCAGCTTTGGTCGGCAGGCAATCGCCATGGCGATCATCACGCGCTGGCTCATCCCACCCGAAAGCTGGTGCGGATAAACGTCGAGACGCGAAGCCGGGTCGGGGATACCTACCTGGGTCAGCAAATCAACAGCCCGTTGACGACGAGTGCGGCGGTTGCCGCCCTGGTGCACCTTCAACGCTTCCATGATCTGGAAGCCGACGGTGTAGCACGGGTTAAGGCTGGTCATCGGATCCTGGAAAATCATCGCCACTTCCGAGCCCACCAGTTGGCGACGCTCTTTTTCGGAAATTTTGCGCAGATCCTGGCCGTTAAACTCCAGTTTTTCGGCCATCACCTTACCGGGGAAGTCGATCAGCCCCATAATCGCCAGCGAGCTGACGGACTTGCCGGAGCCGGATTCGCCGACAATGCCCACCACCTGGCCCTGCTCCACGCTGTAACTGATGCGGTCTACCGCGCGGAAGGGAGTGCCTTCGTCACCGAAGTGCACCGAAAGCTTGTCTACATTTAATAACGCCATCTCTCTCGTCCTCTGTTACTGCTTGAGTTTGGGGTCGAGAGCGTCACGCAAGCCGTCCCCCATCAGGTTAAATGCAAGCACCGTCAGCAGAATCGCCACGCCGGGGAAGGTCACGACCCACCAGGCGCTTTGAGCGAACTGCAGTACGTCGGAGAGCATGGTGCCCCACTCCGGCGTTGGCGGTTGCGCACCCATGCCCAGGAAGCCGAGAGCGGCCATATCCAGAATGGCGTTCGAGAAGCCAAGAGAGGCCTGGACGATCAGTGGCGCCAGGCAGTTTGGCAAGATGTTGATAAACATTTGGCGCAGCGCACCGGCACCGGCCACGCGTGAAGCGGTGACGTAGTCGCGGTTCACTTCCACCAAGACCGCCGCGCGCGTAAGTCGCACGTAGTGCGGTAAGGCGACGAAGGTTAACGCCAGCGAAGCGTTGACGATGGAGGGGCCGAAGATAGCCACCAGCACCAATGCTAACAGCAGGCTCGGCAACGCCAACATGATGTCGACGATACGCATGATGATTGCATCTACCACGCCGCCGAAATAGCCGGCCAGCAGGCCCAGCACCACGCCCATGATCAGCGAAAGCACCACCACCAGACAGCCGACCAACAGCGACAGCCGCGCGCCGTACATCAGGCGCGACAGTACATCACGGCCCACATCGTCAGTACCGAGGATATATTGCCAGCTGCCGCCTTCCTGCCAGACCGGCGGTTTGAGCAGCGCGTCGCGGAACTGATCCGCTGGCGCATGCGGTGCCAGCACCCCGGCACCGATGGCGATAACGAACATCACAATGATATAAACCAGGCCGACAACGGCCCCTTTATTGCGCTTGAAATAGTGCCAGAACTCCTGAAACGGGGTCATGGGCTTCGGCGCACCTTTAACTACAGACTCAGTGACTTGAGACATTAGAGCGCCCCTTATTTCTTGTGGCGAATACGCGGGTTGACCACGCCGTAGAGCACGTCTACCAGCAGGTTAACCAGAATAATCATACAGGCGACCAGCAATACGCCGCCCTGAACAACCGGATAGTCGCGACGCTGCAACGCATCCATCAGCCAGCGCCCCAGGCCCGGCCAGGAGAAGATGGTTTCGGTCAGGATCGCACCGGCCAGCATGGTGCCGACCTGCAGGCCAATCACCGTTACCACCGGCAGCAAGGCATTGCGCAAAGCATGCACCACGATCACCCGCATGCGGCTCACGCCTTTGGCGCGCGCGGTACGGATGTAATCTTCGCCCAACACTTCCAGCATTGAGGAGCGCGTCATACGCACGATCACCGCCAGCGGAATGGTGCCGAGTACGATAGCAGGCAGGATCATATGCATCACGGCATCAGCGAAGTCGCCCGGTTCGCCCCAAATCAGGGTATCAATCAGCATAAAGCCGGTTAACGGCAAGGTATCGTCGAGGAACACCGTGTCGCTGACCCGCCCCGATACCGGCGTCAGGTTTAGCTGCACCGAGACCAGCATGATCAGCATCATGCCCCACCAGAAAATCGGCATCGAGTAGCCGGTCAGCGAGATGCCCACCGCGGTATGATCGAATATTGAGCCTCGCCTGACTGCCGCCAGCACCCCGACCGGGATACCCACCAGCACGGCAAAAATCATCGCGCAGAACCCTAATTCCAGCGTGGCCTTGAAGCGTGGAACAAACTCATCCCAAACGGAGATGCGGCTTTTGAGGGACGTACCCAAATCACCCTGCAACACGTTGGATACGTAAGAGAAATATTGTTGATAGAGCGGTTTATCCAGCCCCATTTCCGCCATCAACTGCGCATGGCGTTCTGCGGAGATCCCGCGTTCCCCGGCCATGATGGTCACCGGGTCACCGGGGATCATATGGACGAATGCAAAAGTCAGCAAAGTTATGCCGATAAACGTTGGGATAACTAACCCCAAACGTCGGAGTATGAACTGCAACATATCCCGAACTCTCTGTATAAAGTGCCCGGCAGCTCATCGTCCGCCAGGCTTATTAAAGCTCACACACTTTGAACAATCCTGATGCCATACGCCGGAGACTGGTCAGCAGAAGCGCAACCTGTTGCGCCCCTGCCAAGTCCATTCGTGTGTCGCCGGCTTAACGGCCAGAATTAATCTAGAGAGACATTCTCAAAGTGATGCTTACCAAGCGGATCCACAACATAGCCCTTCACTTCTTTACGCACTGGCTCGTAAACGGTGGAGTGGGCGACAATCAGTGCCGGAGCCTGATCGTGCATCACTACCTGAGCCTGTTTGTACAGTTCGATGCGTTTGTCGTGGTTCGATTCAGCGCGTGCCGGTTGGATCAGATCTTCAAACGGCTTGTAGCACCAACGAGAGTAGTTGGAACCATCTTTCGCCGCCGCACAGCTAAACAGCGTGGCGAAGAAGTTGTCCGGATCCCCGTTGTCGCCGGTCCAGCCCATCATCACCGTCTGATGCTCGCCCGCTTTGGCGCGCTTGAGGTACTCACCCCACTCATAGGTCACGATTTTGGCTTTCACGCCGATTTTCGCCCAGTCAGACTGGATCATTTCCGCCATGCGGCGCGCGTTCGGGTTGTACGGACGCTGTACCGGCATAGCCCACAGGTCGATGGCGAAGCCGTCTGCCATGCCCGCTTCTTTCAGCAGCTCTTTGGCCTTGACCGGATCGTAGGTGTAATCCTTCACCGCGTCGTTATAGCCCCACATGGTTGGCGGGATCAGGTTTTTAGCCGCCTGGCCTGCGCCCTGGTACACCGCGTCGATGATCGCCTGCTTGTTGACCGCCAGGGTCAACGCCTGACGCACCTTCAGGTTATCCAGCGGTTTTTTCTCAACGTTGAACGACAGGTAGCCAACGTTCAGCCCCGGTTGTTCCATCAGGTTGATGGTTTTGTCCTGCTTCATGCGGGCGATGTCAGCCGGGTTCGGGAACGGCATCACCTGACATTCGTTTTTCTGCAGCTTGGCGTAACGCACTGAAGCGTCTGGCGTGATAGAGAACACTAAGCGGTCGATCTTCGGCTTGGTGCCCCAGAAACCGTCGAATGCCTTATAAAGGATTTTGGAGTCTTTCTGGTATTGCAGCAGTTGGAACGGACCGGTACCGATTGGGTTCAGGTCAACTTTTTCCGGAGTACCGGCTTTCATCATCACGTCGGCGTATTCGGCAGACAGAATGGATGCGAAGTCCATACCCAGGTCAGCCACAAACGGGGCTTCCGGACGGTTCAGCACGAAACGGACTGTGGAATCGTCCACCTTCTCGATTTTGGCGATCAGTTTCGGCATGTCCATGCCTTCAAAGTACTCATAGCTGCCGCCGGAGACTTTGTGATAGGCATTATTCGCGTCCAGCTGGCGTTCGAAGGAGAACACCACGTCGTCGGCGTTGAAGTCACGGGTCGGTTTGAAATCTTTGCTGCTCTGCCACTTCACGCCTTTACGCAGGTGGAAGGTGTAGACTTTGCCGTCTTCGCTAACGTCCCATTTTTCAGCCAGGCCCGGCTGCAGTTCGGTGGTGCCGATTTTGAATTCGACCAGACGGTTGTAAATTGGCACCGAGCTGGCGTCATAAGTGGTACCCGAGGTAAACAACTGCGGGTTGAACCCTTCCGGGGAACCTTCAGAACAGTAAACCAGAGTCTTGGCTTGCACGCTGGCCGCAACGGTCAACGCAATCAGCCCAATACCGAATTTCAGAATCCCTGTTTTTCCCAAGGAACTTGTCATCGCTAGTGCTCCATTATGTGATGTGATGTGTGTTTTACCGCCAGAGCCTGTATTTTTTATTGCGCGGCCTGTGCAGTGTGCCCGAAGGCTGGGAGGGATAATTGCGCGAGAGAGCCGGGTGGAACGCGTCCCGGTGGGGGCGTCTGAGCGCGTGGAATTCACTCAAACAACTCTCGCTCTTACCCCTGAGGCTACCAAATTGCCAACTGTTTGGGGTGTCGTCAATATAACCAGTAGGGATTTACACAGACTGTGAGAAACAGCAAACAAACATAAAAAAAACCTTTCTTTAACAGTTGCAGCATTAAAAATTATGCTACACGGTCATTTTTAGTTCGTTAGCCTGCACTGAAGAAAGTTACTGGTGTTTAACTCCGATAAAAAACTAAAAAAGTTTGTTGCTGAATGATGAATATCTGAACGGTTATTTTTGTGATCTGCGTTAAATACAGGATGAAATGCTGATCCCCTACCCGAAAGAGTGAGGCACTGAAGCCCTTTTTGATCGAGACGACTCCACAATCTATGCGCCGTTAAAAAACTTTCGTCTGTAAAAAGCCGGGGGCGAAAAGATATCCCCCGGCAACGTACTACAACCGATTTAAGGCGTACCGACGCTGTTGCCCAGGCTGCTGTTCATGTTATTCAGAATTTCGCCGTTATCGGCGTCAATTTCCCATGAGAACAACCCGCCCAGCTGCTTATCCAGCACATATTTGCCCTTCGCCTGCACCGAGCGCGCATCGTCGAAGGTGATCAGATCGCCAGTGGAAGGTTTGAAGACATAGGGTGCTTCAGCGGTAGCATCGTAGCTGTACTGCCATTCGCCGCTCATAAACTCATTGGCGATCTGGCGGTAATCCACGATGCCATTTTCCCAGGTACCTTTCACCGGGCCAGTGGCGGTGCCGGTAAACGGAATGCTGTTCTGGTAACCGTTCACCCCGGTCCAACCGCGACCGTACATGGCGGTGCCCACCACGATTTTGCCCGGCTTCACGCCCTGCGTGAGCAGTGCATTAACGCCATTCACCGTGGTATACGCCGTATCCGGTTTCCAGGCCGGCGCTTTCAGCGCAGTCTGGTGGCCCAGGTTTTTCAGATCGAATGCCCCATAGAAGTCGTAACTCATCAGGAAAATGTGATCCATCGAGTTTTGTGCGGTGTTGTAATCCACCTTATCGATTTTATCCTTGCCGGCGCTGATCGCAGAGGTCAGTTCATACTTACGGCCCGTTTCCGCCGAAAGCTGATCCAGCATGGCGCGCAGCTCTTTCATCAGTTGCACATAGGTTGCCCCATCCTGCGTACTGCCCAGTTTCGGGTTAGCACCCTGCCCGCCCGGGAATTCCCAGTCGATATCTACGCCATCAAAGAACTTCCAGGTTTGCAGGAACTCCTTCACCGAGCCGACGAAGCGATCGCGCTTCACCTTATCGCCCATAAAGAAGAACGGATCGGACAACGTCCAGCCACCGATCGACGGCAGGATTTTCAGGTCCGGGCGCGCCTGTTTCAACGCCATCAACTGGCCGAAGTTGCCTTTGTAGGGGTCGTCCCAGGCGGTCACGCCCTTCTGACCTTTCTGCAGCGCAGCGAACGGATCGTGGATCGATACCTTAAAATCTTCACGCCCCTGACAGGAACGCTGTAACGCCTGGAAGCTGCCTTCGATCTCTTTCAAGCTGTCGTTGATGCCGTCACCGCCACAGATAGGAATAAAGCCGTACAGCAGGTGCGTCAGGTTCTGAGCCGGAAGTTTATCGACGGTGAAATTACGGCCGTAAACGCCCCATTCAACGAAATAAGAGCCAACCACTTTGCCGGAGTCTTGTTTATAAGGCTTATTCTTTTCCAACAAAGGTTCTTTTAAAGGTGCCAAATGGCTACCGTCGGTATCTGCCACCACAATTTCGGTTGCATCGCTGGCGGTACAGCCGTCGGCGTTGCATAACGCCACCTGCATTTGATAACGGCCGCCTTTATTCACCTTAAAGTTTGCGGTTCCCGAACCACCGGTTGAGGCACCACTCCAAACTTCTTTGCCATTTAATAATACTTTTGCCGTAGTACCGGTATCACCATTCCATAAATTCCATGAAACAGAAACGTCGGCGGCATTTTTTACTTTCACCAGATTATTATAAGCCGTCGCCGCTTGATCGACTTCGACAATGGCGAATTTGGTATTGCCCCAGGCCAACGTAGGTTTGCCCGGTGCAGCGGCCTGCGCCGCAGAGCACAGCGTGCTGCCGATCAGCAACGCCAACAGCGGTTTATTAAATTTGCGCATAACTGATTCCTTTATTCCGAGAGGATAAACATAAAATAATTAATCATGGCCACCCATTGTCGGAACAAAATAATCCCGCAATAATCCTGGCCGATTAAAGTTAATAAATAAGTATTCATCTTTCCACGCAACGGAAATCTATCATTCCCATTTCGTGTATTCAGACTATAGATAAAATAATCATTAAAACAAGATGGCTATCAAGCGGGTTTTATTGAGCAGCGATGAATTTATTTAATAATGAATCACCGCTGCCAATAGGAATAAGGAGTGTGAATTAATTTCTGGGCAAGGATCAATATTTGTCATGGGATTGATGTCATTATTGACATCAAATTTAAATTGATGGTAGCGTAAACATCAACAAGGAATGTTCAATGCCAGCGACACTCGTAATGAACAGGCGTATTTGGCTGGATACAAACAGTTTGCTCAGGCTGGTTGTATGGGACGTCACTTCTGCGGTAAGAGGCAGCAACCACAAGTACAAATATCGCTTGGCCTATGTGGTTGAGGATAAATGCGTATTACGCTACGACAACGAGGCAGGCAAAGGTGACCATAAGCATCTGGATACCGTTGAGATCTCGATAAATTTTATCGATATTAATCAGCTGATTGACGACTTTATTGCAGAAGTTAACCAGCTAAGGAGGCCGAAATGCGCACTCTGAGGGTAAGTGTAATGCCTGTCCAACAGGCAATAGACGGGTTGAAGACTGATTTTGCCAAAGCTTTATCCGGTAAGGAGATGGGTAACAGGCTGATATTCCCCGATGTCAAAACGCTGACTTATGTCTTGCTGAACGCTAATCGGATGACTCTGCTGGAAATAATGACCGGTGCAGAAGCTATGTCGATTCGAGAGCTTTCCAGACGACTAAACCGGGATTTCAAAGCCGTACATACGGATGTGCAAGCACTACTGAATGCCGGCGTTTTAGATAAGAAAGGTGCAAAGATTATCTTCTCTTATGACGAAATTCATTTTGACTTCGTAACAGGAAAAGCAGCCTGAAGGGCAAATAACAGGCGAAAAAAAACCTGCTTATAAAGCAGGTTTTTCAAATGTGGTCGGCGAGAGAGGATTCGAACCTCCGACCCACTGGTCCCAAACCAGTTGCGCTACCAAGCTGCGCTACTCGCCGATGCGGGGCGCATCTTACTGCTGGGGATAATACGCGTCAACCACTTTTTCAACCCAGCCCGCCAAGTGGCGATAAAAGCGTCATAAAGCGCGATACAATGCCCTGTACCGCGCTTTTGCATCATGCCTTGGCGGTTTTCAGCGCCGGTGATTGCGCACGCAAGAACGGCAGCAGGAACAGCGCGGACAGGCAGGCGGCGATAGAGATCACCACGAAGAAACCGTTCCAGTGCCAGATTTCCATGATGCGGGCAATCGGGTAGCCGGACAGTGCCGCCCCGAGATAGGCAAACAGACCGACGAAACCGGTCGCCGCTCCGGCGGCATCCTTGTGCGAACATTCCGCCGCCGCCATGCCGATCAGCATCTGCGGGCCAAAGATAAAGAAGCCGATAGCAAAGAAGCAGGCAGCCTGCAGCAGGAAGGTCACGCCAGGCATGAGCCACAGCGCCGCCACCGACAGGAAGATACCGATGGCGAAGATCAGGTTCATTGGCCCACGGTTACCGCGGAACAGCTTGTCGGAGCCCCAACCGGCCACCAGCGAGCCGATAAAACCACCCACTTCGAACAGGGAAATCGCCGAGTTGGCGGTCATCAGCGAATAGCCTTTTTCCTGCGTCAGGTACAGGTTGCCCCAGTCGTTGATCGCCGTACGTACGATGTACACCAGCACGTAAGACACTGCCAGCAGCCAGATGTACTTGTTGGTCAGCACGTAACGCTTGATGATTTCCCGATTGGTCAGGCCCTGGCCTTCCGATTCCTGCACCAGTTCCATGGCGTCGTTGCGCCATTTACCGACGCTAGGCAACCCCATGGAGGACGGTTTGTCACGCAGACGCCAACACATCAGCAGGCCCAATAACACACCGATAATGCCCGGAATGATCATGCCGTAGCGCCAGCTGAAGTGCAGCGAGATAAAGCCGACCAGCAGCGGGATCAGCGCACCACCGAAGTTGTGCGAAGTGTTCCAGATAGCCCACCAACTGCCGCGTTCGGAGCGGGAATACCAACTGGTGAGGATTTTTGAACAAGGTGGCCAGCCCCAGCCCTGGAAGAAGGCGTTGAGGATCCACAGCGTACCCAGCATCAGCAACGAAGAGCTAAGCCCGAAGAAGATATTGAGCACGCCGGTCATGATCAGACCCAGGCCCATAAAATAGCGCGGGTTGGAACGATCGCTGATCATGCCTGAGATGAATTTAGAGCAGCCGTAAGTAATGTAGAACAGCGTACCCAGGATGCCGACATCGGACATCGTCAGGCCAAGATCGCTCAGCATAGCCGGCATGATGAAGTTGAAGCTTTTGCGCGTAAAGTAGAACGCGGCATAGCCGATGTACATCGTCCACATCAGCTGGATACGCCAGTATTTATAGCTGGCATCGATCTGTTTTTGATCGGTAACCGGCGGCACATCCTGGCGGCTTTTAAGGAAAGACCACATGTGAAACCTCAGAGAATAGGAAAAGTGCCGCTATCATGCTGCGCGCGCGCGCGAATGGCTTACGCCGGATTCCCGACGCAGTTAGGAGTATTTCCTAGTTTTACGCTTCTGCCGTTGAAACTGTGGGTAAGATCACATTCAAACAGGTGCCATGCTCCGACGTCAGCCGCAGTTGGCCCCCCAGTGCGCTAATGCGCTCTTGCATGCCGCGCAGGCCGTAACCCGGCTCATGGTCGGCCAAATCGATACCGATGCCGTTATCGCGAATGGTCAGCAGGATTTGCGGCGGTCGCCCTTTACGGTGACGAAGACGCGCGTCCAGCTCAATGCGGCTGGCAGCAGCGTGGCGGCAGACGTTGGTCACCCCCTCCTGACAGACCCGGTACAGGGTAATTTTCAGCGTTTCATCCAACAGTTCATCCGGCACCTGCCACTGCATCGTGCTCACCAGCGACGTATCCTGCGGTAGCGACTCACGCAACATCGCTGCCACCGCCGCCGACAGCGGCAGGTTATTCAGGGCGGCGGGCCACAGCTGAGTCAGCACGTCGTGAACGCCGTCATACACCCGCAGCGCCAGCGTATCTATCGCTTCTGCACAGCCGATCACCGGCGGCTGTGGTGCCAGACGCTTGATAATGCTGGCCTGGGTACGGATAACGGTGATGGTCTGGCCGACTTCGTCGTGCAGCTCACGCGCGACCTCCCGCCGGGTTTGCTCTTCGGCCGTCACCAGCGCGCGCGCCAACTGGCGGTTTTCCGTCAATCGCAGCCGTAGCTGCTGGTTCAACTCACGCTGGCGTTGAATGCCGGCCCCAAGCAGCAGCCCGGTCAGGCTCTGGGCCAGCAGCGACAACAGCAGGTCGCGATGCGACTCGGGCTGCGGTGGCTCGTTGGCGACCAACACCACGCCGTTGAGCAGCGTCGCCAACAGCGCCCCCTGCCAACCGTAACGGTACGACATGAAGACGATCGGGATGGCCAGACAAAACGGCGCAAAGCGGCGCAGCTCGGCGGCATTCACCTGCTGTTGCAGCCAGATACTGAGCGCAAACAGCAGCAGATAGGTAGCCAGATGCCGTAACCGCAGCGTCACCGGTTTATGGATCAGGCCCGGTTCGAGCGGTACCCAGATTTGCCGCGCCAGATAGTGCCATAGCAGCAGGCAGGTCGGGGCGATGGTGAAGCCACCCGCCAGCCCAAGCAACAGCGCCCGTGCGCCCTCGCCGTTCACCACCTGCCACACCAGCGCCTGCAGCAGTGAGGCGACCGCCACCACCGCGCCCTGCATCAGCGGCCATTGCCATTCGCTGTCGTTTTGTTGATGACGCAGCAGCCAAGGGGAAGCGACCAGGCTAAGCAGCACCGTCAACACCAGCACCACCACCGAAGCCCACAGCGCCGGCCCGTAACCGAACTGATCCGCCAGCAATACCATCAGCAACAGGTCGGCCAGCAAGATCCCCGGCCAAAAGCGATAAGGGCTTTGCAGCAGAATGCCCAGGCGCAGGCCGAACGGGAACAGCAGCAGCGCCTGCCAGGGCGGGTCGATCAGCGCGGTGCCGATGCCCCACAGGCAAAACGCACTGGTGGTATAAATGAAAAACAGCGCCAGTTGGGTGATGAGGCGTTGCATCACAGATTCAGCATCCGCTTCGCCAGTTCGACGTTATTGTTAATGCCCAGCTTGGCGAACAGATTGGCGCGATGCACGTGGACCGTTTTCGGCGATAGCCCCAGGGCGACGGCAATCTCCCGTACCTCCAGCCCCTGGGCGAGTAACAGCGCGATTTCGCGTTCGCGACGCGTGAGGGGATCCACCTTCACCCGTGCCAGCTGTTGGGCGATTTCAGGCATCAGGTACACGCCGCCGCTGGCGACGGTGCGCACCGCGGTGATCAAATCTTCCGGCTTGCAGCGTTTGGACAAGAAGCCACAGGCGCCACGCTCAAGCGCCATTTCTACCAGCGCCGGGTTGTCATGCATCGACAGCATCACCACCCGAATACCCGAGGGAATGTCCGCCAGCAAATCCAACCCGCTGCCATCCGGCATCGAAATATCGCAGATGCAGATTTCCGCCTCCAGGCCTGGTAACCCAGCGCGCGCTTGAGCAGCACTGCTGAATTCCCCCACCACCTGAATATCCGCCTCAAGCGACAGCAGTTGCACAAAGCCCGATCGCACAATGTCATGATCGTCAATAAACGCCACGCGCAAGGTCATGGAAATCTCCGGTTCGAGGGGGAAAGTGCCCAAGTATACCCTATAGCTTTCAAGTTGCAGCTAGGCGCCCAGCTCGTTCATCTCCAGGTACTGTAGGGGCGCCGCATGCTGCGCCCACATTAATCGGGGCGAATTTATTCGCCCCCTACAGTAACTGGGGTGAACGACAAATCTGTCGGGAACAGATTTGAACGCTGCTTGCAGCAGCCCCGAAGGGGCAAGACCCACGGACGGGTCTTGTAAGCAGGTAATAACGCTGCAAGTTGAAAGATGACGGGTATATACCGCAAGCCTGTGCCGGATTAATTGATGAAGGGAAGGTATTAACAGATTTTACCGGGCGCATTGCGCCCGGTATTGCAGAGGTTACAACTGTGCCGCCGGCAATTTTTCCTGCGGAATATTACACCAGTTGTTTTTCGCCACGATTCCGCCGTTCGGCGAGGTATATCCGAGGCAGCCGAGAATGGTATCGAACAGCTCTACATGACGGTGGGTTTTACCCACGCGCTGTTGGGCCTGAAGTTGTTCAAACGCCCCGCGATGCTGAGGATCTTCCAGGAATTTATCGGATGCCCATACCATCATCGGTACGCGGAACTGCTCCGGCGGTGCCATTTCACGCGGCGTGCCGTGCAGGTGCGAATTCTCGCCGATAGATTCGCCGTGATCGGACGAATAGAACACAATTGCCTTCTTCTCACGCACCTGATCAATCACGTTGGCGATAAAGCTGTCGGTATACAACACTGAGTTATCGAAGGCGTTAACCAGCTGCTCTTTAGAACAGAAATTGTCGACGCCGGTACACTCCGGTTGGTAACGCGCGTAGCTGCGTGGATAACGCTGTGAATAGAGGTAATGCGAACCTTTAGTGTGCAGGATCACCATGTGCTTGCCCTGCGGATAGCGGGCCAGCGACTCTTTCATTTCGTCTACCAACAGCATGTCGTCAACCGATTTACCGTCATTGCGTTTCTCGGAGGCGATCATTTCGCGGAACGAATAGTTGTTCACTTCGGTATTGTTATAGAACCAGACCTCGCTCTGCATGGCGAACAGCTCCGAGGTGAAGCCCAGATCCTTCAGCACTGCAAACACGTTCTGCTCTTTCAACGTACGCTGTGGGTTGTCTGAGGTACCGCCTTCACGCACGAACATGCAGCGCAGAGAAAGTTTGGTCGAGGTATCGCAGGATTCACCACGGAACGCCACCAGGTTTTTCTCTTTGGACAGGCGTGGCGTGGTGTCACGGTCGTAACCCAGTATCCCCATGTGATCCCAGCGCGTGGTTTCACCGATAATAAACACCACGTAGGTATCATCGATATCGGCTGGCGGCACATAGGTAAAGTTCTTGGCCGGGTCGAACAAATTGGCCTGATCCTGGCTTTCGTCATACCGGGTATAGGCAAACAGCCCCAGCGCAGACAGCCAGTTGGATGGCAAATAGGAGTGCGCCACTACGCCACCGTAGCTCGGCAAATCCACATTGGTGATTTTTTCCTGCGCGCTCTGTTCGCTGTCCAACATACGCAGCGGCAACCACACCAGCGCCACCACCGCCACCAACACCACCAGCGGTTTCACCCGGTGCCCTGGGGTTTTCAGCTGTTCGATCAGCGTGTAGCGCAGGTTGTTTTTCCAAATGCACAGCAGCGGCAAGGCGCTGAGCACCAGCATCCACAATACAAAGTGCAAGCCGACCACTTCTTTTGACAGGTCGATATCCGTGGTCATGACCGAAACCACAATGCCGTAGCCAATCACCACGTTGAAGAACGTCATGTAATAGCTGGCGGCAACGGAAATCAGCACCAGTAACGAAGCAACGATACGGTAAAACAGCCGGCCACCAAGCGAGACCAGCCGCATGATAAAGAAGGTAAACAGCACGATAGCGATAACCTCGGTTACCGCAGAAATAACCTTAATCCCCTGAATGCCGTGCGAAAACGAATCAAAGCGACGATAGAAAACGGAAAGGTTTAAAAAGATGCCGATATAAATCGCTAACAATAACGATAAATTCTGCTGTGAAAGCGATTTAACTTTGTTCATGTAACGCGGTGGCTCCGGACGGTAACAGTTCTGAATCAGTCAGACATTCAATGCGGCTTCAGGTTCAGCCGATCGGCAATAAGCGCTATTTCGGGGGTAATAATCAAGAGAATTATCAAGAAACGGATATTTTTTTCATTTTTTGTGAGAAGTGTAAAGGCGGGGCAGAACGAGAAAGGGAGGGATACCCTCCCCTTTTTCCGTGACGTTGGCGAAAGTCTTACTTAACGTTAAGCGTTACATCAATATTGCCGCGGGTAGCATTGGAATAAGGGCAGACCACGTGGGCTTTTTTCACCAGGTCTTCCGCCACGCTGCGCTCGATACCCGGCAGGCTGATATCCAGTTGCACTTCGATACCGAAACCGTTGGGGATTTCACCGATGCCGACGGTGCCATCAATTTTGGCTTCGGCAGGAATTTTCACCTTTTCTTTCGCCGCAACAAACTTCAGCGCGCCGAGGAAACAGGCCGAGTAACCGGCAGCAAACAGCTGCTCCGGGTTAGTGACTTCACCGCCCGCGCCACCCATTTCTTTCGGCACGCCCAGTTTGACATCCAACACGCCGTCGGATGAGGTCGCACGGCCATCGCGGCCACCGGTTGCTGTGGCATGAGCGCGGTAAACAACTTTTTCAATCGACATAAATCATTCCTTCTTTTGGTTGGAGGCATCATATCGGATCCAGTTGGCTGAACCCGATCACAGGTCTATCTTTCACGATTAAATCGTGCACTACTTAAATTGCCCACTTATTTCAGTCTAGCGCAGGATCGCCGATCCTGCTTCTGGCAGCCGTTCTTCAAATCTGATCTATCAGCTTGCCGCGCAGCTTTTCGAGCTGCTGCTTGATATTAACGATTTCATCGAGGCTGCAATCGGTAGCGCACATCACGGCTTCCGGCACCGCCTGCGCTTTTTCACGCAGCGCGCGCCCGGCGTCGGTTAACGCGATAATCACCTGTCGCTCGTCGGTCGTGGCGCGGTAACGCAACAACAGCCCTGCCGTCTCGAGCCGCTTCAACAGCGGCGTCAGCGTGGCGGAATCAAGAAACAGCCGCTCGCCGATGTCCGAAACCGTGATTTCGTCACGCTCCCATAGCACCAGCATCACCAAATATTGCGGATAGGTGAGATCAAGCTGGCTCAGCAGTTTGCGATACACCTTGTGCAACGCCAGATTGGCGGAGTACAGGGCAAAACACATCTGCTGATCGAGCAGCAGCAGGTTTTTCGCTACGGGGTGTTCGGGGTTTTTACTTTTCATGTTTTGAATATAGATAGCGCACGATGTAATCGCAAGCTATTTTTTAATCGGTATGCTACCTTTTTTAATGCAGGGGATGCCACAGCAGGGTGCTGTGCCGGAGGAAAAGGATATGACAACCACACTGGTAGAACGCGCACGCCGCTACGCCACCAAGGCGCATGCGGCTATCGATCAGCGCCGCAAATACACCAATGACCCCTACATCGTTCATCCGCAGGCGGTAATGGAAATCGTCAGCAGCGTGCCGCACAGCGAGGAAATGCTGGCTGCCGCCTGGCTGCACGACACGGTGGAAGACACGCCCACCACCCTCGGCGATATCGAGAGCCATTTTGGGCCAAAGGTGGCAGAACTGGTGGCAATGCTGACCAACGTCAGCGGCACCGGCGGCGGTAACCGCTTCGAACGTAAAAACCGCGATCGACGGCACAGCGCCAACGCTTCACCCCAGGCCAAAACCATCAAACTGGCCGATCTGATCGACAACACCCGTTCACTGCTGGAATTCGACAGCCATTTTGCGCGCACTTATTTGATAGAAAAACAGCGTCTGCTGGAAGTGCTGACCGAAGGCGATCCGACGCTGTGGCGCCAGGCCAACCATATCGTCGAGCAGGGTCTGGAAAAGCTGCTGTTGCCGCCGCATAACGTCCCGGCAAGCTGGTTCGAACATGCACGCCAGCGTTACCGGGAAAGCGATGCGGCGTAATCCTCAGAAGGTCACCACGGTTTTCAACGCCGTCACCCAGGCATCCTGCGTTTCACTTACGCCCCCCGGATGATGCCAGTATTGTAGGCCCGGCTGCAGCTGCAGCCAGGGGGTGACGTTGAAGCGATAGTAGAGTTCTGCCGTCACGGAATGTCCTGGCACCGGGCGGAAATTAGGATCGTTATACGCGGTGGCGTTGTTGAGTTGATTCAGGTAACGCTGATTATCCCGGTAATGGTCGCTCAACTTGACCATTGAAACGCCCAGGCCCAGCCAATCGTCCGGCCGCGCGTCAAACAATCCGCGGTAGCGAATACCGGTGGAGGTGGAGTAATGCATATAGTTGGAACGCGGATCGGCCAATCCCAGGCTGTAGAACAGGCTCAGACCCCTATTGGCATCATCCGGATGACGCGTTAGCTGTTGGTTAAAACCACTGTACAGGAACCAGGTGCGGTCATGGCTGCGATAGCCGTTTGGATCGCTCGCTCCCGGGCCGCCGGAGACCCCCTCATACAAATCTTGTTGCCGGGCATTGGTGAACAACACTCCCAGGTTATATACCCCCGGCAACTGATTGACCGCATGGGTTTTCAGTTCCAGCTCCATCGGCAGCAACAGGCCTTTACTGCCTTTGGTCGACCAGCTCCAGGCATGGCTGCGGCTTGGGGCGCTTGGGTTCTGCTCCATCAGGCCGGTTTTGAAGGTCAACCCGTCGGTCAGTTTGTATTGCAGCGTGGTACCCCAGTAGTGGACATTCCAGTTATACCAGGTCAATGAGTTGGCGGACTTGCCGCCGCACAGCGTCAGCGTCTGGAAGTCACAGGGAATGATCTGATCGAAATCCTGCACCTTGTTCATCATGCCGATGCGCCATTGCAGCCGACGCTCCAGAAAACTGCGGCTAAAGGTCAGCCAGCCCAGCCGGGTGATCGACTGGCCGCCGTAACTTTCCTGGGACAAATCGGTCGGATTAACGCGCGGATCCTGCAGGCGGTCGCGCGTCAGGTTGTTATCATGGTTGCGGTTAACGATATTGCCTTCAAGCGCCGCATCCGGAATGCCGGTCAGCGCCTGCAGGTCCTGGCTGAAGGTCAGCGAGAACTGATCAATATAGGACGCCTGCCTGTCGTGGTTATATCCACCGCCGGCGTTATAGGAAAGCTGGCTGAGATAACCCAGATTATAGTGAAAGCCATGATCTTCCAGGATCGGTCTGATCCCCAGCATGTCGCCCAACAACCCAGGTTGTGGCGGTTCAAACCCGAGCGCGACGCCTTGCCACTGGGCCGTTGGCGCCTCCACGTCTTTGGCGGTTTGCAAAGTTTCCGCCTGTGCGCCAACGCTGATCCACAGTAATCCTGCGCAGGTTATTGAGTGAGGTAATGGGTATTTCATTATTATATTTCTCCGCATATTACGCTGACTGCGGGCAACAGCATTCCCTGGGCGAGAATTCCCCAAACATTGGCAGCAGTAGATAAAGGTCATGACCCGGTGATTGCCACCGGGTTAATGGGTAAAACCTAGGCTTTTTCTTTCAGTGAGTTACCGTTGCTTTGAATCACGTCGCGATACCAGTAAAAACTCTTTTTGCGATGGCGCTCCAGGCTACCGTTACCGGCATCGTCGCGGTCGACATAAATAAAGCCGTAGCGTTTGGACATTTCGGCTTTAGAAGCGCTGACCAGATCGATCGGCCCCCAACTGGTGTAGCCCATCACTTCTACGCCGTCGTCGATCGCTTCCGCCACCTGCACCAGATGATCGTTGAGATAATCGATGCGGTAGTCGTCGTTGATACTGCCGTCGGCTTCGATACGGTCCTTGGCCCCCAACCCGTTCTCGACGATAAACAACGGCTTCTGATAGCGATCGTACAAGACGTTCAGCAAATAACGCAGGCCAACGGGGTCGATCTGCCAGCCCCACTCCGAACTGGCCAAATGCGGGTTAGGCACCATATTGAGAATGTTGGCGCGGGCGGCGTTGTTTTGCTGTTCGTCGGTGGTGACGCAGCCGCTCATGTAATAGCTGAAGGAGATAAAATCGATGGTCTCGCGCAGCGCCAGCCGGTCTTCGGCGGTGATCTCAATCTGAATGCCGTTTTCGCGGAAGTAGCGCTGCATATAGGCCGGATAGTCACCGCGGGCCTGCACGTCCCCAAAGAACAGCCAGTCGCGGTTCTGGCGCTGAGTCTCCAGTACATCCTCCGGTCGGCAGCTCAGCGGGTAAACAATACCGCCCAACAGCATATTGCCGATTTTGCCGTCCGGCACGATTTCGTGGCAGGCTTTGACCGCCCTGGCGCTGGCTACCAGTTGATGATGAATGGCCTGGTAAATCTCGCTCTTGCTGCTGTCCTCTGCCAGGCCAACGCCGGTAAAGGGCGCATGCAGCGACATATTGATTTCATTAAAGGTCAGCCAGTGCTTCACCTTATGCTTATAGCGCTCGAACACCGTGCGTGCGTAGCGTTCAAAAAAGCCGATGGTCTTGCGGCTGCCCCAGCCGCCGTAGCGTTTCACCAGCCCATACGGCATCTCGTAGTGCGACAGCGTGATCAGCGGTTGAATGCCGTACTTCGCCATTTCGTCGAACAACCGGTCATAGAACGCCAACCCCGCCTCGTTCGGGGTGTCCTCATCGCCCTGCGGGAAAATCCGCGTCCAGGCGATGGAGGTTCGCAGGCACTTGAAGCCCATCTCAGCGAACAACGCGATGTCCTGCGGGTAACGATGATAAAAATCGATCGCCACGTCCTTGATGCCGCTGTCGCCGTCAACCCGTGGGACAATCGCGCCGAAAATGCCCTGCGGCTGCAAATCAGAGGTCGATAGGCCTTTGCCGTCGGTCTGATAGGCTCCTTCCACCTGATTGGCCGCTACCGCACCGCCCCACAGAAAATGGTCTGGAAATTTGCTGCTCATGGTTTTCTCCTCGGTTAACGTAATAAAGTCAGCAGCGGCGCCTGCTCCCGCACCCTGCTCTCGCCACTGGCCAACACCTCGACGTAGTCATCGCTGTTACTGATGATGATCGGCGTAGTGGTGTCAAAGCCGGCGGCGCGGATCGCTGCCTGGTCAAACTCAATCAGCAGATCGCCTGGCTTAACCCGATCCCCCTCTCGCACATGGGCGCTGAAATGCAGCCCGTCGAGCTTGACGGTATCTATACCGACGTGAATCAAGATCTCCGCACCGTCGTCCGATTCAATGCCGATGGCATGCCGGGTTTTAAACAATGAGGCCACGTGCCCGGCGACCGGTGACACCACTCGGCCCTGCAATGGGACAATCGCTACCCCCTTGCCCAATAAACCGCTGGCGAAAGTCGCGTCGTTCACCTGCTCCAGCGGCAATACGTCACCGGCAATCGGGCTGACGACGGACTGTTTGCGGTTAAGCGGGGCTGCAGGCGTCTGCTCGGCGACCGCTTCAACGGGGACCACGCCGAACAGATAGCTGGCCACCGCCGCAAAGCAGAACGACAGCAAGGTACCGGCAATCGCGCCCCACACCGTGGCGTCAAAACCACCGGCGGGAATAATCTGCGCAAAGGTGAAAACGTTCACCAGACCAAAGGAATAGGTGGCAGTGTGGAAATAACCGATCACCGCTCCGCCCAGCGCCCCCCCGATACAGCCGAAAATAAACGGCCGCTTGTTCGGCAGGGTCACGCCATAAACGGCGGGCTCGGTGATACCAAAAATCCCTGCGCCGATAGCAGAACCTGCCAGCGCCCGAAGTTTGGCGTCACGGGTACGCAACATCACGCCCAGCGTGGCCCCCACCTGCCCCATCACGGCCGGCAGCAGCAGCGGCACCATGGTGTCGCGGCCAAACACGCTCAGGTTGTTGATCATCAAGGGAACCAGTCCCCAGTGCAGGCCAAAGATCACGCACACTTGCCACATCGCGCCCATAAACGCCCCGGCAATAATCGGGTTAAAGGCGTAAATACTCTGATAGCCATTGGCCAGCAGATGGCTGAGCCAGGTGGCCGCCGGGCCGATCAGCAGGAAAGTCAGCGGGACGGTGATCACCAGGCACAACAGCGGCGTAATAAAGTTGCGGACCGCGCTGTGGATCACCCGGTTAAACAGCGGCTCCAGGCGGCACGAAATCCAGGCGGCAAATATGATCGGAATGACCGACGAGCTGTAGTTGATAAAGGTCAGTGGGATACCGAAGAAATACTCCCGCACCGCATCGGGCTGCTGGGCGGCTTCAAACGCCGCCATCATCAGGGGGTGGGTCAAAGCACCGCCGATCGCCATGCTGATGAAGGGGTTACCGCCAAATTTTTTCCCAGCGGTGTAACCGAGCATGATGGGCAAAAAGTAAAACAGCGCATCACTGGCAGCAAACAGCATTTTAAAGGTGCCGCTGCTCTCCAGCAGCCAGCCGCAGGCCAGGCTCAATGCCAGGAAGCCTTTCAAGATCCCCGAAGCGGCCATCACCCCCAACAGCGGAGTAAAAATGCCGGAGACCACGTCGATAAAGCGGCTGAACAGATTGTCTTTTTTGTCACCATCTTCCGCCACCGCCTCACGCTCGCTCAGGCCGCCCACCTGATTGACCGCGTTGTAGACGTCGGCCACATGGTTGCCTACCACCACCTGAAACTGCCCGCCGCTTTCCACCACCATGATCACACCCGGATTTTTTTTCAGGGCGGCGGCGTCGGCACGGCGGCTGTCGCGCAGCTTGAAGCGCAGGCGAGTGGCGCAGTGCACCAGGCTTTTTACGTTGTCGCGGCCACCGACGCCGGCCAAAATCTCACTGGCTAATGCTTCATATTTCATCGCGATATCCTTCAATCCTGCGTTCTGCCAAATCCCATTCAGCGGTGGCCAATCGCCGCCACAGAATTCAGCGCAAAAAAAAACCTAAACCTCATGGCCTCTGCACCCACGAAGGGGACAGAAGCACGAGGTTTAGGTTTTGCCTGCCTGAGCAGTGACAACCCTAAATCGGCTGAGTTATGACGTTACCACCCGACTTTTTGTCGAGGCAAGAGCTTGCGACGGCAAATTACCGAACTGTGATCCGCCGTACAAAACGGCGTCAGTGAGCGAAATAGTGCATGCCGCCGTCTACCGGAATCACCGCACCGGTGATATATCGCGCGAGCGGGGAACAAAGAAACGCGGCCAGATAAGCCATGTCTTCCGGCTCGCCAAAATAGCCGATCGGGATATTCTGTTCGATAAATGCCAGGCGCGCGGCGTCGGTCGGGTGCAGTTTTTCACGCACCTGTTCGCTATTAATCCGCCCGGGCTGCAGCGTATTGACGGTAATGCCCTGCGCAGCCACCTCTCCCGCCAGCCCCTTGGCCCACAGATGCAATGCACCTTTAGCGGCAGTGGCGGCGTTTAAACTACGCGGCTCCATCGAGCCGCTGATGTTGATGATCCGGCCCCATCCCTGCGCCTGCATACCGGGCAACAGTGCGTGGGTGACCCGACGCGCCGGCGTGAAATTCAGGGCAAAAGCCTCTTCCCAACCCGCGTCGCCTTCGTTCAGTGCGGTTGGACGAGCCCCGCCGACGGCATTAATCACAATGTCTATCGTGCCGAAGCGTTGCTGCACCTGAGCAAGCAGGCTGTCGAGTGCTCCTGATGCGCCGCGCGATAAACAGGTGCCAAAACGCGCGATAATTGACACCTGTTTTAGTTTCAATATGTGCAACATAATTACGAAATAGCGCCTACAGTCCCTCATCAGGGAATAGTGCTAGTGCTTCCTTTGCCTGCGCGATCGCTTTCTCTGTTCTCTCCTTGGCATCATTGACAGTGCCAGCTTTATCGAAATAGATAGTAAACAATCTCAGTCTCAATTCTTCCCCTTGAATAAAATCGACAGCCACTTTTGCCGCCTCAGTGTCCCATGACAACTTATCAAGCAGCACCAGTGTGCTGTTTTGCTCGTCAGTTAATTTCGAATCAATACTCATAATACCTCCTCATTAAATTTGCCATACACCGGCATCGTCGATGTAATAACCGCCAACACTCAACCCTGATGAGTTCACATCAATAGATATATGGGTGGCCCAGCTTGGTACCGGTGTTTTTGATGGATAAGGCAATACCTTTTGCCAGGTATTTGCCCCCGTCAGTAAAGTGGTTCGGATGCCCATAGAGTCAGAACTTTTTACGATATTTGGACGGCCAAACTGATCAAAACCTTGCACTGCAACAAAAAAACTTTCGGTGAAGATGGCACCATTCGTACCCGAAACTGGGTAAACGTAAAACCGAAATGCAGGTTGATTGGCTATGGTCACCGGAGCAATGAACCCAATGCCATGATTTGTGCCCGCCGTAGCCTTCGTCACTTTCAATGACTGAGTACCCGTCCGACGCATCTCTGCCGTCGTAGACAGGGTGATATTGTCCCCCTGGATACGGCTGGTCACGTTGTTATTCACTCGACGAACATACCAGTCAACAGGCGTATCTTTCTCGTTGCCCCCATCTACCATCAGATTTTCATAAGTAGATTGGGGAATGGTAAGCCTATGGTTCCCCGCGCCATTTTGAACTTGTGTATCGCGAGCAACAAAACGACCGTCACCGGTTTTTACGTCACCAGATGCCGTCAGGATATTTTGCCATTGGGTACCGAACATGTAGACACCGTCAGCGCCAGTATCCGCTTTTACCAGGTAAGGCTGTGTCATACCTGCGCTACGAATGCAGACCATTTTGGTACCTATCAATGTAATTCTGGCGGTCTGTGCATTCGTGACAACATAGGGGGTATCAGTGAGTGGATTGGTGCCATTATCAAACTCATGATGCCCACCATGGACCTCAACATACCCTGCTTCAGCGACAATGACCTGCCCGGTGTAATCCAGGCTGCAGTTATGAAGATGAAAACCCCCGTTGCCATTATTAATATGAACGGCGGGACCGGCGCTAACGGCGATAGTACAGCCGTAAAGCGCTATGTTTTCACCATAGTTGGAGAATCCATAGGGTTGATCAACGCCTGCTTTATTACACCTTGCGATGTAGGCGTTCTCAACTTTAATAATGTAAGCATTGGACTGGAAAACAATACCTCGTTTGAATTCTTGCAAGTTGAAATACCCTACAGTGAGGTTACCCAACTGATGGTCTGGGCTGTGGAATAGGATGCCATCCACCAACGAGTTTCTCCCCGGCCCTTTCACATTTACGCCAGAAAACCGTAAGCCATCGAGAAAAGGCAGGTCGCCGATATCTTGATCTCCAGAATTGTAAAAGCGGATGAAGTAGTTCCCCTCCGCGTTTGGAATGCCGGTTGCATCGATAAATGTCCCATCAGCGTGGCCCGTGATAGTCACACAGGCAAGATCGATGTCTGTTTGTGTGGCTGTCCACGGCGCGAAGTCGCGTGCAAGGCGCACCTCTGTTCGCTTTTTTAATGTGGTTTTGATAAAGAGCTGTGCAGCAATAAGTTCATCGCGACTCTTGACCAGGATATACCCTTCTTTTAAATAACTCTCTACGGTGGTTAATTCTCCGACGTGCGGTAAAAAACCTATCGATTTAGAACCCTCTTCGGATTGCAAAAGTAATGAAAAGTTATTTATTTGAGTATCGACATATTCTTTAGTCTCAAAAACCTTGTCATCTACATACTTCTTGCTGGCAATAACGACAGTATCATCGACAACCAACTCAAGGATTGCCGCATTCTCAATGTCGAGAATGGCCTGGATAATAATTTGTTTACCAACGCCAGATGCCAAGAGCGATTTGTAGGTGTCATCCATGCTTCCAACGGCGATAAGTACGCCGTCTTTGTTATAAATACCCCATTCACGGATAAACCACCCGCCGACATTCGTCGGCACGATCCCTTCGATGACGACCTGTGACGCATTATTTTCATTGCTGAAAATATCGTTAATCTTGCCGCGCCATTTTTCACCCACCAACGATGTTTGGTCTGCCAAAGGCTCATATTGCTGGCCACCACCGTCACCGACGGCCAGTGAGAATTCTGCACCGATAACGGGCGTTCCTGTCGCTATTGCCAGGGCAAAATACTCTGCACCTGCAGTGGTTAAAATTGAGTGATGTTGAATGTCCATAGCGATTTTCTCAGTTGCGCGGTTTGGGATAAATGGTAATAAACTCACCATTTATCGACCCGGTGTTATAAATCATATCGGTCTGCGTACTGACTTCAGCTTCAACCTGAGCAATATTCGTCACACGACCAAATCGTCCCAATGCATCGTCAGCTGACCGAGACGAGTCCAGCATCAATGCGGCGTTTGTTTCTAATCCTGCCAGTGAGCTACTGTTGTTAATCAGTGCCATTGCTGAAATAGGCTCGAACTCGAGTTTATAAAGCTCCAGCAAAACCGGAACGCCATTCTCGGCCAGGTTGATGCCTTCATAACGCAAGGCCAGTTGCTCTGGTTTTTTCGTATAAAGCGCGGTATTTGTATTTCCCGCATAGGTATAAAATACGGTGACGGGTTGTATTAATGGCGTTGTCAAAAACTCAATCGCACCAAAAACCTTATCAACGGTATAGTCAACGCCATCTTTCAGGCCATCAATCTTCATACGGCGAATGTTCGGATAACGAACTGAATAACGCCCCCCGGCAACAACATGGGTTAATTGTTCTGTCTCTCGCCCCGACTCTGCCGAAATGATATTACCCAGCAATATGACGGCTAAATTTTCCGGGCTATGTTCATGCCATACAGCAGATACTGAGCCGGATTGTTCGATAATGTGGTACTGCGAAACCGCCAGTTGGCCACCATAGGATTGCTTCTTGGCTTTTCGTTCAACAACCAGCGATACCGTGAGACTGGAAACATCACCCACCCAACGCCAATTAAGTGATGAGCCATCATTAAGACGGCGTGCCAGGTAAACTTTGCCTTGGCCATAATAGTACGTTTCATTCATTAGGCTGTACTCCGGTCACCCGGTTCTTGAGATGTTTTGCCCTCGTTCAAAATAACCGGCTCTGGTTCGATGATAGGAGGGAGGTAATATCCTCGCGGGAGTATGGCCTGGTAGCGATACAGCGATTCTATGCCGCCACGTGTACTACTGAGCGTCAGAATATGCACAGCGCCACGGATAATAATGCCACCATTGACATAGGGCAGTTCCATTTCGTCGCTGGTAGTTTCCTGCGTCCATACAACTTCTTCAGTGTCCTGATTGGTCAGTGTTAGCCTGTACGAAACACCGGGTTCTGGCCCGATACTCTCCTCAGTGCAGTCGACCAGGCGATCGGACTGCAGAACCCGATCACGGTGTGAGAATGACAGCGTGTAGCTTGATGACTTGGTCACGTTGCTCGGATACAACTTGCCGTTGATACGGATGTTCCCCGGCAAATAGGGTCGAGCCTGGCGCTGCTGCAGAGTGGTGGACTCAATCGTTGCCTGTTCGGCCTGTAATGTCTCGCTACTGGTGCGGGTGAGTAAGCGCACGTCTGACGTTTCACCCCCAATGTATTCAACCCCATCAGACTCTAACGCGTCGCGGTAAAACCAAACGTGGGTACCGGCTACGTGTGCAACAGGCAATGTATCGGCACACCCTCGACCAACAGTGAGCTTTCCAGTGATTGCATCGACCTGGTCAATGCGCACGATTTCATCACCGATGATAGCGCCGTCCCCCACTGAAGGCAGGAATGTGGTAGATACAGTCAATACGGTATCCAAAGCCTCAGCGTTGGCCATGAGCAAACCGACAGGCGTCCAGTCGCCCTGGGCGCGCTCAGCAAAGTCAGCGCCTGACGCACGGCTCTGAATTTGATAGTTAATCGACAGCGGTGTCGGTGCGCTGGCCATGATGCCCACATAGCCCGATTCTGGCTTGATGTAGGCCAATACCGATTCTGACAGCGTGTTGGCCAGCACGGCATACGGTAACTCAATGAGCTGCATACCGGTGACCGGCCGTGCGCGCATATCGGGCGGCGTCCATCCGCCAGGCTGCTGAGCGCTGCTATACGAGGTGGAGGCCAGACCGAAAACATCCTGCACCACGGTCAGGGTCAGAACACCGGATTCGCTTTCACTGATTTTCCCCACCCGCAGCACCATATTTTCAATGCTGCGATCGGGGAGACTGACGCGAAACACACTGGCAGGCGTCAGAACGCCACCCCGGCGGTCGAACTGGATGACCAAGCGGGTCAAACCTGCCGAACCTACTTCAAGGTCACGCTGTGCCACGCGCGCACCCAATTCATGCGAAGGGATGGCTTTATAGTCTTTCGATTCACTGATAAGCCCAACCGACTGGATCGCGCCAAGGTTATAAGCACGTACCTGGCCATCCGAGTTGGTCACCGGGTCGTGGTAGGTAACAACTATCTGGTTGGGTGCACTGTCCGTGCCGACGCTGTCATCATCCTGGACGCTGATGATGCCGTTGTCGTAGGTGAACAACGGCAGCTCATCGACGTTATAGTCATCGCGCAACAACTTGAGCGTCAGACGGCCGGTTTCCAGGTCACCATACTCAGCCGCGCCAATGTGATCGAGGATCTGCTGTTTGAAGACGTCGATACTGTCCTGACGGTTGTAGCGGAAGCAAAGCCCAAAACCCTCGTTAAACAAGGTATCCGCCGCACGGCGGTAGCTATCCAGATCAAGGTCATCCATCAGGCTGCCACCACGACCCCAGTCACGATTGGTTGCGCATTCCACAAGGATATGCGCGGGGTTCATCGCGTGGATACTGCGCAGGTTAGCGATTTGCTCCGGGGTCAAATCCGCTTCATCATCGAGTTGGCCATCGTTGTTCTGCAGACGAATAATGGCCTTTTCTGGATACCATACGGGCCCATCCCATCCCTGCGTACTGCGACGAACCCGGTATGACCAGGGTTTCGGGCTGGCACTGTAGCAACTGACCAAACCGGAGAAAAAGGTGGTGACCATCCCCCGGAATCCCGGTACAAGCCCGGATAACAACGTGAGCAAACGCGGAGAAGGTTGCTGGTCGGCTCCTCCCATCATCACATCCAGAGTGCCCTGGATACCGCCTTCACCGCTGGTATCATCCCCTCCAAACAGGTTAGGTTTATCGATGTAAATCGAGGTATTGCCGGAAATTTGCCCTTCAACACCAGCGAAAACGGTCTTCTTGTCGGCGCTGATGGCGACAATCTCGTTGACCGGACCTCTACCTAACCCCGCCTGCAGGTCCCAACTGTACTTGTAGCCCACCGTGACTTTTTTCGAGCCTTTACCGCCCATGCTGTGTGGTCTCCCCGTTGCCAGCCTGTACTTCAGCCAGGCGTACGACACGGATTGCCAAGGCATCGCCAGTCGCCAGCAACGTCGCTGAGTCAATGCCGCCGTTATGGATAAACGCCTCAACGTCTAGCCCATAGCGGGTGAAGAAAGTACGTAGCCCCCAGGCACAACCGCCACCGGCGCGAATGTGTTCCATCGTGATCAACATGTTTTCGCTCCTATTTCTTGATAGCTTCATAGCGGTAGTTGCCGTAGGCCAGAACAAACCAGTCGTCAGTCCAGCAATCCCCGAAAAACACACACTGTGGTGTGCCTTCTGACGGTTGAGGCATATCCCAGTCATCTTCTGTGGCCGCTTCCGGCGAGTTATTTTTTTGCCTCGGTGCCAGTGCGGTATTCAGCACATAGGAGGCAATAATGACGGCGACAAATTTAGCGACAGCCCACCACATGGCAGCTCCTTAAAATAATTTGATGATGGTGTACGGTGACTTGCCTGGCATATGGGGTACGCCACCGTAGTTGAGATGATTGGCAAACTTCCCTGCGCAGGTATCGATGGTGCGGTTGCAGCCGGGAAACAACGTAACGGTGGTGCCCACGGTCATGCCGGAGGTGCCCCCGATCACCTTTATCCGCTGACCCGATTGCTCGCCCAGGCCGCGACGCTCACGAACGCCCTCGGTGAACCACTCGATGAATCCACCGGTAAACCAGCCATCTGGGGTTTCACCTGGCAGATTGACGGTAATAGCGCTGCCGTCCAGCGCCTGAATAACCAGTCCAACGACACCAAACTGTTCAGGGTTTACCCGGCAGTTGTGGTCGTAAAGTGAATAGGGGCAGGCACGGCTGTATGTCAGGCGTAAACCATTGCGAGTGAAGGTGCTGGCCAGGCTTGCGGTCAACAGCTTGCAACGCTCAATACCTTCGCGTTTCACTTCGCTTACCGTTGCCACCCACACGGTTTTAAATGCGTTGTCTCCGATATGCAGGCGATGAATACGCACACGTACCGGGGACGAAGGGGGAGTGCCTCGGAATAACATGGCCACCGGGTTGTCTGCCGGCACGGTAATCTCCAGATTATCACCCGTACCGGCACTCATCCCGCTGTCACTGATGCTGATGGCCTCCCACGTAACATCATTAAAATCAATATTGCGGTCGGCATTGGTGTAGCGGTGGTAAACCACTCCACCGCGAACGAACTCGTACAGTGACAGGGGCTGGCCGTTAGCCACCGAATATTCAAAATCATTCCAGCTCATCGCGGACTCCGATAAAGGTGGTGGCGATGCTGGCAAAACCATCCGCATCGGTTGAGTGTTGCCAGACCAGTGAGTCGCTGTTCTGACGGCTGAGACTCATAAATGAAACCGACACGATATTCGCGGACGGGATAACAACAGCATTCCCATCCAACGTGAGCCGCTCAGCGTTGGTGCTGGCTATGTCCACGCTGGTGATCCGCCGATAGAGGATGGAGCCGTCAATGAGGTAAATGCACAGGTCACGGCGACCACTCACGCTGCCCATTTCGCTCATACCGCAGCGAACCACCATCATGCTGTTGCCGGAAATACCGCTGACAGCGGTGAGATCATCATTGTGGCTCGGTACCCAGACGGCCCGCTGACGTCCGCGCAAGTAATACAGCACCTGCCGCAGCGCGAACTGTTCACTGCGGCCCATCAATGACCAGGTGTACTTCTGCTGGTAGAACGGACGACGGGCCGTATCGAGGCGCGATGGGATGCCGGTGCCATTGTCCAACTCGATAAGCTGACGTTGGTAATCGGCGGTCAGGGTCTCCGTCCAGTCGGGTGCCCAGGTCAGTACCGGGTGACCACGATACAGGGCGAATGCCGCTTGGCTGGAAAAGGCATTGTGCTGCGCGATCCGGAAGCGGATCTGCGCACTGGTAAGTGTGCCGGTCAGCCGGGTAAATGCAGGAGGGTCGGTCAATACGGCAGGGCGAACCGGATAAACCGCTGACCCCGCCAGCCATCCAGCCGCGAGTGGCTGAGCCAGTGTCAGGATACCAGGCGCAACCGCGCTGAGGGCCACCAGGGCCGCAGGGGATGACATAGACTCAGCATTTTTCAGCAACACTATTCCACCCGCTGAAAAGTCGCGACCGACCGTGTCCAACTGCAGCTGTGTGGCCCCTGCAGTAATCGATACCTGCAGAGGGGATACATCAGGAAACACCGGCATCGCCCATTCACTGCCGCCAGCCTGCCATACGGCGTTCTCCAACCACTGGCGATCTGCATCGTCCGCCAAGATGCTGAACTCGAACTGACGGCGAGGCGACAAGCGGCGGGCGATACGCTGTTCTGCTCCGGTCGGAGACTGCAGTACGTCCGTTTTCCATTCCAGGGTTTCGGTAACGCCGCCGGTCCAGTCCGGCTCCATCAGCCAGAGAAATAACGTGGTCATTATTTTACCCCCAGCAGTTGTTTGAGCGTGTCGCTGTTGGCGCGTACCCAGGTGATCATGTCACGCGAACCGGCCACCGATTTGATACCGGCACTGAAAACCTCCGGTCCGTCAATAACCAGCGTCTGCTGGAAGCTGACCGGTGCGGCAGGTGTCGCCGGTGATGCCATTGCCGTTTCAGGAACGGCTTGCGGACGGGATACTGATGATGCGGGCATGCCTGCCAGACCGCCGGTCGCATGCCGTGCTCGTGGTAGCCAGCCCTCCAGCGCCGCCATACCGTGGCGGTTAAACGCATGCAGGAAGTCCAGTGCGCCAGGTTGCTGAACCACCGCCGCCCGGGTCACATATTCATTATTGGAAAGCATGGCCGGGATGGAGTCGCTGGTTGATGAACCGGGCCCCTGAATATGGCCACCGGTAGCCGCAAATAAACTGCCCAGCATGCCGCCCATGCCGCCTGACGCGCCAACGAGACTGGATGTTGCCATCTGCGCCAACTGCTGCGCGGCAATTTGCGCCATGCTGTTGATAATGGTCAGCGCCAGGTTCTTCACCGAATCGCTCAGGCTCATCGTGCCTTTGGCTAGCCCCATCAGCGAGCTTTCGATACCACTCTGCAAACCATCACGGAAGGCGACCGTCAGTTCGTTACCCGCCTGGTTGAGCTTGCCGAGCTGCTCCTCCAGTTGGCGGATCATGTCGCGGATTTTTTCACCGGCTTCACCTGGTGCGTTGGCCATTTCCTTCAACTGCGGCAGATAGCCTTTGACCTTGTCGCCGACTTCCTGATGCAGTTCGACCAGGCGTTGACGCCCCTGAATTTCGTTCAGCAACCCGCCCTGAACCTGCGCCTGGATACTGGTTTCCTGCTGCGCCTGGTAGGAGAACAAGTCTTCAATCTGCTTTTTCATGTCATCGACACGAATTTTGGTCTCAGCGACCGGCAGCAGCTTGTCAATCAGGCTGAGCCCCTCGGTATTGCCGCTGGCTTCAAACTCACGGCGCAGATCGGCAAACTTGGATTGGGTCTCCATCAGACTGGCCCCGGAGGTGTTGCCGGTATCGCGCATGAGCTGGAGCTGGAGCTGCAAGTTTTGCCCCTTGAATTCCTGGGCCGTGATGGCCGCGTTCGCCGCTTCAGCCTGGCGACGCTGCTCAGCGGTCAGGTTGCGGGTCGCGATTTCCTGCGCACGCGTGGCGGCTGTACCCTCAATGCGCTTGGAGGCTTGCTTCTCCAACTGTTCGACGAAGCGCTGGTTCTCCGCTGCGGACTGTTTCGCCGCCGAAGCACCAGCCTTGGCGGATTTATTAGCCGCTTCCTGAGCATCGATTTTCTTCGCCAGGGCCCGCGCGGCATCCTGATCGGCCTTTGAAGCATCTTTCAGGTTGCCCTTGAGGATTTCAGCTTCGGTACGATCCAGTTGTGAGGTCTTTTTCTTTTGGTCTAACGTCTGCTGTAGCTGTTTATTGTATTGTTTGGCTTTCTCTATCGCAGGATCGAGTTTTTTGGTATCAGTATCCCATTGTCCACCGGAGAAGTTCTGGCCATCCGTGGAGGTGACTCCACGGTCACGCAATGCATCTTGACCACCTTTAGTGGCCCACATTTGCTGATAATTTTTGCGAAGCTGTTCAACGGCTAAAGACTCTTTTTCTACGTCAGACGCATTGGCTTTCCACGTCGTACCCAGTGTATTAGCTGCTTTGACACCGTCCTGCTCTATTTGCTTACGTTTTGCATCGGCTGCTAAAGCCTTTTCTTTGGCCGCTGCTTCTGCCTCCAACTCCGCAAGACGAGCTCTTTTCTGTTGAGCCACCGACGCTGTGATTGGGCCATTAGCTTCGATAGCTATATCGCTACCGCCAGCAGATTTAAACCAATCCTTAAGGTCTTGGATTTCCTTCGATCGAGCCACGTCCGGCGAATCGAGGTTGAGGGCCGAACTGGCACCGCTTTTCAGTCCTGCATAGGCTTCGGCGGCGGCATCCTTGACGTTTTTCCACCCACGAGCGACCCAGTTCAGTTGGGTTTCGATTTCGCCCAGGCGCTCAATCGCCGCCTTTTTATAGGCCTGGGACGCCAGTTCAATCGCATCTTCTTTTCGTCCCTGGTCTTCGAGTGAACGGATACGTTGATAAGTCTCGGAGTCCAGCCAGTGGTACTGCTCGCTGCTGTTGACGGCCCAGTCAGATACGCTGTCGGTCATCTTGACGAATTGCGCAACCACCTGGTCAGCAGAGTCGCCTGTCAGTTGGGCCATCGCCGACGCCGCCTGGGAAACACTGTCCAGCGTCTCGCCGGTAAACTTGCCGCTGCTGACCAGACCGTTGAGGATATCGCGCACCTGGCTGTAGTTACTGCCCAACTGACCACTGGCTTGCGTCATCATCGCCAGTTGGCCAGCGGTGACCCCGGCGTAGTTACCGGTCAGTTGAATGCTGTGGTTAAATTCGTCCTGGTCACGCAGTACGCTGGCCACCACGACACCGGCACCGGCCACAGCACCAATCGTGCCGCCGATCGCCAACGTGGTGGCACTGAACAACGGCGGCAGCAGTCCGGTCTTGGTACCCAGGTCCATGATGTTGTTGCTGGCACTACGAATGTCACCCCGCACCAGCTGGTGCATCAACACGGTCAGCTCACGCTGAGCCCCTTTGGTATTGAGGCTGAATTTCTCGGTACCGTCAGACAGATGATCAATGGCTTCGCGCTGTGCGCCCAGTTTGCCCAGGTAATCGTTGAACGTGCCCTCATCAACCAGCCCGGCCTTACGAGATTTACGCAGTTGCGCTTCCTGGGCATCGAGTTTGCCCAGGGCTTTCGCGGTCGGATCAATGCTGCCGAGCAGACTATCGAGGTCTTTCTTCAGTTTCTCGACTTCTTTACCGTGTGCTTCCGCCGCCTTGGCGGCTGCTTCCTGAGCCTGGGCGGTTTTCTGCTCCTGCTGATACAGCGCATGGCCTCGGGCGCTCTGCGCGTTCTGTGCGGCAGTGACCTCTTCGGCGCTCCGGGCGGCACGTTGTGCCATGAGCACCGAGTTCTGCAACTCAGTATTGAGCGATTGATGGGCCGTGGCATTGGTGCGGGTGGCGTCCGCCGCCGCGCCCTGGGCATCGACGGTGGTTTGCCACTGTTGGTTACTCGCCTGCGCTGTCGCACCGGCCGTTTTGATATCGGCAGTCAGGGATTCAACGGCCTGCTTGGCCTCATTGAGGTCGGCGGTGATACGTAGGGCGAGGTTGAGAGAAGAGTTTCCGGCAGCCATAACAGCACCCTATATAAAGAAGGAAATTGCCCTGGTCATTTCAGGGCGTTGATACGTGATGTCGCACTCTGTCCGCCGACAAACCCGGCGTTGGCATCCAGTATCCGGGCGATGCTGTCCTGCGCCTGCAGGGCCAGCGCCTCCCGGTAATACAGCGTTAACTGCCGGGCTGTGTAGTATCCGAGTCGGTCTGGGTTGTGGCCTGCCCGGATGAGCGTGGCGAAGATGCGGCCGAAGGTGATGGTTTCTCCCTGACCGCGCGCAACGTGACTTGTCGGACGGCAGCGCTCATAAAAAAACGCCGGTTCACCGTCCACCACCAATCCATTAACGCCGTACCCTCACTGCCCGGCAGGGTAGCCACCCACTCGACCGGTTGGCCGATACAGCAGGCAATCAGCTCGGGCAACGCGTTGGCATGCTCAGCCAACACATCCTGTACGGACTCGAACGAAGGCCAGTCGCTTTGCATGACGTCCGCAAGGCTGGCCACCACCGGTTTCAGTACCGCATTCATCGCCAGGGAATCTACCAGGGTGAATTCACGGACGGTGAGGGGCTTTCCCGCAATGGTGATATCGCGGGTAGAAAGCAGAACGGACAGGTCATCCTCCTGCGGAGCAGCAGGCTGTTGCGTTTCGCGGCTCATTCCACAGGCTCCGCAACATCGATAACGCGACCAAACTTACCGATAGTGGGGTCGGCCAGTTGGGCGTTGTCGAACAGCACATTGGCGGTGGTTTCCAGCCCCGCCAGTGAAGTATCCCCCTGAATGAGCGCCAGCGCCGATACCGGATCGAACGACAGTTTGTACAGCTCCAGAATTTTTGCCGCGCCGCCTTCAGCCAGGTTGATCCCCTCAAAGCGCAGAGCCAGATTCTCCGGCTGGGAGGTGAACAGCGTGGTGTTAACACTCCCGGCGTACTTGTAGTTGACGGAAGGCGCTGCGGTCTGGTCAGTCAGGAACGTCACCGCACCGTAGGTGTAATCCAGTTCGTAATCCGTCCCTTCGACAAGTTCACCGATCACCACGTCGCTGATGCGTTGGTGTGCCAGGGCAAAGCGTTCACCGGCTTTGATACCACCCGGCAACACTTCGGCGGTCACAGTACCGGCAGCAATGGCAACGCGATCGCCATACAACACCAGGGCCAGATTCTCCGCCGACAGCTCATGCCAGGTGCTGGTCACCGTGCCATCTTTGCTGGTCGGGAAACTGCGAACTGTGGCACGCTGGCCAGAGTAAGACTCCTTGTGCGACAGTTTTTCGACAGTCAACGCCAGGGAGAGCGCGGATACATCACCGATCCATCGGTATGCACCCGGTCGACCGTTAGGTAACCGACGGGCCAGGAACACCTTTCCCTGGCCGTAGTAGTAGGTTTCAACTTGCTGCGCCATCATCGGCCTCCAGTTTGTTATTGCGACGGTTGCCCGGGTTGTCTTGGGTCACAACCGGCCGAACTTCCGTGATGATATTTTGGGCCTTAAGCCACCTGGCCTCAGACTCGTTAACGGTGATGGTTTCACCGACTGCAACGGTTTTACCTGCATGGGTATGCGGCTGCAGGAGTTTTACTTCAGGCATCGTCGCCCCCCGATCACATGTTGAACCTGGAACGTGTCCATCCAGAGCAGCGTTCCGCCATCAAAATCCAGTACATCACCGCGCAGCCATTGCATCCCTGTGGCGCTGGCCGGGGTCGGACGCCAGCCAATCAGGTGGTCACGTACCTGTCCAATCAGCGGGTTGACGTCGTGCGTCAGTCCCTCAGCCCCCAGTCCATAGTTGCGTACGGAAATCGCGATCCCGATCACCGCTTCAGCGACCTGAGCCCGACCACCGTTACCGGGAACGCCACGCTCCGGCCCCATCAGCACATAGGCACCCGGCATCGCAAACCCCGACAGGTCGGTGATTTTGCTGTACTCGACCATGGTGCCAATCTGGCTGAACGGCTGCGGATCCAGCTCATTGAGCCGCGCAACCACCAGGTTGATATCAAAAGGCGCGCTGCTCATTTGCCGTAATCCCGCAGTGAGTCCATGCTGAAGGTTCGGCCAGGACCGGTGATTTGCGGCGTCCCCGCGTAGGCAGGCAGCGAATCTCCCTGGCCCAGGCTGAACTTCCCGGCAGCAATTTGTTCCAGCAGTTTCAGTGCATCCCGGTAGTCACGGACAATCGGATCGGTTTTCTCATCGGAAATACGATGCGAATGCAGCTTGTACCGGGTGATGGCCCGTGCCCAGCCCGTCAGGATCAACGGCACTTTTACGAGGGGCAGTGTGTAGCCGCGTTTAAGCAGGTAACCATCGACCAGCCCCTGGGTCTCCTCCACGGCATCACCGATTTTCTGTACCGCCGCCAATGCCACTTCAACTTCGGCCGGTGGCCAGGTTGAGGTATCTTCGCCGCGCAGCAGCGCATCCAATATTTCCGGACGCGCTACCGGTTTGCCCAAGGCGGCCGTCACTTGCGACAGCTCGACAGCGCCAGGGCGTTCGGCCAACTCAGCCAGTGGGATGTACCAGGTCAAGACCATGACTCGCTTCCTCAAAACGCGGTAGGTTTGGCGACGGCGCGTTTTACCGCCATGAACCCTTGCTGCAGCTCCGTGCGGGCGATAGACAACCAGCGCAGATCAACGTCAGGACTTTTAGCCAACCCATCCAAGTAATGACCGACCTGGTCGCCCAGGGTGGTCAACTCTTCCATCATCGCCAGCTCTGCTTCAGAAAGCAGGCGATGAGAGCTTTGCGCTTTAATCACAGGCATACCGTGATTACACCGCAACAGCGTTTTGGAAGAAGTAGCCGCAGTCCGGGGCCACAATCAGCTCGCGTACCGATTCACCCACGCGCACCCGCTGGCCACCACGCAGCCCCATATCCGCATCGGGGATAGAGTGCGACACACGACTGCCGAATTGCGCCGTCAAACCGAAGGTGACGCCGCCCTGGGTATCAGCGAGTTTGTTGCGATAGATAAAGGCCGCATGGTTAGCCCAGGCACGGACCAGCACCGGCTTCTGTCCAGGGCGAGAAATGTTGACGAATGCACTGCCCACCAGAATGTCGTCCAGCTCAAGCAGGTCACGCAAGAACTGCATGGGTACCAGACCGTCCTCACCCAGCGACCCGTTATAGGCTTTCACTACGGAGGGGTTCTGACGCAGTGCAGTCGCCGTTGAACGCCCAAAAACAGCAACGTTCGGACGCATGATCATCTTGTCGAGCGCGGTAGTGATTTTTTTAATGGGCTTACTGGTGTCGTTACTCCACTGGTCTGCCGCAGCCAGAGTTTCTTTATTGCCGGACGCGTAGTTCACAGCGCTGAATACTTCCCGGCTGGTACGGACTTCACGGTCAAGCAGAATCAAATCGGTGGTGCGTTCAGCTGCACGGCCTAACGGATCGTAATTTGCCGGCGCATTGTCGATATCAGACTGTGGTACCGGTGCATCCAGACCAAAATCGTTGGTCGACGACGTTTTCTCTTCAGCATCGAACTCAACCTGGTTGGGTTGTGAAGTTCGACCGACGCTGGTATTCGGGACGGTGAAACCTTGTCCAAGGTCATACTCCCACCACTTGAACTCGGCCTTGCCGACCGGCACGCGTGGCAGGACTTCATCGGCGATCATGCTGGTGTTGCGGTAAGCAATGGCGATGGCCGTCAGGTGCGGGTCAATCGGAAACGGTGCTTTTGACATACTGTCACTCTCCAAAAAAGGAATTAGGTGCCGGTGTTACCCGGCGTAAAACATTCGGTCTGGACGGCGTTAACCGCCCGCAGGGGCCGCCGCCAGTTGACCCGGTGCAATCCACACCGAACCGCGATCGTCTTCTGCCCCGGCGTATTCTGCAAAGCCGATGTAGAAGTTGCCCGCAGCAGCGGGAATAGCACGGCCCTCAGCATCCGCTGTCAGGGGTTGCCCAACGGTGATGTCAGCACCATATTTGACCGGTGCGAGCCCGGAGCGGATCACGTCCGTTGCTTCGCCGATATCCCCGCCGACGATAGTCGTGACACCGATGATGAGTTTGCTGCCATCAGCGGCAGGCATAATTTCGTCGTCCACGGTGCCGTGAATGACAAGCTGGTACGGTAGCGTCGCTGCTTCAACTTTGTGTGCCGTGATCAAGGCTGGGATATTCATTGCTGGGTTCCTTTCTTCACGTGATTGACCGCATCGGTGATGGAAACCGTGCGACCCAGTTTGGCCTGCTCAGCCACATAGACGTTGGCGGCATCTGCCACGGCGCTAACGTCGGCAAAGTCCAGCGCAGCGCCTCCAGCCTGGCGGGATTTCTCACTGAAGTCGACCACGGCAGGTTTTTCACTCAGCACATCGCGCAGAAGCTCTTCCGGCGTTTTGCTTACCGTGGTGTCACCATCCGCGAATGACAGTGGTGTACTGTCCAAGCTGAGCAGAACCTCCACCACACCCGACTTTTGACGCGGCAAGATGGTACCGGCCACAACCAGGCCGTCGGCATAGCTGACGATGGCTTCGCGGCGTGCTTTAAGCTCGCGCTCTTTTGCCGCATTTTCACTTGCCAGCAGTTTGGCTTCGCGCTCTGCCAACGCGGTTTCACGCTGGGTGAGCACCTCCGCCGTAACGGGGGTCTTTTTGTTCGGGTCCACATTGGTCTCCTCGGCATACGCCAGTGGTGAGATACGAGAATCATCCACCGCATTGGCTGCGATCTCTTCGAGCGTTCGCAGGCGCCACTGCGGCATCAGTTGGTCGGCACGTTCAGCGCCATCTTTTTCCACGATGTAGTCACGTACACCGCGCAATAAGTCAGTCAGGACTTCGGTTTCCCAGGGAATGGCGAATGACACAGGGGCATCATCACCCTCGGCAAATTCCGCGAATTCGGCATCCGGCAACCCTTTGACGCCCGGAGGAACGGCCCCCAGGAAACCAACATGGCGCGGATAGAAGTGCCCAGGCTTTGGATTGCCGGGTGAATTCGGAAGATAGAACGACAGAGAGCGCTTTTTATAGCTGCCCGCATTGAAAGATTCGGCAAACGCCGGATTCACCTGGTGCGGTTCGGTATACAAGAAACCGTCGCGATATTCGAAACGACGAGACCAACCGTAAGATGGCGCAGTAAGTTTGGGATGGCCGATCACGAAGGGAGCTTCAGACAAGGCCGGATCATAGCTGTTGGCCATGTCGAGGCAGTCTTCGGTCGTAATCGTCATGGTGCGCCCATCCATCGCGGTATGGGTGCCGGGTGCAAAAACAGCGAGTGTGGCAGTCGAAGTTTGGGTGGTCATCGTTATCATCCGTCAGACGTGCAGGAACGTTACGGAGTGATAATGGCGAAATACAGCTCGGGGGTAATCTGCCCTCGGACAGATAATAATGGGATGGAAGTGGTTGTCAGGGCTAGCGCGGGAGAGGAACTGCGCCGATAGCCGTATTAGAACGTATTATAATACGGCTCGGCAACAGAATTGGTGCCATCATGCCATAGAGCCACACCGAAGCCGCTACAGCGCGTTTGGGGCCGTCACGGGTTTAACTGCCGCTGCAGGTAGTTTCTGGCCAACTCGACCAGGCGATCACCTTGTTCTGCAGAGACACCCAACCAGGGACGTGCCGGAATGGTGACCTTATGCGCCGGGAGGGTGTGCCACTTGGCCATATTGGATTTCGACTTACGCACGAACCGGTTATCGACCTTGCCGTTTTTCTTCTGGTGATAGTATGCCTGCTGGCTGCGAGCGGCTATTTCGATGGTACCGCCAAATTGATGGATAGCGCCATAAACACGGTCAGTACCGAAAAGCAACTCATCGGCGTTGATCTGCCAGCGCAACGTATTACGCAAAGGGCCATCCAGCGTCAGGATTTTGTCTTTGTTCTTACGCTTACTCTTTTTGTATCGCGGTGAAAGGTCTGCCCAAGGTTGACCATCAGGGGATTTTTGCTCTTTGAAGCGCTGCTGGTGAAACTCCAGCAATTTCTCGCCCATATCGGCCAACAGCGGCGCGGGGTCTGCCAGCGCCGTCTGGGTGCGCAGCAGTGTATTGAGCGCATCCTGATAGTCGAATGTCAGTGTTGCTCCGGCCATTATTCATCTCCTCGCGGGTACAGTCTCACGCCCTGTCGAAATGCCTGCAGGGCCGATTCAGTCAGTTTAGTACTGGCTGCCCAACCGTCAGTACCGGTTTCGAACACCACGGATACAGGCTCAGACTGGCCACTCAGCGTAAAGCGCGCCAAATAGCGCCGACGTACCACTGCCCGCTGGATCGCCTGCAGCCAGACTACCTGTGCCCAAATTTCATTGGGGGCCAGGATAGCTTGTGCGAGCAGCTGCAGGTGACCGGCGGGTTCGATCATCTGACCACCGCCATCGCGGGCATCGAACATCGTCGCCCCGATCGCGATGCGCTGGCCAGTGACGTCACGAAACGCAATCGGCACAGTGGGTGTCGCACCAAACGCCTGCAGGAAGTTGTCAATGGCATTCCCACGCCAGGGCTCTGCTGGCGCGGGTTGAGGTGCTGGTAACGGTACCTCAGCGCTGGCCGTTGCTGTATCCGGCGGCTCCGGTGCCGCCAGTTCACCGTCTCGTGGGGGCGGCTCCTGGCTGAAAAATTTACTGCGGCCGGGAGTATGTTCAAAACCGGGGTCAATGCCCTCGGGCACAAAGACCGTGCGGGGACCGCCAGGACTGCGCTGGCCGATGGTGCGCTCAACAAAATTCACCGGTGGTGCTACGTCCGGCCCATTTTTGCCCATGCGCTTAAGGTCGTCTTCCGTGCGGGCAATGACACCGCACTGACAGCCCCATGCGTTGATCGGGAAGTGATACACCCACCAGGGGTCGTCCCAACGCAACACCAACCCATCCCAGGCCAAATGCTCTTCGCGAGGCTCCTCGACGGCATCGCTGTGAACGTACTGCCAGTAGGGATGCGTTTCACGCATGGACATCAACTGCTGATAACGACCGGCCATATACGATGACCGGAGGTTAGTTTCATAGATGACCCGAGACCGCCACTCAAAGCCGCCTTTGTAGCTCCAGCCGTAACGCGCAACGATGTTGGCAAAGTCCTTACGGAAATCGGTCAGCGTGCGTCCTTCAGCGATAGCCCGCTCGATAGCCTGGCGAAAATCAGCCAGTACATCATCGCGATTAGCACCCGCCACCATGAACTCATTGTCGTGCTCAGCACCATACACATCCGTCCAGGCATTGGTTTTGGTGTTGAGCTTGCGCTGGAAAAAAGCAATCTGCTCGCGGAACGCCAGCGAGCCATAGGCAATATTATTGGCCATTCATCTCCTCCAGCAACGCATAGCGGCCCGCCAGGGCGGCAGCAGACATGGCCTGCGCCATCACCTCGGCATACTGTTCCAGGTCCATATCCGGCAGCAGTTTATCCAGGCCGTCGCGTAGGGCTTCGAGAGACTCGGCATCATCGACAAGTTGCTGCAGCTGCGCCATCCAGCCATCGGTGACCGGTGCCAGCTCACGGTTAAGGCGACCCGCCATCGCGGTCGGGGCGTCTGGAACATGACTGTGCTCGGCAAACGCTACGTTGGCTTTACCGCCAACTGGCGGCTGTGCATCAACCGCCGGTTTCTGCTCCCACTCGCCGCCGTAAGTTTCCTTGACCATAGCCAGTGTTGGTCGGTACCCAGTGGTATCGCTGATAAGTTTGTCTCGCTCAGCGCGAGCCTTCAGGTCTTCAGCTTCTTCGAACACCCGTGAGATTATGGGGATAGCTGCACCAGGGAAGTTGAACTCGGTCAGCCATTTGCCCGGCCCACGGTTCCAGGATTCGCAGATCACGTCGGCATCCGACTTGGCAATCGAGGTCAGTATCTTGTCCTGTAGAGATTCGTCGCCACCGATACCTTTGGATGCGCCGCCTGAGCTGGAGATTTGTCCGACTACAACACGGCGAATGGCCTCATTCATCGCGTTATACATTGCCTGATAGTCCGCCGCGCCGGAGCGGGATGCACCCAGCATCTCAACGGCCATGCCCTCCGGCATGATGACACCGCTGTCGGTCGAGATAGCGCGGGTCAACGCCAACAAGTTGCGTTTTTGCTCCGGCGTGGCCCCTTCAGGGTGCTTCCCGGCAACAGTGGGCATGCCGAATTTATCCAGGAAAATCAGCCAGAACTTGATGTCATTGCGTTTGAAAAACGTCGGCCAGTACAACCAGTGCGCCAGCCCCATGCCGTACGGCTCGTCGTCATGGTCTGCGCCGGTGGCGAATGACCAAAAATACGGGGCCGGACAGGGCTCTCCCACCGTCATGTTCTGTGGCGTAAGCAGCCGCAACTCACCTGTTGGGCTGAAACGGAAGCGCCGACGGTCACGGACTTTGACTTCGTCAAACCACAGCAGGTTGTCGCGTACACCGTAAATCAGCTCGGCAACGGCATAGCCATAGAACACACCGTAATGCATCAGGCGGGTGATGCGGTCAAAGCCCAGGCTTTCAATCTGCTGGCGCATAGCATCGGCCGCTTCGATGTCTATGGGGTGTTCGCCACCGGCTTCCACCTTGATCTCGCGGGAAATCAGCGCATCCTGCCGCTGGGTAAACGCCGATTTCACTTCTTCGTCGCTGAGAACCTCACGGTAAATCTTGAGGTCGGGTGCACCGCGATTTTGCAGCACGCTGTCATCGGCCAAAGCCAGAGCGCCCACCCAGGGGCGGGTAATGTCGCGACCATCTCCGGTGGACGCAAACTCCTGACCCAACTGAGGACGCGGCATGGCAGGCGTTGTCTGGTTTTGCCGACGTCGGTTCTTGCGACTCATATATACCCTCCAAAATCATTCAATCCACGCACGGTGCCAAAGCCAGTGTCGGTCAGTTCGCCGCCACCGCTGGAGCCATAACCTGACAGTATCTGATAGACCTGCCGTTCACCGGTGGACTCAAAGGCAATCTCTGCTGCCAGGTTGATGGCCGCATAATTTCCCAGGCAACCGGCTATGGCGGAGTCACCGTGACGCACCAGCTCGGCGTCTTTCAGGTCTTTACGCTCCAGTGCCGCCACCATTGGGATACCGTCGATGGTTTCTACGGTCCGCAAGTCCTGGGCGATGTTTTCGTCACGCGGCAATTCAATCATGTTGTCTTCGAACAGCTCGGTGAATTTCGGCATCCACATGCCATACCACTTGCGGGACAGGTTTATCTCGGCGATACGCGGGCGGCCGTAGCGGTCAGCCGTGTACTCCGCCAGCACCATGCCGGGACCGGTGGCATCCATCGCACCGCCGGACTGACGTGGCAGATGGTCGATAAACCAGAAGAGAATTTGTTGCTGCAGCCCGGAGGGGACGTTGTGCATCTCAATAGCGAAGGGCACGACGCGCTTAAGGTGCTCAGTAATTTCAACTGGCCAGATCACCGAGAAATGGCGGTGGCGGGCAAAGTCCATGCCGAAGACGTGGCGCAGCTGCGGGTCAAGGCACTCAGCCATCACCGGCTGCAGGTACTTTTCAATCCAGGCATTACCCCACGATTCGCGCTCAATCTCGCTCTTGTTGATAAAGTCGTCGTCGAGCGCCAGGCGCAGCACCGGCCGTTCTTCCGGCATCGCACGCTCAATCCAAACGCCGGGAATACACACACCGTTGCCGTCACGGGGAATGGCATCCAGTTCCTCACGCATCGCGGCTTTACGGGGGCCGTAGGCGTTACGGATACGGTTGTACCAGGTCTTTTTCCCCTCGACGGTAGCGGCTTCGCCCTTCATGGCGCACACTCGCTCAAAGAGGCCGTTGGCTACGGCATCATCGAACGTGACGGTAAACACGGCGGCATCATTGCCATAGCGACCTGCCTCAATGTCCGTACAGAACTGGTTGAACGGGTTATTTTTACCGTTATGTGAACTGATGATGACGATGCGGCCACCCCAAATCAGCAACGCGGTTGCCGCATCAAGCACACCCTGGACATCCTGGTGGAAGGCGGCCTCGTCAATGATAACCACGCCCTGCAGGCCGCGAATGTTGGCCGGGCGTGATGACAGTGCCGCTACCTGAAAACCGCTGGCAAAACGCACCCGGTAGGCGGTTATTTGGCGGGTATTGCCTTTATCATCCTGGTCTTCAAACAGAAATTCTTCGATTGAAGACAGCTCCTGCGCCTGTTGCGCGGCAATCACACGGGCGAACTTGGCCACATAGCCAATGAATTCCAGACCTTTTTCTTTGGTGTCGCCGATGTAGTAGACGTTGTCGCCGCCAGCGGCTTTCTGCGCCCCGGCGATCAGGGTGGAGTTGAGTCCCCAGGCGAAGGTGATGCCGGTACGACGACCTTTCGGGATGGCCAGGATGGAAATGTCATATTTGAGGCATTCGACCTGGTGTGCCATCAGCACGCCCTCGGCGAACGGGTTGAAGGCAAACGGGATGTCGCGGGCACGGGCAGGTAATTCGTCCCATTCGACGGTGCGAACCGTGGAGGCTAAAGGTTTCATTATTTGATCCCCAGGAATTTCTCACGCCAGAACTGCACCTGGTCCTCACTGAGGCCCTGTGTTGAGGCGACTTTTTCCAGGTTTTCACTTTGCTCCTGCAGGAGCCGAGCCCGCGCCTCACGCTCAATCTCGCGGCGTTCTTCAAGCGAGACTTTACGTGCCTGCAGAACGTCTTTTGCCGCACGTGCCAGGTGGCGTACGGTATCGATATCCGTTTCCGGCTGCTCCAGCGCGGCAAACGTTGCGTGAGAGGTGAGTGTCGTGACGGCTTGCACCATCAATGCCCCGGCGCGTTCGTCTGGGTTTTCTCCAAGCTCACTGACCAACAGGCGGGCCATCTGGTCCTGTTCGCGCATACGGCTGACCATCTCACTAAATGACTGCTTATACCGCCCCAATGCACTGCGGCTGGGTGTTTCATCCGTGTCAGGGAAGTGCTGGCGAATATCGCTCAACAGCTCATCGAGCGTCAGTTGGTCTTCACGTAAACGGCGCTCAATGTGCGACCTGACGTCGGTTGGCAACTTATGGATGGTGGATTTACGGCCCATGTCAGCCCCCCGCGCCAGGACGTTTTACGCCAGGAACGATAGCGCGACCAGCGGCAACGTCAGCACCACGTTCGGTGAGGCGGGCAACGAGCACGGTCTCGATATCATCGAGGCGCAACAGGCCCTGGTCTTCCAACCAGCGCAACTCGGTCTTGACCTGGTCACGGCTGGGAGCATGACCATAGCGCGTCAATGCCTGGTAGATCACTGAGCTGTTGGAGCTGTAGCTCGGCATTTCGGCCAGGAAACGCAACATGACCAGACGCTGATCTTCGCGTAGAAAGTCGGCAAAACTCATGGTGTCCTCCGTTATTTCTTATTTAGCAGATAGCTTTCGATGTTCTCAGCCCGGCGATAGGTTGCCGCTATCTGGTCTTGCATCCCTTGCATCTGCGCTTCATTACGGCTCAGTTTTGCAATGAGCTCAGTGATTTGCGACTGGGTTGGTACCTGTTTTACCTGGGCTTCCAGCGTGGTGATGCGGGTACGCAGCTCCAACAACTCTTTCTGGCTTGCGGATTGACGCCCGATAAGCCAGGTATAAAAAGCCAGGACACTCACGACCGCCCACTTTAAAAATTCCCAGTCAAAACGCAGTTCGTTGAACGGCACATGAGCCCCCTTGAGCACATTGAATAATGTCGGCCAGGCGACCTGCGCACAGGCCGTACTGGTCATAGACCGTTTTTAACGCCACTACGGCGGCATCAGCGCTGTTATCGTCCGGTCGCACCGGTGGTGGGCATCGCACCGCCAGCTCGGCCGGTAACACCGTTTGTTGTGGCGGCAGCAGCACGCTGCTGGGCGGCGGTGAGTTGCCGCATGACGTCAGCGTCAAACACACAGTTAACGCGGTTAGAAGCGTTTTTTTTGAGGGCATCACGGATCTCCCGAGTTGATTGGTCATCGGCGGCAGCGCGACCGGCGATCTGCTGTGCCAACTGCTGGCTGGCGGCATTAGCCTGGGCTGTCAGTGCTTTGGCACCGGCAATAAACTCATTGAGGGCGCTGGCAGCTTGTTGTGTTTGTCCTTTGGAACACTCCAAGCGAGCATCAGTTAAACCCTGTCTGCGGCCTGCATCGTAGAATGACCATAGGGTTCCAAGGATGAGGACGGACCAAATCACATACCGTGCAATGACCTTCAGCCAATCACTCATGGCAGACTCCCGGACCCCATCCGGCGCGCTCATACAGCGGTTGCCAGGAATAAATGATGCGAACCGGGTAGCCCCGGTTCTCACGGAAATTGGCGCTGGAGCGCCCGGCATTGACGTTCTCGACCACCTTCCAGTAGCGTCCTGGCTCCAGGCCGCGCGATGCGGCCAGCTTACGGTCACGCTGAACCCATCCCAGTCCGCCGTTGTAAGCCGACAGGACGTAAGCCCATCGGTCACACTCAGTGGCGGCAGTGATGCGGTCATAGTGCCAGCGGTCATAGGTCACCAGGGCACGCATAGCCCATGCAGGATTTAGCGGTTGGTTATCACCGAGGGTTTTAGGGTAAATACCTGCAATCCAGCCCGATGTTGCAGGCATGAACTGCGCCAACCCCAACGCGCCAACGGGGGATTTAGCGTTGGGGCGCCAGGTTGACTCCTGATGGATTTGCGCTGCGAACGTCGATACCGGCGCATCCAGCCCCCATATCACACGGGAGTTGCGGATCAGCTCTCGCTGATACTGCCGGGCATCAGTTGGAGGTTCTACTGCGTGGGCCTTACTAAAGAAGCCCCCACACCAGAGTAACCAGACCAATGACGCCAACTGAATCAATCGCATCCAAAAGGATAATTTGATTGTTTTGCCGTTCTGAAATGCAAAAACGATGAGCGATAAAACAGACAAAACAATCCAGGTGATTTGCGGCCATCCCATAGTTACAGCCCCATTGTGACGCCGATACAGATTGCCGAAACAATCAGCGCCCGACGTAGTAGTACAGCAGCGAATACCAGCTCATACCCTGTGGCTACGGGGTATTCCGGCTCATTACGACCTGATGGGACGGCAGGTTTTCCCAGGGTATTTTTCCAATCGTCAATCAGGTAACTGCCGGGGCTGGCATAGGGGAACAGCGCCCGATCAAGGTGGTAACCCAGGATGGCGGCGATAGAGACCAGCGACAGTTTGTACAGCGTAACGCCGAGTTGTGCCGGAGAAATGAGCGCAATGGCGACCAGCAAGATGACAGCCAAGACGATCCAATTGCGAAGACGTTGGTGACGGACTTTGTGCAGTAACGACATGATGGTTGTTCCCTGATGTTGAGATGGAATAGCTCAATAGACAGGGAACATTGTGCAATGGGACGGGCTGGTGAGTAATTTGCCCTGGGACAGAAAATAAAAGCCCAATCGAGAGCGACTGGGCTTTAAAATAGTGGCTAGCTCTTGCTGCCTGGAGGAATCATTGTATCGCTACGCCAGTCAAAAAATGGTGCCATCATTCTCTGGAACCAACCTATTTTTGCTTGGTGCTCAGGGGAATACCCCATTGTTATGGGTCAGTAAGAATGATAAAGAGAAATAAGGGAATTGGCGGAAATTTTCGGGAACATGCGGGATTGAAAAACTAGTAATGGCAAGGGATTGGGGCTGTGGGGAGGGAATGGAGATCAAAAAGCAGCCATGTGGCGATTTTGAAAAAACAGTCTTTGAGCTGATGCCTCAGCCACTTAATTTGATAAAAACAGATCAACAGCAACTTACGTTTAAACTGCCTTTAAAAACCTCCAACCAAAAAATGGGAAATGCGTAACACCCAGCATTGCAATAAGATTTGGCTGATTGTTACGCTTTCTTACGGCCTTGTGTACTATCTAATAATGCCCCAAGTTTCTTAGCCTCAATGAGGTGCAATATCTCTCTCTGGTCATCACTTGGCAGGGTGTCGATTAGCTGCGCAATTTTGAGAGCATGTTCGGACGTCTTAAAAGGTAACAAGCTTGACACACCGTTTGTAAGTGTATAATTCAAAAGAGTATTTCTATCTTCCAATGTAAGGCTCCCTAGTAATGCCTCCCATAAAATCATAGGATTCCTTGCATTCGGATGATGCTCTGTAACGCCTTCTTCTAATTCATGTTCACTTTGTTCCTGGCGGCTTTCAGGGATAGTAACCATAACAAGCTTCCTAACGCTTTCAGGCAGGCTGTCCACGTCAAACTCAACGGCTTTTCCTCCCTTAACCCCCTCCTTCTTCCTCTTTGTCCACCCTTCCGCTTTTGCACGGCTGTTGATCCCTTGCGGTGTGCTTGGCAAGCCAGTGACTTGAGTTAACTCATGCGGTGTTAGCCATCTTTTTCTCATAAAACCACCTTTCTGGAAAATTATTTTCTAATAATGAAATTGATAGTTATCAGTTAGTTATGGGTTTTCAGGAAAATTTACTGGAAAATTATTTGCCAGATTGTTTTTTCTGAGTAATCTTAGGGTCATAGCGAAACTGCTTAGGCTTATCGCTAGGCGATTTCGCCAATTGATCAGATTAAGCGATCGGGAGTAACAAGAAAATGAGTTTCGTGAAAATTCATGATGACTGGCATAAAGCGGATATTGTTGCCGCTATAAAAAAACGCGGCACCACACTATCTGCGGTTGCTCGTGACGCTGGATTAAGTCCATCAACAATCCGAAATGCATTAGAGCGTCCATGGCCTAAAGGTGAGCGCTTAATCGCAGGGGCAATTGGTGTAGAACCGGCAGTTATTTGGCCAAGTCGTTATCAACAGAGGGGATAACAATGGATATCTGGTTATCTTCATCTGAGTGTGCTGGTCTTCCCGGCTTGCCAGGAACGCCGCAAGGGGTTAACTATCAAGCGAGAAAGGGACAATGGACATCAAGAGCAAGATCAGGTGTGAAAGGTGGCGCTACTGAGTTCCATATTTCAGCATTGCCCCCACAAGCACAGGCGTGTGTTTTGAAAAAACAGGGTCAAATAACCCTTGGTAACCATACATATAAATTAAGAACGCCAGAGGATACATATTGCAGGGAAGCTCTCTGGCATCACTGGGAGACAGCTACTGAAAAGCAGCGATTGGCTGCCCAGAAAAAGACCGAAGCAATTCAGGCCGTTGCCGCACTGGTTGATACCGGCATTGATGTAGTTACCGCGTTTGATGCCGTGGCCGAGACTCACGATACCTCAGTTGCATCTGTACGGCGTTGGTACTACACCGCCCGTAAGTTTGCTCGTGAAGATTGGATGGTGGCGCTGCTGGGCCAATACGGCAAAAGTATTGAAACCCGCCGTAAGAAAGAAGCTGATTGTGATCAGGAGGCTTGGGATTTCTTCCTGGCTGATTTCCTGCGCCCTGAGCGCCCGGCGCTGCGCACAGCATATGGGCGCTTGGTTGAGACTGCCCAGGCACGTCAATGGGCTATCCCAAGCCTGTCTTCCATCCGCCGCAAGCTGGAACGCGAGGTTCCTGTTGAGCAGCGCGTACTGCTGCGCGAAGGGGAACATGCCGCCATGCGTCTGTTCCCTTCCCAGGAGCGTACCGTTGCCGACTTGACGGCCATGGAGTGGGTGAACGGTGATGGTTATCAACACAACGTATTCGTACGCTGGTTCAATGGTGAAGTGATCCGCCCTAAGACCTGGATTTGGCAGGATGTTAAGACCCGAAAAATCCTGGCATGGCGTACCGACGTCAGCGAGAACAGCGACTCAATACGCTTGTCCCTTTCTGACATGATTGAGCGTTTTGGTATCCCTCGCAAACTGACCATCGATAACACGATGGCAGCAGCGAACAAATGGACTACGGGCGGCGTTCCTAATCGCTACCGCTTTAAAATCAAAGAGGACGACCCGAAAGGGATTATTCCTTTGCTGGGTATCGATCTGCATTGGACAAGCGTTTTGTTTGGGCGTGGTCATGGCCAGGCGAAACCGGTAGAACGCGCATTCTCTCACGGTGGTCTCGGTGAAACCGTTGATAAACATCCGGCGTTGGCCGGTGCTCACACAGGCCCTAGCCCGATGGATAAACCGGACAATTACGGTGACCGGGTGATTGATGCAGAGGACTTTTTGAAGGTATTGGCCGAGGGGATCGCATTCTGGAACCGTCAGCCCAACCGTAATACCGAGATGTGCCGGGGTATCCTGTCGTTTGATCAGGCGTTCGAAGAAAGCTATCAACAGGCCACTATCCGCAAGGCAACACCGGAGCAGCGCCGTTTGCTGCTGTTACCAGCAGAAGCGGTTCGCATCAGCGAGTCAGGCACCTTTGTGATGGAGGCTGGCGGAAAGGTTCAAGCCCGTAAAAACCGTTACTTCAGCGAGCGCCTGTTGGGCGTCAAGCCAAACAAGGTTGTGGTGCGTTTCGACCCGCAGAACCTGCATCAGAGCGTCCTGTGTTACACGCTGGATGGACGTTTTATCTGCGAGGCAACCTGCATCGAGAAAACCGGCTTTGGCGATACCCAGGCGGCCCGCGAGCATAACCGCAACCGTACTCAGTTTGTTAAACGCACCAAAGAAGCTGCCGCAGCCGCCAAGCGCATGTCTGTACTGGAAGCTGCCGAGCTTATGCCAGAAACCGTACCGCCAGCCCCACCTGAATCCAGAGTGGTCGAAATCCTGCGCCCTGTAGGTAACACCATGCGGCGGCAGATTGTGGAGGAACAGATTGAAGACGACGAAACCGAAGACGCCTTTAGCAGTGCAGTGAGCCAGCTATATAACGCATTTCAGAATAAACAGATTTAATGGAGAAATATAATGACCAACGTAATTGAATTAGAACAACAGCAAGAACGAATTATTGAAGTCCGCAATGCCATTCGCACCACCGTTGAAAACTCGGATATCACGTATGCATCCGTAGCGCGTGAAGTGGGTATTTCACCGGGGGCGATATCACAGTTCATCAGTGGCGAATATAAAGGTGACAATAACAAGGTTGCCACCAATTTGAGTGTGTGGCTGGAAAACCGCCGCCGCCGTACCACCGAAATGCCTGTTGCGCCGGGCTTCATTCCTACGCGTACCGTGAAGCAAATCTGGGATGCGCTGCAATACGCACAACTGGCGCAGTGCATCACTGTGATTTACGGCAACTCTGGCGTCGGCAAAACCCGTGCGCTCCAGCAGTTTGCCGCCACCCGGCCCAACGTATGGCTGATTACTGTATCCCCGTCCCGCTCCAGCCTCAGCGAGTGCCTGTATGAGCTGGCTCTGGAATTGGGTATTGGCGATGCACCTCGCCGTTCTGGCCAGTTAGGGCGAGCTATCCGCCGCAAGCTGCGTGGCACCAACGGTGTGGTACTGGTCGATGAGGCCGATCATCTGGATTATTCCGTTCTGGAAGAACTGCGCATCTTGCAGGAAGAAACCGGCGTGGGTCTGGCGTTGGTGGGTAACCATCAGATTTACGGAAAACTCACAGGTGGTAACAGCCGTAATATGGACTTTGCACGTCTTTTCAGCCGAATAGCCAAAAAGGTATCCATCCTGAAAACCAAGAAGGCAGACGTGGAAGCCATCGCCGATGCATGGGCGCTGGATAATAAGGCTGAACGGGAGTTGATTCACACGCTGGCCGATAAGCCTGGCGCACTGCGTACCATTTCCCACACGCTCCGCCTAGCGGCAATGTTTGCCCACGGCAGCAATGAAAAACTGAGCGAAAAGCATATTCGCGCCGCCGTTAAAGACCTGGAAGGAGTCTCCGTATGATTAACCCGACCAAGCTGGTTAACGCACTGGGCTGGCTGCAACGCCGCAATGTTGAAATCAAGCATGTGAACGTCAACCGCTCACAGCCAATCGTTGAAGTGATGGCACCCGATGCCGACCTGAAACGCAAGGCCCATAACTATCATTCTGTTTCTGCCGCCACGATTCAGGGCTGCGTTATTTATTGGAGGTAATTTTGGACAAAGTAAAGTTTATGGAAATGAAAATTCGTTTCTATGTAACCAAAGATGGAAGTATCGAACAAGATATTGACTCTAAATTCATGAAAAATGAAACATCTAAGGCTTTTAGCGAAAAATATATAAAGGCGTTTGTGGCTTTGCAGGGTGATTTGGTGGCGGATATTTCCAAAACTGTAATCAGCGATGACATTAATAAATTCCACTGAGGTGTTTATGAATAAAGAAAACGAACCGACCACGATCTACCGCACAAACGCTCAGGGCCACCTGGTACCTGAAAACTTGATCCGCCCGGTCGATAAGCTGCGCGACGATGTTGTTTTGGGTATTGTCGATGCCGCGAGAGTCTTGCGCCAAGCCATGGCAGACTTTAAAACTGCATCCATGCAGCAAATCGGCGACTTTGTCGATCTGTCCGCGCAAGAGTACGGCGTGGAATATGGCGGCACCAAAGGCAACGTTACCCTGCCGAGTTTTGATGGTCAGTTCAAAATCCTCCGCGCCGTTGGCGACCACCGCGTTTTCGATGAGCGCATTCAGGCGGCGAAAAAGCTGATTGATGAATGTGTAATCAAGTGGTCTGACGGTGCGAGCGACAACCTGAAAGCGCTGGTTGACCATGCATTCCGTGTCAACAAGCAAGGCCGTATTGACGTTAATGAGGTGCTGAGCCTACGCCAGATTGATATTGATGACTCTCGCTGGCAGGAAGCGATGGATGCTATCGCCGATTCCATCCAAGTGACGGGCACCAGTCAGTACCTGCGAATTTACGAGCGCCAGCCCAACGGCAAATATGTGCAAATCAGCCTGGATATCGCGGGGGTTTAATATGCAACAAATCTGCGCCAAGGATTTTAATAAAGAGTTTGCTATTGGTAGCGTATTCCTATGTCAGCCAAGTAAAGAATATGGAGTCGCGACAGTGAAAACTATTGGGCCAGCGCGAGACTTTGAAAAATCCGGCACTGTTGTAGAAATCAACAAAGCGCCGTATTTCGTTAAAGTCACTGCACTGACCGCAGCTTAACTACCAACCTTACAATTTATTGGCGTAGTCGCGCCGGGGCGCGCTTACGCCAAAATTGAGGAAATCAAAATGAGACGAAAAGCTTGGCTTTATGTTTTCGCCTTTTGTTCCTGTTTTTGGATTGCAGTCTTAATATTAACTATCGGAGGCTGTCATGGATAAATCGCAACTTATAAGGCTGATTCATGTGGCCAAAGGAAAGTTGAAAATGGACGATGATACTTATCGCGTGTTGTTGGGTAATACTGCTAATGGGAAAACCAGTTGCAGCAAAATGTCCCACGCCGAATTAGTGAACGTTTATTCCGAATTTCAGCAACGCGGATTTAAACGTTCGTTTAAAAAGACTCCACCGCGCGTTAAACCCAATTCAAAAGGAAACCCACGCGTTGAGGAGATTTCTAAAATTCGCGCTATCTGGTTCGTCATGTTCCGGCATGGCTTTGTTGGCAGTGACAGCGAGCTGGCGCTGAATGCTTATGTGAAGCGCATGACCTCCCAGCTCAATAAGGGCGTTGGCGTTGATGAAGTCGGTTGGCTTGATGGCTGGTTGGCATTCAGGGTACTGGAGTGCATTAAACAGTGGCACATCCGCTTAATGCTGGAATCCATGCTGGCCCGGCATAAGCCTTATCCAGCAAACCCGCGAACGGGTTTCGAGTCGCGAGAATATGACGTTATTGTTGATGCCTATGAGGACAGTTTATGAAAATTGCCCGTTGTCCAGTGTGTCACTCCGACCTGCATCTTGACGCATTGCTGGAAGATGACGCAGGCCGTGAACTGCTGGCCGTTCTGACCAAACTGCCCGGCGCGGCTGCGAAGGCTATGGTGGCGTATATCGGCCTTTTTCGCCCGGAGAAATCAAACCTGTCAAACTCCCGCGCGGTAAAGTTGGTTAAAGAAGTACTGGAACAGCATCATCCCAGCCGCGTTCTGACCCACGCATTGAGTGAGACCGTCGAGCGCATCCGATCCAAACGCCATAACGGCGACAAAAAACCGTTGAACAATCACCGTTATCTGCTTGAGGTTTATCGCACATCCGAACAGATATTTGCGCAGACCAGTAATATTGCTGCCCGTGAGCGAGATGAAAGTAAGCGTGAGACCGATCATGACCGCAACCGTGATGACTATCTGGCCCAGATGCAGCGCATGGGCCAGGACGTATCTAAATTGCCTGGTGGCCCGGAATGGCTTGAGCGTACTCAAGGGGGTAAAAATGGGGGATAACCTTGATTTATTTGATGATACGCAAGACGATAGTTTACTCAGTCATCTTGATGATGCAGGCGAAGGCACTCGTTTCCCTGCGCTTTTAGCTGAGCTTAACGCACTGCTCCGTACTGAGTTGACGAGGTTGGGCTATGATCCACGCCACTCACTGGAGCTAGTTGTCGCCATCAGTAAGCAGATTGGCGGTATGCAGGTGTATTTCCCACGTGGTCAGGCCTTAGAATACCTTGTTCGTGACATGCATATCTGGCGTGACTTCACGGGTGATAACGTGGCCGAGCTGGTTGAACGCTATCATGTGACCTATAAAACGGTGTATAAAGCTATCAAGCGTATGCGCAGGCTTGAGCATCGGAAGCATCAGATACCACTTTTTTGAGGATATACAATGCGGAAAATACTACTTGGGGCACTCTTCCTTGTGTCTATTTCCACATCAGCAGCCAACACATCGATTAAAGATAATGCGAAAGTATTATTGGAAGAATATGCGGGGGTAGATTCTGTTGATTGGTATAACAAAGGTGACACCGCTTTTGCTGAGAATGACGGTTTTATTGGCGTTTATAGACAATTAAAAGCATCTGTAGACGATAGCGGAGTTAACATTAAAATGCAGTTCGTGTCTGGTTCTAAGCGACCAGATAGTGATGACTTTAGCCGAGTAACTACGGATGTATGTTTGTTGGTCGTGTCGGAGTTAATCCACCCAACCCCTAAAGCGAAAGAACCAGTGAAATGGGATGATGATATTGAGTCTGCTGATGACAAGAATAATCCATTTAATTTTATGCAAGAAAGTAGCCTTGATAAAGTTCACGGGGAGCAGAAAGTAAAAATCATAGATGGGTGGAAAGTTAGCATTAAGCGAACAACCATGTTAACAACATGCTCCGCAAAAAAAATATAATCCACCAATCACAATGAAGCCGGTTAATCCGGCTTTTTTTATGCCTGTCGCACAATGGAATTCTACTGATTACGTTATCCAGTCAGACTTCCAGAGGTGCAAATGTGAGCCAATTCAATCCTACCCCAGCGTTTAATCACGCGATTACTTTTGTCCTGGGCAAAGAAGGCGGTTATGTCAATGACCCCACGGACAAAGGCGGCGAAACCAAATACGGTATTTCCGATAAGCGTGACGGTATTGCCGATGGCATGACCGATGTCGATGGCGACAATAAGCCAGACACCCGTATTAAAGATTTAACCCTCGAACAAGCCAGCCAAATTTATTTTCGCGATTACTGGTACCCCTCCTATTGCTCAGATTGGCCGGATGGCATTTCTCTGATCGTCTTCGATTCTGCTGTTCAACACGGAGTCGAGAAAGCCAAAAAACTCTTGCAAGAAGCTGCGGGATTTAGCGGTAAGGCGGTAGATGGGATTATTGGTAAAAACACGCGCGCGGCTGTATTAACTGCCGATCCGGAATGGCTTCTCACTCGCTACCTGTTGCGGCGTGCTCGCTACTACGCCGAGATCATCAAGTCCAATCCCTCCCAGGCTAAATACCTCAACGGCTGGTTTAACCGCCTGGATAGTGTGACCAATGCCGCTTGGGAAGTTGTCGGTGGTTCGGCCTCTGTAGTTCGGAGCTAACCATGGGTAAAGGCTGGGATGCGTCATTTCGCCATGGCCAACGTGATCGCCTTAAAAAAGAGGTGCTTCACCGCATGGCTGGCGGCCCCAAACCAACCCCGGTTGATTACCGGGGCTGTGATGGAACTCATGCCAGCTTTTACAAAAGAGGCTGGGAGTCAGTCGGCCCCAGGGATATCGCCTGGCAATGCCAGCGTTACAAGGAAAAATACCATGTTAAAACTCATTAATTCACCCTGGTCAGTGTTGGCATTGCTGGCCTTCTCAATGGGGCTGTGCGCCTCCCTGGATAAACTCGCCTTTGGTCTGTGGTGGTGGGTGTTCGCTGGTGTCGTCGTTTGGGTTTTGGCGACCATGCAAAATCTGGGTCACTACTTCTTTTCTCTCTTTTTGGCATGTCTCTTTGGTGGCGTCGGCGGGATGTTGATTAGTTGGGGGGTGGCTTCAGCCTATGTCTTTCTCGGCTGGTTCGGGATACCTCTGTCGTTATTGTCTGTGGTTACGGCATTTCTGGCGATTCATCAGCTTAAACAGCGGGGAGCGCTCATTTGGATCCGATAACGATTTCAACCCTTGCAGGGGTATTGATGAAGGCCGGGCCGTCCGTTCTGCGCTCAGTTGGTAGCTGGTTCGGTGGTGACGCGGCAAAAGCCGCTGACTCTGTGGCTGGGATTGTTGAGACCGTCAACAGTGCCGTCAGTCCGCAAGACCAGCAGCGGGTGCTGGAACAAAAACTGGCACAGCTACCACCGGAGCAGCTTGTCAAGCTGGAGGGGCTGAAAGTGCAGTTGGAACAGTTCCAGCTCGAACGGGACAAAGCGCGCCTGGCAGACCAACAGGCGGCGCATCACGAACAACAGGAAACCATCCGCAACGGTGATGATTCAGTGGACGAATACGTGCGTCGCACCCGCCCATTGATGGCCCGGTTGTCGCTCTACAGTTCCGTCATCTATGTCTTGCTGATGGCAGTTGGCCAGCAAGCAGCCGCCATCGCTACAGCGACAGGCCACGCTATGACCATGCCGGAGCCGGATTGGGATATTGCCCTGATGCTGGCGACACCCGCGCTTGGCTATCTCGGGTTCCGGACGCTGGACGGGTTCGCCCGCTACAGCAAATCCAGTAAACACAAGCTCCCGGTGGTCAAGTAATGGCAGATGCTTTTGACCACGCCAGCGAGCTGGAGATGGGTGACCGTGAACGGGCATTAAACACCCATTTAAACCGTATTAAAGAGGCCCCTGTCGATTACGGATACTGCAATGACTGCGGGGCCAACATTCCCGCCCAGCGGCTGGCGCTGTTACCTGATGCCGTTTGCTGTGTGACCTGTCAGGAAATCAGAGAGCTACGGGAGGTTCAGCGTGGGTTGGGAAGTCGTCAAAGGTAACTGGACTATTATCTGGGCGCTACTGATGTTGGCCATCCAAATGGTGCAATTGTTGTTGTCCAAAACCTACGTCAAGCGTGAGGAATTGGAGTCACTGCGCATCCGTATCCAGGCGATGGAAAGCACCATTGCCGGGTTACCTAGCCAGAAAGACCTGCATATGTTGCAGCTTGAAATGAGCAATTTGCGCGGTGACCTGCGCGAACTCGGCCCGGCCATTCGCCAGGTGAAACACGTCAGCGATCTCCTGCTGGAAAATGAATTGAAGGATAAGTGAGGCCATGGCCATGCGTGAAATTCTTGATAGCGATCAGCGGCTGGTCATCCTGCGTTCCTTGCTGGAATGCGGTGACAGCGCGAACGAATCCGTGCTGCAAACCTGCCTGGAGGCGTATGGCCACAGCACATCCCGCGATGTGGTACGTACGCACCTGGCCTGGCTGTCGGAGCAGCGTCTTGTCAGCTTGCGTGATGTAGCCGGTTGTTATGTCGCAACGGTCACCGGGCGCGGCGACGATGTGGCCAACGGCCGGGCCATTGTGCCCGGCGTCAAAAAGCCACGGGCGCGGGGGTAACTATGGCCAAGAGCAAACCCTACACCGCCGCCGTGCGGACATTCCTGGATGAACTGGCGACGTTCTTTGTCGCGTCTGAAATCGAACGTGATGTGTTAAAGCCCTTCTTAGAAAAGGAAATGGGTAAACCTTACAGTGAGATTGTGGAGCAAGGTTACCTGGCGCAAGTGCTGAGGGATAACCCGGGATCTGATCGTGCCTGGAAGGCATTGCAGCGTGTCATCATCAAACGCCGCAAAGGCATGCTTGCGGCGCTTGAGCGCGAAAGGAGCCAGCATGGCCGATGAAAAGCCGACCCGTGGCCGTCCGTCAAAGATTGACCTGTTGCCGGAAGGCATACGCGATGCCCTTCACGGGATGTTGCGTGACAAGCGTCACACCCAGGAACAAATACGCGAGGCTATCAACGAGCTGATTGACCAGCATGAACTGCCGGACGATATGCAGCTCAGCCGCACGGGCCTGAACCGCTACGCCAGCCGGATGGAGGCCATCGGCTCTAAAATCCGTGCCTCCCGCGAGATGGCGGAAATCTGGGCCGCTAAGCTGGGTACCGCGCCGACGTCTGACGTCGGCAAGTTGTTGATGGAGTTTGTGAAAACCCTGGCGTTTGAAACCTCAATGTCACTGGCAGAAGAGGAAGGCACCGTGGAGCCGAAGGCACTGGGCCAGCTTGCCCTGGTGGCGCAACGTATAGAGGCCGCGCAGATGGTCAGCCATAAGCGCGAGAAAGAAATTCGCCAGGCATTTGCCGAAGAAATCGCAGCCACAACGGAAAAAATTGTTTCGCAGGCCGGATTGTCCGCAGATAAAGCAGCGGATATCAAGCGCCAGATACTGGGGATTGCGTGATGTTAACAGCCAGTTTAAACGCCATTACAGCGAGCATCACCGGTGGGGAGGGCTTCGATGAAAATGAAGTCCTCCTTGGTTATCAGCGGCGTTGGATCGCCGATGATTCACCGTTAAAAATTGCGGAGAAATCGCGCCGTACTGGTATCACCTGGGCGGAAGCCGCTGACGGTGCACTTACCGCAGCCAAAGCAAAATCGTCCGGTGGCACCAACCACTTCTATGTTGGCTCCAATAAAGAGATGGCGCGTGAGTTTATCGACGCGGCGGCGATGTGGGCCAAGGCCTACGACCTTGCGGCGGCAGACGTTTGCGAAGAAGTTCTTGCTGATGATGACAAGGACATTCTGACCTTTGTCATTTACTTTGCCAGCGGGTTTAAGGTTCAGGCGTTATCCAGCAACCCCAGCAACTTGCGCGGTATGCAAGGTAACGTGACCATTGATGAGGCGGCTTTCCATGAGCGTCTTGCCGAAGTGCTCAAGGCGGCGCTGGCGCTTACCATGTGGGGCGCGAAAGTCCGCCTTATCAGTACCCATAACGGTACGGACAACCTCTTCAATGAGTTGATCCAGGACAGTCGCGCCGGGAAAAAACGTTACTCCGTCCACACCATCACGCTTGACGATGCCTGCCGCGATGGTCTGTACAAGCGCATCTGCCAGGTGAAAAAGCGGGAGTGGAGCCAGGCAGCCGAAGACCAGTGGAAAGCCGACCTGCTCCGCGATACTGCAACGCAAGATGATGCGCTGGAGGAATATTATTGCGTACCAAAGAACGGCAGCGGCACCTACCTGGCCCGTTCTATTCGTGAACGTGCAGCCCGTGGCACTGGCCCCGTTCTGCGCTTTCTCGGTTCGGCGGAGTTCAACGCCTTGCCGGAAGGTATGCGTGCACTGGATATGCAGGAATGGTTGGAAAAAACCGTGTTGCCGGTACTAAACCAACTCCCCAACAAGCGCCACTCGCTCGGGGAGGACTTTGCGCGATCCGGTCACTTGACAGTATTTGCCCCTATCACCGTTAACGATGACACCACCCGCACGGTGCCGTTCCTGGTCGAACTGGCTAACATGCCCTACAAACAGCAGGAGCAGGCACTGTATTTTATTTGTGACAGGTTGCCGCGCCGTGACGGGATCAAGCTGGATGGCCGAGGCAATGGTAACTACCTGGCTGAACAAGCCGCCGAACGCTACGGCGATGAAGTGGAAGTCGTTATGCCATCCGTCGCCCACTACCGCGAGAACATGCCGCGATTCAAGGCTGCATTTGAAGATGACGAACTGGTGGTGCCAAAGCACGAGGATGTCGTTAACGACTTGGGTCAAATTGTCGTTTTGCGCGGTGTGCCGGGTATCGATGACCGGGAGAATACCGGCAGTGATGGTCACAAGCGTCACGGCGATAGCGCCTATGCGATATTCCTGGCATTTCTTGCCAGCAAAGAGGACTGCCGCCGCTACGAACTTCATCGCCTCAATAAACCCGACCATCCCAGTGAGCGGGAAGAACGCCGCCAAATGCGCATCACCCGCGGGCTGAAGAATCAACGAGGGCTACTGTAATGTTAAATAAGCTGACCGGTACCATCCGTAACCTGTTTAATCCTGCTACCGGCGAGAAAGTCGCAGTAAAAGCGGAGGCGCTTCAGGAAGAACAGACCCGCGCCCGCGCTACCGGTACCCGCCGAGCCAATGCCGGTATCAGTGTGGCCAGCACCGTCACGCCGAAGCGTCTGGCGGGTGTGCTACGCAATGCGGCTGACGGTAACGCGCTGGATTATTTCATCCTGGCCGAAGAGATGGAGGAGCGAGACCTCCACTATTCCAGTGTGCTGCGCACCCGCAAGCTCACCGTGGCCGGTATTGTTCCGACGGTAGAAGCTGCCAGTGACGATGCCCGTGATGTTGAGTTGGCGGATGCCGTTCGGATGATGATCGAGCGTCCGCAAATCCCTGAGCTACTGTTTGATCTGCTTGATGGCCTGGGCAAAGGGATCGGGGTAGTCGAAATCCTGTGGGATACCTCAACGGTACCGTGGATGCCGCGTGATTATTCCTGGGTAGACCCGCGCTTCCTCAAGATGGATGCCGATACCTTGCGCCAGGTACATGTGCTGACCGAGGCGGAACCTTTCAACGGTGAGCCGTTGTCGGCGTACAAGTACCTTATCCATCAACCCCGTCTGAAGTCCGGGTTGCCACTGCGCAACGGTTTGGCGCGCCTGGTGGCCGTAATGTACATGCTGAAATCCTTCACGGTGCGGGACTGGTGGGCGTTCGGTGAGAAATTTGGTTTGCCGATCACTATCGGCAAATACGGCAACAACGCCAGCGCCGAAGATATCCAGACCTTGATTGATGCCATTGCGTCTCTGGCCTCTGACGCAGGGTGTGCCATTCCCTCCACCATGCAGGTGGATATGGTGGAAACCGCCAGCCGCCAGGGGGGTGGTGACCTGTTCAAAGGCATGGCCGAATGGTGTGACGCCCAGACCAGCAAGGCGGTGCTGGGTCAGACGATGACGACCGACAACGGCAGCAGCCAGAGCCAGGCCAACGTGCATGACCGGGTGCGTATGGATATTGCCAAGTGGGATGCACGCCAACTAGAGAACACGCTCAATGAGTTCCTGGTGCGTCCGTTCATCATGCTGAACTACGGCCCCCAGGCGAACTACCCGAAAGTCTGCCTGCGCATCAATGAGCCGGAAGACCTGAAGGCCATGGTGGATGCGATTATCCCTCTGATTGACCGAGGCATGAAAATCCAGGCGTCGGCACTGCGTGATAAATTTGGCCTGGACGAACCGGAAGCCGGTTCCGATATCCTTCAGCCAGCAGGAAACCAGAGCGGTTACGCCATGCTGCCAGCCCTCAACCGCGAACGCCTGGCGCTGAACCGCCAGTCTGCACCCGATGATATTGACCAGCTTACCGCCGAAGGGATCGGCGACTGGCAGCGGGTTGGCACCGCCTTCACCAATCCGGTGTTGGCACTGGTCAACGAGGTCAGCAGCTACGAAGAGTTTCTGGCGCGCTTGCCGGAGTTGCAAGCCAGCCTGGATGCCCGCGAGTTTATCGATGGCTTGACCCAGCTTTGCTTCCAGGCTCGTGGTTTGGGGGACGCAAGTGATGCGAACTAAGCGCGTGCGCCATGAGCACCTTTGCTTTCAGCGGCCCTTGTGGCCGGTGAAACATCACACTCACTGGACAATATTCAACGGTTATTACTACGGGCGGAAACATGGTTGATAAAGTCCCCGATATCATCCCCAAAGAGGCGCTGGCCTGGTTTAAGGCTAAGACGCTCAAGCCCGGCTTTGACTACCGTGACGTCTGGCTGGAGGAGCACGGCGCGGCCTTTACCGTCGCCAAGATGACCCAGCTCGATCTGCTCAGTGACGTGAAGACGTTAGTGACCCAGGCCTTGGCCGATGGCCAGACCTTCCGCGACTTCCAAAAGGTGCTGGAGCCGCTGCTGGTCAAACGCGGTTGGTGGGGTATGCGTGAGATGGATGACCCACTGACCGGCGAGACTCGCACCGTACAGCTCGGCAGCGAGGGCCGCTTGCGTACCATCTACAATACCAATATGCGCACCGCTCGCAGCGCTGGCCAGTGGCAGCGCATCGAACGCACCAAGCGGGCAATGCCGTATTTGCTTTACACGCTGGGGCCATCCCGAGAGCACCGCGTTGACCATCTTCAGTGGGCCAACATTTGTTTGCCTGTCGATCACCCGTTCTGGCTCACGCACATGGGGCCGAATGGCTGGGGGTGTAAATGCGGCGCTCGCCAGGTTAGCAAGTACGAATATGACCAGATGGTACAGGACGGCGTAACGGCCACCGCGCCGGTATATGACACCAACGGCCAGCCGACTGGCCAGGTGACCCGCTCGAAGGTACCGTTAAAAACCCAGGCACCGCCGGTCAAAAATGTGAAGTGGCTCAACAAGCGCACCGGCGAAGAAGAGCTTATCCCTGAAGGTATTGACCCTGGCTGGAACTACAACCCCGGCATCAGTCGCTCTGCTGCGCTGGAGCGCCAGCTCCAGGCTAAGCAGCAGGCATTCGACACCCAACCGTAGCTTGCTGGGTTACCCCTCCCAAACCATCGTGGTGACGTTATCGCGGCTTGTGGTACGATGGCGCGTAGAAAATTAGTTAAACGTTCCTACGCGCTTTTAAACGTGTTTTAAACACGGTTCCACCCCTCGTTTAGAGGGAAAGCGGTTAATCCGCCTTTCTCCCCCGTTCGCATCACACTGTCTGCATGATTTCTAATGCGGACTGACCCATGCCTGTAAATACCCTGGCGCTCTGTTTTGAGCTGCCGTTTGATTCAGTTGATAACAAACTGCCAGAGTGGATACCCATCCTACCGATTGGTGTGTTTACGGGGCGCGATGGTCGTTCCTGGGTAAACAACTCACCCGAAGCAGTGATTGCCAAATCACTGACCGGCACGTTCATCCCTTTCGACATTGAGCACGCGACGGAAGTCAAAGGCCCCAAGGGTGAACCTGCACCAGCACAAGCCTGGATTGAAGACCTCAAGATTGATGGTGCCTGGATCATGGCAAAAGTTAGCTGGAATGCTGACGGTGCCAAGCTGGTTCAGGGCCGCTCATACCGTTATTACAGCCCTGCATTTCATTTCAATAGCGAAGGTCAGGTAACCAGGCTGTCCAGCTCTGGCCTGACCAACAAACCCAATTTAGATATGCCTGCCCTTAACTCGGAGAAAACCGATATGACAATGCCTGCTGAAATTGCAGCCGCGTTGGGCCTGGGCGCAGACGCCACCGTTGAAAGTGGTGTCACTGCCATCCAGGGCCTGAAGAACGCAGAACAAGTGGCGCTGAACCGCGCGCAGACTCCCGACCTGACCGCCTTTGTGCCGAAGGATACTTACCAGTTGGCGCTGAACCGCGCCGAGACCGCTGAAGGCAAGCTGAATGACCAGGCAGTGAAAGACGCTGAAGCCCTGGTTGATGCTGCCATCGCCTCTGGCAAGGTGGCCCCAGCCAACCGCGAGATGTACCTGGCCACCTGCCGCAGCGAAGAAGGCCGCAAGCAGTTTGGCGATTTCGCCCAGGCAGCACCGGTAATTGTTAATGCCGACCTGGCCAAGAAGGTACTGGGTAAAAAAGACAAGCAGGAACTGACCGAGACCGAAGTGGCCATGTGCCGCTCCATGGGCCTCACTAAAGAGCAGTTCCTGGCCGCCAAACCTAAAGCCACTGAGGAATAACCGCAATGCCAACCCCTAATGCAGAGATTTTGCACGCCCTTACCACCTCGTTGAGCGCCGCCTTTACCACCGGGCTGGCCGGTGTCACGCCGCAATACCTGCGTATTGCCACTGAAGTGCCAAGCGGTTCAGCGTCCAACACCTATGGCTGGCTGTCAGATTTGCCAGGCATTAAAGAGTGGGTCAGTGACCGTCAGCTCGCTGTACTGAGCCAGCAGGGTTACACCATCAGCAACAAGACCTGGGAAAGCTCCATCCGCGTGAAGCGGGAAAACATTGAAGACGATCAGATTGGCCAATACAGCGTTATCGCCCGAGCGTTTGGCCGCCAGGTCAGTGAGTTCCCGGACATACTCAGCTTCCCGTTGTTGGTTGCAGGCTTCAATACGCTGTGCTTTGACGGCCAGAATTTCTTCGACACCGATCACCCCATGGCTGGGGGCACCTATAGCAACATCGTAGGCACGGGTGCCGAGACGGGTGAACCGTGGTTCCTGATTGATGAGTCTCAGGTGCTGAAACCCATCCTGTACCAGAACCGCCGTCCGTTTAAGTTCGTCTCTCTGGATGACCTCAACAGCGAACATACGTTCCTGAATAACGAGTTCCTGTATGGCGTTGATGGACGTTGCAACGTTGGGTTTGGTTTCTGGCAGACCGCCGTGGGTTCTCGCTTGCCACTGACCGTGGCGAACTATGAGAAAGCCGTAGAAGCCCTCCAGGGGATGCAGCGCTCCGATGGCACCCCGCTGGGCATCCGTCCAACCACGCTGGTGGTGGGCCGTAAAAACCGTGCACCGGCGAAGAAAATTATCGACGCCATGCTGGTTGAGGGTGGTGACTCCAACATCTATTACCAGGATGTTGAGATTCTAAACAGCCCGTTCATCGTCACACCGGCAGCACCTGCACCTTAACTGACGGCACGTTAACCGCTTTTACCCCAGCTTTAGCGGGTGTTTAAACGCCCGCTAAAGCATCAAAGAGGATGGAACAGTGAGTGGGAAGCCAATCAAGAAAAAGTCGGAGCAAGTCAGTCAGGCAGCTCCAGCAGAAGTTAACGCGCCTGAAGCGCCGGTTATTACTCCGACTGTTACAGGACACTATCAGCCCGTTACCCAGCCCAGTGCGCCACCGCAACCGGATTCGGCAGCACCTGTGCTGACTGGCAGCGATACCATCGTGACCCTGAATGTTTCTGGGCCGCAACTGGATACCGAGCAGCTCAATCAAGACCAGGTCACGCTGCCTGCCGTTCTGACACGGGAAGACGCTGACAAACCTGCTGGCGTTGAGGTGTTGTTGGTTCAGGCCGTATCACCCAATGGCTTTTACCGTGCCGGGCAGTTCTGGCCGCACGAGGGCGTCCATGCGTTCGTCTGCGATGACCCGGACAGTGATAACGCCGAGAGCACGGCCAATATGGTTGCGCCTTTCATCAGCGCAGCGACAGCCGAGCGGCTGAAGGCTGAGCCGAACCTCCGGGTCACGGTAGTAGAAACCGTCGTCACTGACGCCGAGGGGGAATAATGGGATACGCCACCCGAGACGATTTGCTGGTTGCCGATGGTTCCTATCTCTGGAACGTCGCGATCAACCGGGAAACCAACCAGCTCGATGAGGCCGCTATCACCCAGGCGCTGGAAGACACGGACGAGGAAATCAACTCGTTATTGTCGCGCCGGTACAAGTTGCCGCTGGAAACTGCGGTTCCCCGCATTCTGATCCGGGTGGCGGTATCCATTGCCTTTTATTGGCTAGCTGACCGCGATAACCAGGCGACCGAGCTGGTACGCAAACGCTATGAAGATGCCATCAAGACGCTGAAAGAGATCGCCAGTGGCCAACGTGACCTGGGCTTACCGACGTTGGAGCAACCGACTGAAGGCAACAGCGGCAAAGTCATCATGACTGGCGAGAACACGCGCCTGTTTACCCGCAACAGCCTGAAGGGCGTGCTCTGATGGGGATTCAAGTCGAATTCCTGGGCGCAGGGAAGCTCAACGATATCAAACGCGCCATGGAGAAGCTGGCGGACAGCAGTCTGCGCAGCGAGCTGCTGGAAAGCATCGGCGCGGTGGCGGAATCTCAGACCCGCCGCCGCATTAGCGATGAGAAGCAATCACCGACGGGCCAGGCCTGGGATAAGTGGTCTGACAGTTACGCCAAAACTCGCCAGGGAAACCAGAGCCTGTTGCAAGGCAACGGTGACCTGCTCGATAGCGTGACCTATGTCACCGAACGTAACCAGGTGCGTGTGGGTACACCGTTGGCGTATGGGCGCACTCACCAGGACGGGTTCAGCGGCAGTGTGTCAATCAATGCACATCAGCGGTTGATTAAGCAGGCCTTTGGCCGGGCACTCAAACACCCCGTGTGGCAAACCGTGAAGGCCCACACCCGGATGATGGATATCCCCCAGCGTGAGTGGCTGGGCCTGTCCGCCCAGAACAGCGATGAGCTGATGCATATCATCGGCGACTTTTGGAAAGAGGTATTGCCGTGAGTCAAGAACGCCCAAGCCTGGTTACCCTTGGCAGCACAGTCGCTGCCGCTGAGCGGATTGTCGCCTGGCTGCAACATGACCTGGAAGGGGACAACCCTGACCAGGTGCGCAAGGTTGAGCGACATATTGGCCAGTTCAACACCCCCGACGAGGTTAAGCGACACCTGTCTGACCGTAACGGTTCCATCCGCGTGGCTGCGTTGCGGGTGCGTGATATCCGGCATGAAGCCGGTGGCACTGTGGGGCTGGTCACCTGGGTGGCCTATGTGATGGCAACCGATGACTGGGGCTATGGACGTGACCTCCGCGCTGAGGTAATGACCAGCAAGGTATGCCGTCGTCTGGCAGAACCCGCCGCCGCTAAAGGTATGGGTGCGGAGCGCAAGGCCTCTGACATTTCCGCCGACAACATCTATAGCGGCAGCCTGGATGACCTGGGCGTGACCATGTGGGCGGTAATGTGGCATCAGGAATTTAAGCTCGATGAAGAAACGGATATCAGTGTGTTACCTGATTTCCTCCGTCTGGGGATGACCGCTACACCAAACGGCGGTGTCCCTGTTATTGAAGCCGTTATCCCCGTGAGAGGACAGGATGATGAAGATCAAGAACCTTAAGCCCAAAGGTGACGTGCGCGTGCGCAAGCCGGACGGTACCTACCTGGCCGCCGAGGGGGAAAGCCTGTTGCTGTCCGCCTACTGGTTGCGCCGCATTGCCGAAGGTGACGTGGATGTTAGTGATATCACTATCCCGCAAACCGAGGTCGATGTTGCCGTGAGCAATGTTGTACCCCCGAAAACTGAGGCGACTCCTGTAGAGACAGCCGCGCCAAAATCCACCAAGACGGAGAAATAAATCATGGCATTAGGCTCAATCCCCAATGATGTTCGGGTGCCGCTGGTGTACATCGAGATCGACAACTCGATGGCGCTCGACAGTGCGCCGGCACAACAACATAAAATCCTGGTCATTGGCCAGCAGTTGGCCAGCGGTAGCGCCGCCCCCCTAACGCAGAGCCGCATCACCAGCGACAGCACCGCCGATAACCTGTATGGGCGTGGTTCCATGCTGGCGGACATGCTTAAAACCTTACGCAAGGGCAACGGTTACACCGAGACCTGGGCTATGGGGATCGGCGATATCGGTGAAGGTGAAGCGGCCACCAGTGAATTGGTCGTCACAGGCCCGGCAACGGCGGCCGGGACACTGGCACTGTTGGTGTGTGGCGTAACCGTGCAGGTTGGAGTCAAAGCAGCGGCGACTGCTGCCACTGTGGCTACCGCGATTGCGGCTGCTGTCAACGCTGTGGTCACTTTGCCGGTTACGGCGGCGGTAAAAGAAGGTGCGACCAGCACTGTGGTGTTCACTGCAAAATGGGCAGGCCAGACCACCAACGACCTGGATGTGCGCGTTAACTACTATTTCGGCGAACAGACCCCGGCCGGACTGGGTGTGACCACATCAGCATTCACCGGCGGCACCGGCATCCCGGATATGACGGCAGTCATTGCTGCCCTGGGCGACGAGTGGTTCAACCATATTGTGTGTCCGTTCAACGATGTGGCCAGCCTGAACACTTTGCGTGATGAACTGCTGAGCCGCTGGGGGCCGATGCGCATGGTTGAGGCGATTGCCTATACCGCCGTGCGCGGCACCCATGCGCAGACCGGCACCTGGGGCAACAACCGCAATGACTTCCTGATCACTTCGATGGGCACTAACCTGGCCCCGCAACCGGCTTACCTGTGGGCGGCAGCTTATGCAGGCCGTGCGGCGTATTACCTGGCCATTGACCCGGCGCGTCCGCTCCAGACCCTGACCTTGCCTGGTATCTTACCGCCCGCCAAAGAAGTGCGCTGGGATATGGTTGAGCGCAATTTGCATCTGTTTGATGGTGTGGCCACCCACAACGTCGATGCCGGTGGCAACGTCTGCATTGAGCGCGAGATCACCACCTATCGCGTCAACAGTTTCGGGGATGCGGATACGTCTTACCTGGATATCACTTCACCGGCAACGTTGGGCCATATCCGTTACATCATCAAAAACCGGTTCACCAACCGTTTCCCGCGTCACAAGCTGGCTGACGATGAGGCGCTGGACACACTGGAGCCAGGGCAACCGGTCATGACGCCGAAGCTGTGTGAGCAGGAGCTGTTGGATATCGCCCTGACCGAACTCATCCCTGCCGGGCTGGTTGAAGATTTTGACGACTACAAAGACACGCTGGACGTCAGGCGTGACACCAGTGACCGCAACCGGCTGAACTTCTGGGTTCACCCGAACATCATCAACCAACTCCGCGTTCTGGCGGGTCTGATCCAGTTCAAGCTCTAAGGGGGCAACATGATTTTAGGCATGGCAGCCATTCGCGTGAATGGCCGGGAAATCAAGACCAAGGGAACCTCAACGCTAAACCCTGGTGGTTTTGCCCGCACGATGCACAGCGGCGGCGGCAAGAACTGGGGCTATTCCCGCAAGATTACCAACCCGTCGATCCAGATGACCATCGCGGCCGCAGAGGATGTGGACGTGATTGAAATCGGCAACATGGAGAACGTCACCGTGATGTTCGAAGGCGATAACGGCCTGAGCTACATGATGACCGGCGCGGCCGCAGAGAATCCGGCCACGCTGGCGGAAGACAATGGCCAGATTGAGGTGACGTTCATCGGCACCAAGTGCGTGAAGGTATAACCATGGCCAAGATGACAGTGACATTGATCTACGGCCTGGTCACCGGCAAAGGCTCACCGGATGAAACCACCCATATGGATGTCGAGCTGCGCGAGCTGACCACCCAGGACGTGGTGGAGTCTCAGTTGGCCTCTGAGCGGGTAGTTCTGGCTGATAACGGCAAGGCCGTAGCCTACTGCTCCGAGGTCATGATGGGGCTGGAGATGCTGCGCCGCCAAATCGCCGCCATCGGTAGCATCCCTGGTCCGCTCAGTTTGAAGCAGATTTACCAGCTTCACCCCGAAGATCTGAAGCTGCTAACCAAACGGGCGGATGATATTGACGGTCTGCTGACGGAGGTTAGCCAGCGGGGGCGAACTGATGCCGCTGGCGACGGCGCTCAGTAACTTACTCGTCAACCTTTCCGCGCGGTTCAGCGTGTCTTACCTGGAACAGTTGCCATTGCGGCAACTGTTTCGCATCACAGCGCAGTTGAGGAAGCAGCATGGCAAAGCGCCTTGATACCGAAATCATCATCAACCTGGCGGGTAACCTGACGGCTAAGGCCCGCCAGTACGGTGCCAATATGTCAGAGTTCGCCCAACGAAATCAGCGCGCCATGTCTGTTGTCAAAGCCACGAGCGAGGCTGCTGGCCGTGGGCTTGATCGGTTGGGTAACCGCTATACAGCGGCTATTGCCGGGTTTGCTGGGGGGGCTATGCTGCGTGAGTTTACTCAGGTTGATCGCCGTATGACGATGATGGGGATTGCCGCAGAGAAAACCCGCGTAGAAATGGCCGCCATGCTCAGCGGCATGCAAGACTCCTCTATCAAATTCAAGGTCGATGACAGTGAGGTTGTTAGCGCAGTAGAGAAAGTTGCCACGGTTACAGGCGAAATTGATTTTGGTTATAAAAATCGCGACATAATGGCTGCATCTATCGCTGCATCTGGTGGCTCTGGTGATTCCATTGGCGCATTGTTTTCGCAATTTACCAAGTTCCAGTTACAAACGCAGCAACAGACCTTACAGGCGATGGATACGCTGAATAAGTTGGGTAAGGAAGGTGCATTCGAGCTAAAAGATATTGCTGAAAAAGGGGTTAGAGCCTTCTCGATGTATTCGGCGGCAGGTGGTCGTGGAGTTTCTGGGGTAAAAGATGTTGGCGTAGTGCTGGAGTCAGCCATTGATGCGACTGGAGACCGCGACACGGCAGCAACAGCGACTGAAAACCTCATTCGTGACCTGCAAAAGCCAAATACAGTCAAAGAGCTAAAAAGAAATGGCATAGATGTATTTGGTAAGGACGGGTTGATGCGCGAGCTACCCGTTCTACTCGCCGAGGTGGCAAGAAAGTCAGGCAGTAAAGGTGCTGCTGCTCAGAATGCCCGCTTGCTGGGTGCAGGGTTTAACCAAGACAGTATCCTACTTATCAGCAGTGTCACATCGGGTAAAGGCGCAGAGAACCTCAAGCGATATCAAGCTGTGGTCGGCGATGGCACCGGCATCATGAATGATGCGGCTTATGCAGCCAAAGATTTCACCTCAGCAATGCAAAGCCTCAATAACGTCTGGAACAAGTTCTCCACTAACCAACTGGCTAAGCCGGTGCAAGAGCTGGCTGACGCGCTTAACTCTGTTGACCAGGACACCGTCCAGAATTGGTTAGAAATTGGCAAGAACGTGGCCATCGCCACGGGTGCTCTATTGGTGGCTCGCAAGGCATTCCAGATTGGTAAAGGCACCTATGACTTTTTGCGCCCTGGCAAAAAAGGTGTTCCCAAGGATGTTACCGATGTTTTCGGCTCAGGTGTAATGCCGGTTTACGTCGTCAATATGGGCGCTGGCGGATTAGGGGGCGCTTCTCCAGGTTCAGCCAAGGGCAAGGGTATGCCAGGCGGGGTCGGTGGTGCAGCAGCGGCAGAAGCTGCGCTGGGTGGTGCAGGTTTCTGGGGGTTAGCTTTGCGTGCGACTACGGGTGCTGGCATGGTCTATATGCAGAACGAAGCGGCTCAATGGGCAGCTAAAACCCTCTACGACACCAGCGGCGTCGGCGAATGGGCCAAGGGTTCATCGTTTCGCAACTGGGTCGATACATCAGTGGATAAGTCGCAGTTGCCGGAACAAACCCCCATCGGGGGCGTGTTGCAGGAAATAAAGGACTGGATGGCTTCTACCCCAACCTATCAAGACCCGTCCCCCTGGGCATCATTACAGCCGCAAAATCAAATGGGCAACTTCCCAATGGTACCGCCTCAACTCCAGGGCAAGATTGAGGTGTCCGTTAAGGACGACCGGGTGCAGGTGACCAGCGTCAAAATCAATACGCCGGGTGTGACAATGAGCGCACAAACTGGCTTGCGTAACCTGGAGCAGGACTGATGGCCACAATCAAATGGGAAGAACTGCGCGATGCCTCTTTCCGGGGCGTTCCCTTTTATTTCGTCGATGTAGAAGGTACCGGTGGCCGTCGCGCGATCCCCCATGCCTACCCCAAAAAAGAGGTGGGCTGGACGGAAGACCACGGTGCCGTTCTGACTCAGCAGCAGATTAACGGCATCCTGCTGGGGAACGATTACCAGGCCCAGTTCAATCGTCTGCTAGCGGCACTGAACACACCAGGGCCGGGTGAGCTGGTGCACCCCTGGTTTGGTGTGCAGCAGGTTCAGGCAGGGAAAGTCACCCACAAGCTCAGCACCGAAGAAGGCGGCATTGCCTATGTTTCCTTCGAGGTTTTCGAGGCGGGCGAACAGCTTTTCCCAACCCAGCAGGAAGACACGACGGCCACCACGCTCAGTGCTGCGGATAGCGTCAAAGCAGCGCTGGCCAATGGCGACTACTTTGCCGCGCTGGACGGCGTCGGCAACATGGTGGACACCTTGCTGGATGATCTGCAGGGCTTTGTCACCAACCTGCCGACTTTGCCGGATGCACTGAATGAATGGATGGACAGGCTCAACCGTTTCAAAGACCTGGCCGGTATCATTGTGGCCACACCCGGCGAGTTGATCAGGGATGTGACCAACCTCATCAGTGATGTGAAAGACCTGGTGACCGAGGCCCCCTGGGCGTTGCAAGTCTATGACCAACTGCGTGATAAATGGGAAGGCGAACGCGCGGCGCAAGCGGCAACCAAATCCCTGGCCGACAATATCGCGGTCAACGTAGATACCGGTTTTGCCAGCAGCGTCACGCGTTCTTCCACTATCGAAGTCTCCAACGCCATGCAGACCAACATCGATGATTTCCGCCAACTGGTGATCGTCGCCTCCCTGGTGGCCAAGGCGGAGACAGTCGCCACCGCAACCTTCGAGACCAGCCAGGAAGCCCAGGGCACCGGCGATGAACTGGCCGAACGGCTGGGCGAACAGGCCATCGATGCCGTGGAGTCTGGCCAGCGAGACCTGTGGCGTTCGCTGCGCGCCCTGCGCTTTGCGGTGGTCAATGACGTGCGTATTCGTAGCGTCCAGTTACCGGAGCTGCGCCGCTTGTCAACCCGGCAGACTACGCCGGTGATGCTGTTGGCCTGGCGTGAGACCGGCGATGCCGAGCAGCGTGATGCACTGGTGACCCGTAATCGCCTGCGGTATCCGGCATTTATTCTTCCTGTTCAGGTGATTGAGGTGGTCGGCGATGAGTGAAGTGGTAACCCTGAATGTTGACGGTAAAATCTGGGATGGCTGGACAGACATGACCATCAACCGCTCATTGGACAACATCGCCGGTGAGTTTGATCTCACCATTACTGCCCGTTGGTCTTCTGCTGCACCGCGCGCTATCAAACCCGGTATGCCCTGCGTGGTTAACATCGGCAGTGACCGAGTGCTGACTGGCTATATTGATGATTACATTCCCAGCTATGACGCGGAGAACGTGGCGATACGTGTGTTGGGACGCGACAAGACCGGTGATCTGGTTGACAGTTCGGTGGTGGATAAATCTGGCCAGTGGCGCGGTCAGAAGCTGGAGACCATGGCCACCACCCTGTGCAAGCCCTACGGTATCGAGGTCATCAACGAGACCGACACCGGCGAGGCATTCAGTGGCATCACCCTGGAGCAAGGCGAAACGGTGTTCGAGCTGCTGGATAGGCTGGCCAAACAGCGTGGTGTGCTGGTGACCTCTGACGCCTGGGGGCGACTGGTGATCACACGCGCCTCAACCCATCGCGCCGGTGTGGCGTTGGTGCTGGGTGACAATATCCTGGCCGCACGCGGCCGCTTCAGTTGGCAGGGCCGCGCCAGCCAATACATTGTTAAAGGTTCGGCGGCTGCCGGTGGCACCACCTGGGACGATCAGCCGACGAAAGTGGTCGGCGGCCGCCAGGTGGTCGTGACCGACAGCGAGATCACCCGCTACCGCCCCAAAATCCTGGTCAACGAGGATAATCTGACGGTGGGAGGGGCCAGTGCCCGTGGCGAATGGTACAAAGCCAAAGCATTGGGTGATGCCAACACCACCGAGATCACCGTGGCCGGGTGGCGAGAGAACGGCAAGACCGGCCCCTTGTGGCAGATCAACCGCCAGGCCGTGATAAAGGATGCTATCCAGCAGTTGGATGTGACCTGGCTAATCAAGTCAGTTTCCTTTATGGAGGGCGACAATGGCCGCATAACCGTGCTGTCGTTGGTTCCTCCGGAATCCATGGATATGCCTGCGGAGAAAGCCAAGGGCAAAAAAGGCAAGAAAAAGGCCACTGTGGGGGCAACATGGGATTAATGGAAACGCAGTTCTCTCGCTCTATCGGTGCCCTCGGCCGCCGCCTGCGCCTGATAGTTGACCGCGCCGTGGTACGTATCGTGACTGACAGTCTGGGGCGGCAGAATCTACAGGTACAAAGCCTGGCGGATGAGACTAACGACGAAGTGGAACGCTTCCAGAACTATGGCATGTCATCGGTACCGCCAGTGGGGTCTGAGGCCATTGTGGTTGCCGTGGGTGGTCGCCGTTCTGGCCTGGTGGCCATCGCCGTCGAGGACAAGAAATCACGCCCCAAAGGGCTAGACCCCGGCGACGTTTGCGTGTATCACAATGAGGGCCACACCATCACCCTCAAGAAAGACGGTGCAATAGAAATAAGGGGGAAGACGGTTAATCTGGTCGCTGAAGAGTCCTGTGACATTGTGAGTAAACTCATTAATTTCACCGGCCCCACCACCTTCAGTGAAGATATTCAGGTTCAAGGGAAAAGTTTCCTTGACCATATTCATAAGGATGGCGACGGTGCTAATACAACGAAACCGTTATGACCATCAAAGTAAATTGGCATTTGCCCGCCGGTGGCGATATTGAGATAGAACACAATGGCCTTTCGCTTGACGAGGGCCTTGTTTCTTTAGTGCTGATTTGCTTGTTCACCGATACCCGCGCAGACATTAGCGACGCGCTGCCCGACGGCACCGATGACCGTCGCGGCTGGCCCGGCGATTCTTTCAGTGATTTCCCCTGGGGTTCCAAACTCTGGTTAATTGACCGCGAAAAACTCACCGAAGAAATTCGCCAACGCGCCGAGAATTACGCCACCTTATCGCTGCAACCATTATTACGTTCCGGCTATGCCCGTAGCGCTCAGGTTATTGCCACCATTCCACGAATGAATTGGCTGGCATTGAGCATTGTGCTCACCCGCCCCGATAAGACCGCACTCACCGTAGAAATAAAGAAACGCTGGGAGGCGATGGAAAATGCCCTTTAATGTACCGTCAACGCGCCAGATTATTCGCACCGGCATTCAAGACTTGGAGGTTGAATTAAATCAACAGGTGCCGATTGTTGGTGTTGAGCGGGCGTTAAATATCGCCTTTAGCGGTGCGCTGCGCGATGTATACGATTATCAGACCTGGATAGTGAATCAAATTATCCCGTCTGATAAATCTGATGACGACACCATTATTGATACCGCCCGCAATGAGGGTGTTATTCGTAAAGCGGCGCAATACGCGGCAGGCCCCATGATATTCACCGGCAGCAATCCCTTGCCGGTGGACACGGAAATGCAGACGCAGGACGGCGTGCGCTACCACGTCACCGCCACAGATTCTCCTTCCGCTGGCAAAGTGCGTGTCACTGTCCAGGCGGATGACGTTGGCACCAGTGGCAACCTAAAGAGTGGCGACGTAGTAACGCTGATTTCCCCGATTCCAGGCGTTAACAGCGACGGTGTGGTTGCCGAGGAGGGGGTATCCGGCGGTGCCGATATCGAGACCATCAGTGAACTGCTGACCCGCTTGTTGTACCGCAAACGCAACCCGCCTGTCGGCGGTGCACTGCACGATTTTGTTATCTGGGCCACTGAGACTGCGGGCGTGAGCCGTGCCTGGGCATTCGATAGCTGGCACGGCATTGGCACAGTGGGCCTGGCATGGGTGTATGACCAACGGGACGATATTATCCCAACGGAGACCGACAGAACGGTGATGCAAGCTTATCTGTTTCGCCATCAAGATCCGGCTACCGGTACCTGGGTAGGGAAACCGGGTGGCGTTGAGGTATGGCCCATTCCGCTCACCCTCAAGCCACTGGATATGACGGTGCGCGTGGTACCGGACACGGCCGCCACACGCCGTGCTGTCATGCTCAGTCTCAATGCCTTGTTCCGTTCACTGTCTCCAGGTGAAACGCTCCTGCTGTCATCCATCCGCACCGCAATTGGTGCTGCAAGTGGCGTGTCTGACTATGAGCTGAACTTGACCACCAGTCAGCCCAGCGAGAACTACGAGCTGATTACCCTGGGGGCAGTCACATGGCGCATAGTCTAGACGAGTGGCACGACGTGCTTCAGCAGCTCATGCCCCGAGGTAAAGCCTGGCCACGTGACCAGACGGCGGCGTTATCATCCCTTCTAAGGGGCTTTAGCGGGCGTTTAAACGCGGTGGAAACCCATGCTGACTTGCTGATTAAGGAGATGCGCCCGGAGACCACCGAGCTATTACTGGAAGAATGGGAAGACTATTTGGGGTTGCCAGATTGCAATGCCATTCCTGATGGTTTTGAGCGCCGCCGTGACGCTGTGGTGGAGAAATACCACCGCAAGGGAGGACTGGCTCCCTGGCAAATAGAACAAGCGGTTAAAGATGCATTGGGATTCACCATCGAGGTTACGGAAATATTACCGCACCATGTGATGCGAAATATCATGTATCCGATTCATTCCCATAAATACCGTTTCATTATGCAGGTGACCGTCACCGATATGCCGATGATCCGGTTTAAAAGTATCAGCAATGTTCTGACCCCATTAATCAGCTATCAGGCTCAAATCCTGGAATGCTTTTTGCGCCGCTACCGCCTGGCGGGTCACGATTATGATTTTTTATATGAGGTGTAATTATGTATCACTTGGATAACGCTTCCAGCGTTCCCGATATGCCGCCGGTTAAATCCGTGCTCTTTGCCGAGCGCCGATTTTTCACCGAAGGCGGCGACGGTGTTGCGCCAAGTTATCCAGGCGCGGACTGGTTCAATATTATTCAGATGGAAATGCTGAACGTTTTAGCACTGGCAAATATCACGCCAGATAAATCACAATTTGACCAGTTCGCCAGGGCCATACGTACTTTCTCGTCTGACTACATGTTACCCCCAGGCATTCCGTTGGCCTGGCCGGGTGCCGTCGCCCCCAACGGCTTTGCGTTGATGTTGGGGCAGAGCTTTAACATGGCGGCTTACCCGCGCCTGGCACAAGCCTATCCAACCGGTATTATCCCGGACATGCGAGGTCAGACAATCAAGTTCCTGCCAGCCTCCGGCCGAGCCTTGTTGAGCTACGAGGCTGACGGTGTGATTTCTCATGGGCATGGCATCACTATCAACAGCACCGACCTCGGAACCAAACTGACCAGCGATGATAACGAACACTTCCATCAGGGGGGAATGTCTGGCCCTGGTGCTGCGTGGGACCCCGATTTCATTATAGGTTCCGACAATGATTCACATCGCACGCGCAACAACACCAGCACAGCCCCAGCGCACCACCACACCGTCTACATCGGTGCACATGCACACACGGCGTCTATCGCCATGACCGGGAATGGTGAAAATACCGTTAAAAATATCGCCTTTAACGCCATCGTGAGGTTAGCGTAATGTCTTTTATTTATTCACCATCGCCACAGGCTCTGTGGCTTTATCAATATGATGCCGATGGAACGTATATTGGTTCTGTATTTATGACCATCCCGGCCAATATGGGTTTGCCTGCCAATACCACGCACATTCCTTGTGAATGTAATTTAGGGGAGACCGGCATATTTAATGACGGGGCCTGGCGTTATGTTAAAGATATTCGTGGCACACAATATTGGAACGAGCGTGGCCAAGGTTTTGTTATTTCCAGCCTACAGGAATCACTGCCTGATTGGGCTGTCAATATTGCGCCGCCTGTAGCCGATTCAGGTTGCGTTTTATTGTTCACTGATGGTCAGTGGCAGCAGATTGAAGATAAAACCGGTCAGGCGTTCTATGAGGGTAATGGCAATAAACACGTCGTGCCGGAGGCTTACTACACCTTGCCGGAAGGCTGCACTTTTGTTGTCCCACCCGAGGCCAAACCGACGTTTGTGACGCAATGGAACGGCACTGAATGGGTTTACGTGAAAGACCTGCGCGGCCAGCTTGCCTACAACACTGAAACCAAAGACCCGCTCTCCATCACTGAGATTGGCCCACTGCCAGACGGCTATACCTTGTTGGTTCCTGGCCGGTTTGATGCGTGGGATGGTAAGGCCTGGGCAAAAGATGACGCCGCTGAGTCTGCCTTCAATGTCGAGCAGGCCGAACGGAAAAAAGCCAAACTATTGACCGCCGCCACCGAGCAGATCGCCGTGCTTAATTATGCCATCGAGAAAGGCACTGCCACTGCTAGCGAAATAGCCAAGCTGGCTCAGTGGGAAGAATACCGCCTGGAGCTGAACCGTGTGGATACCACGGCCACTGAAATCACCTGGCCAGAGAAGCCGTAAGGGGGCGCTATGTTTCATTTAGACAATACCAGTGGTGTGCCTGAAATGCCGGAAATTAAAGAGCCACAAAGCAATACCACGCGCTGGTTCGGCGAAAGCGTTCAGCAAGGTGGTATCAGTTGGCCAGGTGCAGATTGGTTCAATATCGTTCAGGCCGAATTACTTGAAATCCTCAAGCTGGATAATGAAACACCAAATAAGCAAAAACATGATCAGATTGCGCGTGTCATTCAGAATCTTTCCAGTAAATTTCCAGAGGGTTTGTCTAAGCCAGATGGTCAAAAATATGTGGGGTTCTGTGAAAGTATTGGTGACTTAAAGCTGGAAACGCCAACGACACCGGGCCAACGGATTTTCGTTAAGAGTTACCACAAGGATATGGAGTTAGGTGGTGGTTTCTTCTATTACTCCCCCGTACAGCATGATTATGATGACGTTGTTTTCTTCAGGGCTGGAGATGCTGAAGGGGTATGGGTGCGCGAGTTTGGCGATTCACTTACGCTCTGGGATGGTGGCGCTGTGGCAGGGGGAGAGATTGGCTCGATATGGAACACTGTACATGATGCACTGGTGCGTAACGGTGGTGGAGTCATGGATTTGCCCCCTACAAACTTTACCTTTTCGACACCTCTAAAATGGGATGTCACACCCGTATCAATCAATGGGGTGGGCGTCAATCTGCGGTGCACAATTAATAATGCTGCACTATACGCTTTGAACATCACCAGTTCAGCAGAGACACCCTATGGCTCGCCACTTGAAAATAAAATTAAATTAAATTTTGGCTTTCAACTTGAAGGTGACGGAGTCACTAACGCTGTTTATTTTGATGGTACAAATGATGGAAAAACTGCACATTTAACCTTCTTTAACATTGGGTTAAGAAATTTCGCTAAAGGGGTACACTTCTCAAAATATACGTACATGATTAACTTCATCGGTGGTTATATTAGTCGATGCAAAGAGTTTGCTGTTTTGGATAATGCGCAAGATGCAGGGGAAAGGATATCCTTTTTTGGTACTGATTTTACCAGTGCGCTACCGGGAACCCTGTGCATTAACAACAACTCAGACCAGGCAATGAGTTTCATCAACTGCTCATTTGATTGGCAGTATCAGTTGTTCTATAACAAAGGACAGCTCTATTTTACAGGTTGTCATGTAGAAACCCCGGCTCCCTATATGGTTCAAACTGTTGATGTGACTAAAGATAAGTGCTTTGGCGTTGTAGATGGCACTGGCTTTGTTAGCATCTCTCAGCAACGTAACCTACTAAATTACAATGGGTTTAATTTGCTGCCATGGATGTTTAGTTTAAAAACCAGGAGTGCGAAATTAGTTATTCGTGATAGTCACTTAAACCTTTCTAACCTCTTGCAATTGGCGACAGGTCCAGGGCATATCGCACTGAGAGATTGGAAGACCTACAACGAATTTTCCCCAAAGTTCAGACTGACGGATAACGAATTGCAGAACATGCTAAATGACGCATTGTTCATAAAACCAGCATTGAGCTCCAATTGGGCATCGACTAATCCAGGAGTAGGTTCACTCACTCTTGACTCATTGATTTACAGGCCTGGTCAGACTCAATCGCTCAAGATGGTTCATAAATTTGTGGGGCAAAACACGGCCTGCGTATGTTCAATTCCGTTGCTACCAGGGGCGAAATGCGCATCAGTTTTATTCTCGGTCTATTCAACAATAAGCGACCTGTTCAATTTTATCCAAATGGATTTTCTTGATAGTGCCGATAGGCTGGTTTTCACGGCTACCCGAGATGATATGAAAAACACTGCGGGAATGTGGTCTGAGAAGACTTATGTGATCGACCTGGAAAATTTAGGTGCCAACCTCGACTTAATTTGCAAACTGAAAATTTCATTTAACACATTCTCAATCCCAACAAATACGCAATACAACATCGGATATCTCAATGTTAACTCTTTCTAAGGTGCTCGTATGACTGATGCAGTAACAGAAATGACACCAATCTCGAGTGTCGAACAAACCAAACTTGCTGTTTGCAGCTTGGTTGACTGGGATGCAGCCTCAATCAAAGAGGCTATAGCATATATTGGCCCTAGCGCATTGCGACTGAGTCTATTCAGTGTCTATATCGAAAGGATGAAGCAGCAGGCCGCCAGAGGCGAGATGGAACAGGAGATGTTGGTTACAACGCAAAGCGCCATACACGAAGCGACAGAAGTGGAGAAAGCATTACAGGAATAGCCTTCATGCGTCACGTAAAATTAGAAAATTGTATCTTCTCTTTTTTTCTCTTTTTATGTGGCGCTGTTTTTCATTTTTCGCGACGCGCAACACCCATAGCACGAACCTGTTCGTTGTAACACAATGCATCCAGAACTCGAAGTACCGGAGGCTCGTCCATTTCAATGGTGAGCCGCTTGTCCGTAAGTTCCAAAAGCTGCTCCTCATTAGGTGCTGCTTTTATTATTGCTTTTTCCAATTCAACAAATTGGCGTGCTAAATCAAAATGTAAACGGGCTCGTTGAGACGATGCCAACACTAGATTAATTGCCGATAATCCAGTGACTAATCCCAAAGCAATTAAAGATACTGTTTTCCATGACTGCTCAAGAACACCATAAATAGCGGTTGAGCCAAGCATCACCGACAGCATATTGCTTACCTGGTCTAGACGGTCATAGAACGCCCTGCGACTGTTGTGATACCGCACAGAACGGCGTACATCAAAAAGTAAGGCATTCCATTTCCGCGTGAGTTCGCTATTTATTGTCCCCATTGTTATCCCCTTTGGTGGGAAGTGGATCTGGTGGTGAAAAAGTATTCGATATTATAAGTCCCTCACACCCACTATGACGATCAATAGAGCCTTTATCTTTTCTACTTTCTCCAGCCGGGCGAGGTCGGTCCGTATAATTGTCACGTTTACCACCGGATGGGTATTGTTTCGTTTTATCGTTCACTGTAAGCAAGTCCTTTCTGTAGTCTTGACGTTTGGTAAAGAACCGCCACTTACTCGCGTCCATTTTCTTTGCCCTCGGGCAAACGACACAGCCAGCATGGCCAGTTCACAATTCACAAGCTCCTGATAGAAAGAGCGGCCTGCCGGGTGGTGGAACACCCGGCAGGCCATCAACACACAGCACAATCCTGTGAGTCGACCCAGGGCTCAGTCAGTCTCGCGAGACTGACTCAGCCTACTGCATTTTCATCATATGAAAAAGGCTTACAGTTTATGAAATCGACTCCGATCATACCTTGGGTAGGTGGCAAGCGCCGCCTGGCTAAAAAAATCTTGCCTCAGTTCCCCGAACATACCTGCTACGTTGAGCCATTCTGCGGCGCGGCGGCGCTGTATTTCTTGAAGACACCCAGCAAAGTTGAGGTGATCAACGACATCAACGGGGAACTGGTGAATCTGTACCGGGTGATCCAGCATCACCTGGAGGCATTTGTGCAGCAGTTCAAGTGGGCGCTGGTGAGTAGGCAAATGTTCGAATGGCTGCAGATCACTCCGGAGGTTGTCTTGACAGATATTCAACGTGCTGCCCGGTTTTACTACCTGCAGAAACAGGCGTTCGGTGGCAAAGTCGAGGGCCAGACCTTTGGCACAGCAACGACGTCACCACCACGGTTCAACCTACTGCGGATTGAGGAAGACTTGTCGCAGGCACATATGCGGCTATCTCGTACCTGTATCGAGCATATTGACTGGGTAAAGTGCATAGAAAAATATGACCGGCCGCATACATTGTTCTACTGCGACCCGCCGTACTGGCAGACTGAGGGCTATGGCGTCGATTTTGGGTTCGAAAACTACGTTGTGATGGCAGAACTGGCCAAGACAATGGAGGGAAAAATGCTGATCTCGGTAAACGATATTCCTGAAATGCGGGAGGTTTTTACCGGTCTCAATATGGAAAGCGTCAGCATACATTACACCCTTCAAGGGGCCAGACGTAATCCAGGCAAGCAACAGGAGCTTGTTATACGGAATTGGTAATGAAACGGCGCTTTGCGCCGTTATTGTTTTTCCGAATACTCGCAGACATCCCAAGTCAAGTTCGTAATAAACTCAAAAGCCCCATCCTTTGTCACATAGGTAACTTCATTATCTCGGATGTAAAATTTCTCAAATCCGCTATAGCCACCATATCCATTTTTGGCATTCACTAAGCCACAAAGTATTTTTATTTCTCCAGAGGTTGGGAACTCTTTGACTATTTTCACCTCCGCAGAGTAAGGATCTTTAAGAGAGCTTAACAACAGAGCCTTCATTTTCTCACGAGATTCAACTCGTAAAGACTGCTCACCAGCATATGAACACGTAATACCTGCCGAACCCATGCATATGAGTAGTAGAATGGCTTTCAACACTCTAAAAGGCACACATTTCACTATTGAATTATTCATGATTCATCGAGTCCCCAAATTTAAATATAATGGAAATTAGTTCTTAAAAGGAACAGATTAGCCCGCATTTTTTTTCTTCTGTAGCTCGGAAGAAAGCTCGTTTACTTTTTTTTCGAGTTCGATCATCCGCTGTTTTTCTTCAGCGCTTCGCATTAAATCTTTCCTTACTTCCGGATCCAACTGGTTCATCAGCTCTAATAGGGTTAGGTCTGAACGGGAAAAAATATCATCTGCATTAGCTGTAGATCGATTTTCAATGTTAGCTTGCCCACGCCCAGTCAGTAGCCAATCCAGCGAATAGCCTCGTTCTTCAGAAAGATTTACGCAAATCGAATAAGGTACTGAGTCGCGTTTACGCCAACTCGCAAGTGTCTGCCGGTTCACATCTAACATGCGAGCCAGTTCACTATCGCTTCCTGCACCAAGTAACTCCATTAAGCGCGCTAAGACTGCGTCCACACTGTTTTTATTCATTTTGCATAAAACTCGCTTGATTTATTTGTTCCAAATAAGTACGCTTATTCGTAATGTTTACACATTAACTCAACAGGAACAACCAAGCTATGAACAAACGACAGATTCAGGCTCGTCTGATTGAGCGTGGTAGTAACTTTCGCCAGTTCGCGCTTGGCGCGGGTTACGAGCCTCGCACTGTCACTCAGGCGGTGAGCCGTTGGGCCGGTAAAAAAGAGCTTCCGCGAGGCAGGCTGACGTACAAAATCTTGCGTGACCTGTCTGTCGTCATTGGCAGAGAAGTCACCCCAGGCATTCTCGGGAATGCGGAGTAAGGGATGAATAAGAAACCCGGTACCTCATCATCAGCGACACGTACTTTACGCGTCTTGATTGCTCTGAAAGGCCACACGATGACCGGTCTTTCGAACGGTGAGCTGGCCAAAGCATTGAATGTATCACCAGCCAACATCAGCCGGGACTTAGCCACCCTGGTTGACGTCGGTCTGGCAATTCAACTCGATAATGGTCGCTATGCCCACAGCATCCAGATGCTGCAAATTGCCACGGCTCACGCCGAGCATATGTCCCGCATGCAGGCCCGTATGAACGAAACCACCCAGCGCATCATGGCTGGATCACGTTAGGAGATAGAGACAGATGGCCAGAACCAAAAAAGAACCAGCACCTATGGTAGGCGACACCTTTTTACCTGCTGAACTGAGTGAGAATCAGAACCAGATGGCCCTACACCAACAGCAGATCATGGAACAATTTGGCGAAGGCCTGCCATATGACCGTTCACGCATAGTGCATGAAACCAAGTTCTATATGGCTCAGAGCGCCGAGGCCATGCTGGAAGCCGGTAAACGGCTGGTTATCCTCAAGGAAAACGAACCGCACGGTGATTTCACTGACATTATCGAGTCTCAGTTGGCGCTCTCTAAGCGTACTGCTCAAATCATGATGCAGGCGTCCCTGAAGTATTTGTCGCCGAAACTTGAGTCAAAAGCGCAGGCGCTTGCGCATTTGGGTAAAACCAAATTGTTCGAATTGATGACAGAAGATGATGAGGAACTGGCCGCACTGGCTGAAGGCGGCACTATCGCTGACCTGTCTCTGGATGACATCGAACGGATGACCAGTCGTGAATTGAAAGCCGCACTGCGTGAGGCCCGTGAGGATTCTGATGCGCAGCGCCGTGTTTTGTCCGACAAGAACACCAAAATCGACGACCTGACCACCAAACTGGATAAACAGTCGAAGATCAAGCCGCCAGCCCCTGATGTCGAAGCTGAGCAATTGCGCAAAGAAGTCAGCGCCATCGCCTACGAGGCCGAAGCCGTACTCAGCGGCAAGCTGCGGGAAGCGTTCTCCGTACTCACCACCCATTGTTCCGATTTTGAGGTCGACCCGCCATATGACTTTATGGCTGGGCTGCTGTGCCAGGTTGAACGTGCCGTGAACCAATTGCGTGACCTCTATGACCTGGAGTCAGCACCGTCGGGCCAAGACCGTCCAGATTGGGTCGATTTGCCGGATACCGACGCGAACAATTCAGTGGTGATGTGATATGAGCGCAGCCCTGACCGAACGACTGGTTGCGATAGCGCAGGCTGCCCGCAATGCCGGGCACGGTGGGCGCGGCGCTATCTATGAAAAGGCCTGCGTTGAGCTGGGCATGTCTCGCGCAACGCTGTTACGCAAGCTGAAAGAGGTCGCTATGTCTGAGACACGCAAACGCCGCACGGATGCGGGTAAAAGTGCGCTGACCCGCGAAGATGCCATGATGATCTCCGCGCTGCTGACGGAGTCCACCCGTAAGAACGGTAAGCGCCTTTATTCAGTGATTGATGCGGTTACTGAGTTGCGGGCCAACGGCATGGTTGCTGCCGAGTTTATTGATAACGGTACGGGCGAGGTTCGTCCGCTGTCTGAAAGCGCCATCATCCGCGCCATGAGGGCATATGGAGTACACCCCGACCAACTGATGGCCCCTGAACCCAGTACCCGACTGGCCAGCCTGCACCCAAACCATGTTTGGGAGATAGATGCCAGTTTGTGCACCCTCTATTACCTGCAGAACGGCAAGAAAGTGTCCGGTCTGCAGGTGATGGACAGCAAAAAGTTCTACAAAAACAAACCCAAAAACCTTGAAAAAATCGTCAGCGACCGCGTCTGGAGCTATGAAATCACCGACCATACCAGTGGTTGGATCTACGTTGAATACGTGATGGGGGCGGAGTCTGGTGAGAACCTGTGCTCGGTGCTTATCAACGCCATGCAGGAACGCGGGGGCGCTGATGTGCTTCATGGGGTACCGAAAATTCTGTTCATGGACCCCGGTTCTGCCAACACCGCAGGAATGACTAAAAACCTCTGCCGCTCTCTCAGCATTGAAGTTATTCCCCATAAGGCGGGGAACGCCCGCGCTACCGGCCAGGTAGAAAAAGCGCGAGACATTATCGAACGCAAGTTCGAGCCGGGGTTGAAGTTTGTTCCGGTCAATAGCCTGGATGAACTGAATGTGATGGCAAAAAAATGGCGCAGCTACTTTAACGCCACTGCTATTCACAGTCGCCACGGCCGATGCCGTAACGATATCTGGCTGCGTATCACTGCCGAACAACTGATTAAAGCCCCCTCAGTTGAGGTCTGCCGTGAACTGGCCGTTGCTGCACCGGTGCGCCGTAAGGTGCAGTCCACATTGGAAATTCCATTCCAGAGTCGCAAGTACGATGTGTCTAGCGTGCCGGGCGTGATGATTGGCGAGTATGTGATGGTGACCCGTAATCCCTGGCGTACCGATGTCGCTCAGATTGTCCTGACTGACCAGGATGGGCATGAGGTGTTTCACCTGGTTGATGAAGTGCCGGAGAACGAGTTCGGGTTCGCGACCAACGCCGCCATTATCGGCGAAAGCTACCGTAAACCAGCGGACACTGTGACCCAGCAGGTTAACCAGGAAATTGAACAACTCGTCACCGGTACCGACTCTGTCGAGGCTGCAGCAGCAGCGCGTAAAGCCAAAGCGGTGCCGTTCGGTGGCCAGTTTGACCCGTATCGCACAATTGATGACACCGAACTGCCGTCATATCTGCCCAAACGCGGCCAGGCATCCGAGGTACGAGGCCCTCGCGTTGAGCAACGTCCACTGACGCATGTCGAGGCGGCGAAATCGCTGCGTGAGGTATTTACGGCACAGGGTCGGGAATGGCAGGCACAGCACTATAACCAGCTGGTTCAGCGTTTTCCCGACGGCGTACCGGCAGACGATATCAATACGATAGCCAGCGACCTGATGGGTAAAAGCACAGTAACGCTGAACATCGTTAACGGCCGATAGGAGGCAACATGTTGGTACTGAAAGAATTGATGCAGGCACACGGTATCGACCAGCGGGCTGTGGCGAATGCGGCCCAGGTCTCTCAACCGACCATTTCACAATTAGTGAATCACGGTATCTGGCCAAAACGCCGCACGGCAGAAGTACGACAGAGCATCAACCAATTTTTAGTGGAGCGCGGGTTGGATACAGCCCGCGCATTTGAAGAGGTGCAGGCGGCGGAGACCGCCCGCACCGATGTCTCGCAACAGGCAAATAAGGAAGGAGACGACAATATGTTACTCGCAAAACAGGTTTTACATCCAGCAACGAAAAAGCATTTCGGTTTATTCCGTGACCCATTCGCCGACGACGCGCTACAGGGCGCGGAAGATGTGTTCACCACACCCGATATTCGCTATGTCCGCGAGGCGCTGTTCCAAACAGCCCGTCACGGTGGCTTCCTGGCGGTGGTTGGCGAATCTGGCGCGGGCAAATCAACGCTACGCCGTGACCTGATTGAACGCATTAACCGCGAGAACGCGCCAGTGGTTGTCATTGAGCCCTACATCATCGCGATGGAAGACAATGACAATAAAGGTAAGACGCTAAAGGCCGCATCCATTGCCGAAGCCATTATCAGCACGCTGGTGCCACTGGAAGGCATCAAACGCAGCCAGGAAGCACGCTTCCGTCAACTGCACCGCGTACTGAAAGACAGCAGCAACGCCGGTTATAGCCATGTTCTGGTGATTGAAGAAGCCCACTCCCTGCCGCTGCCGACCCTGAAGCACCTCAAAAGGTTCTTTGAGCTGGAGAACGGCTTTAAAAAACTGCTTTCCATCGTGCTGGTGGGCCAGCCGGAACTGGCGATGAAGCTGTCAGAGCGTAACCAGGAGGTCCGCGAGGTGGTACAGCGTTGCGAAGTGGTCGAACTGCGGCCGCTGGATGCACGTCTGGAAGAGTTCCTGACGTTTAAATTCGATCGCGCCGGTAAATCAGTTAAAGAAGTGCTGGATGTCAGCGCCACCGATGCCATCCGCGCCAGGCTCAGTAATAACATCGGTGGCCGTAAAGGTGTGGTCAGCCTGTTATATCCGCTAGCCGTCAGCAACTTAACCATTGCTGCAATGAATCTGGCCGCGCAAATCGGCGTACCTATTGTTAATGCCGACGTTATTAAAGGCATTTAACTATTAATTAATGAGGTCGGAGGGATTATGCGTACTGCTCATAAATTATCGTTGGTGGTGGAAAGCGAGGGAATTCAAATAGCCATCATCACCACAAGCAAAGCGGTTACCACATTATCTGCCCAGGGAATTGCGGTTAAACGTATCGACATCGAAGAGGGCCGCCGTCCAACGGTTGTCATTCACCCGAACGCCACCACCCGCAGGATGGCGGCTCTGGGTAAGGCGGTTCGATATTCAACCGGTATCGATGACCAGGGGCGTTATCAAAAATTTCAGTACCAACTGGATAAGTGCCGGGTGGTATGGGAGGAACGCGGTAATGGCTGAAAGAATAAAAGTCAGCATTACCGCCGATATGCATATTCATCTGGATAAAACGGTAGAAATGGACAAGGCCGATTTTGAAGAATACCAGCGTATATGTACGGAAGGCATCGACCTAGATTCACGCATAGGAGAAATAGCCAGCAAATATGAATTGAACACCAACGACAGCTGTTTCGAGAATGACCCGGAAAATATCACATTCGAAATAGTCAAATAACCAACTTCGCAAAGGGTATTTAAAAATGGCAAAAGGTAAAAAGCGGCTTAAAGCTGCGGCGGTTCCGTACGCCGCTCAAACGAAAACAGAGGTAATTGATGGAATTAAATCCCTCGGCGATTTACAGCGTCAATTAACCCGTATCGAAACAGAAATGAATGACCAGATTGCGACGGTAACCCAGTATCACTCGCCGGATATCGAGCGTCTGAAGGCTGAAATCAGCGGCCTGCAGGTGGGGATTCAGACCTGGTGCGAGGCTAATCGCACCGAACTTACCCAGGACGGAAAAACGAAGACCGTCAATTTAACCACCGGCGAGGTTATTTGGCGTAATCGGCCACCAAGCTGCACGGTTCGTGGTGCCGAAGCGGTTATTGCCGCATTGAAAAGGTCCAAACTGGATCGCTTTATTCGCGCCAAGGAGGAGATCAATAAAGAGGCGATATTAAACGAACCTGCAGCCGTGAAAGATATTCCAGGTATCACCATTAACCGTGACCTGGAAGATTTCGCCATTGTTCCTTTTGAACAGGAGATCGCCCAATGAGCCTGCAATGCAAAACCTGCCAGGAAGACGTCGAGGACCTCGATTTTGAGCAAGCCACCATCATGCAGGGGTGTGACGGCAACTGGTGTGTTGACCTCATTTTGACCTGCCCGCATTGCGGGCAGACCTACAACGCTTTTGTGCCCACCAGCGAACTCCAGCCACTGCACTGCGATGACTATTCTGAGGGGATAGCCTATAGCCATAAATAGCTTACAGACCTGCCCACTCCGTGGGCGGTTCCACAACGGTTTTGTATTGACCAGTGATTTATTCACTCTCTAAAGGGCAAAATTATGGAAAAGATAACTATCACCACTAATGACAAAGAATTACAGGATATCGTCGCAGGGGCGATTCAATGGCATGAAGACCTAATGCGGAATTTTAAAATTCTCATAGAGCATGCCGACAAAGAATTCGTATTAAATGACTTGGAAATCAAATTAAAACCAGAAGAAATAAAGCCGTTTAGGTTGGCGTTAAAAATCATGATGGCCTTGGCAGATAGCTTTCCTCTGAATATTGCTAAGGGTGAAGGTGATGATGAATAACCGGTCGACATTGTATCGCATGGCCATGAAACGTTTTGGCCCTGAATCTCAACTCCTGAAGCTGGCCGAGGAGGCCAGCGAGCTGAGCACCGAAGTATCACACAATCTGAACGGTCTGAGCGACGAAATGAAGCAGGCCAGCGAGATGGCCGACGTGGAAATCATGATTGAGCAATTTCGCCTGAATGGCCTCTCAACTGCCATCGACTTCCACAAACAGCAAAAATTATCGAGATTGGCCGAACGTTTGGGAGTCAGCTATGACCCAAAATAATGAAAAGTACCTAGCGAAAATAAAGAAACTGTTGAACCTGGCCAGGCGCAGTACCAATAGCAATGAGGCTGCGAATGCATTGAGCCAAGCGCAGGCCCTGATGCGTAAGCATAACCTCGGGGAGATTGATATTGACCTGATGGAGATTGATCGCGCCAGCAGTAAAGGTGCACCGTCACAGGCGCGGAAAATACCCGCATTTATGAATAGCCTGGCCAACATGATTTGCAGCGCATTTGGTGTTGATTGTTATCACCAATTTAAACGCGACTTTCTTTCGAGTGGCCAACGGACCGTTGTTTTCTACGGACCCAATGAAAGGCCGGAAATCGCGGCGTATGCATTTGACGTCTTGTCGCGTCAACTTGTGAAAGCTCGCCGTGAATTTACCGCAAAAATGCGGCGTAATATAAAGCCCAGCACCAAAATTGCCCGAGCGGATTTGTTCTGCGAGGGATGGGTTGACGGTGCATACAGTATTATCGATTTTTACCAAGCATCCGAATCTGAAAAGACGCTAATGACGGCCTATTTCAACCGAATGAACGACGAAATGGAGTTTAAAGAGTCCATCCTTCGGGCTGCGAAACAATGCCGTGGCGGTGATGACGCATCTGATGCCGGTTACAGAGCAGGTAAACAGGCTCAATTGCACCAGGCAGTTCATGGTCAGGGCGGTTCACTGGTAGGAATAGGAGTTAAACCATGACTATTTCACGAAGAGGTACATGGTTATTAATGGCTTTATTCTGTGCCTTATTTTGGTCGGCGGGTATTTTGGGCAGTTATCTTTTAATTGAATGGGTGATGTCGCTAATAAATCACTCTTAGGGGATAATATGATGACTCGTAATAACCTGGTAAAATTAATTCACGTCGCCAAACGCGAGCGTTGTTTAGATGACGATACTTATCGCCAGCTGCTCGATAGCTACACTGGTTTAAGCTCCACAAAAGAAATGTCAGTAAAGCAATTAGAGTCCGTGATGGAGGCGCTCTATAAGCTAGGATTTCGGCGGTCGTCTAAAAGACCAGGGAAAATTACAGCGACCGATGAGCAGTCGAAGAAAATCCGGTCATTGTGGCTGGAGATGGCAGACGCGGGTTTTGTCCGAGATAGCTCTGAACGGGCTATTAATGCCTATGCCCACCGTATAACGGGTGTTGGCCGCCTGGAATGGCTCGGAACGGATCAAGCTAGCCGTGTTATTGAGACGTTGAAGAAGTGGCAGACACGCGAACTGAAGGCTCAAGCTGCATTGCAATAAATGGGGGCAGATCATGATTACGCCGATGGAAGAGAAGCGCCATAAGCTATTATCAGAGGTTGCTGACCATGTTGCTGAGACAGCATCTGACTATGGGTGTTCAACTGAGCAGGCCGAGCATCTGGGGCTGGCGGTGGCAAATTTCCTGGCAGAGCATTTCGGTGGGCAGAATTTTACGTTTCCTCGTGATTACGTTTATAAGCTGGCTGTTCGTGATCTGCAGATTTACAACGAGTTCAAAGGTAACAACTGGGCTGACCTGAGTTCCCGATATGGCATTACCGAACGTGGGCTGCGTAAGCTGATTCACCGAGTACATAAACGTGTGATGAAGCACAAGCAGCCGATGCTGGATTTGTTTGGTGGGGGCGAGTAAAATTTGGGGCAGAGGACTGACATTTTCTGCCCTGTTTTATCTTTCACATACTGCAAATGAATTACAATTACTTATCCCAATAAATCCCCGACCTTGCCAGTAAATCCCATTTATCTCGCTTTCCCTTGTATGTTTATCTCACTTCTAATCATGCTCCTGCATCGGTGATATCCGCCGCAATCACGTAAGGCCGTATGCCACCGCTTTTCGCGATCTCATCTGCCAGGGCCAGCAGGCGATCTTCACGACGGGCGGTAGCCACCACGGTAACGCCCTGCGCTGCAAATACCCTGACCATACCCGCACCGATTCCTTCACTGGCGCCGGTCACCAACGCGACGCGATCCTGCAGTTGCAAATTCATAAGATTACCTTATTGAATAATTCAATTTGGTTTCAAACATAACGGCATTGAATCACACCCCGCTCTGTGTGAATATTCCATAAATTTGCAACGATACTGTGCAGGAATTCACTGATGTTCGATTGGCAGGATTTAAAACACTTTGTGGTGCTGGCGCGTACCGGTTCATTGTCGGCAGCGGCGCGAGAAATGGGCTGTGATCACGCCACCGTGGGCCGCCGAGTCGCGGCACTGGAGAAAGCGCTCGGTCTGCGGCTGATCCTCCGCCTGCCGCGCAGCACACCGCTGACACAGGATGGCAAAATGATTGCCGGGCTGGCTGCCGAGATTGAAAACCAAAGCCACGCCATTGTCCGTCATGCGCGCAGCGCCGGCGAAACACCGCAAACCCAGGTGCGCATCAGTGCACCGCCGTCGATAGCCGCACGGGTTATCGCACCGGAGATTGCGAGATTTCATCAGGCTTTTCCGCATATTACGTTGATACTCTCCGGCGAGTCGGCCATCGCCGAACTGGACCGTGGCGATGCCGAAGTGGCGGTGCGGATGGTACGTCCGCAACAACCGGATCTGCTGGTTCAGCGCATCGGCATGATGCGCTACGCGCTGTACGCCACGCCGCAGCACGCAGCCCTGCCGGAAGCCGCACGGGCCTTTATCGCCTATGACCACCACTACCAACACCAGCCCCACCAGCAGTGGCTGCAGCAGCTGTTGCAGGGCCGCCCGGTGGTTTTTGAGGCCAGCGATCTGTTCTCGCTGCAAGAAGCCGCGCGTTCGGGGCTAGGTGCCGTGGTATTGCCGACGTTTGTCGCCGATAGCGACCCAGATCTGGTGGTTTTACCCACCCCCATCGCCGCGCCAACTCGCGAGCTGTGGCTGGTCACTTATCCCGATCTGGCGCGGTCCGTTGCCGTACGCGCAGTGATGACTTTTCTGGCGGATACCATCGAAAAAAAATGCCCATTGGTGACATAAAACATCAGCAAGGCTAATTGATGCTGGACAAAAGTCACGCAGGGGATTATTACTGATCACCGCGTAATTCACTTTAGGGACAGCTGAGATCATGACTTTGCGTACTGAGTTTGGACGAATTCTGATTACCGGCGCGGGCGGCCGGGTCGCTACGGCATTCCGTCAGTCCGTTGGCAATCGCTATCAGCTGCGGCTGGCGGAAAGAGACGTCAGCCTGTTGCACAATCTGCAGCCGGACGACGAGATCATCAGTTTTGATATCGCCGATATCGAAGCTTGCCGGGCGGCCTGCGCCAATATCGATACCGTACTGCACCTGGCGGCCGATCCTTCCCCCGATGCCGATTTTTGCAATTCACTGATGGACAACAATATCCTCGGTACCTTCAATATCTTCCGTGCGGCGAAGGACGCCGGTTGCAAACGCGTGGTGTTCGCCAGCAGCGCGCAGGCGGTCGAGGGCTATCCGTTGGATTACCAAATTCGACCGCAGGACGCGCCCAAGCCGAAAAATCTGTACGGGGTCAGCAAAGCGTTTGGCGAGGGTATCGCCGCCTACTTTGCCCATCAGGAGGGGCTGTCTTCACTGTCGGTACGCATCGCCAACTTCACCACGTTGGCACGCGGTGAACAACTCAGCGCCCGTGATATGAGCGCCTTCCTCAGCCATCGCGACGCCGCCGATCTGCTCGAACGCTGCCTGCGCATTGAAGGCGTGCACCATGCGGTGGTGCACGGCGTTTCCAACAACCGCTATAAGCGCCTGTCGCTGGAGGAAACCACCCGCCTGCTCGGCTACTACCCGCAGGACGATGCCTTCAGCATCCTCGGTTTCGACTAAAGCTTGCTATCGATGCGCTGCAGCAGATAAGGGAAAAACGGGTTAGAGGCAATGCGCATCAGTGAATCCAGATCGACCACCAGCACCGAACGTTCGCCACGCGCTGCCAGCGTACCCAGGCTGATGCCGAACTCGCCGCGCTGAGCCGGGAAGCGGCCATAAAGCGAATCGCTCACCGGGAATGGCAGTGCCACGTGCGACAGCGAATAGATGTCCGCCGGATAGGTCATGCCCAGTGGCTGTACGCTTTGCGTCGTTTCTCCGGCCGCTGTCACACTGGCAATGGCCTCGCTACTCTCGGGCGAGGCGTTGGCAATCACCGTGGTTTGATAACGGCGCGGCGGCGCAGGCAACAGTTGGCTGACCGCCGCCGCCGCATTGGGTCGCAGCAAGGGCCCAAAGTTTACCGTACGATTGACGTCAAACAGCACCAGTTCACTGCCGTTAGCCGGCAATTCATTATATAACGCGCGGATCACCGCCCGCGTACTGACGGTCGAATCCATTACCGACTGGAAGGTCAGCACCGGCGCCAACTTGTCCAGCTTGCCGTCACGCGCTGCCCGAGCGATTTGCTGTTGCAGACCGTTGCTGAGCAGGTAAGACTGACGCGCGCCGTTCACTGGAAATGAATTGTATTTGAAGGGGTTAAACTCCGGCAGGACGCCGAGCCAGGCCGCTTTGGCAAACGCCGGAAACACCGCCGGCCAGCCGGCAATACCGGCGAAACGGGCAAAACTGGTCACGCCAATCATCGGTGAGATCAACACCAACCGCTGCGGCGCCGCCAACTGCGGATCGTCCAGCGCATCCAACGCATACTTCATCGCCAGCGCACCACCGTTGGAAAAGCCCACGATATGCAGCGGCTTGTCGCCTCCGGCCTTGCTGCGCGCCTCGCGCACGGCTAAACGCGTTGCCGCCAGCCAGTCGCGCCATTCAATATCGGTCAGTGCCCCCGGCACCGTACCGTGCGCCGGCAGGCGAATACCTACCGCCATATATCCCTGCTGCCGGTAGTTCTCAGCGATATGCCGCAGGCTATAAGGCGAATCTGTCAGGCCGTGCAGCAGCACCACCGCACCACGGGGTTCGCCCTGCGGCAGCAATTCGTAGGAGCGGTTCCAGTCGTGGGCAAAATGTTCCGGGTAGACCGGGCTGCCGTCAAAATAACGGTTGAGCGGAATGCGTTCGCTGGCGGAGAGTTTGTCCGTGACGTTAACTTTCACCTCGTCAAACACCCGGCTCTCTGCGGCCAGATAACCTTGCCAGTTGGTTTTATCCAGCTCGGCGGCCGACAACTCGTGCGGCACAAAAGTATGCCACGGCTCCAACGCAGGGCCGCGCTGAGTATCGTAAACCCGCACCGCAAACAGCGTGAGCAAGACGGTGACGCCCACTATCGTCAGTCGTTTGGTCCATTTAATTATCGCCCTGGAAGGCATGCTCACTCCTGAATTCACGGTTATCCAGCAGCGATTATAGAAGCTAAACGCCCGCAGGGGCAGCTCACTGACCGCCAACTTCTACCCGCCTATTTTTAGAGCCTGCTCACAGAACGCGCATTTCCCGACCTTTTTCACGGATAAAAATTGATCTGCCAACCGAATGTTTGTAGGTTTTCTGTAACGATACACTAAAACGTTACAGTTAAAGATTAAGACACAAAGTATCGTCCCGTTCCCCCCTGTCCCTACCGCATTGCCCAGCAGGGGAATCATCTTCACCACCAGCATCGCAGGCTGTCTGCGATCGGGAGCCAGGCTCATGAAATCAATGACATGCCGCTTAACGCCGCGCCTGTTTATCACGTTGTTATTTATGCTGTTTACCCTGCCGTTGCGCGCCAACGCCGCCGAAGTCAACCTGCGGGTTTATTCATCGTTACCCGACGATGGCTACTCCGCACACGCTATCTGGTTCAACCGTTTCAAACAGAATTTGGAGCAGCGTCTGCCGGGTAAAATCGCCCTTAACTATTTCCCGAACGGCATGCTCGGTAAAGAAGCCGATGCGGTGCAGCAGGTGCGCATCGGCGCGATCGACATGATGATCTCCGGGACTTCCATCTGGGCCACGCTGGTGCCGGAGATCGGCGTGTTGGATCTGGGTTATCTGTTTAATGACAACCAACAACTGGGCCGGGCGCTCGACGGCCAGGCAGGCCAACTGCTGAGCGCTATGTTGGCCAAGCAAAGCAACATCAAGGTGCTGGGTTACGGTTTCAGCCTGGGGGCGCGCAACATTTACAGTAAGAAACCGCTGCAGTCGCCGCAGGATCTTAATCGGATGAAGGTGCGGGTGCTGCCGGCCCCCAATTTCATCGCCACGCTGAAAAGCATGGGCGCTACGGCAATCCCAATGCCCGGCGGTGAGGTTTACTCCGCACTGCAGATGGGAGTGATCGACGGCGTGGAACACGATGCCGCCACGGTGTACACCAGCAAGTATTACGAGATCGCCAAAAACGCCACGCTGACCCGTCATATCTATAACCCGATAGTAGCCACCATCAGCCAGGCGGCTTTCCAGCGCATTCCGCAAGACTTGCGTGACGAGGTGCTGGCCGCGGCCAACGAAGCCACCCTTTATGAACGCAAAATTGCGGCGGAAAAAGAAATACAGGCCATGGAAAAACTGAAAGCCGCCGGCGTGATTTTCAGCGAAACCGACCGCGGCTATTTCCGCCAGCAAACCCTACCGCTGCAGGCGGCATTTACCGCTAAGTATCCACAGGCCAAAGCGGTGCTGGACGCCATTCATGCCGCAGCGCAGCCGTAACGCGCCCCGGCGGAGGATTTGCTATGACCCTTCCTGTAACCCTTGAAATGAGCGTGAAAAAAGTGGCTATTCTGACGCAGTTAAGCCGCGGCCTGACCCGCTTTACCGCCTGGGGCGGCGCACTGGCGCTGCTGGTGAACGTGGTGGTGGTATTCGCTTCGGTCGTCTGGCGCTACGCGCTGCACAGCCCGATCGAATGGGCTGAAGAGGTGGCGCGTGCGCTGATGGTGACGCTGGTGTTCTTTGGCGTCGCCACCTCCACCGGGCGCGGCAGACACATTGGTGTCGATCTGTTTCTGCGCTGGCTACCGGAAGCCACCCGTCCGTATGTGGTGCATGCCAGCCGCTGGGTTTTGGTGTTGGTGGCATTGGGGCTGACGGTATCCAGCTTTAGCCTGGTCGGCATTTCGCTGCCGCAGACCACCGAGCACGGCCTGCCGCAGGCAATTTTCGTGGTGCCGGTATTTATCGGTGCCGCGGTGATGTTGGTCAGCGCGCTCGACCACGCCTGCCAGGCGCCGCTGAAAGTGGTGTTAACCAGCGCCGCCGTTGTCGCGCTGTTGGGTGCCGCGGGCTACCTTAGCTTGCATACTGCCACCGGACTCAGCTCGCTGCCCGCCGCGTTGATGCTGGCCTGCTTTATTCTTGGCATTATCTCCGGCGTGCCGATCGCCTTTACCCTCGGGATGTCGGCGATGGTGTTTTTCCTCAGCGATCCGTCGCTACCGTTCGTCTTCTTTGCCCAACAGGTCACCGCCGGCGTCGACCATTTCGTGCTGCTGGCGATCCCGTTCTTTCTGTTGGCCGGCGCGGTGATGGAAGTCAACGGCATGTCGTCACGGCTGGTTGAGCTGATCGTGCGCGGCATGGGGCGCTATCGCGGCGGCCTGAACATGACGACGATTTTGTCGATGGCGTTTTTCTCCGGCATTTCCGGTTCCAAGCTGGCGGACGTCGCCACGGTCGGCGGCGTACTGATGCCGGCGGTACGTCGGGCTCGCCAACCTGCCGAAGAATCTGCCGGGGTATTCGCCGCTTCAGCCATTATGGCGGAGACCATTCCCCCCTGTGTAAACCTGATCGTAATGGGCTTTATCGCCAACATTTCGATTGGCGCGCTGTTTATCGCCGGGCTGATCCCCGCCCTGTGCCTGCTGGTATTGCTGCTGATTGCTGCCGTGATATTCGGCAAACGCATCAACGTCGATGACGCCTACCCGGTACGGATGCCGACGCGCCAACTGCTGATCGGCGCTGCCGTCGGTCTGGTCATGATTTTGATGATCGGCAAGGGGGTGGTGGCCGGCATCGCCACCTCCACGGAGATCTCCGCCTTCGCGGTGGTCTACGCCATCGTGGTCGGGCGGTTGGCCTTTGGTGAGCTGACGCTGAAAGCTACCCTGAAGCTGTTTGTCGATACCGCCGCGCTGTCCGGCATGCTGCTGTTTATCGTCGCCTGCGCCACCAGTTTGTCCTTCGCTCTGACCATCGAAATGATCCCGCAGCAGTGCGCACAGCTGCTGGTCGCCATCGGCGCAGACTACGGTCCGTGGCTGTTCCTGCTGCTGTCGATTGTCATCCTGATTATCTTCGGCGCAGTGCTGGAGGGCGCTCCGGCGCTGATTATCTTTGCGCCGATCCTGGTGCCCATCGCCACCCAGCTCGGCTTCAACCCGTTGCACTACGCCATTGTGATGATTCTGGCGATGGGTTTCGGCCTGTTTTCCCCGCCGATCGGCCTGGGGTTGTACACCACCTGCGCCATCTGCGGCGTCCCGATGCAGGACGTGATTAAACCTATGGCCAAATACCTGCTGATCGTGCTGTTCGGCATCATCGTTATCGCGCTATTCCCGGCGCTCTCCACCTGGTTGCCGACGCGGCTGGGCTACTGATTTTCTCAAGCAAGGAGTCACACCATGTTCTCTGATTTAACCGACAAACGCGTATTGATCACCGGTTCCACCGCCGGTATCGGGCTGGCGACCGCCGCCCTGTTCGCCCGGCACGGCGCCAAGGTAGGCATTAACGGCCTGCGCAGTGAGCCACCGGCAGAGATCGCCACCTTCCCCGGTGAATGCGCATTCTTCTCGGCCGATCTGTCGCGCTCCGCCGGCTGTGAGGCATTGGTGGAAGCCTTTGTCGCCCGCTTTGGCGGCATCGATATTTTGATCAACAACGCCGGTGGATTGGGCGGTCGCAACGGGCTGGAAGCGATAGACGACGAGTTTTTTGATCGAGTGATAGATTTGAACTGCCGCTCGGCGCTGATGGTGACCAAATTCGCTATCCCTCACCTGCGCGCTTCGGCTCGCGAGAATGGGACGACCGCCAGCGTCATCAGCACCGGCTCCATTGCTGCACGCGAAGGCGGCGGGATCGGCGCCGGGCTGTATGCCAGCGCCAAAGCCTGGTTGCACAATATCCACCGCAACTGGGTGAAGGAGTTCACCCAGGACAATATCCGTTTCAATATCGTGTCGCCAGGCAGCATCGACACCGCCTTCCATCACGGTAAGAGCGACGAAGTGCTGGGTAAAATGCGCGCTTCCATTCCGATGGGCCGCTTTGGCCGCAGCGAAGAGGTGGCGCCCACCTACCTGTTCCTGGCCTCGCATAACTGTAGCGGATATATCACCGGGCAAATTATCGACGTCAACGGCGGTCAACTCGCGCCCTAAGGGTCTGTGACTCACTTTCGGCCGCGTGATAAAGTCGGGGTAATGGGTTAATGCAAAACGGGAATGTGATGGCGAATATACGTGATGTGGCACGTCATGCCGGGGTGTCGGTCAGTACGGTATCCAACGTGCTGAACGGCCGAGTCGATCAGATGCGCAAGGATACGCTGGCCCGTATTGAACAGGCGATGGCGGCGCTGCAATACCAGCCAAACCGCGCCGCGCAGCAGCTTAAAACCGGGCAGGTCAAAATGCTGGGCCTGCTGGTACCGTCCATCGTCAACCCCAGCTTCGCTGCGCTGGTGCGCGAAATTGAGCTGGCGGCCAAGCAAAACTATGGTTATCAGGTGTTGCTGGGCGATACCCATCGCCAACAGGAAGAAGAGATCCGTTTTCTCGACGATCTGCTGGCGTTAGGCATTCGCGGCGTAGTAGTTGCCTCCACGTTTTACGATCGCCCCCATTTTCGCGATGCCCTGAAACGCGGCCTGGTGATGATTAACTACGACGAGCGCACCCTGGCCGCCACTGGCGAGGCGGCGCTGCCGATCGACAGCGTGTCGATGGATAATTGCGCCGCCGGCAGCATGGCGGCACAGCATCTGATAGCCCAAGGCTGCCGCCGTATCGCCTTCGCTACCGCTTCCGGCATGACCAGCAGCCGCGCCAACAAAATTGCCGGTTACCGGCAGGCACTGGAAAACGCAGGGCTGCCGGCCTGGGTGATCGAAGGCAAGGCGCAGTTCGCCTACGGCGATGCTGAAATGGCCGAATTAGGCAAGACGCTGGCCGAACAAATTTGCCAGAGTGACCCCCGGCCGGACGGCATTGTAGCGCTGAACGACATGTTGGCCATCGGCATGATTTCTGCCTTCCAGCGGCTTGGTGTGCGGGTGCCCGAGGATATTTCAGTTGTCGGCATCGATAACATGTTCCTGTCCGAGCTGTTTAACCCGGCGCTTAGCTCAGTGGCGCCGCCGCTGCGCGAGATGGCGGTGAAAATCGTCGATCGGCTGATTGGTCGGCTGGAAAACCCTGAATTGCCGGTGGAGGAGTTTTTATTCGCGCCTAGCCTGGTGCGCCGACAGTCGGTCATTAACACGTAACCTCCTGCGGGGCTACGGCTCCGCTCTCTTTCATACTGAATCCATGCTGCGCTAAAGCGCGGCGGGAGCTTCGCTGCGCCCAAAACCGCAGCGGGAGAATAAAAATGAACAATGAATCCTGCGTTTACTGCCATCCAACCAATGAAATCCTGCTATGGCAAAACCCGCTGTGCCGGGCCATTTTCATTGCCGACAGCCCTTTCCCCGGCTGGTGTCGGGTGGTCTGGCATGAGCATATCGCCGAACTGAGCGATTTACGTGACGACCAACGCAACAGCATCATGACCGTGGTCGCTCAGGTTGAAGCGCAACTACGGCAATTGCTGACGCCGGCGAAGATCAATATCGCCAGCCTGGGCACCGCACTGCCCCATTTGCATTGGCATATCATCCCGCGCTACCTCGACGACTCACATTTCCCGGAGCCGGTCTGGAGCCAGGCGCTACGCGCGCCAACGGCGAGAACCGTGCCGGAGAATTTTATTGAATTAATGAGAGAACGGCTGGCGATAACGCTGGGGGAATAACAAAACGCCGGGCATGGCCCGGCGTTTACTATTTAATTAAGGCTTTTCGGCGATTTTTCGCAGGTACTCATTATTTTTAAACGCAATGATGATCATTTCGAAACAAACGCGGGTGAACACGCCGCCGATAATGATCGCAAACAGGCCGCGGAAGAACTCGCCGTAGAACATCAACCCAATCCCGACAACAATGATGCCCAGCAGGCACAGCCAGTACACGCCGGTGATGATTTTCGGCGTCAGCATCGCATCAAAAAAGAAAATGTTTTTCATTGTAAATCCTTCCTTAGGCCAGTATTTAATTATCCCAGAGGCACCGCATCAGTGCGGCATGCCTTGTTGTCACGCCAGTTATGATAGCGAGTAACGTGACGAAAAGCGCTCAGAAATCAGCAGGCCATTACATAAGGGTTGAGGATGTTTAACAAAATCGGCAACAAAATCCTGGGCGGTTTAGCGGCGCTGCTGCTCAGCCAAAGCGTACTGGCACAGGAAACGCTGATCTTCGTGCGGCACGGGGAAAAACCCGCCAACGACAGCGGGCAGTTAACCTGTAAAGGGCTCAATCGCGCGCTGGCACTGCCGGACGTGCTACTGGACCGCTATGGCAAACCTGACTTTATCTTTGCCGCCGGGCCCAAAGAGAATAAGACCGGCAGTTCGCTGCGAGCACTGTCGACCATTATGCCCACCGCGGTACGTGTCGGACTGCCGATCGGCATTCAATTCCACGCCGATGACATCGCCGGGCTGCAGCAGGAGCTGCTCAGCGATAAGTACCAAAACTCGCGCATCTTCATCGCCTGGGAGCACAAGAATCTCGATAAGGCAGTGAAGAACATCGTTGCCGCGCGCGGCGGCGACGCCAGTTTGGTGCCCGAATGGCCAGGCAGCGACTTCGACAGCATTTTTGTGGTCACGCTGGATCAGGGCAAGGTTTCGTTCCGGCAAGAACGTGAGGGGTTGACTCAGTTGGCGGAGAGCTGCCCTTTCGCGGGGTAATACCATACTGCCTTCTGGCAGCCCTGCAAGAAGGCTGAAGGTTTCACCGCCTGACCTTTCGTTTTATCTGCCCGATGTCGCCACCGGCGTAATAAGTTCCAGCTCAACGCCCCGCCGGATGGCTTGGCGAGCGTTACTGACGCCCAATTTAACCACTGTATTACCCATATGAAATTTCACCGTGCTCACGGAAATACCTGAAATAGCAGCAATTTCCCCATAGGTTTTACCCATACTCGCCCAATACAGCACTTCCTTTTCTCGTGGGGTGAAAATAGGCTTCTGTGTGTTCATATTATTTTTCTGCATGCCGGGAATTGCCGATCCGGCTAGACGATACATCTGCTCATTAATATCGATCAGTAACATCTGCATAGTCCCGAGATCGGATGAGATACGTTTTTCCAATTCCCCTTGTACGCGACTGCCTATAACGACAGATAATAGCGCCAGATTGTTCAGATGGTCATGCAACACAAAGGTCAATCCATTAACAATATTGTACCGTTTAGAGAGAGAAAATATCTTATCTGTCATCAGAGTAATATTCTCGTCCCATACAAAGGGTGAAGTGCGTTTAGACGCAATCAATACTACCGGGTCAGTGAGTTGGAAATTATTGGTTCGATAGAGATCCAGCCACTCACCCGGATAGCTTGAAATAATAAGTGAATCTGATGGATTGTTCTTTCTGAGAGCGAGGTAGGCATATTCCGGGCTACCGAATGGTAACAACTTCCTATCGATATGATCCCGAAGCGTTTCCGTTATTGTTCGATTTTCATTGAAGGCAGAAAACATACAGGCTCCGTGGCGGTCAGACTTTCCCTTTGGTGATCGAACCTGAACTTAAGTTTAGGTATAGATGGGACTTAAGTACAACTTACGGATTTGGAACCGCAACATATAATGAGTCTCGTTAGGCACTGGAAAAAAAACCTGACCTGTACGGTCAGGTAGCCAACACAGCCAACACCAGGGAAAAATTTCCGGTCAGACAGGGTATACGAAAAATCACTGCTGACCGGGATCCTTACTTTAACACTGCTAATTTATCCTTTCAAATTCATCTGCGCTGACGCTGTTGACCAGCCCCTGTTTGACTAGACGATCAGCGTCAGTGCAAAGAATGGTGTTCGCCAGAGATAACGTCTTTGAGCCGAGTCCACTGCGCTATTTTAATTTATTATATATTGGACTATTTTATAAACACCCCAACCATTTAATAATAATCAATTAAGATTACTCATCAACATATATATAAATAAAATAGTGCAATGGAAATGATATAAATTATTTATATATCGAAACAAACAATGGCTAAATATCTTTAAATTTAGAAAATCAACTCCAGCATTCACTAATATCAAACTAATGTCTTGTATTTCACTTATGGGATTGAATATCTACAGGAACCTGTAAATATCTTTATTAGCGGTGCTAGGGTAGCGCCGCACTGATTAAGGAAAGATCATGATGACCAGATCCCCCCTTGGTACTACTGCTTCAACAGGGCAAAAATGCCCGGAAAGCGGCGTTTGGAAGGTCGTGGGCACACCATCAACCACCGCCCCCATCGCGAAAGGTAATACCATGCCGCCCTACAATAATAAGGCGGCTACCTGGAAGTTAACCCAGTACGCCTAAGCCTTAAGTTATAAGCCGCCACTTCGGGGCGGCTTTATTGCTGACGTTCAAGCCAACAAAGAAAGTCCATCATTCGCTCGGTAAACTCAGCGTCATTAGCGTTATTGATAGCATGTGCCAGCAGATAATCTATTTCTGTAGCCTTATCAGGATGCCGCGCTAATAATTGCTCGGCATAATCATCAAGCGCTATCGGCCAAAACAGGCTATCAGGATCACGCAGCATATTAGTTGCTCTGATCAGCTTTCTGGCCGCTTCGCGTTTGAGTCGTTGCAGCTCAGCAACCCGAGACCCGCCCGAGATTTTCACACCATAATCTTCCAGCACGGTGCGCAGATCGGCATTTACCGCCCGCGCAATGCGACGATCCGGCCGGAACAGTGGCAGTGCGTTGCTTACGTCATTTCCCCAAAGACAGCGGCAATGGTGTTTCAACCAATAGCCCCAGCTATAGCGATTGGCGGGATTTAGCGCTTCATCGAGGGTGCCAATATCAAAATCCACCTTACTGACTATCGTCTGATGTTGCTGGAAATCCTCACGCCATTGCTCAATAAGCGCCAATTCAGCGTCAGTAGCCCGCCGACTCAGCAACAAGGTGATATCCAAATCGGACTCCCCCGGTGTCGCTTGCCCGCGTGCCACACTGCCATAGAGATAAATACAGTGGATCAAGTCGGGGAAATGGCTCGGCAAGCCTGCGACCAACGCTGTCAGCACAGGCGTGAACGCATCCTGCAATGAGAAGTCGGTTACCGTGGGGATAAAGCCATCGCGGCAGAAGGTCATTGGCTGCTCCGAAGGGGTTTACGCTGGAGAGTGGCGGAAGATCACAGGAGTCGAACCTGCCCAGGACCGCTGGCGGCCCCAACCGGATTTGAAGTCCGGCCGCCCCACCGGGGACGAGGATCTTCCTTCGGGAGTCAGAAGCAAGAGCCTGATTATAGCGCAGTTTATCCTTAGCGCTAAGAGGGAAATAGCGGCGGCCCCCGGCAACAATGCCGGAGGCCGGCAGAATTACGGCTTCAACAGATCTTTGACGTCCAGCAGGATAAATTCATTGTCATCCGCCATGTTCGGCTGGCGGCTGGAGGAGAACGGGAAGTTATTGTCGTTACCGACAATAATATGACTGCCGTCCACCACGTCGACGTTTTCAATGGTGAAGAACGGGAAGGTCAGCACACCGTTGTTCAGCGGTTTGCGCGCCAACTTGTTCGGGTCCTGAATGTTCAATAGGTCGATATAAGCCAGTTTATCGACCGGTTTGCCGACGTTGGCATCAGAAAAAGCGATTTTATATACCCGCTTGAACTTCGCCACCTGGCTGAAGCAGTTGTCGGTTGGCGCACCCGCCGCACAAGCTTTGTCCGGCGTACCTTCGCCATTATCACGCTCAATCACCAGGCCATGGGTAGCGTCGATCATATTGAAATCGCCGATGGCGTTCTGGTTGTCTTCCAGCACGTACTGCCAGCTGCGGCCAGTCCAGGCCTGCTGTTTCACGTCAAATTCCAGTACCCGCAGGTAACGTTTTCCATCGAGGTTTTCAAACTTTTCGCCATCCCACAGCGCGCCCTCAAGCAACGGGTACAGCTTGCTGCCGTCCGGCGATGCCGCCATGCCCTCAAAACCCTTGGAACGCGCCACCTGGAAGTTCTGTTTGCCATCCGGTGCACCCGGTAGGGTCAGCGTCGGGTTATCCGGCGATTTGACTACCTTGCCGTCCACCTTGGTGTCGAACACCGCCAACACCTTACCGTCCAGATCGGCCTTGATCAGGTAAGGGCCGAATTCATCGCCGATCCACAGGGCATTGTCGGCGAACTGGAAGCTTTCCGGGTCGAAGTCGCTACCGGTCAGGTAACGCTGGTCGGTGCTCTCATTGACGATATGGAACGGCACTTTCTGGTCAGGATCGTGCAGGAATACCGTTTTCAGCGGCGTCACCGTGCCGTTATCAAAGTCGATTTTGTAGTGATTGAGGTACAGCATCGCATCCGGTGAGTTGGCTTTGCTGCCGAAGCCGTTGTCGGTCAACACCCAGTAGGTGCCGTCGGGCATGTGCTTGATACCGGAATGGCCCTGAAGGGGTTGGCCCGCGATCGGCAGGCCGATACCGGTCATGCGATCGGCGGATTTTCCCGCCACGCTGCCCAGTTCCGTCACGCGTTTGCCGCTGGTGTACTTACCGCTTTGTTGCAAATCAGTGGGAGCATCCTGTGGCGCCGCAATACTGGATTTTACCGCCAGTATCGCATGCCCGGCCAGCGTCGCAGACACCGGTTGGGCATCAGCCCACAGGTTACCGCTCAGCGCCATACAGCCAGCCAACAGCGCCAGACGAGTTTTGGTGATGTGCATGTCATGGTTCCCTTTTTGTTGTTATCGCCCAGAAGTAAAAGCAACGTCACTATAGGGAGCCGCAATGACAGAAATATTATTCGGCGAACGCTCGCCGGTAGCTGCGCGGGTGGAAGCACCAGGTGATGGCGATAAGCACCACCACCAGCAGTGCGTGAATTTGCCAATCGAGCACAAAACCACCGCTGTAATCACGCAACAGGCCGGAAATGTACGGCGTCGTACCCGCCAGCAGGAAACCGATACCCTGCATAAATGCCACCAGTCGCCCCGCCGCCGCCGGGTGCGGAATATGGTCGAGCGCCAGCACCAGGCACAGCGGGAATGCACCGCCCAGCCCCAGGCCGGAAAGCAGTACCCACAGCCAAGACAGCGTTTGCGGCAGGTAGATAAGGCCGATGAAACCTGCCAACTGCATGATCAGCGCCAGCAACAACAGCGGACGGCGGTCCGTAGCGCGCGCCAAGGCGGGCAACAGCAGCGCCCCCACGACCTGGCCGAAGGTCATCAGCGCCAATAGCGATCCACTGGCCTGCGGCTGCCAGCCGAGCTGCATGTAATAAGGGGGGAGCCAGGCGATCAGGCTGGTGTAGCCGCCATTAATCAAACCGAAATAGGCACCGAGCAACCAGGCGCGACGGCTGCACCATAAGCTCGGTCCGCGAGCAGTACCGGATGGCGTCAGGCGTGCCAAACCTCGGCTGACGGGCCACCAGGCGATCAACGCCACCAGCGCCGGTGCTGCCCACCAGGCCAGCGCGCTATGCCAGTCATGGCCAACACTCATCAGCCAGGGGGTAATCGCCGCCCCCAGTCCACCGCCGCCCATCAGCGCCGCCGACCACAGCCCGGCCACCAACGCCATCTGCTTGAGAAAATGATGCTTGATAATACCGGGCATCACCGCCTGGATAACGCCAATTCCCAGCCCGCCCAGCACCGCACTCAACATCAACTGCGTGCTGCCCGGTGCCAGCTCGCGCCAGGCAGCACCCAGGCCAATGGCCAGCAAACTCAGGACAACGCTGGTGCGTTCACTGAACAAACGGTTGATGGCACCGCCAGCCAACGCCATCAGCCCCATCATCAACACCGGCAAGGTGGTCAGCAGGGCCGCGCCGCCAAAACTCAGCCCGGTAGCCTGGCGCAGCGTCGGCAACAGCGGGCCAATAGACGTCAGCAACGGCCGCATATTCAAGCCAATCAGCACCAGTACCCACAGCAGGGGATTGAACCAGCGGCGTAAGAAAGGGGGAGCAATAAAATGATTTAACACGGTCTATTCCTGAACTTCCGGGGTGAAGAGTGCGACGTCACAACCTGTACGCCGCAGCGTTGCATTACTCTAGGCAACGCCGCTAGTATTGGGAAATTAAATAATAAAATAGCCAGCAGTGGGAAAATGAATCGCTACCCGATGTTCAATCCGCAGTTATTGCTCAGCTTTGTCGCCGTGTGCGACAGCGGTAGCTTCACCCGCGCCGCGGACCGGGTATTTTTATCGCAGTCCACCGTCAGCCAGCAGGTGCGTCGGTTGGAGGAGATGCTCGGTAAACCGCTGTTTGAGCGCTCCTCTCATCAGGTATTACTGACCGAGGAAGGCGTCAAACTGTTGAGCTATGCGCGGCGGATCATCGCGCTGAATGAAGAGGCACATGACGCCCTGACCGGTATCTGGCGCGACGGCGTACTGCGGTTGGGGATGCCGGAGGATTTCGCGGCACCGACTACGGAACTGCTGGCGGAATTCAGCCGGGCGCACCCGCACCTGCGGCTGGACGTCACCAGCGGCCTGAGCGCCGATCTGCACAGCGCCTATGCCCGTGAAGAACTGGACCTGATCCTGGTGAAACAGCGTCGTAGTCAACCTCCGCGCGCCGCCAGGCCGGAGCCGCTACTGTGGCTGGATAGCCTGGCCTTTCCGGCCATCGAACAATCCCCGGTACCGCTGGCGGTGTTCCCGCTAAATGGCCTGTACCGCGATGACCTGTGCCAGGCGCTGGATAACCTTGGCAAGCGCTGGCGCATCGGCTACAGCAGTGCCAGTCTGGCGGCTCTCACCGCCGCATCCGCCGCCGGGTTGGGCGTCACGCTGTTGCCAGCGAGCTGTCGCTTGCCCAGCCACCGGGTGCTCGGCATCGCCGAAGGGTTACCGCCGATCGACAGCATCGAACTGGCGCTGTATTACCGCGACGGTGCCCCCGCCGCCACCCCGGCACTGGCCGAACGGCTGAAGGCGTTTTGCGGATTGGTGTAAAGACAGCTGTGTGGCCATCGCGAATGCACCCGGCCTAATACCCGACCTCACCGTAACGCTCACGGTAATCTTTCGGCGTCATGTCGTAACCCTTCTTGAATACCGAGTAAAAATACTGCAGTGAGGGGTAGCCGCACATCTGCGAAATTTCAGCAATAGGTAGCGACGTCGCCGTGAGTAAATTACGGGAACGATCGAGCTTCTCTTCGTGGATTACATGGTGAATTGTCTGGTTCAGTTCATCCTTGAAACGTTTTTCCAGGTTAGAACGCGATATACCCACAGCATCCAATACTTGCTCTACCTTAATACCTTGGCAAGCATGGTGGCGTATATAATGCATAGCATGAATCACTGCGGGATCGCGCAAAGAGCGAAAGTCTGTAGAACGCCGTTCAATGACTTTTATTGGGGGAACCAAAATGCGCTGTAATGGCAGTACCTGCCCATTGAGCAGTTGATGCAGCAATTTCGCGGCACGATAGCCCATCTGGCGGGTACCCTGTGCGACCGAAGACAATGCCACCCGCGAAAGATAACGCGTAAGTTCCTCATTATCGATACCAATCACGCACAGTTTTTCTGGCACAGCGATATCCAGATGTTCGCAAACCTGCAGCAGATGGCGTGCCCGGGCATCAGTCACGGCGATGATGCCGGTCTGCTGCGGCAGCGTCTGTACCCAGTCCGCCAACCGGTTTTGTGCGTATTGCCAATTGTCTGGCGACGTGGCCATTCCCTGATAGATAACTCCTTGATATTTTTCGGCAGCCACCAACGCCTTGAAGGCGTATTCACGCTCCTTCGCCCATTGTTTTCCACCTTCGCTTGGCAATCCGTAGAAAGCAAAACGATTAATGCCCTTTTCTTTCAAGTGAGTGAAGGCCGCCGCGACCAAGGAGTGGTTGTCGGTAGCAATGTAGTGCACCGGTGGGTATTCATCATCGCGATGGTAAGAGCCCCCCACGCCGACGATAGGCACAGTGACATTTTGCAGTAGTCGCTCAATCTCTACATCGTCAAAATCAGCAATGACGCCATCACCCAGCCAGTCTTTAATATTGTCGATACGGCAGCGAAAATCCTCTTCAATAAAAATATCCCAGTCACACTGCGACGCCTGCAAATACTCGCCCACACCTTCTACCACCTGACGGTCGTACACTTTGTTAGCGTTGAATAGCAGCGTAATCCGATAGCGCTTATCGAACATATCTACCCCACTCCACGTTTGAGCTCTTTGCGTCCATATACAACACGAATGGCCATTTCGACGTTAATCCTTTGCTTTACTTGTGAGCAATATCACGTAAGTCATTTTTCATAACAGCAAAAGTAAAACCCGGAATAAACACCCTGATGCATTAGCGCTATCGTAGCACCACAATAATGACAAACGTCAAGGTGAGGTCGTGTGATGGATAACTATAACTTTAATAATAAAATATCACGCAAAGGAACTCATAGCGCCAAGTGGGAAAGCACAAGCGATGCATTACCCATGCCATTAATTCCCCTTTCCGTTGCCGACATGGATATTCCACTACCGAATAAAACAATCAGTTTACTTAATGAATTCACAAACAAAGGGATTTATGGCTATACATTACTGAGCGAAAATTGGGGAGAAACCGTCACGCAATGGATGCAACGTCATTGCCACTGGCATATCAATGCTGAGCACGTGGTCTTTTGCCCGCGAGTCATACAGGCCGTATCTCTGTACATCCAGAATTTTACTGCGCCGGGAGATAGCATCGTCAGCCTGGCGCCGGCATATCATCCCATCAGCCACAGTGTCGTACTTAATCAGCGTAAACTGTTGGAAAGCGAGCTGCGCTATCATCATGGGTGCTATACCATCGACTTCGATGACCTTGAGAATAAATTTAAACATGCGCGCTGTTTTATTTTATTATCACCCCATAATCCAACGGGCACCGTTTGGGAAAAAGAATCATTAATAAAAATCGCACAGTTGGCCGAGAAATATCACGTCTTTATTATTTCAGATGATGTTCATTCTGATTTCATTTTTAGTCATCACCAGCACCAGGTAATTTCATCCGTTAGCTCCTACGTTGAGCAAAATTCTTTTATCTGCACCTCTCCGGCAAAAACATTTAACATGGCTGGTCTTGAAGTTGCCAACATTATTATTGCCAATAAACAACACCGTCAAAAATTTATACATTGTCTCGAAGCTGCGGGGATTCACAACCCCGGATACTACGCCGTCCCAGCCTTTTTAAGCGTTTACCGCGACTGTGATGACTGGCTATTCGCCTTAAAAAACTACCTTGCCGATAACCGCGCATGGGTAATCAACATGCTAAGTAAACATTTTCCTGACTGGGTGGTTACCCGCAGCACGGGAACATACATGCTCTGGGTGAATTACCAAGCAAGTCACCTCAGCGAAGATCAACTAAAGCACTGGTTCCTTAACCTTGCCGGCGTCGAAATGAGCTGGGGCTCGGGGTTTGGCGAGTCGGGAATAGGCTTTTTCAGAATCAATATTGCCACGCCACGAGATACGCTGGCTGAAGCATTAGAACGAATCATCAGTACTTCCCCCTACGCACACCAGGAGTAGTACCCCATGAATAATATAATAAAACCACGCGCACCGACGCTGACTGAATCCCTGCTGCCGATCGTTACCATGGTGCTGTTGTTGGGTATTGGCTACGCCGCTTTTGACCTACCGCCAGAACCTCTGATGGTACTGTCTACTGTGATTGCTGCACTATTGGTTAAACGCCTCGGTCACAGCTACAACGATATTCTCGTATCTATCTCGCAAAAAATAGCCAAAACAATGCCCGCCTTGCTGATTCTCATCAGCGTAGGTTTGCTGATTGGTACGTGGATGGCGGGTGGCACGATTCCGCTGATGATTTATTACGGCCTAAAACTGATCAACCCGGCGATGCTGTACGTCACCGCACTGCTGGTCACTTCAGTTGTGTCCGTTTGCACTGGCACTTCCTGGGGTTCAGCAGGTACCGTGGGCGTCGCGTTTATGGGCGTCGCCATAGGTATGGATGCAAACCTGGCCGCTACTGCAGGAGCCGTGGTTGCAGGCGCATACTTTGGCGATAAACTCTCACCGCTGTCTGGCGATACTAACCTCGCGGCCATGGCGGCACAGGTCGATTTGTACGAACATATTGGCCATCTGCTGTACACCACCCTGCCATCACTCATTCTTTCCGCCGCTGTGATGTTCTTTTATGGCATGTCAGGCGATCTCGCAGGCGCCGCCATTCCAGACAAGGTCTTGTTGATTACCTCTGGCCTGGCCGGGATCTACCATTTTAATCTGTTGTTGTTGTTACCCGTAGCCATTGTGCTCTATGGCTCAATCACCAAAAAACCGACTATCCCTATCATGCTGGTTTCAGCGCTGGTAGCCATGGCCAATGCCTCATTTATTCAAGGATTTGCCTTTCATGATGTCGTCAAAAGCGCAGTCGACGGCTTTAACGTGTCGATGGTGGGTAATCAAGATATCAACCCTGTACTGAGTAATCTGCTGAACCGTGGTGGCATGAATTCCATGATGAGCACGCTGCTGATCTGCTTTTGTGCCCTTTCTTTTGCAGGCACGCTGGCACTGAGTGGTGCACTGGAAGTGATTGTCCACGCACTGCTTAAATTGGTGCACTCCACTGGCACCATGATCCTGGCAACACTGGCCTGTGGCCTGACCATGATCAGCGTCACCTGCAACGGGCAAATATCCATTCTGATCCCTATTGAGATGCTGCGTAATGCCTATATCGAGCGCGGTCTGCACCCGAAGAATCTGAGCCGCACGGTGGAAGACTCCGCAACAATCTTTGAACCTATTCTGCCCTGGACCGCCGCAGGCGCATACATGGCAGGCACGCTCGGTGTCGCCACACTCAGCTATCTGCCGTGGGCAGTGCTGTGCTGGAGCGGGATATTTTTTGCCACGCTGTGGGGATTTACCGGATTCGGTATCGCCCGGCTGAAAAAAGAAGAACAGCAGCAGTTGCTGGCCCAAACCGCCGATAACCTCAAATAAGGAAGCCCCGAATGTCATATTTTGATCAGCTTGAGCAAGTGCGCTACGAAGGCCCAGCCAGCAATAACCCCCTGGCCTTTCATCACTACAATCCGGATGAACTGGTGCTTGGCAAGCGCATGGCGGAACATCTGCGTTTCGCCGCCTGTTACTGGCATACCTTCTGCTGGAACGGCGCGGACATGTTCGGCGTCGGTGCCTTCGATCGTCCCTGGCAGCAGCCGGGCGACGCGCTGGCGCTGGCCAAACGCAAAGCCGACGTGGCGTTCGAGTTCTTCCACAAGCTAAACGTACCTTACTACTGCTTCCATGACGTAGACGTCTCACCGGAAGGTGCCTCGCTGAAAGAGTATCTGCACAACTTTGCGGTGATGACCGACGTACTGGAAGAAAAGCAGCACAGCAGCGGCGTGAAACTGCTGTGGGGCACCGCCAACTGTTTTACCCATCCGCGTTATGGCGCCGGTGCCGCCACCAACCCGGATCCGGAAATCTTCAGTTGGGCAGCCACCCAGGTATTCACCGCCATGAACGCCACCCAGCGTCTGGGCGGCGAAAACTACGTGCTGTGGGGCGGGCGTGAAGGCTATGAGACCTTGCTTAATACCGATTTGCGCCAGGAACGTGAGCAAATTGGCCGCTTTATGCAGATGGTGGTGGAGCATAAACACAAAACCGGTTTCCAGGGCACCCTGCTGATTGAGCCCAAACCGCAGGAACCGACCAAACATCAGTACGACTACGACGTCGCCACCGTCTATGGTTTCCTTAAGCAGTTCGGCCTGGAAAAAGAGATCAAGGTGAATATCGAAGCCAACCACGCCACGCTGGCAGGCCATTCGTTCCACCATGAAATCGCCACCGCCATTGCGCTGGGCATTTTCGGCTCTGTCGATGCCAACCGGGGTGACCCACAGCTGGGCTGGGATACCGACCAATTCCCGATCAGCGTAGAAGAGAACGCGCTGGTGATGTTCGAAATTCTCAACGCCGGGGGATTCACCACCGGTGGGTTGAACTTCGATGCCAAAGTCCGCCGTCAAAGCACCGACAAGTACGATCTGTTCTATGGCCATATTGGCGCCATGGATACTATGGCACTGGCACTGAAGGTCGCGGCAAAAATGGTGACTGACGGCCAGTTGCATCAGCAGGTAGCAAAACGCTATGCCGGCTGGAATGGTGAATTGGGCCAGCAAATTTTGCAGGGCAAACTGTCGCTCGAAGCCTTGGCGCAGTACGCTGAAGGCCATGCACTGGCGCCGCAGCACGTCAGCGGCCGTCAGGAACAGCTCGAAAACCTGATGAACCGCTATCTGTTCGGCTAACCGATCGCGCGGCACACGCCGCGCCTTTAAGGATCCTCAACCATGTATATCGGCATCGATCTCGGCACTTCCGGCGTAAAAGTTATTTTGCTCAGCGAGCAGGGCCAATTGCTCGCCAGCCACGGTGAATCGCTGCCCATTTCCCGTCCTCATCCCCTATGGTCAGAGCAGGCCCCGCAGGACTGGTGGCACGCCACCGACCGCGCGATGCTGGCGCTGGGCAAACAACACAGCCTGCAGCAGGTAAAAGCCATTGGGCTCAGCGGTCAGATGCACGGTGCCACGCTGTTGGATGCACGTCAGCAGGTGCTGCGCCCGGCGATTTTGTGGAACGACGGCAGAAGCGCCGCACAGTGTCTGGCGCTGGAACAGGCGGTGCCGCAGTCGCGGCAAATCACTGGCAACCTGATGATGCCGGGCTTTACCGCCCCCAAACTGCTGTGGGTACGGCAGCATGAGCCCGAGCTGTTCAAACGTATAGATAAAGTCCTGCTGCCCAAGGATTACCTGCGCTGGTGCCTCACCGGCGAATTCGCCAGCGACATGTCGGACGCCGCAGGAACCGGCTGGCTGAACGTGGCGCGGCGCGACTGGAGCGAGGAGATGCTGGCGGCATGCAGCCTGACTCGCCGCCAGATGCCACAGCTGTTCGAAGGCAATCAGATCACCGGCCAGACCCATATTGAACTGGCCAAACGTTGGGGCATGTCGCCAGTGCCGGTGGTGGCCGGCGGCGGTGATAATGCCGCCGGGGCGATCGGCGTAGGCCTGTATCAGGCGGGGCAGGCGATGTTGTCACTCGGCACCTCCGGCGTTTATTTTGCCGTCAGCGACGGTTTTCTCAGTAACCCGGCCAGCGCGGTACACAGTTTCTGCCATGCGTTGCCCGACACCTGGCACCTGATGTCGGTCACGCTCAGCGCCGCATCCTGCCTGGACTGGGTGTGCAAACTTACCAACGTCGAGGACGTCGCTACCCTACTGCGCAATGTCGAACAGGCGCCGCCGGCGGCAGCGCCGCTGTGGTTCCTGCCCTATCTTTCCGGCGAGCGTACGCCGCACAACAATCCTAACGCCAAAGGCGCATTCTGGGGCCTGACTCACCAGCATGGGCCAACCGACCTGGCGCGCGCCGTGCTGGAAGGGGTTGGTTTCGCCCTGGCTGATGGCATGGACGTACTGCACGCCAGCGGTCTGCAGCCGTCCAGTATCACCCTGATTGGCGGCGGCGCGCGCAGCCCCTTCTGGCGACAAATGCTGGCGGATATCAGCGGTCAGCGGCTGGAATACCGCACCGGCGGCGATGTTGGCCCGGCGCTGGGAGCGGCTCGCTTGGCTCAGATTGCCCTGAACCCGCAGCGCTCACTGGCTGAATTGTTGCCTGAATTGCCGCTGGAACAGGTACATACCCCGGATGCCGAGCGCCACCAGCAGTACACCGCGCTGCGCAGCACCTTCCGCGAGCTCTATTCCCGTCTGTTACCGTTGATGTAAAACCGAAAGGGGGCCAAACAGCGCCCCCTTATTATTGCCAAATCGAATAGTCGCCAGTGGCAAATGTCACTGCCAACCCACGCGCTCCTCTCCTAAATTGGTGGCTGTCTTTTGACGCACCTCACCTCTGGATTAAGGAATTGAACGTGGAAAAAAACCAACAACAAAGCCGCAGAGCTTTCCTCAGCCAAACCGGCAAGCTCACCACCGCCTGCGCAGTCATTGGTCTGACGGGGGGCGTGGCGCAAGCCGCCGCGCCAGCGAGCAGCGCATGTATACCAGAGAGCACACCTATGACCCTGACCGACAGCCACTACTGGCTGAGCGACGTTCGACTGGAAGACGGTTTTGAGTACGATGGCGAGACGGTGATCGGCACCCGCACCGCGCTGTATCAGCTTGAAATCAAAGACGGAAAAATTGCCGCCCTTCACCCGAAAGAAGCAACGCCTCCCGCCGGGGTAGCGCGCTATCAGGCGCAGGGCCAACTGCTGCTGCCGGCATTTCGCGACATGCATATCCATCTGGATAAAACCTTCTACAGCGGCCCATGGCAGGCACCGCGCCCACGTCAGGGCAAAACCATCATGGACATGATCGCGCTCGAACAGACCTTGATCCCCAAGCTGTTGCCCACCTCGCAGCAGCGTGCGGAAAACCTGATCGCCTTGCTGCAATCGAAAGGCAGCACCGTGGCACGCAGCCACTGCAATATCGATCCGGTCAGCGGGTTGAAAAGCCTGGAACACCTGCAGCGTGCGCTGGAAAACCACCGGGCGGACTTCAGCTGTGAAATCGTCGCCTTCCCGCAGCATGGCCTGCTGCATTCCAAAGTCGACGGCTTGATGCGCGAGGCCATGCAAATGGGGGTGCAATACGTCGGCGGACTGGATCCGACCAACGTTGACGGCGCCATGGAGAAGTCGCTGGATGCGATGTTCCAGATTGCACTCGACACCGGCAAAGGCGTCGATATCCACCTGCATGAAACCAGCCCCGCTGGCGTAGCGGCAATCAACTACATGATCGCCACCGTAGAAAAGAACCCGGCGCTGCGCGGTAAAGTCACCATCAGCCATGCGTTTGCCCTGACCGTGCTGAACCCGAATGAACTGGAGGAAACCGCTAGCCGGCTGGCGGCGCAGCAAATCACCATCGCCTCTACGGTGCCGATTGGCGGGCTGATGATGCCGCTGCCGCAGCTCAGTGAAAAAGGGGTATTTGTGATGACCGGAACCGACAGCGTGATCGACCATTGGTCACCGTTCGGCAGCGGTGACATTCTGGAAAAAGCCAACCTTTACGCCCAACTTTACCGCGGCTCCGACGAATTCCACCTCTCCCGTGCTATGGCAATCTCGACCGGTGGCGTGCTGCCGCTGAACGACAAAGGCCAACGCGTCTGGCCGCAGGCCGGGGACAACGCAGAGTTTGTACTGGTCAACGCCAGTTGCTCCGCCGAGGCGGTGGCACGCCTGCCGGCGCGCACGGCCACTTTCCATCAGGGGCGGCTGGTCGCTGGCCAGGTCGGCAAAGTCTGATGCTGGTCCGTTGATGTCACCATGATGGCCGTTTTTGGCCTTCTGCCAGACAAAGTAACGGCGCAGTATGGCGTCATACCCATTGGCGGAGGGCCGAAAATGTCACAGAGCGCGTTATTGATCATCGATGTTCAACAATCATTCCAGCATCGCCCATTCTGGCAGGAAGAAGATCTGCCCGCTTTCCAGCAGGCACTGACACGGCTGATCGAAGGCTGTCGCCGGCAGGGCGTAGCCTTGGTTGATGTTTTCCACGTATCACCGGAGGGGCCGTTTTCGCTGGCATCCGGCTGGGTAAAACCGCTGCCGTTCCTCAACCATCAGGCAGACGTCACCGTTCATAAACAGGTGCACAATGCACTGACCGAATCCGGTCTGGACGCCTGGCTGCGCCAACGGGATATCGATCACTTGATTATCTCCGGCATCCGCACCGAACAGTGCTGCGAAACCACCACCCGGGTGGCGTCCGATCTCGGTTATCGGGTGACTTTCGTCACCGAGGCCACGATGACTTTCCCGATGCAGCATCCCAATGGAGAAGTCTTTACCACCGAACAGCTCAAGCGGCATACTGAGACGGTGCTGGTCGACCGCTTCGCCCAGCTCGCCAGCGTGGATGAAGTGCTGGCGCAACTCTCACAGGAGTAATCATGCCGCAGGCCGTCTATTTTTTGATGTTGCCCAACGCGCTATCGCTGGACGTCAGCGGCCCGGCCGAAACCCTGCGTTTGGCCGGGGCATTCAGCCTGCGCTACATCAGCCCACTGCCGCAGATCACCTGCTCGATTGGCATGACGTTGAGCCAACTGCAGCCGCTGCCCGCCCGACTGGAAGACGGCGCTATTGTGGTGGTGCCCGGCGCACGCGATTCACGCAGCGATTTCGACCATCAGGCGGCCGAACAGGCCCGCCACTGGCTGGCGGCGCTGCAACCCGATTTGCGGCAGCAGCGCATCACGCTGGTCTGTATCTGCTCCGGCGCCCTGCTGGCGGCGCAGGCCGGGCTACTCGACGGCTATCAGTGCACCACCCACCATGATGTGATCGAACGCATGCGTCAGCAGGCCCCGGCCGCGCAGGTGAAAGAGAACCGTATCTTTGTTGAAGACCGCAACCTGTACACCAGCGCCGGCATTACCGCCGGTATCGATCTGGCGCTGCATTTGATTAACCGCCAATGCGGTGCAATACGGGCAATGGAGATTGCCCGCGAAATGGTGGTGTATTTTCGCCGTTCCGGCGATGATCCGCAGCTCTCTCCCTGGCTGCGTTACCGCAACCATCTGCACCCGGCGGTGCACCGTGCGCAAGACGTGATGGCCGCCGAACCCGAGGCCGAATGGTCGGTACCGCAGGTGGCGGAAAAGGCCCATGTCAGCAGCCGCCATTTGGCCAGGCTGTTCCGTAGCCATGTCGGCATCAGCGTGCGTGAATACCATGAACAGCTGCGGCTGGCAGTGGCGCAGCAGCGGCTGCAACAGGGCTATGGGCTGGAAAAGGCGGCGCTGGCGGCGGGGTTTTCCTCCGGTCGTCAACTGCGGCGTGCCCAGCAGCGCGGCTCGACCGCGTTATGACACCAGCCGCCGAGAGTCTATTTTCTGCAGCCCCATCGACAACAGCAGGCTGAGCGCCAACGCCACGCCAAATACCCAGAAGATATCCAGTAACGGATGGGCGGTCAGCGTCAGGTGACGGCTGCGCATAAAATTGACGATAATGGCGTGAAAACCGTAGATTGCCAGCGAATGTCGGGAAAAAATGCCCAACCAGCCAATAGGCTCGGGCAGACAATTTTTAAACCATACCACCAGGGATACCGCCGCGATAAACACCAGCGGCCCACAGTAGATGTAATAAGTATCGGCAAAGTTACCGTTGATGAACATCTGGCTTTTGGTGCCCTGAACGATCAACGCCACGCTAGCCACAAACCCCAATATCGCCAGCCAACTGATACCTCGCCCCTGGGTGTCCATCATGCCAATCGCCCGGCCGGCCAACGCGTACAGCAGGTAGTAAAAGGTGTCCCCATAGATATACAGATTGACCGGCAGCAGGTGAGCGTTACCCAGGGTCAGCGAGCTGGTATTGGGATTGGCGACCACCGCCAGGATCACCAGCACGCCGGCCAGGTAGCGGCGTGATACCGGCTTGACGTTGATCAGCGGCGACAGCAGATAAATCACCGCGATCGCATAGAAGAACCACAGATGGTAGAACACCGGCTTTAACAATATGCCACGCAGCGACGGCCAGAAACCGATTTTGGTAAACGCCGCGATATAAATCAGCGCGACCGCGCTGTAAAACGCAATACAGCAGCCAATGCGGATGAAATGCTTTTTGCCGGCGCTTTTCTCGCCGAAAAACAGGTAGCCGGAAATCATGAAAAACAGGGGTACCGAAACGCGCGACAGTGAGTTCAGTACGTTAGCGATGTCCCAGTTATGTTCGCCCACCGCCACCCCGCTGGTGACGTAGTAGGTGGTGGCGTGGATCATCACCACCATCATGCACGCCACTGCGCGCAAGTTATCTATCCAGCCAATTTTATTGCTCAAAAGATCGCCCGCAATATTGTCATCTTGATTTGTTAAAATAAGGTTATAGAGCGAAAGTGTGGGTGGCAACCCTGACGGCGAATATCAGAATGTGCTGAAACAACACCTTATCGTTGCTAAGGTGAACAATTGGCGGCAAAATAGCCGCCACAACTCGCTCAGATTGCGCTTCCCGCCCTGGCAGTTCCTTATTTCTTCTTTACTTTCAGTACGATAAATATGAAAACTACTTTACCACCTGCGGCTCGCTTGGGTCGACAGGCGCTTTTATTCCCGCTTTGTCTGGTGCTGTTCGAATTTGCCACCTATATCGGCAACGATATGATCCAACCTGGCATGTTGGCGGTAGTGGCCGATTTCAACGCCGGTGAAGAGTGGGTGCCAACCTCAATGACCGCCTATCTGGCCGGCGGTATTTTCCTGCAATGGCTGCTGGGGCCGTTGTCGGATCGGCGCGGGCGTCGCCCGGTCATGCTGGCCGGCGTGGCGTTTTTTATCGTCGCCTGTCTGGCTATTTTGCTGGTGACCAGCATTGAACAGTTTATCTTTATGCGTTTCCTGCAGGGGATTGGCCTGTGCTTTATCGGCGCAGTGGGTTACGCCACCATCCAGGAGTCGTTTGAAGAGTCGGTGTGCATCAAAATCACCGCGCTGATGGCCAACGTGGCGCTGATTGCCCCGCTGCTGGGGCCGTTGGCCGGTGCCGCGCTGATCCACGTCGCGCCGTGGCAGAGCATGTTCGTACTGTTCGCCGCACTGGCTGCGTTTGCCTTTTACGGCCTGTGGAAAGCCATGCCGGAGACGGCTTCGCTGCAGGGTGAGAAATTCTCGGCCGCCAACCTGTGGCGCGACTATCGTCAGGTATTGTCCAACCGCCGCTTTATCTGCGGCGCGCTGGCCATCGGTTTCGCCAGCCTGCCGCTGCTGGCCTGGATTGCCCAATCGCCGGTGATCCTGATCAGCGGCGAGTCGCTGTCGACGCTGGATTACGGTCTGCTGCAAATTCCGGTGTTCGGCGCGCTGATCCTCGGCAACCTGACGCTGGCACGTCTCACCGGCAAGAACAGCGTCCCGCGCCTGATCAAATTGGGTGCCGGGCCGATGATGCTGGGTTTGCTGATCGCGGCGCTGGCGACGATATTCTCCAGCCATGCCTATCTGTGGATGACTGCGGGTCTCAGCCTGTACGCTTTCGGCATCGGGCTGGCCAACGCCGGGCTGTATCGTTTGACGCTGTTCTCAAGCAACGTCAGCAAAGGCACGGTCTCCGCCACCATGGGCATGTTGAGCATGATGGTGTTCACCGTCGGTATCGAGCTGGCAAAAGTGGCTTACGTGTGGGGCGGCAGCGGACTGTTCAATCTGTTCAACCTGCTCAGTGGCCTGTGCTGGCTGGCACTGGTGGCGCTGTTCCTCAGCAAGCGCCGCAGCGGCGATGCAACGCCGACGCCTAACGCTGCGTTATAACAAGCGCCGAGCTAACGACACGGGAAGAGACGATATCTCTTTCCGTGTTTCAAGATTTACACTGGATTTAACCCTATCAGTCAGATGAATCAGTTCTCAAACTTATAGCCCATGCCAGTACCGCCTCATGGCTGATAAAATTCATCTGTTCAACGTCACTCTGTTCTTTCTCTCGCACAAACCCGGCATACTTTTCATCATCTTTCTTATGGGCAGTGGTGATAAACCTTCAGTATTCATCCTGATGACCTCGCGACTTAATCAAAACACACGGCTATACCCAAAATAATTGGAGTTGCATCACAACAAAGCCGCGGCTTTGTTGAACAGCGCTTGCGCTGGCCCCAACGGGGCGAAGCTTTGCCGAGTAACGCGGCAAGAGCATGAGTCCCCAGGAGCTTACTCAAGTAAGTGACTGGGGTGAGTGCTGGCAGCCAACGCAGAGGCAGCTTCAGGTATGACGGGTATAGAGTCCGCTGTCGCGCAGCAGGTGTTGGTTACCCTTGCGGCGGGTAAATCCGCTGCGGTCGAAAAATTCCAGCACCTGAATGGCCAGTTTACGCCCCACGCCGAGCCGGTCACGAAAATCGGCGGCGTTGGCACTGCCCTGCGTTTCATCCAGTTCACGGATCAACGCGGCGAATTGTTCTATCCGTTGGCTTAGGTAGTAACGATCCACCACCACTGCCGTGACATGGCCCAACTGAGCGGCTTTACGCAGCGTGGTCCGCACCCATGCCTCGTCCTCGCCCAATTCGGCAGCCAGATCGCGTACCCACCAGGCTTCGTCGCCGAACAGCGGTTCAATACGGGCCCACAGGATTTGCTCTTCAGCGCTAAACGCCAAACCGTGCTCCGGCAGGTGCAGCCACCCGCGCGTATTGCTAAGCAAACCGGCAGCCAGCAGCCGATCGATCATCATAAATGCCAGCGCCTCAGACAGTTGCGGCACGGCCATGCGCCGCAGGCGCGCACGCCCCAGGCCGAGCTGATCGGCATGCTGCTGATGATACTCGGCCAACACCTGCAACAGGCGCTGCTGATCCAGCTGCGCATTCTCCTGCGCCAATGCCCTATCGCCGGCAATCAGCAACTCATGACTCGCCAACAACGCTGCCAGCGGTTTCTCGGTCAGTTGTCGCGCCCAGGCAAAGGCCGCCAGATCCAGCGCGCCCTTGGGCAAATGCAGCGCCAGCACCTGACAGTCATCGTCGGCCTGTGCCAGCGCCGCCAGCCAGGCCAAATACTCGGGTTGGCGCTTACCCCGTTTGGGCGTCGTCAAGCTCAGCACCCTTGCGCCGCCCAGGGTTTGGCGTGCGCCAATATCGCGCAGCACCAGCCGATCGTTTTCGGCCAGCCATAACGGACGGTCAAGGATCAGTTCCGCCAGCCCATCACTGAGCAACGAAACTCGCCCGGTAATATGGCTGGCGGCATGATGTAAATGCAGCGGCTGCCAGTGCTTTATCGGCAAATCCTTATCTAACGCCACCAGAATTCGTTCGGCGGCGATCGGGGGCTTTTGCGCCAGCAACCAATCGCCGCGTGCGACCTGATCTTTGCTGACGTCACCGCTAATATTCAACGCAATACGCTGTCCAGCCTGCGCTTGCTCAACCGGTTGGTTTTGCGCGTGCAAACCGCGAACCCGCACCGGCGCGTCGGCGCCGGTCAGCCACAGCGTGTCGCCTACCGCTACCTGGCCACCCAGTGCGGTACCGGTCACTACCAAACCAGCGCCTTTCACGCTGAACGCGCGATCCACCGCCAGGCGGAAGCGGCGCGTTACTGCATGTTCGTCAGGCCGCAGCGCCAGCAAATGCGCGCGCAGTGCGTCGATTCCCTGCGACTGCGGCGCGGCGGTGACAAACACCGGTGCCTGTTGCCAACCCTGGCGCGTCAGCTCCTCGTCAAGCTGCTGTCGAACCTCTTCGACACGCGCTTCATCCACCCGATCGGCTTTGGTCAAGGCCACCGTCAGCGCCGGACGCCCGCTCAATCGCAGTATCGCCAGGTGCTCGCGCGTTTGCGCCATCACGCCATCATCGCAGGCCACCACCAGCAAGGCATGGTCGATGCCACCAACGCCCGCCAGCATATTGGCGAGGAATTTCTCGTGTCCCGGCACGTCGATAAAGCCCAACACCCGGCCATCGGGCTGCGGCCAGTAGGCATAACCCAGATCTATGGTCATGCCACGGCGTTTTTCTTCCGGCAGGCGATCCGCATTGATCCCGGAGATCGCTTGCAGCAGGGTGGTTTTGCCATGATCGACATGCCCGGCGGTAGCAATAATCATTCTCTCAGGGCCTCAATCAGCGCGTCTTCCTGCTCCAGACAGCGCAGATCGAGCCACAGCCTGCCGTCGTTAATTCGGCCGATCACCGGCTGCGGCAGCCGACGCCAGCGTTCTGCCAACGCTTCCAACGTTGCGCCACGGCCATCGAGCGGCGCAAAGGTCAGCGCATAGCTGGGCAGCCGATCGACCGGCAACGAACCGCTGCCAATCTGCGACCAGCAGGGTTCGGCACGCAGTTGGAAATGCCCGGCAAACTGTGGCACCAGCACCTGCAACAGACGTTCGGCAGAACCCTGCATCGCCTGCTGCGGGCGGGTCAATAGCCGTAGCGTCGGCAGCTGTTGTGCCAACAGTTCGGGCTGTTGATAGAGCCGTAGGGTCGCTTCCAGCGCCGCCAGCGTCAGTTTGCCAACGCGTAGCGCACGCTTCAGAGGGTGTTGCTGCAGCTTGGCGATCAGCGCCTTTTTGCCGACGATGATGCCGGCCTGCGGGCCGCCGAGCAGCTTGTCGCCGGAGAACGTCACCAAATCTACTCCGGCGGCCAGCAACCGCTGCGGCATGGGTTCCGCCGGCAGACCGTATTGCGCCATATCAATCAATGAGCCGCTGCCCAGATCGGTGGCGGTCGGCAGGCCATGCTCTGCGCCGAGCTGCGCCAGTTCGGCTTCTTCCACCGCGGCGGTAAAACCCTGGATGCTGTAATTGCTGGTATGCACCTTCATCAGCAGCCCGGTCTGTTCGTTAATCGCGCTGCGGTAATCTTTCAGGTGGGTGCGGTTGGTCGTGCCGACCTCAACCAGTTGGCAACCGGCCTGGCGCATCACATCGGGGATGCGGAACGCACCGCCAATTTCCACCAGTTCGCCACGCGATACCACCACCTGCTTGCCGGGGGCGATCGCCGCCAGCATCAGCAGCACCGCAGCCGCATTGTTGTTGACGATGCAGGCGTCTTCCGCGCCGGTCAATTGGCATAATAAATCCGCTACCGCGCGATCGCGGTGACCACGACCGGCACCGTCCAGATCGTATTCCAGCGTTACCGCCGCGCCCATGGAACTCGTCACCGCCTCTATCACCGGCTGCGCCAGCAGAGCCCGGCCAAGGTTGGTGTGCAGCACGGTGCCGCTGAGGTTGAATACCGGGGCCAATGCCGGACGCTGCCATTGCTCCAGCCCCGCGCTGAGCGCCTGTGCCCAGTTACCGCACCAGTCGGGTAACCTTTGGTGGTGTTTAATGGTTTCACGCGCCTGCAGTTGCAATTGACGCAGTAACTCGCCAATCAGCGTTTGTCCGTGCTGCGTAACCAGCGGTTCGATAGCGGGATCGCGCAACAGGCGATCGATGGCGGGTAACTGGCTGTAAAGAAGCTGGGATTCAGTGCTCATGGTCGCTCGGTTTCAGTGTAGAGGTCTCGCATCAAGTAAAACCCCGCCGCAGCGGGGTGAGGGAAATCAGGGGGGCAAGGTGCGGGCAAAGCTTTCACGGGCAAACAGCCGCTCGGCCAGCTTGATCAGCGCCGGTCGCTCGACGCACCAGTTGGGCATGATGCGGCGGAAATTCAGGTAGCCCAGCGCACAACCGGTAGCAATATCCGCCAGCGTCAGCGCTTCGGCATTGAGCAACGTTTTTTCCTGCGCCAGTTTTTCCAGCGCATCCAGTCCGTGCGTCAGCTTGTCTCGCTGGCGCAAGATCCAGTTTTCGTCCTGTTTTTCCGACGCCCGTTTGCTCTCGCGAAACAGCGTGGCGGCAGCTTCCGTCACGCCATCGGCCAAGGCTTCCACCTGGCGTATGCGCAACGCGGCGGCGCGTTCGACAGGCAAAAAAGCCGGGGCCACGGACAACATTTCGAGGTATTCGGCAATCACCCGCGAGTCGTAAAATACGGCGCCATCATCGGCCACCAGCACCGGCACTTTGGCCAAGGGGTTCAGCTCAACCACCCGGCTGCCCGGTTCATACGGCGGATCGTTAACGAATTCGAACGCCATCCCCTTTTCCAGCAGCATCACGGAAATCTTGCGGACAAAAGGGCTGGTGTAACTGCCAATAAGCTTCATCAGTCTTCCCCTCAGCTTGCAAACCACAACGTTGTTATTGCACCGCCAGCGTGTCGATAATCTTCTGGACCAGCGCCTGGTGAGCTTCCGGCGTTTTGGCCGGCGACAGCATCTGCAACGTCACCACCCGCTTGTTGAACACCGTCAACATGATGGTAGACACTACCTTCTGCCCGCTGACGCTCTGCTCGGTATCCAGCCGATGGAACTTCTGCTTGCCGACGGTGAAATTCTCTTCTTTGGTAGTCCGAATATTTTGATAGCGATCGGCCAGTTCGGTGAGCATGCTCTGCGTCAGGTCCTTGAGCATTTTATCGCTGCCGTTGAGCTTCATGCCGTCAGGCGGGATCACTTCGGAAGAGACGGTGCTCTGGCGTGATTTCCCGTCGAGGAAGCGCTGAATGGTGGACTGGCTGTCGTTGACGATGCCGCTGTTCTCAGTCTGATCGCTAAAGCCCGGCGGCAATTCAAAGGTGATCTTGCCCTTTTGCATCGAGACTTTCAGCCCCGGGGGCGTCGCTGGCGGAGTTTCGACCGCCGGCGGTGGCGGTGCAGGCTGCGTGACGGTCGGTTTGGGATCCGGCTTCGGTATCTCCGGCTTGGTATCGTCCTTGTTGTCACAGGCTGCCAGCCCTGCCGCTAAAACAGCAACCGCAGTGAATTTCGCAATGGTCTTCAACATCGTCTGTCCCTTTTCCTTTCGCTTCGCGCGTCATTGCGTAAACGTAGCAACTCGCCCGGGCGAATGCCAGAATCCCCGTCCGAAATTAATGGTATTTACGGCCTTAAAGGCGTAGCGGGCAAGGACAGTTTGAGTGCGGACAGCGCACAGGCCCCGGAGCCGTACACGCAGTACGTGAGGAGGCCGAGCACTGCCCAAGGTTAAAATGTCGCAGCCCGGTAGCCGATCATCATTCCCCCGGGAACAGGAATGGATTGATGCTGCTGCGGGCAAAGCCTTCGTCTTCCATTTTGGCGTCGAGCACCAGCGTGGCCAAATCATCAGCGACGGCCTCGACCTGCGGGTCTTTCTCCTGATACAAAATCTTCAGGTAGGTACCGCAGTCACCGCAGCTCTCCGCTTTAACCGATGCCAGCTCGGTGTCCAGCGACCAATAGTTGAGATCGCGGGTCTGCTCACAGTTGCTGCATTTGATCCGCACCACGTGCCACTCGCTTTCGCACAGGTTGCAGTGCAAATAGCGCAGGCCGCTGACGGTGCCGATATGCACCACGCTGGAAACCGGGATGCTGCCGCACACCGGGCAGAATTGACGGTGTTCGCCATATTCGGCGCGCGCCTTGCCGGGGATAAGGCTGGCCATCTGCGCCCAATAGAGCGACAGCGCGGCCCAGATGAACGGCGCTTTTTCGCTGCCGATCTTGGCGAAATCCTGGTTAAGCAACGCATCAGCCAACAATTCCAGCTCGTGCGCCGAGGCTTTTTCCAGGTTATCCAGCACCGCCAGAATGTGCTCCGGCGCCTGCGGGCGCAGCTCGGCAATCAGCGATGTCAGCAACCGGTGCCAGTGTTGGCTACGCGGAAAAACGCTCAGATCCAGCGGCGGCTTGCCACTGTCGGCACCCTGCTGCAGGACTTCGGTAAGATCAAGCGTCAGCGGGTTGTCGTGCAACGCATGGTGCTGCGCTTCGGCCAGTTGGGCAGCAAAATTCAGGTAGTCGCCCAGCGGGTTGTCGGTCGCCAGCTTACGCAGGCGTTCAGCGCGGCGGCTGTACAGGCTTTTCAGATTAGCGAAAAGTAACGGCGGGATGGTCTCCGCCGTTGTGGACTTCTCGCGCTGTGCCCCTAACTGCTCTTTAGGAACGATGCGGATGCTCATCAGGGTTTGTCTTCCTGTTGTTTCTCGCGGACCTCTCGGTACCAGCGCGGGTGATGTTTTTTAGCCCAGGCCGCCGGCACCCAGCCTTCCACCATCGCGGTAATGGTACCTTTTACCCACAGCGCGGCGTAAATGTGCACCATAATCACGATAATCAGACCGACCGCAGCCAGCGAATGCACCAGCAGCGCAATGCGGATCAGCGGTATCGGGAACGACGGCGCAAAGTAAGGCCGCCAGATCACCACACCGCTGGCCAACAGCAACACCAGGCTAATGATTGCCGCCCAGAATACGCACTTCTGACCGAAATTATAACGCCCGGTGTCACCCACTTCCTCGTTCATGGCGATTTTATGGATGTTTTTGGCCCAGACGATGTCCTCGCGATTGATCAGATTATGCTTCCAATAACGCAGGAACATCAGCAGGAAAGCCGCAAACATAATCACGCCGACAAAGGGGTGCAGAATGCGCGCCAGCTGCGGCGTACCGAAAATGTTCATCAACCAGTTGAAGGAGGGGAAAAAGAACCCCAGCCCGCTGATGGCGGCGAACACAAAGCAGAACGCCACAATCCAGTGATTAATCCGCTCCGGCGCGCTGTAGCGCTGAATACGCTTTTCCTTTTTCATTTGCGCGTCTCCTCATCATGCAGCTCGTCGTTATCTTCCTCTTCGACGCGGTTTGGTCCGACGCCGACGTAGTGGAACACGCTCGCTGCAAAGGTGGCGGCAAAGCCGATGGCCGCCAGGGGTTTCCACACGCCTTTCCAGAACGTGACCGCCGGGCTGATGCTCGGGTTATCCGGCAGACCGTGATACAGCTGCGGTTTGTCCGCATGGTGCAACACGTACATGACGTGCGTGCCGCCCACGCCCGCCGGATCGTACAGACCGGCGTTCTGATAGCCACGGGTGTTCAGCTCGCTGACGCGATCGGCGGCGACCTGCTTCATCGCTTCCTTGGTACCGAAGTGAATGGCGCCGGTCGGGCAGGTTTTCACGCAGGCCGGTTCCTGGCCAACATCAACGCGGTCGACGCACAGGGTACATTTGTACACCCGGTTGTCGTCCTTGTTCATGCGCGGCACGTCGAACGGACACCCGGCGATGCAGTAACCGCAGCCGATACAGTGCTCAGACTGGAAGTCGACGATACCGTTGGCGTACTGGATGATCGCACCTTCCGATGGGCAGGCCTTCAGGCAGCCCGGGTCGGCGCAGTGCATGCAGCCGTCCTTGCGGATCAGCCACTCCAGCTTGCCGTTTTCCTCCACTTCGGAGAAGCGCATCACCGTCCACGACTTGGCGGTCAGATCGGCGGGGTTATCGTACACCCCGACGTTGTGCCCGACTTCGTCGCGAATGTCGTTCCATTCGGAACAGGCCACCTGACAGGCTTTGCAGCCGATACAGGTGGTGACATCGATCAGCTTGGCCACTTCTTCCTGGTGGTCACGGGCGCGCGGCGCCGGCGTGAAACCATTGGTGGCGGATTTACGAATGATGTCCTGAGATTGCATTGCCATAATTCGTCTCCGTTACACCTTTTCCACGTTAACCAGGAACGCCTTGAACTCTGGCGTTTGCGTGTTGGCGTCGCCGACAAACGGCGTCAGCGTGTTGGCGATAAAGCCTTTCTTGGCCACCCCTTCGTAACCCCAGTGGATCGGGATGCCGATAGTGTCGACCTCTTGGCCGTGCACCTGCAGGGTACGGATACGCTTGGTCACCACCGCCTTGGCCTTGATGTAGCCACGGTTGGAACTGACCTTCACGGTATCGCCATGCTGGATGCCCTTTTTCTCCGCCAGTTTTTCGCCGATTTCCACGAACTGCTCCGGCTGCGCGATCGCATTGAGCAACGCGTGCTTGGTCCAGTAGTGGAAGTGCTCGGTCAGACGATAGGTGGTGCCGACGTAAGGGAACTTGTCGGATTTGCCCATCGCTGCCAGGTCGTCCTTGAACACGCGCGCCGCCGGGTTGGACACCACGTTCGGGTGCAACGGGTTGGTGCCGAGCGGCGTTTCGAACGGCTCGTAGTGTTCCGGGAACGGCCCTTCGGCCATTTTATCGGTGGCGAACAGGCGCCCCATGCCTTCCGGCTGCATGATGAACGGCCCGACGTCACTGCCAGGTGCGGCGGCGCTGTAGTCCGGGATATCCACCCCGCCCCACTTGGCACCGTCCCACTCCAGCAACTGACGTTTTGGATCCCAAGGCTTGCCCTGCGGATCCGCCGAAGCACGGTTGTACAGGATGCGGCGGTTAAGCGGCCATGCCCAGGCCCAACCCAACGTATTGCCGAGGCCGGACGGATCGGCGTTATCGCGCCGCGCCATCTGGTTGCCGGCCGGCGTCCAGCTACCGGCGAAGATCCAGCAACCGCTGGCGGTGGTGCCGTCGTCGCGCAGGTGAGCAAAGGTGCTGAGCTGCTCACCCTTTTTCGCCAACACTTTGCCGTCGGCGTCGAGAATGTCCGCCAGTGCCTTACCGTTGCTCTCCATCGCCACTTCTTCGGCCGCAGGATTATCCGGCGTCAGGTAGTCCCAGGTCATGTTCAACACCTGTTCCGGCACCGCACCGCCGTCACGCGCGTACATCTCACGCAGACGGGTGAAGATGCCCGCAAGGATTTCGCCGTCGTTCAGCGCTTCGCCAGGGGCATCGGCGCCCTTCCAGTGCCACTGCAGCCAGCGGCCGGAGTTGACGATCGAGCCGTTTTCTTCGGCAAAGCAGGTGGACGGCAGGCGGAACACTTCGGTCTGAATCTTCGACGAATCGACGTCGTTGAACTCGCCGTGGTTCTGCCAGAAGTTCGAGGTCTCGGTGTTAAGCGGATCTATGGTCACCAGGAACTTCAGTTTGGACAGGGAAGCCACGACCTTGTTCTTGTTCGGGAACGACGCCACCGGATTGAAGCCCTGGCAGAAGTAGCCGTTGACCTTGCCTTGCGACATCATTTCGAAGTACTGCAGCACGTCGTAGCCTTTGTCCCACTTCGGCAACCAGTCAAAGCCCCAGCTGTTGTCCTTCTGCGCCTTGTCACCGTAGAAGCTCTTCATCAGGCTGACGAAGAATTTCGGGTAGTTGCCCCAGTAGTTCACCTGGCCCGGCAGCAGCGCCTTCGGCGTGTTGGCTTTCAGGTAAGTCTCGAGATCCGGTTGCTTATCCGACGGCAACGTCATGTAGCCCGGCAGGCTCTGCGACAGCAGACCCAGATCGGTCAGGCCCTGAATATTGGAGTGGCCGCGCAGCGCGTTAACGCCGCCGCCCGCCATGCCCATGTTGCCGAGCAGCAGCTGGATCATCGCCATGGTACGAATGTTCTGTGCGCCGACCGAGTGCTGAGTCCAGCCCAGGGCGTACAGGAACGATGCGGTTTTATCCGCCACGCAGGTTTCGGCGATGTATTCACACACCTGGAGGAAGTCTTCCTTCGGCGTGCCGCAGATGTTGGTCACCACCTCTGGCGTATAACGGCTGACGTGCTCCTTGAGCAGGTTCCATACGCAGCGTGGATCTTGCAGCGTGACGTCGCGCTTGGCGAAGCCGTTCTCGTCGAACTGGTAGTTCCAGGTGGTTTTGTCGTATTTGCGGTTTTCCGCGTCATAGCCGCTGAACAGGCCGTCGTCGAAGGCAAAGTCTTCCCGCACCAGCAGGCTGGCGTTGGTGTAGGCCTCAACGTATTCGCGGTTAATTTTGTTGTTGGTCATCAGGTACAGCAATACGCCCGACAGGAAAGCAATGTCGGTCCCGGAACGGATTGGCGTATAGAAATCCGCTACCGATGCAGTACGGGTAAAGCGCGGATCGATAACGATCAGCTTGGCTTTATTGTGAATTTTGGCTTCCATCGCCCAGCGGAACCCCACCGGATGCGCTTCCGCCGCATTACCGCCCATGACAATAATCAGATTCGCGTTCTTGATATCAACCCAGTGGTTGGTCATCGCACCGCGACCAAATGTTGGAGCAAGACTTGCTACCGTTGGTCCGTGTCAGACACGCGCCTGGTTGTCTACGGCAAGCATGCCGAGAGCGCGACTAAATTTTTGCGACAAATAACCGGTTTCGTTGCTGGCGGCAGAGGCGCACAGCATGCCGGTGCTCAGCCAACGGTTGACGGTAACGCCCTGTTCGTTGGTTTTGATGAAATTGGCGTCACGGTCTTCTTTCATCAGCTTGGCGATGCGGGTAAAGGCGTCGTCCCAGCTGATGCGTTGCCATTTGTCCGAACCTGGCGCCCGGTATTCCGGGTACTTGAGGCGGCTTTCGCTGTGGATGAAGTCGACCAGGCCAGCGCCTTTCGGGCAAAGCGCACCGCGGTTGACCGGGTGATCCGGATCCCCTTCAATGTGGAAAATGCTTTCTTTGGCGTTTTTGGCGCCATCACCAAGGCTGTACATCAACAGCCCACAGCCGACGGAACAATACGTACAGGTATTACGGGTTTCGCGCGCGCGCAGCAGTTTGTACTGCCGGGTTTCCGCCAACGCCACTTCCGGGGCAAAGCCCAGCGCAGCTACCGTCGTTCCTGCCATACCGCCAGCGCAGATCTTAAAGAACTGCCTTCTGCTGACCTGCATGGGGGTCTCCTTTCACTCTCGATTGTCACATTGTTTCAAATGGCGCTTTCCCCCTCGAAGCGGGAAGCGCTAAAATTACTGTTGTTTTTGCGGTGGCAATATTACCACAGCGTGTATGTGGTTGTTACAAACAGGTGCCAGTTAAGTGAACAATATAAACTCAGACCAACACATAAATGAGACCTCGCTCACAGGGGTGACCCAGGCTCAGGTTTATCAACGCGGGCAACTCGCCACCGCACAGCCGGATTGGCTGGCGGAAGAGGTTCCGGTCGCGCTGGTCTATAACGGCATCTCTCACGTGGTGATGATGTGCACGCCCAAAGATCTTGAGGCGTTCGCCCTGGGCTTTTCCCTGTCGGAAGGCATCATCGAATCGCCACGCGATATCTACAGTATAGAGATTAACCAAACCTGTAACGGACTGGAGGTGCAAATAGAGCTCTCCAGCCGTCGGTTTGCCGGTTTGAAGGAGCGCCGTCGTGCCATGGCAGGCCGCACCGGCTGCGGCGTATGCGGTATTGAACAGCTGGCAGACATTTTCCGTCCGCTGCCTGCACTGCCGTTCACCCAAACTTTTTCCCTGGATAATCTCGACTCCGCATTGAAACAGCTGCGAGAAGTACAGGAAGTTGGGCAACTGACCGGTTGCACCCATGCCGCCGCCTGGTTATCTCCACAGGGTGAAGTACTTGGCGGATGCGAAGACGTGGGCCGTCATGTCGCCCTGGACAAGCTGCTCGGCGTACGCGCCAAACAGGGCTGGTCTCAGGGAGCGGTATTAACCTCCAGCCGTGCCAGTTATGAAATGGTGCAGAAGGCCGCGATGTGTGGCGTGGAGATTTTGTTCGTGGTGTCTGCGGCAACCTCGCTGGCCGTGGAAATCGCCGAGCGCAGTAATCTGACGCTGGTCGGCTTCAGCAAACCCGGCCGCGCCACGGTGTTTACCCACCCGCAGCGCCTGGTTGATCAGATTAAACCCACACTGTAAGTAGGGCATTGATAATCATTTTCAATATCATTTAAATAACTATAATGATCCGACTGCTTACGCGGTGCTCACAACATTGCGCCGCCCATACACCACTGGAGATGATGATTATGAGTTATTCACTGCCATCCCTGCCGTACGCCTACGACGCACTGGAACCGCATTTCGACAAGCAGACGATGGAAATCCATCACACCAAACATCACCAGACCTACGTTAACAACGCCAACACCGTACTGGAAGCCTACCCAGAGCTGGCGCAATACAGCGTTGAAGAACTGATCCAGGATCTGGATAAAGTGCCTGCTGACAAGCGCACCTTCATGCGTAACAACGCCGGCGGTCACGCTAACCACAGCCTGTTCTGGAAAGGCCTGAAAACCGGCACCACGCTGGGTGGGGATCTGAAAGCCGCTATCGAGCGTGATTTCGGCAGCGTAGAGAAATTCCAGGAAGAGTTCGAGAAAGCCGCAGCGACCCGCTTCGGTTCTGGTTGGGCCTGGCTGGTGCTGAAAGGCGACAAACTGGCCGTGGTATCTACCGCTAACCAAGACAGCCCACTGATGGGCGAAGCCGTTGCCGGCGCTTCAGGTTTCCCAATCGTGGGCCTGGACGTGTGGGAACACGCTTACTACCTGAAATATCAAAACAAACGTCCAGATTACATCAAGGCATTCTGGAACGTGGTTAACTGGGATGAAGCGGCAGCACGCTTCGCTGCGAAGAAGTAATTCGCCCCCGGTACTGAAGATGCCCGCGTAATGCGGGCATTTTTTTGCCTAAAATCCGCTAAAGTTTAACCGCCCTTTGCCGATGATTTGTTCAATTGACGTTCGCCCGGAAAGGAAAATCATTATGGCGGCATTGCAAACACTGGCAGGAAAGTTCATTCATCTCACCGTGGGTAAAAAGCTCGGTCTCGGTTTTGGCCTGATGCTGTTACTGACGGCCATTATCGCCGGAACCGGCGCACAGTATCTGCATACCATCGAGTCCCGCGCCGATCGCATCGACTTCAGCAACAAGCTGAATGACGAGATCAATCAAGCCAAATACAACCGCGCGCTGTTCGGCCAAACCTATAAGCCTGAATACCTGAAAAATAACCGCACCAGCATCGAGAACGCGGTGAAGATGATTAACCAGGGTCAGGACCTGGACTGGGATCCCCAAAGCCGCAAAGACCTGCAGCGTTTGATGGAATTGATCGGCCACTACCAGCAGCAGCAAAACGCTTTCGAGAAGGCGGTAGCGGCAAAGGATGCCGTGCGCCAAAGCTGGAACATGTCGGAAGTGCAAGACAGCCTGAATCAGGTAGAGCGTCAGCTTACCAATGGCGACCTGCAGCTGGCCTTCATTCAGTTGAACCAAAAACTGACCCTGGTGCGCTACGGCGCGCGCGGCCTGCTGTTGAGCCTGAACAGCGAATCCGAAGCCCCGCTGGTCGCGGCGATAGATGATGCCCGTAGCGCGGCCAACGCGCTCAGCCGGCGGCTCAACGACGCTCAGCGTCCTCTGCTCCAACCGCTGCTGACCGCGCTTGATGATTACAAGAACCGTATCCAGGCCTACCTGCCGGCTTATCAGCAGGAGCAAAACATCAGCCAGCAGTTGGGCAACAGCGCGCAGGAAGTCGGTACGCTGGTCAACGCCTTTATGCAGGATGAACTGACGCAAACCCATAACGATATCAACGCCGCGCAGCTGCAAATGGGCATCACCACGCTGGTTGCCATCATTGCCGGGCTGCTGATCGCATGGCGCATCACGCTGCAAATCACCCGACCGCTGCAAAGTACGCTGGCGCTGGCGGAACGCATTGCCAGTGGCGATCTGCGGCAGGCGCAGACCAGCACCCGTCGCGATGAACTGGGGCAATTGCTGAATGCCGTGGCGGCGATGAGCCAGAACCTGCGCGACATGATTGAGAAAATCCAGATGGGCGTCAGCCAGGTGTCCACCGCCGCCGCGGAGATTGCCGCAGGCAATACCGATTTGTCCTCCCGTACCGAGCAACAGGCCGCCGCGGTGGAAGAAACCGCCGCCAGTATGGAACAGCTCACCGCCACGGTGAAACAGAACGCCGAAAACGCCCATCACGCCAATCAGCTGGCCACGGACGCCTCACAAACCGCCCAGCAGGGGGGCAAACTGGTGGAAAACGTCGTCAGCACCATGCGCGACATTTCCAGCAGTTCGCAGCGAATCGCCGAAATTACCACCCTGATCAACGGTATTGCATTCCAGACTAATATCTTGGCGCTCAACGCGGCAGTGGAAGCAGCGCGTGCCGGTGAACAGGGCCGAGGCTTCTCGGTGGTGGCCAGCGAAGTACGCAACCTGGCGCAGCGCAGCGCCCAGGCAGCAAAGGAGATCGAAGGGTTGATTACCGAGTCGGTCAGCCGGGTACAGACCGGCACCACTTTGGTGGAAAACACCGGCAACACCATGGAGCAGATCGTCCTGTCGGTCACCCATGTGCGCGACATCATGGCGGAGATCGCCGCCGCCTCCGACGAGCAGACCCGCGGTATTGCCCAAATTGGCCAGGCGATTGTGGAAATGGATCACACCACTCAGCAGAACGCCGCGTTGGTGGAAGAATCTGCCGCCGCAGCCGACTCGCTGGAAGAACAGGCGGAAATGCTACTGCAAAGCGTCTCGGTATTCCGTCTGGCGGAACTTTCTGCACCGGCCGCCGTGAAAGGGACGGTGGTCAAGGCACCGACGATGAAAAAGCCCGCAGCCAGCACCGAAGCAGAAGATAACTGGACCACCTTCTAACGTTTACCCGCCCGAACCTTTCGGGCGGTTATTGTTCCCCCCGGCTAACTCAGGCTATGCTGAACCTTCGAAGCGAGACATGGAGGCGCATATGCATCACCCTGAGGTCTATATCGGTACCGTTCAACCCTACGAGGGCGGGCGGCCAAGCGGCATCGCCAAGCGCCTGGTGGACGGAATCATCAAGCTGACGCCCCTCGGCCTGGAAGGCGATGAGCAGGCGGAGAAAAGCTATCACGGCGGGCCGGACCGCGCGCTGTGTCACTATCCCCGAGAACATTATCAACACTGGCGCGAACAGTTCCCGACGCAGGCGGAACAGTTCAGCGCGCCGGCCTTTGGCGAAAATATTTCCACCCTGGGGCTGACCGAACACAACGTCTTTATGGGCGACATCTTCCGTTGGGGCGACGCGCTGATCCAGGTCACCCAACCGCGCTCTCCCTGCTTCAAGCTCAACTACCATTTTGATATCGACGACATCTCGGTGCTGATGCAACAAAGCGGCCGCTGCGGCTGGCTGTACCGCGTGATCTCCGCCGGTAAAGTCAGCGGCGAGCGCCCGTTGGAACTGGTAACACGCAGCAGCGATATCTCGGTCGCCGAGGCGATTGGCATCGCCTGGCATATGCCGTTTGATGAAGAGCAATATCGCCGTCTGCTGGCGGTGGCCGGGCTGTCCGCCAGCTGGAGTAAAACCATGCTGACGCGTATCAGTGAACACCGTATTGAAGACTTTAATCGCCGCTTGCTGGGCCGCTGAGAAACAGCGGCCGCGAAGGTAAAACGTGGCGCAGAATACTGCGTTAAGCCTTTTTACCGACCTATACTGTGATGCAACCCAACCGGCAACCTCTTTCAGGCAGGAGCAAAGTTATGACCTCCCCATCTCATTCGATCCACCATGCCGCAGCCGCTGGCTATCAGGCCAATTCCGATCGCTACGTTAAAGGGCGACCGGATTACCCACCGGAAGTTGCCGCTTGGCTGCGCGACACCCTCGGCCTGCATGCCGGTATGACGGTGATCGATCTCGGGGCCGGCACCGGCAAATTCACGCCCCGCCTGCTGGAAACCGGCGCTCAGGTGATCGCCGTTGAACCGGTGGCGCAGATGTTGGAAAAGCTGTCGATTGCGCTGCCGCAGGTGAAAACATTGGCGGGCACCGCGGAGTCGATCCCGCTGCCGGATGAATCAGTGGACGCCGTGGTCTGCGCACAGTCCTTCCACTGGTTCGCCACGCCGCAGGCGTTGGCCGAGATAAAGCGTATTCTCAAACCCGGCGGCAAGCTTGGCCTGGTGTGGAACATGCGCGATGCGCGCGTAAGTTGGGTGCGTAAGCTGAACCAGATTGTCGACCGTCACGAAGGCGACGCCCCGCGTTTTTACACCGGAGAATGGCGTAAACTTTTCCCGTTCAAAGGGCTGGATGCGCTGCAGGAGCAGGTATTTATGCTCGCCCACCAGGGTGCGGCAGAAGATGTGATTTATAACCGGGTGCGTTCCACCAGCTTTATCGCTGCCTTGCCGCCCCAGCAGCAGGAAGAAGTGATCGATGAGATCCGCCAACTGGTGGCAGAAGAAGAGGAATTGCAGGGCAAAGAAAACCTGACCGTGCCCTATCAGACCAAGGCGTATTTCACCACCAAGCTATGAAAACGGGGCGCCATCGACGGCGCCCCTGGCGATCAGAAAGCTTTTCTGGCGTAGCCGGTGACCACTTTCAGGCCCATTTCACGGCCCAGAGCGGTCATTGGGTGCACCACGATCAGGCCGCGCACGTTTTTCTTCAACGAGCCCATATCCGCCTGTTCTTTCTTGGTGATTTCACGGCTGAACGGCAGTTGGCTCAGCTTTTGCGCTTCTGCGCTCAGCTTTTCAACACGTACGCCTTTCAGGCGCTCGATTTCTGCCGCCAGCTTTTCTTTTTCTTTGGTGTGCTGGGCAATCAGATCGGGATTGCCCTGTTGGATCACCAGGGTGTCTTTGTGGTTCAGTGCGTCCAGCAGGTCGCTAAGGCGCTTAATCTCTGCCTTTTCTATCTCTTTCATGGTTTCTGGCCTGTTGTGCCTGTCGGCACGCTAATCAATGATGCCCACATTGTAGCAAAATGCGCGCGTCGTTACCCGTCTTGCGCAATGCCCGGCGGCAAGCCACTCATCTCGCAGGCTTTAGCCCCCACGCGTGCCAGCGCCTGGCTGTAGCGCGCATTAAACGGATAACAACAGGAGAGCCGCAACGCATTACGATAGCGGCCGCTGGGAGAATACAGCGTGCCAGGCGTCAGGCAGATCTGCTCCTCCAACAGCTGGTGGAACAGCGCTACGCTGTCGACCCCGTCCGGAAACTCCACCCAGAACACAAATCCCCCCGCCGGTTGCGTGGCTCGCGTACCGCGTGGAAAGTGACGTGCAATCAACCCTCGCGCCTCATCCACCTGGGCGGCATAGCGCTTGCGCAGGTTACGCAGATGGTGATCGTAGCCACCGGTTTCCAGAAACATCGCCAGAGTTTCCGACAGCAACTGTGACTCGGACATTGACGACACCGCCTTCAGCTTGCGCAACGCATCGTTGAAACGTCCGCCGCTGATCCAACCGATGCGAAAATCCGGCGCCAACGTCTTGGTAAAGCTGGAACAAAACAGCACCCAACCGTCGCGGTCGAATGATTTCACCGCCGGGGAGAGTGCGCCACCGAACTGGATCTCCGCGTACAACCCGTCCTCAATTAGCGGCACATGATGATCATTCATCAGCCGCGCCAGGCGTTTTTTCGCCGCCAGCGGCATGGTGCAACCCAACGGATTTTGCACCGTCGGCATGGCGATCACCGCGTTCAGTCGTTTCTCGTTCAGCAACAGTTCCAGCGCGTCCAATGACAGCCCGTGTTGCGGATCGGTGGGGATTTCCAGTGCTTTCAGCCCCAGACTGGCCAGCAGCGGCAGCAGGTAAAAATAGGTCGGCGATTCCAGCCCGATACAGTCGCCCGGTTTGGTGGTTACCCGCAGCGCCAGTTGCAATGCTTCCATGCAGCCGTGCGTCAGCGTGATATCGCCCGGTTCCAGCAGCATACCCAGCGTCATCGAACGACGCGTGATCTGCTGACGCAGCCGCAGGCTACCGGGCGGCAGCGCGTACTGACCGATCAGGTTCGGCTGGCGACGCAGCTGCGATGAAAGCATCCGCCCCAATTTCCCACCGGGGTAAAAATCCGAGGTCTGTGGGCAGGCCAGCGAAAGGTTGGTGAATGCCGGGTTCTGCTGGGCGGCAAACACGGTGTCGATCAAGGCCAGCACATCGTCCGCCGGTGGCTCTATTCGGCTGCTGGTCGGCAAAGCGGCCTTCAACGCTGGCAGAGTGTTGCACACATAAAACCCCGACTGTGGCCGCGCCTCTATCAATCCGCGATCTTCCAGCGTGCGGTAAGCCGCGACCACGGTATTGATGCTGACGCTGTGGGTTTGCGCGCAGCGACGCACCGAGGGTAAACGGCTGCCGGGCAGCAGCGTACCGCGGCGAATGGCTTCCGCCAGCGTATCCGCCAGCTGTTGGTAGCGCGTTTCCGGCATTTCATCGAGCAGGGTCACAGTTTGTCTCCAGGCAATGGGTACAGTTTAATATTGGTATAACTGTATCCATAACAATAACTGGTTTTTGGTTCTGTCACCATCTATCAGCAGGTTTTATGCTGGTTCCCTTGCTCCCCCAGCCCTGTGAGGAACCCATTATGCTGGACTCCGCCTTTATCAGTTATGTCACCGTCATGTCGATCACCCCAGGTCCCAACAACCTGCTGCTGGCGTCGTCCGGCGTCAATTTTGGCCTGCGCCGCACTCTGCCGATGGTTTTTGGCATCAGCGTCGGCTGCGCAGTGCAGCTGGCCCTGACCACCACCCTGCTGGCGTTGATTTTGAGCTGGGCCGGGATGATCCGTTTTCCACTGGCGGTGATCGGTTGCACCTATCTGCTATGGCTATCCTGGAAGCTGTTCAAAGCGGCATCGCCGGACGGCAAACAGCAGGCGCAGCCGATGCGCTTAATCAACGGGGCGTTGTTCCAGGCGGTCAATCCCAAAGCCTGGCTGATGGCCATTAACGTCGCCATTCTGTTCACCCCGCGGGAAGGCGCCAGCCTAAGTCATACGTTGATGATTATCGCTGCCTTTACCGCGCTGAACATTCCCTGCGTCTTGGTCTGGGCGGTGTTGGGCGATCGCCTGCGTGATGCGCTGCGAGTGACCTGGAAACTGCGGTTGTTTAACGGCGTGATGGCGGGATTGATGGCAGCCACGGCACTGTGGCTGCTGTTCGACGAGTGGCGCGCGGCCTTTGCCTAACTGCGGCCGAGAGGAGAGAGCCGGGACGGTTGTTTGGCGCCGATACCGGCTATCAGATCGGTGACGGAAAGCACCATAGTGGAACGCAACACCTGTTGATAGCGCTGGCGCTGCATGGCGATCAGCGACTCTTCCGCTTCGCCGGGCTGCAGGAAAGTCGGCACCGGCGGCAACGCGGTCACGCAGTGCAACTCGCCGAACGGCCCGAGGATTTCATCATCGACAAAGCGGTATTCTGTCCCGTCGTGATTCAACTCTTCGCGCATCGCCATCAGCAACTCGGCATCTTCGTATTCGTGGCGGGAGATCACCCCCAGCCCGTACATCAGCTTCAGGCGCACCGACAACTCCCCAAGCGGACCGGCACCGGACAATAGCGGTTCGACGGCATACTTCACCGCATAATCGTCCTTGCGAAACACCTGCACCACCAGTACGTTGAGCGCTTCCGCCAGCAGCTCTACCGCCGCTATCAGGAAACTGCGCACCGTCTTGCCTGCGTTCAGCCTTTCCAGAACCTTATTTTCAAATGCCTGTGCTTCTTCCATCGTCGCTTTTCGAATGGCGTGGGAGGGGTATGCTGTATCGGCCACTAATTTAATACCATAGGCGTTATTGTCGCAGCCAGTTTGCGGGCGGACAGCGCGCAGAATCCGGAGCGTACACGTAGTACGTGAGGAATTCGAGCACTGCCCAACCGTAAAATGGCAAGTAAAATAGCCTATTGGCGCTGCATGGCGTTATACACAGCAATGGCCTGTTCTACAACCTCGCTTTCCGCCGGCAGGCCGGAAATTTGCGCCAGCGCCGCTTTTGGCCCCAGTTCAGCCAGCAGTTCCACCAGCTCTTTAGCCTGCGGATCCTGCTCGCTGCGGTAGCTCATGGCGGCGGCGATGCCCTGAATCAGGTTCGCGTGCGGCAGGCCGTATTCCAAAGTGCCCAACAGGGGTTTGATCAGACGATCGCCCGCGCTCAGCTTGCGCAGCGGTTGGCGCCCCACACGCTCAACGTCGTCGTGCAGATACGGGTTCTCAAAGCGACTGAGGATTTTGTCGATATAAGCGGCATGCTTGGCGGCGTCAAAGCCATACCGTTTGATCAATACCGCTCCGCTCTCTTCCATCGCCCCTTTCACCACGCGGCGGATCGCCGGGTCCAGAATGGCATCGCGAATGGTCTGCAGACCGGCCTGCTGGCCAAGATAAGCGGTGATGGCATGACCGGTATTGAGCGTGAACAGTTTGCGTTCGACAAACGCCATCAGGTTATCGGTCAGCTCCATGCCGGCGATCGCCGGTGGCTGGCCCTTGAACTGGGTCTGGTCGACAATCCACTCGCTGAAGGTTTCCACCGTCACTTCCAGCGGATCGCTGCTGCCCGCTTCCGCAGGCGGCACAATGCGGTCAACCGCCGAGTCAACAAAGCCGACATGCTGCTCGACCCACGCCTGCTCGTCCTGCGGCAATGCATCGAACACATGTTGTTTTAACTGGCTGGTGCCGCGCACCATGTTTTCGCAGGCAATGATGTTCAGCGGTTGGTTGTTGCCCTGTTGATGACGCTTGATCAGCCCTTTGGCAATAGTACCGGCAATTTTACCCAGGATCTGCGGGCCCACGGCGGTCGTCACGATATCCGCTTCGGCGATCAGCGCTACCGCCTCTTCACTGCCGCTGTTCACTGCACTGACGTTGTTGACCGGCTCGACCCGCTCCTGCTCGCCGACCACGTGAACCTGGTAGCTTTTACGGCTGTTCAACAGATCCAACACCGTTTGGTTAACATCGGCAAAAGTCAGTTCGGCCTGCGCGTCCGCCAGCAGCTTGCCGATAAAACCACGCCCAATATTTCCCGCACCGAAATGTAATGCTTTCATATTCCTACCTTTCTAATGTCGAAGGGTGCAGCAAGCTGCACCCCTTAAAATGATTCTGTTATCCGGCTTTTTTGCCGCTAAGCAGGTCCAGCACTTCCTGTACGCTGGTGGTATTCGCCAGCCGCTCGATGACGCCGTCGTCGTCCAGGGCATTGGTCAGGCTGGTGATCACCTGGATATGTTCGTTGTTGCGTGCGGCGATACCGATAACCAGTCGTGCCACCTCGTCCACTTCATCGCCAAAGCGCACGCCTTGCGGGTACTGGCAGAACACCACGCCGGTGCGCAACACCCGGTCCTTGGCTTCGATGGTGCCGTGCGGCACGGCGATTGACTCGCCCAGGTAGGTTGAGGTGAGTTTTTCACGCTCCAGCATCGCCGCGACGTATTCCGGCTCAACGTAACCGCCTTTGACCAACTGCTCGCCGGCGAAGCGGATCGCCTGCTCCTTGTCGCTGGCCTGCAGATTAAGGAACACGTTGCTTTCGCTCAGTTTGAACAGGTTTTGCTCGGTGGCCTCAAAGCTGTCGTCCAGCGTGCTGATGACTTTCTGCTGGTTATCGGTGGTTTTATTGGCCGCCACCAGGCGCTCGGTCAGATCGTTGTACAGCTTGCTGTCGAGGAAATTGGTCAGCGAGATGTGCTGTGCCTGCGGCGCATGACGCATCGCGCGCTCAGTCAGGTCACGGTGAGTGATCACCAGATCCACATCATCCGGCAGGTTGTTGATGGCACTGTTGGTCACGGAGATATTTTTCAGCCCGGCGTCCGCCACTTTTTTGCGCAGTACCCCGGCCCCCATGGCGCTGGAACCCATGCCCGCATCGCAGGCAACGATGATTTTACGCACCGTGGTCAGGTCACCATCCACCGCTGCATGAGCCGCAGCACCGCCTTTAGACTGGGATTTCATCGCCTGTACGCGGCGAGTGGCCTCTTCCAGGTCATCCTCTTCTTTGGCTTTCGAAGTTTTCAGCAGGAACCCGGCAACCACAAAGGACACCACGAACGCTGCGGCGATCGCCGCCAGGTTGGCGAAGTAAGCGCCCTTAGGGGTCATCGCCAATACCGCCAGAATCGAACCCGGAGAAGCCGGAGACACCAGACCGCCGTTCAGCAGGGTCAGTGTGAACACGCCGGTCATACCGCCCAGGATCACCGCCAGCAGCAGGCGTGGATTCATCAGCACGTACGGGAAGTAAATTTCGTGGATACCACCGAAGAAGTGGATGATCGCGGCACCGCCGGCAGACTGCTTGGCACTGCCGCGGCCAAAGAACATGTAGGCCATCAGCACGCCCATACCCGGGCCTGGGTTGGCTTCAATCAGGAAGAAGATGGATTTACCGGTTTCGGTCGCCTGCTGAATGCCCAACGGCGAGAAGATACCGTGGTTGATGGCGTTGTTCAGGAACAGGATTTTCGCCGGCTCCACGAAGATTGACGCCAGCGGCAGCAGGTTGTTGGTCACCATGATGTTCACGCCGGTCGCCAGGATATGTGACAACCCTTCAACCAGCGGGCCAATGGCCAAAAATGCCAGAATAGCCAGCAGCATACCGATAATGCCGGCGGAGAAGTTGTTCACCAACATCTCAAAGCCGCTTTTGATTTTGCCGTCTACCCAGCGGTCAAAATGCTTGATGGCCCAGCCGCCCAGCGGACCGGCAATCATGGCGCCGAGGAACATCGGCATATCGGCCCCGACAATCACGCCCATGGTGGTGATAGCGCCCACCACCCCACCGCGATCGCCTCCCACCAGACGGCCACCGGTAAAACCGATCAGCAGCGGCAGCAGGTAAGTGATCATTGGGCCAACCAGTTTGGCTAAGGTTTCGTTCGGCAGCCAACCGGTAGGAATGAATAACGCGGTGATGATACCCCAGGCGATAAAGGCGCCAATGTTAGGCATCACCATGTTGCTTAAGAAGCGGCCAAAGTTTTGAACTTTGACTTTGATGTCTGGTGAAAACATAAAACACACCCCTATTGTTACGCGCTGACAATAAGAGCGCGTGATTATTGTTGTTACGATCCAGCCGTGTTGTTGCTGTATGCGAAATGGACTCTATCACGCAGTTTTTACCGTGCGAACTTCACGGAATTTTTGTGACAAACATCACACTAACACCCCCATTATCGGGGCACTTATAGTGATCATGATCACAGTTACTCAGTGTAAAAAAGCCACAACGAGAACAAAATTCGCCTAAAACCCAATTAAATGTGATTTGAGTCACATTTAATTGATGCGCGTTTGTTTTTAAATTGTGATGGTGATCACAATCTATTTTTCAGTGGCTACCGAATCCTGGCTTGAAGAAGGTCTTCCCTGTGAGCATTCATCCCGTCGGGAAATAGCGGTGCGATGAATGAAAGAAAACTACATGTCGGAAATAGATGATTAATTGAAGTGTAGTACAGATGCGTGGTGCAAGAAGTGAGCAAGCCGTTGGAAAGTCAGAAGGGAATGGCAGAAGCCGGACTGCCGGCTTCTGCGTTTGGAGATTACTGAGTAACGCTGGAGACGATTTTCTGTGCGTTAAGTAAATCCTGCTGCTTGGCCACCAGATTCGACATCATGGTGTTGTACTGCGTTGCCTGCTGGGAAGTACGGAACTGGACGCCGTTATTATTAAAGGCCACCTGATTGCCCTGGGCACGCAGGAAATCCCCCACCTGAACCAGATCCTGAACGAAGCTGGCCGTGGTCGGAATCACCGGCATCAGCGCATTGGCCGGCCCGGTAACAATCTTGTCGTACGCCTGGTTATACACGGCTTTCAGATCGTCTGGTTGCTTCAGCGCTGTCCGGGCGGTATCCGCCTGCGACTTGGCTGACTGGATTTGCTGACCCAGCAGGTTCAGCGCCCCAACGGACTGTTGCAGCGTATCGCGCTTGCTCATGTAGTCCTGTGCGGTGCGGATCTGGTTAATCTGATCCAACGCCGGCGTCAGGCTGGCATCCAGTGATTTGGACAGTTGCTGAGAAAAACCGACCAGGATGGCGTAATCACCGGCATAGTTGCCGAACTTCTGTTTCTGATCTTCGCTCAGCGTCGGGATTTTCGCGCCGCTGCGCATCACCGTATTCTGGATGTAATCAATAAACGCCTTGCGTTGTTCCGGCTCTTTATCGCCGCAGGCAGTCAATTGCATGACCACCAACAATGCCAATACCGGGGCCAACCAACGCGCGAAAACTCTGCTCTTGATCCCTACCGCCATGTGACATAACTCCTGTTATAAACCTGCTTTTTCATCGGACTCCGTCCCTTTTGCTGCACTCCTTGCGCCTATAAGAATAGATCAACTGAATGCGATCCGATACGCGATTCACCTTTTGGTGGTTATTCTTGGGCGAAAGGCCAACATGCAAGGTGCTATACGCGCTGGCAAGGGGCTACTGTACCGACTCAGGGGCATGATACACTTTTGTATCATTTATCACCGGGCCAAGCTGCGCATGTCATCCTATCAGCCACCGTTGACCATCAGCTCACGCATGCTGCATCTGGTAACCGATGTTGGCGATCGGCTTGCGCGTTTAAAAATGCAGGCTGAGCAAGAACATGCCTTACGGCTACGCCGCATCAACCGCATCCGTACCATTCAGGGCTCTTTGGCTATCGAAGGCAATACTTTAAGTGAAGAGCAGATCACCGCCATCATCGAAGGTAAACGTATCATTGCGCCACCTCGCGATATTCAGGAGGCGCTTAATGCTATTCGTTGCTATGGAAATTTGAACAACTGGCGTCCCATGCAGGAGGAGGATTTACTCGCTGCACACCGGCTGCTAATGGCTGGCCTATTGCCAGATGCCGGACATTACCGCCATGGCGGTGTCGGGGTGATGAACGGTAAAACCGTCATTCATATGGCGCCACCTGCGGAAAGGGTTTGCCAGTTAATTCGGCAACTGCTGCTCTGGTTAAAAGAGACCGACCTACCGCCGCTGATCGCAAGCTGTGTATTTCATTACGAATTTGAGTTTATCCACCCTTTCGCCGATGGTAACGGACGAATGGGCAGACTGTGGCAAACGCTGATCCTGTCACGTTGGGAGCCCTTGTTTGCCAACGTGCCGGTTGAAAGCCTGGTACATGACAATCAGTCCGGTTATTACCAGGCGCTGAACACCAGTAACCAACAGAGTGACTGCGCTCCCTTTGTCGAATTTATGCTGGGCATGATCTTGCGAGCGCTAGAACATAGCCTTACCCCCCAAGTCACCCCCCAAGTCACCCCCCAAGTCGCCGAACTATTGGCGATACTTAAAGGCGAGATGTCACGCGAGGAAATTCAGCATGCGCTGCAACTGCAGGATCGAAAATCTTTCAGTGAGCGTTATTTACGTCCTGCGCTAAACGCGCGGCTAATTGAAATGACCCTGCCCGAAAAACCCAACAGTCGCCTGCAAAAATACCGACTAACCGCTCAAGGTGTTTCGCTGCACCGACGGCAATAAAAAAGGCGCCCTAAGGCGCCTTTTCACGACAGAACCGCTTATTGCAGTACGGAGATATCCGCGACCTGCAGGAACAGCTCACGCAGCTTGCTCAGCAACGTCAGACGGTTTACACGCACCGCTTCGTCATCGGCCATCACCATCACGTTGTCGAAGAACGCATCGACCGGCTCACGCAGCTCCGCCAATTCCACCAGCGCATCCTGGTAGCGGCCTTCAGCAAAGAAAGGCTCCAGCTTATCGCGCAGCACCACCAGGTGGGTCGCCAGTTGGATCTCAGCCGCCTCTTTCAACACCGAAGCGTGAACGCGATCGTTCAGCGTATCGGTAGATTTGGCCAGGATGTTGGAGACGCGCTTGTTGGCCGCCGCCAGCGTCGTAGCCGCTTCCAGCGTACGGAAGTGAGTGACCGCCTTAACGCGTGCGTCGAAGTCCGCAGGCTTGGTCGGACGACGTGCCAGCACCGCTTGAATGGTGTCGACGGCGTGACCTTCTTCCTGATACCAGGCGCGGAAACGGCCCAGCATGAATTCGACAACTTCGTCGACGACCTTGGCGTTGGTCAGCTTGCTGCCGTACAGGCGCACGGCCTCTTCGGTCAGGGTCTGCAGATCCAGCGGCAGGTTTTTCTCAACGATGATGCGCAGCACGCCCAGCGCGGCACGGCGCAGTGCGAACGGGTCTTTATCACCTTTCGGATGTTGCCCAATGCCGAAGATACCGGCCAGGGTGTCCATCTTGTCGGCGATCGCCAGCGAACAGGCCACCAGCGATTCCGGCAGCGCATCGCCGGCAAAACGCGGCTGATACTGCTCGTTCAGCGCAACGGCAACGTCTTCCGCTTCGCCGTCATGACGCGCATAGTGCATGCCCATCACGCCCTGAGTGTCGGTGAATTCGAAGACCATATTGGTCATCAGATCGCACTTCGACAGCAGGCCCGCGCGGGTGGCGTGGTTAACGTCGGCACCAATTTGGCCAGCAACCCAGCCCGCCAGCGCCTGGATGCGATCGGTCTTGTCGCGCAAGGTTCCCAGTTGCTGTTGGAACAGCACGGTTTCCAGACGCGGCAGATTGTCTTCCAGGCGTTTTTTACGGTCGGTATTGAAGAAGAACTCGGCATCGGCCAGACGCGGGCGCACCACCTTCTCGTTACCGGAGATGATTTGCTGCGGATCTTTGGATTCGATATTAGCCACGAAGATAAAGTTCGGCATCAGGTTGCCCGCGGCGTCATACACCGGGAAATACTTCTGATCGCCCTTCATGGTGTAGACCAGCGCTTCCGCCGGCACCGCCAGGAATTTCTCTTCGAATTTGGCCGTCAGCACCACCGGCCATTCCACCAGCGAGGCCACTTCTTCCAACAGGCTTTCGCTCAGATCGGCCTTGCCGCCAAGCTGCTGCGCTGCCAGCTCCGCATCGCGCTTGATCAGCGCCTTGCGGGTTTCATAATCGGCCACCACTTTACCGCGTTCCAGCAGGATCTGCGGATATTGGTCAGCGTTGTCGAGGGTGAGTTCGGCTTCACCCATAAAGCGGTGACCGCGAATAGTGCGGCCAGAATCGATGCCCAACACGGTGCCCGGGATCAGTTCTTCACCCAGCAACAGGGTCACTGTGTGTACCGGACGCACGAACTGCACGTCAGAATTACCCCAACGCATCAGTTTCGGGATCGGCAGCTTGGCCAACGAATTGCTGACCATGCCCGCCAGCAGCGCTTGCGCAGGCTGGCCTTTAACATGGGCGCGATACAGCAGCCATTCACCTTTATCGGTCACCAGGCGTTCAGCCTGATCGACGGTGATGCCACAACCGCGAGCCCAACCTTCGGCCGCTTTGCTTGGCTTGCCTTCGGCATCAAACGCCTGGGCAATGGCCGGGCCGCGCTTTTCGACTTCGCGATCGGCCTGCGCAGCGCGCAAGTCGGCCACTTTCAGCGCCAGACGGCGCGGCGCGGCAAACCAGCCCACTTCGCCATGTTCGAGATTGGCACTGTCGAGCTCGGCGGTAAAATTCGCGGCAAAGGATTCTGCCAGTGAACGAAGAGCCTTCGGCGGCAGCTCTTCCGTGCCGATTTCCACCAGGAAAGTCTGTTGAGTCATGGCTGCCTCTTAGTTCTCGTTCTTTTTGCACATTGGGAAGCCCAGCGCTTCGCGGGAAGCATAGTAGGCCTCGGCAACGGCTTTGGTCAGCGTGCGGATACGCAGAATATAACGCTGACGCTCGGTCACCGAGATCGCCTTGCGCGCATCCAGCAGGTTGAAGGTGTGGCCGGCCTTCAGAATACGTTCGTAAGCCGGCAGCGGCAGCGGTTTCTCCAGCGCCAGCAGCGATTGGGCTTCTTTCTCGTACTGCTCAAAGCAGGAGAACAGGAAGTCCACGTCGGCGTATTCGAAGTTATAAGTGGACTGCTCCACTTCGTTCTGGTGGAACACGTCGCCATAGGTGGTCACACCCAGCGGGCCGTTGCTCCACACCAGATCGTATACGCTGTCCACGCCCTGGATATACATCGCCAGACGTTCCAGACCGTAGGTGATCTCGCCGGTGACCGGTTTACACTCCAGGCCGCCAACCTGCTGGAAGTAAGTGAACTGCGTCACTTCCATGCCGTTGAGCCAAACTTCCCAGCCCAGACCCCAGGCGCCAAGCGTCGGGTTTTCCCAGTTATCTTCCACGAAGCGGATGTCGTGAATGGTCGGATCCAGACCCAGCTCTTTCAGCGAGCCCAGGTACAGTTCCTGAATGTTGTCCGGCGATGGCTTAATCACCACCTGGAACTGATAGTAGTGTTGCAAACGGTTCGGGTTTTCACCGTAGCGGCCGTCAGTCGGACGGCGGGACGGCTGCACGTAGGCGGTAGCCATTGGCTCCGGTCCCAGCGCGCGCAGGCACGTCATCGGGTGAGAGGTTCCCGCGCCGACTTCCATGTCCAGTGGTTGAACGATGGTGCAGCCTTGGCGCGCCCAATAGTCCTGCAGTGTCAGGATCAGGCCCTGAAAGGTCTTGGTATCAAACTTTTGCATGTTGAATTCGCACGCGATACAAGTGGATTTAAATGGGATGGGCCAGTATACCCGTTGACCGTAAGATATACAGCCAGAATCCCGCAACAAGTGTGAATCATCAAAGAAGCGCGGTCTTTTCGCGCACTAAAACGGGGCAAATGCCCCTCTGTAGCGCCGTTTCAGCGTCATAATCCCCCCAATTCCCCGGCCAGAAGGCGTCACTCAGGCTGGCACCAACCTTGCTAGCGTCCTGATATCCCCCTTTCAGGAGATTCGCTGATGACAACCGCCTTAACCGACAGCCGCTATCGTTACCGCATTTTCGCCATGGTGTTCTTCATTGCACTGATCAACTACGTCGATCGCGGTGCACTGTCCTTCGCCGCCAACGATATCTCCCATGAATTCAACTTCAACAAGGCGCAGCTGGGCGCCGTGCTGGGCTATTTTGGCTTTGGCTATTTGTTCGGTTCGCTGTGCGGCGGTTTTCTGGCCGACCGTATCGGCACCAAAAAAGTCTGGCTGATCGCCGGGGCGCTGTGGTCGCTGCTGGAGATTGCGACCGCCTGGGCCGGCGAACTGGGCGTGGCGCTGTTCGGCGGTTCCGCCATTATGGGGTTTGCCGCACTGCGGATCATGTTCGGCTTTGCCGAAGGTCCGGCCTACGCGCTGATGAATAAAACCATCGCCAACTGGGCGCCGCGCAAAGAGCGTGGCTTTTCGCTGGGTATCGGGTTGCTGAGCACCCAGGTGGGTTCGCTGCTGACCGCGCCGCTGGCCGTGGGGTTACTGCTATTGACCGATGACTGGCGCAGCATGTTCATGCTGCTGGGCCTGTTTTCGCTGATCGCCATTTTGCTGTTTGCCCGTTTCTTCACCGACACGCCGCAGGAGCATCCTGACGTCAACGCCGCCGAATTGGCCATCATCAGCGCCGATCAGGAAGCCGATAACGCACAAGCACCTCTGCCATGGTGGGCGTTTTTCACCAACCGCACGCTGGTGTTTAACGCGCTGGGTTACTTCTCATTCCTTTACGTCACCTTTGTATTGGTGACCTGGGGCCCCAAATACCTGCAGGATACTTTTAACTACGATCTGCATTCGCTGTGGTACGTGGCGATGATCCCGTGGAGCGGTGCCTGCTTCACCGTGCTGCTCGGCGGCCGCATCGCCGATGCGCTGTTGAAACGCTTTGGCAACCTGCGGCTGGCGCGCAACCTGTTTGCGGCAGTCACCTTGTTGCTGACCGCCACCTGCTTCGTCTTGATCCCCTTTATGAGCACGCCGACCGAAATCATTTTGTTGATGACGCTGGGCAATGCGCTGAATGCGCTGGTCAATAACGTGTATTGGTCGGTGGTGATAGACGTCACGCCGAAGGCTTCGGTGGGGGCTTACAGCGGCATGACGCTGGCGATCGCCAATATTGCCTCGATCACCGCGCCGATGCTGAGTGGTTGGCTGGCACAGCATCACGGTTATGGCGCCATGTTCTTCGCCACCGCCGTGGTGTCTTTCTGCAGCATGCTGTGCATGACGCTGCTACAGCCGGAAAAAAAGATTATGGCAGATATCACGCTGCCCAACCGCCCAGGTATGCAGCAAACGGCCCCCTAAGCGCTCGGGCATCGACACTCAAAAACGGGCGCTGACCCCGACGTTATACATAAACTGTTCGCCACTGCTCAGGCCGCCGGTCTGAGAAACGGTGGCGAACGCCGCCACCTGATCGGTCAACGGCATATTCGCCCCCAGCGTCACATCCACCCAGTTTTTATCCTGGCTGGCGCTGTCGCGAGTGAACGAAGTCTGCGTGGACTTCAGGCCACCGCCGGCACGGTAAACGTCATCACCAAACTGATGCTGATAGCTCACCTCGGCATAGGGATTAAACAGGCCGAACTTGCTGTCCAACCGCCAACCTAACGCACCGATCTGCGAATGGTAGGTCTGATCGTTAAAGCGCATGGCGGTGCTGTCATTGCCGTCTTCGCTGTAACCGGAAACGTTGCTGTAATCCCAGGCAAACTGTGCCATCGGTCCGGTGGTCAGGTAAGAGGTGACGGGGAAATCGTAACCGGCGGTGATCCGCGCCCCCCACTGCTTGCCGTCGGTGCTGCCAGTTTCGGTACGGGTTAACGCCCCAAGCTGCATGCTGCGGCGAATATCATCGTAATTCATCGTCGCATAGTGCAGATCGGCATTCACCCAACCGTTTTCAAACAGCTCAAGGGCGGTAAAAGCGGAAAATAGCAGGCCACGCGCTTTGTAGTCGTAGCGGCTGGAGGGCTGTTGATCGTCATTGGAGCCGGAAATCAGCGCGCCGATCAGCCAGCCGTCGGTCAACTGGTAATCCACCCCTACCGTCAGATTATGAGTAGTGGCATTGCCGTCGCCCGCCGCCAGATTGGAAGAATAATCATAGTGCTGCCCGGCATAGCCTCCGAACACGCCCAGCGATCCTTGCGGGTTTTCGCCACTGCGCAGCTGTTGAAAACGGCTGTCGAGGGTAGCACGGCTGTCACGCGCCATGGCCGCCGTCGCCTGATTCAGCGCCACCACCTGCGCAGGACCGTCGAGCACCGCCTGAATGTAATCGGCAATCAACAGATGCGCCTGCGGGCTGGGGTGGAAATGGTCGGCGAACAGGTAGGCCTGGCTGCTATCAAAACCCGGCATGGTAGAACGGCACACCGCAGAGGAGACGCCCGGCGGACAGGCCATGCCTGCGGTATTGGTGAAGCCAAACTGCGCCGGGTTGGCAATCGCCTCGCCAAACAGTTTGTTCACGTCAACCCGGACGATGTTCCCGCCCCCCTGCGCCAGCAGGTGGTCTTCGCTTTGGTTATAGAAATCGGTCAGTTGTGCCGCCTGCGCGCTGAGGCTGTCATAGGCTGCAATCAGCTGTGCGGCAATCGCCTGCTGCACCTGGGGGATCGCGCTGCCCTGCGCCGCTGCCGCCGTCAGGGCCTGATGGATAGCCTCGGCACGTGAAGCGTTATCCGGCGTGGCCAGCGAATTCAGGGTGGCGTAGGCCGCCTGAACCGCTGCGTTTTGCACCGGCGTCAACGCCTGCTGGATGATCAGCTCCATCAACTGCGGCGTGGAACCAATATTCGGCACCGTCGGCACGATCACCGTACCGGCACCGGCATTCAGCAATGAATGAACCTGCGCGGCCGCCGCCGCTGCGCTGTTGTAGGCTACGCCCGGCGCGGTCGTCGGGTTTAATGCCGCCGCCGCCAGGTCGTTGCCGCCAATCCAGTGTATATACAGGCCATCGCCGTCAGCCCGTCCATTGACCTGACCGAGGTAGCTCTGCACCTGATCCTGCGTATTGTCCGCCGGGTTGAGCGCCGGCACCGCCACGCCCCCGCCGGCGGCGTAGTTATTGCCGCCATCGTCCGAAGCCACTAACGCCGCGCCGATGCGTTGCGCCAGTACTTCGTCGTATAACAGATGTTTATTGCTGTCATAGGTAAAGCGGCCATTGTTACCGGTATCGCTCAGACTGTCGCCGAAGACGTAGAGTTGGTCATAAGCCAGCACCGGGGTCGTCATACTGCATAATATCGCCACTGCAAGCACCGCCGGGCGGGGCAGACAGGTTATTTTAAGAGGCATGAATAGACTCCTGAGAGCCAGCAAATGAAGGAAAATACGTTTTTATCATTGGCCTTTTTACCTGCCGGCCATCTAGTAAATATTGCTGGCTTTTCCCCCACGTCAAGCCGACTGATGATAAAACAATCAGGGGCTTGCCAAGTTCACCACTTCAGGTAATGATTACTGTAAATAAACACAGCACAAGGACAGTCAGTATGGCCAATGAACGTTGCGGTTGGGTGACGGCGGATCCGTTATATCTCGAGTATCACGACAAGGAATGGGGCGCACCAACCACCGATGCGCGCGAGCTGTTTGAAATGCTATGCCTTGAAGGCCAGCAGGCCGGGCTGTCCTGGATCACCGTGCTGAAAAAGCGTGAGAATTACCGGCGCGCCTTCCACAATTTTGATCCGCAGCGCGTGGCCGCTATCGATGAACAAGAGATAGCCGCGCTGTTGCAAGACAGCGGCATTATCCGCCACCGGGGCAAAATTGAAGCCATCATCGCCAATGCCAAAGCCTATCTGGCCATGGAAGCGGCCGGGGAAGATTTTGTCACTTTCATCTGGTCATTTGTCGACGGCGAACCACAGCTCAACAGTTGGCAGCAACTGAACCAGGTGCCGGCGAAAACCGAACGCTCGGACGCGATGTCCAAGGCACTGAAAAAACGCGGCTTCAAATTTATCGGCTCCACCACCTGTTACGCCTTTATGCAGGCCAGCGGGTTGGTGAACGATCATCTCACAGGATGCCTCTGCTACCCAAAGCCGCAGTGATCCGCCCCTGCCACCCGGCAGATATGGAGCGGTTAATGGCCTTGTGGTTGCCCAGCACCATTGCTGCGCACCCGTTCGTCAAGGAAAGCTACTGGCAAGAAAGCGCGACGCTGGTGCGGGAAAACTATCTGCCGCGAGCGCAAAGCTGGGCCTATTGGCATCAAGGGGAAATCGTCGGGTTTATCAGCGTGTTGGATCAACGCTTTATTGGCGCACTGTTCGTTGAACAGGCCTTTCACGGCCATGGCGTAGGACAGGCGCTGATGGCGCACGTACAACAGCGCTATCCCCAGCTAAGCCTGGAGGTGTATCAGCAAAACCTGCGCGCCTGCGCGTTCTACCACAAGCTGGGGTTTCAGGTGACGCAGCGTCTGTTTAACGAAGAAACTCAGGCCTATACCTTAATCATGAACTGGCCGTCCGCAGTTTAAATCTTGTCACTTCCGGCTAAAAAAGGCGCATCCCGCACCGGGATGCGTTCAATTCAGAATCCGCTGCATGGTATTCCCTCGCTTTTTGCCGGATAACAGGCTCAAGCCCGTTATCCGCTTATATTTTGTCACGTTTTTTTCCGGAACTGCCGGAAAGTATCCGCGTCATAGTAGCGCCTCGGCACGTCTTGGCATGCCGACAACGGTTTTTTAGCGCCCCCAAATTGGATTGGCGCACCCAGATTCTGATGCCACAAAGGAAAAAAGATGAAAAAACGCATTGCGATTATTGCCGGCGCGGTGAGCGTGGCGCTCACGCTGTCAGCCTGTACCACCAACCCGTACACCGGGGAATCCGAAGCCGGTAAATCCGGTATTGGCGCAGGCCTGGGCGCCGCGCTGGGTGCCGGCGTTGGCGTGCTGTCCTCGTCGAAAAAAGACCGCGGCAAAGGTGCGCTGATCGGCGCAGCGGCCGGTGCAGCATTGGGCGGCGGTGCCGGCTATTACATGGACGTGCAGGAAGCCAAGCTGCGCGACAAAATGAAAGGCACCGGCGTCAGCGTTACCCGTCAGGGCGACAATATCGTGCTGAACATGCCGAACAATGTCACCTTTGACAGCAGCAGCGCCACCCTGAAACCGGCGGGTGCCAACACCCTGACCGGCGTTGCCATGGTACTGAAGGAATATCCGAAAACGGCGGTTAACGTGGTCGGCTACACCGACAGCACCGGCTCCCGTTCACTGAACATGACCCTGTCGCAGCAACGTGCCGATGGCGTTGGCAGCGCGTTAATCACCCAGGGCGTGGCGGCTAACCGCATTCGCACCACCGGGGCAGGCCCGGATAATCCGATCGCCTCCAACAGCACGGCAGAAGGCAAGGCGCAAAACCGTCGCGTCGAGATCACCCTCAGCCCGCTGCAATAATCCCGAGCGGGGCACAATGCCCCGCCATTTTTATCCTGTCGATCCCCTTCCCGTATCCCATTCAACATTCCCGGCTATACATTCTGTGTGATAGTCTCCTTGGCAATTAACCTCAGGGGAGATCGGTTGTGAGCAGTGTTAAGGCAATACGCGCCTCGGGGCGGGCCACCATCAGCGATGTGGCGAAAACCGCCAAGACCGGTAAAACCAGCGTATCGCGCTACTTGAATGGTGAGCAGCACCTGCTTTCTGACGATCTCAAACAGCGCATCGAGCAGGCTATCCTCCAGCTCGACTACCGTCCAAGCCAGATGGCGCGGAGCCTGAAAGGCGGACAGACGCGGCTGATTGGCCTGATCATCGCCGATATAACCAACCCCTATTCGGTCGACGTGATGCGCGGCATCGAAGCCGCCTGCCGTCAGCACGGCTTTACCCTGCTGGTGTGTAACACCAACAACGAAGTCAATCAGGAACAGCACTACCTGCAACTGCTCAGCAGCTACCGGGTAGAGGGCATTGTGGTCAACGCCGTTGGTATGCGCGAAGAGGCGTTATCGACGCTGCAACAATCCATGCTGCCGATGGTACTGATCGACCGAAAAATTCATGATTTCGCCTGCGATGTCGTGGGCCTCAACAACCACGAGGCCGCAACGACCGCCACGGAACACCTGCTGCAACAAGGTTTCGAAGCCATTTTGTTTCTCAGCGAGCCCATTGGCACGGTCAATACCCGCCTGGAGCGGCTGCACGCGTTTAATCAAACCATGGCGCAACATGCCGGGCTGTTGGCCGAACAGGCCGAAGTTCCGCTGAACGACGTCAAGCTGCTGGAAGGGGTGCTCGGCGACTTCAATACTCGCCATCGCGGCATGCGCAAAGCGGTGATTTCCGCCAACGGTGCCCTGACCCTGCAGGTAGCGCGCGCCATGCGTCGACTGGGTATCCAATGGGGCAGCGATATCGGCCTGCTGGGCTTTGACGAACTGGAATGGGCCGAACTGGCCGGCGTAGGCATCACCACGCTGAAACAGCCGACCTATCAGATGGGCCACGCCGCGCTAGAGCAACTGGTGCAACGTATTCAGGGTCTGGATACCCCCATCAGCGAGCAGATGTTCCCCGGTGAACTGATCGTGCGCGGTTCCACCACCCGATAATCCCCCCTTCTTTCCCGCTCAGGGCGCGACATACGGCGCCCCAGCCACATCCTCCCCAGACTATTTTTTGCTCATGTTCGTGATTGCGATCATATTTTTACACTCTGTCGCTTTCGCCTGGAACCGGTACCATTTAACGTGTGGTTAACAGCAGCGGTGGGATAACGCCACCTCAGGAGCAAAAAATGACAAGAGAAATTATCGTGGTGACCGGTGCCTACGGCACCGATACCGTCCAACAGCTCGGCGGCCAGACCGCATTATTGCCGATCATTGCCGATGCCGGCGCCGACGGTGTAGAGATCCGCCGCGAACTGTTTTCTGCCCAGGAGCTGGAAAACCTGCCGGCACTGGCTCAGGCCATCGAACAACAGCAGCTGTTTGCCGTTTACTCTGCGCCTGAGGCTCTGTTCACTCCACAACATACGCTCAACCCGAACCTGCCGGCACTGCTGGCGGAAGCCCAAACGCTGAACGCGCGTCAGTTGAAACTCTCGCTTGGGCATTACCAGCCGGGCTTCGACTTTACCGAACTGAAAGTGGCACTGGAGCAACATCCGGTCAGCCTGGTGGTCGAGAACGATCAAACGCCTGACTGCGGGATTTTGTCGCTGCTCAACGCCTTTTTCCACGCCGCAGAAGATAACCGTCTGCCGGTCAGCATGACGTTCGACATGGCCAACTGGCACTGGGTGGGGCAAGACGCCTTCGCCGCCGCCGATCGCCTGGCCCGCCACGTCAGCTACGTTCACGTTAAAGCCGCAACTCATAGCCTGAAAGGCTGGCGTGCCGTGGCGCTGGATGACAGCGACGGCAAATGGCGCGATCTGCTGGCTCGCCTGCCGCTGGACGCACCACGCGGCATTGAATTCCCACTGCAAGGTGACAGTCTGGAAGACGTGACCCGCTACTACGTTAACCTTTTGCGCGCGGAGTAAACATCATGACAACGCTGACTACCGCGCATCGCGCGCAACTGGACGTCGTCACTCTGGGGGAAGCCATGGCGATGTTCGTGGCAACCCAAACCGGCGATCTGGCGGAAGTGGACAACTTCACCAAACGCATTGCCGGCGCCGAGCTGAACGTCGCAATCGGCCTGGCTCGTCTGGGGCTGAACGTCGGCTGGGTCAGCCGCGTCGGCAACGACACTTTCGGCCGCTTCACCCTGCAGCAGTTGAAAAAAGAAGGCATCAACGCCCAGCAAGTGACGGTGGATGCTAATTATCCGACCGGCTTTCAGATCAAATCTAAAACCTCCGATGGTACCGATCCCAGTGTGGAGTATTTCCGCAAAGGCTCGGCGGCCAGCCACCTGTCGGTCGACGACTTCAACCGCGATTACTTTGGTTCCGCACGCCACCTGCACCTGAGCGGCGTGGCGGCAGCGCTGTCCGGTCAATCGCTGGCGCTGTGCAACCACGCGGCGCGCGAGATGCGAGCGATGGGCAAAACCATTTCATTTGACCCCAATCTGCGCCCGGTGTTGTGGTCCAGCCAACAGGTGATGATCGAGCAGCTGAACAAGCTGGCGTTTGCCGCCGACTGGGTGCTGCCGGGGCTGAAAGAAGGGCAAATTCTTACCGGCCAGTCGACACCGGAAGGGATTGCCGATTTTTATCTGGAGCGCGGCGTACAGGCGGTGATCATTAAAACCGGCCCGGACGGCGCCTGGTTTAAAACCGCAGCGGGCGATCAGGCGGCGGTAGCCGCAATCAAAGTCAGCAATGTGGTGGATACCGTAGGTGCAGGAGACGGCTTTGCCGTCGGGACCATCAGCGCCCTGCTGGAAGGCAAAACGCTGAAACAGGCGGTGCAACGCGGCAATAAAATCGGCTCGCTGGCCATTCAGGCCATCGGTGACAGCGAAGGGTTGCCGACCCGCGCGGCACTGGCTGAATAAATATAACAAAACAATATCAGTTAATAGCCTTCTCCGAACGGCTGATGTCTCTGGCCCTACAACCAGATCCGCCGGGAGAGCACCACGACACCACTGAAGGAATCTGAACATGACCAAAGCGACTATCGCGGCTAAACGCTGGTGGTACATCATGCCCATCGTGTTTATCACCTACAGCCTGGCCTATCTCGACCGAGCCAACTTCAGCTTTGCCTCGGCGGCTGGCATCAATGACGATTTGGGCATCACCAAAGGCATGTCATCGCTGCTGGGCGCGCTGTTTTTCCTCGGCTATTTCTTTTTCCAAATCCCGGGGGCGATCTATGCCGAACGCCGCAGCGTTAAAAAACTGATTTTCTGGTGCCTGATCCTGTGGGGCGCCTGCGCCTCGCTGACCGGCATGGTCAGCAATATCCCGATGCTGGCGGCCATCCGTTTTATCCTCGGCGTGGTGGAAGCCGCGGTGATGCCGGCAATGCTGATTTACATCAGCAACTGGTTCACCAAGTCCGAACGTTCGCGTGCCAATACCTTCCTGATCCTCGGTAACCCCGTCACCGTGCTGTGGATGTCGGTGGTTTCCGGCTACCTGATCCATGCCTACGGCTGGCGTGAAATGTTCATCTTTGAAGGCATTCCGGCGGTGATCTGGGCCTTCTGTTGGTGGGTGCTGGTCAAAGACAAACCGGCGCAGGCCAAATGGTTGAGCGATGACGAAAAGCTGGCCCTGCAGCAGCAGTTGGAAGAAGAGCAGAAGGGCATCAAAGCGGTGCGTAACTACAGCGAAGCCTTCCGCTCACGCAACGTGATCCTGCTTTGCGTCCAGTACTTCGCCTGGAGCATTGGCGTGTATGGCTTCGTGCTGTGGTTGCCTTCTATCCTGCGCAGCGGCATGGAAATGGGCATGGTGGAGGCCGGCTGGCTGTCGGCGGTGCCTTACCTGGCGGCGACCATCGCCATGATCCTGGTGTCCTGGGCTTCGGACAAAATGCAAAACCGTAAGCTGTTCGTCTGGCCACTGCTGCTGATTGGCGCGCTGGCGTTCTTTGGTTCATATGCCGTAGGCGCCAACCACTTCTGGATCTCTTATGCCCTGCTGGTGATTGCCGGTGCGGCAATGTACGCCCCTTACGGGCCGTTCTTCGCCATCATTCCTGAGATGCTGCCGAAAAACGTCGCCGGCGGTGCCATGGCATTGATCAACAGCATGGGTGCGCTGGGTTCCTTCTTCGGTTCCTGGTTCGTCGGTTACCTCAACGGCGCAACCGGCAGCCCGGCAGCTTCGTATATGTTTATGGCCATTGCGCTGCTGGTGGCCGTGGTGGTGACGCTGATCGTCAAGCCCGCTCGCAACGAGGCTCACCCACAACTGGCTTAGTCTCGTTATAATTTATTTTCTGTTGAATATACCCAATGGATTTCAGGCTGCAGCCAGGCGACAAACGAACTTCCCCCAGGCGCTGACTTAAGTAAGTCACTGGGGGAAGTTCGAGCAGTTAACAACGCTGCAGTCTGAAAGACGAAGGGTATTGCTGGAGTAAGTGATGAAGCCTTCTATCGTGTTATACAAAAGCATTCCCACCGATCTGCGTGAACGACTGGAACAACACTTCACCGTGCACGCCTTCAACGGGCTAAACCCGGAAAACCGCGATGAGTTGCGCCAGGCGCTGCAACAGGCAGAAGGGATCATCGGTTCCGGCGGCAAAATTGATGAGGCTTTCTTGCAGCAGGCACCCAAACTGCGCGCGGCTTCAACCATTTCCGTCGGTTACGATAATTTCGACGTTGACGCGCTTAATGCCCATAACGTGCTGCTGATGCACACCCCAACCGTGCTGACTGAAACCGTCGCCGACACCATCATGAGCCTGGTTTTGGCGACAGCTCGTCGCGTGGTAGAAGTGGCCGATCGAGTGAAAGCCGGCGAATGGCAAGGCAGCATCGGGGCAGACTGGTTTGGCGTTGACGTGCACCACAAAACTATCGGCATCCTCGGCATGGGTCGTATTGGTCTGGCGCTGGCGCAACGCGCTCATTTCGGCTTCGGCATGCCGGTGCTGTATAACGCCCGCCGCACTCATGAAGAAGCAGAGCAGCGTTTTAATGCCCGCCGCTGTGACCTGGATACCCTGTTGGCCGAATCCGATTTCATCTGCATTACGCTGCCGCTGACCGACGAAACTTTCCATATGATCAGCCGTGACCAACTGGCGAAAATGAAAAAGAGCGGCATTCTGATCAACGCCGGCCGTGGTCCGGTGGTGGATGAAGCGGCACTGGTTGAGGCGCTGCAAAACGGCACTATTCATGCCGCCGGGCTGGACGTGTTCGAACAGGAACCGCTGCCGGTATCTTCACCGCTGTTGACGTTGCCAAACGTGGTGGCGCTGCCGCATATCGGTTCTGCGACCCATGAGACCCGTTATGGCATGGCCGCCTGCGCCGTGGACAACCTGATCGCCGCGCTGACCGGCAAGGTCACAGAAAACTGCGTTAACCCGCAGCTGCTGAAGAAGTAACTTTCATGGGCGGGAGTTTTCCCGCCCTATCTCTTGCCCTTCACCTCCCCCTGCCTTCTCCTCCCTGAAAATCTCGCGCCGGGATGAGGCTATTTTTTCATCGTTCGTCACACTGGGCGTTACCCTACGATAAAAACGCTTCCTGCCACGCGTAAGGAGAGCCATGAAACGCCTGACCCTTCCCCTGCTGATGCTGCTGTCGCCTGCAGCAATGGCAAGCTGGACGCTGCAAAGCTTCCCGGCCTTTGACGGTACTTCCGCCGACGGCTTGTTCACCAGCCACGCCACGCTGCCCAAAGGCGAACTGCCGCTGAAAATTTACCAAGACCAGCAATGCTGGCAGCCAACCACGCCGGTCAAACTGAACCAGACGTTGTCACTGCAACCCTGCGGCGATAACCCGCAGGTTAACTGGCGGCTGTTCCGCACCGGGGAATACCAGGTGCGCATCGACACGCGCAGCGGCACGCCGACGTTACAACTCAGTCTGAAAACCGCAGCGGAAATCGCCACTGCCGCCGCCACGCACACCTGCCAACGCTGGGACGGTAAACCGGTCACCCTTGACGTCGCGGCAACCTTTGACGAAGGCGAATTGGTACGCGATTTCTATTCAGGCCAAACGGCAAAGGTCAGCCAGGGGAAAATCACCCTGCAACCCGCCGCCGGTAGCGGTGGATTGCTGTTGTTGGAATCTGCCGGTAGCGAAAAACCGGCGCCCTTCAATTGGCACAACGCCACGGTGTATTTTGCCCTTACCGATCGCTTTGAGAACGGCAACCCGGCCAACGACCACAGCTACGGACGCCGCAGCGACGGCATGCAGGAGATCGGCACCTTCCACGGCGGCGATCTGGCTGGCCTGACGAACAAACTGGATTATTTGCAACAGCTTGGCGTCAATGCGCTGTGGATCAGTTCGCCGCTGGAGCAAATCCACGGTTGGGTCGGCGGCGGCACCAAAGGAGACTTCCCGCATTACGCTTACCACGGCTATTACGCGCTGGACTGGACCCGACTCGATGCCAATATGGGCAGCGAGCAAGACCTGCGCACGCTGGTCGATCAGGCGCACCAACGCGGTATCCGCATTCTGTTTGACGTGGTAGTGAATCACGTCGGCTACGCCACGCTGGCGGATATGCAGACCTTCCAATTCGGTTCGCTGTATCTGAAGGAGGGAGAAATCGAAAAAACGTTGGGTAAACATTGGGGCGACTGGCAACCAGGCCCAGGTCAAAACTGGCACAGCTTCAACGATTACATCAACTTCAGCGATAAAACGGGCTGGAGTTCATGGTGGGGCAAAAACTGGATCCGTACCGATATCGGTGACTACGATCCACCCGGCTATAACGATCTCACCATGTCGCTGGCTTTCCTTCCGGACATCAAAACTGAAGCGCCCGGAGCCAGTGGTCTGCCCCTGTTTTACCGCCATAAACCCGATACCGCCGCGCGGGAGATTCCCGGCGCCACTACACGCGACTACCTGACCACCTGGCTTAGCCAGTGGGTACGTGACTATGGCATTGACGGTTTTCGCGTCGACACCGCCAAGCACGTAGAAAAACCAACGCTGGCGCTACTGAAACAGCGTGCCACCGCAGCTCTGGCAGAGTGGAAAGCCGCCCATCCACAACAGGCGCTGGATGATGCTCCTTTCTGGATGACCGGCGAAGCCTGGGGCCATGGCGTGATGAAAAGCGACTATTACCAGAACGGCTTCGACGCGATGATCAATTTTGACTTCCAGGATCAGGCTTCCCAGGCCTTGGCTTGCTTCTCCAACATCGATGCCACCTACCGACAGATGGCTGATAAGCTGCAGGATTTCAACGTGTTGAGCTACATCTCCTCGCACGATACCCGGCTGTTCTTTGCCAGCGATGCTAAAGGGTCGCTAACGCTGCAGCAGCGCGCTGCCGATCTATTGCTGTTGGCACCCGGTGCGGTGCAGATTTACTACGGCGATGAAAGTGGCCGTGATCTAGGCCCTACCGGCTCAGATCCGTTGCAGGGTACCCGTTCCGATATGAACTGGGCCGAGTTGCAGGGTAGCAAAGCTCCTCTGTTGGCACACTGGCAGCGGCTGGGTCAATTCCGCGCTCGTCACCCGGCGATCGGTGCCGGCACACAGCAGTCGCAGCAAACGGCACACTACTATGCTTTCAGCCGTCGGCTCGGCGACGATAAAGTGATGGTGGCCTGGGTCGGCGATCGGTCACAATAATTCAGAGAGATATGCTGCTAAAAAACCATCGGGTGAAGTTTACTCCCGGTGGTTGTTTTATGAACCGCATTGCACCGGAAATTGTCTGGCGGTATGGTGGGGTATTACCTGCTAAAAACAATACAGTTGCACCTATGACTTTTTCACTTTTCGGCGACAAATTTACCCGTTACGCGGGCATTACCCGTTTAATGGATGACCTGAACGAAGGCCTGCGCACCCCCGGTGCCATCATGCTCGGCGGCGGTAATCCGGCGCAAATTCCAGAGATGGAAAGCTACTTCAAACAACTGTGCCAGGACATGCTCGATCAGGGCAAACTGACCGAGGCGCTGTGTAACTATGACGGCCCGCAGGGCAAAGACGCCCTGCTGAAAGCGCTGGCTAATTTGCTGCGCGATGAGCTGGGCTGGCAGATCTCGCCACAGAACATTGCACTGACAAATGGCAGCCAGAGCGCGTTTTTCTACTTGTTTAACCTGTTTGCCGGGCGCTATGCCGACGGCAGCCGTCGCCGCGTGCTGTTTCCGTTGGCGCCGGAATATATCGGCTATGCCGATGCCGGGTTGGACGAGGGGCTATTTGTTTCGGCCAAGCCCAACATTGAGCTGCTGCCGGAAGGTCAGTTCAAGTATCACGTTGACTTCGAACATCTGAATATTGGCGACGATATCGGCATGATCTGCGTGTCGCGCCCAACCAACCCGACCGGTAACGTGATCACCGACGAAGAGCTGATGAAACTCGATCGGCTGGCGCAGCAGCGCAATATCCCGCTGGTGATCGATAACGCTTACGGCGTGCCCTTCCCCGGCATTATCTTCAGCGACGCTACGCCGCTGTGGAACCCGAACATTATCCTGTGCATGAGCCTGTCGAAACTTGGCCTGCCCGGCTCGCGCTGCGGCATCGTGATTGCCGATGAGAAAACCATCGGCGCCCTGACCAATATGAACGGCATTATCAGCTTGTCGCCAGGCAGCATGGGGCCGGCCATGGCAACGGAAATGATCGAACGTGGCGACCTGTTGCGACTGTCAAACGAGGTGATCCGTCCGTTCTACAAGCAGCGCGTCGAGCAAACTATCGGCATTATCCGCCGCTATCTGTCGCCGGAACGCTGCCTGATCCATAAACCGGAAGGGGCGATTTTCCTGTGGTTGTGGTTCAAGGATCTGCCGATCACCACCGAGCTGCTGTATCAGCGCCTGAAAAAGCGCGGCGTGCTGATGGTGCCAGGCCACTACTTCTTCCCGGGGCTGGAGCATGAATGGCCGCATACTCATCAGTGCATGCGGATGAACTACGTGCCGGATCCGGAGAAAATTGAACGTGGCGTGGCGATACTGGCGGAAGAGATCGAGCGTGCTCACCAGGAAGCTGGCTGATTTGAATAAGGGGCGCTCAGACAGCGCCCCAAAGCCTTACATTGCCCAGAACAGCACCGCCAGCAGCTGCGGCGACATGATGCGCAGGAACATCGCCAACGGATATACCGTGGCGTAAGACAGCGCGGCAGCGCCGCTGGTCGGGTGCAGGCCGTTAGCAAAGGCCAGCGCCGGCGGATCGGTCATTGAACCTGCCAGCATGCCGGACAGCGTCAAATAATTCATCTTGCCCACCATCCGCGCCAATACGCCAACGCTGAGCAACGGAATTGCGGTGATCAGTGCACCGTAACCAATCCACGCCAACCCTTCGCCATTAATCAGGGTATCGACAAAGTTGCCGCCCGACTTCAGCCCCACCACCGCCAGAAATAGCACGATACCCAGTTCACGCAACGCCAGGTTAGCGCTGGGCGGCATAAACCAATACAGCTTGCCAATGCTACCGATACGCCCGAGTATCAAGGCCGCAACCAGCGGCCCACCGGCCAGGCCCAAGCGCAACGCAGCAGGAAAACCCGGAATAAACAGCGGCACAGATCCCAACAGTACCCCCAAACCGATACCGATAAACACCGGTAGCATTTGCACCTGCTGTAACTTCTGTTGGGCATTGCCGACAATGGCCGCCACCGCCTCGATGGACTCCGGGCGGCCAACCAGATTGAGGATGTCGCCGAATTGCAGCGTTACATTGCTGCCTGCCACCAGTTCAACCCCCGCGCGGTTGAGGCGCGAGATCACCACGTCGTACTTTTGCTTCAGGTTCAGATCGCGGATTTTGCTGCCCAAGACTTTCTCATTGGTCACCACCGCCCTCACCACCTGCAGTTCCGTCCCCCGCGTTGACAGCGAGACGTCGACCTCTTCGCCAATCACCAACCGCGCATTTTCCAGACTTTCACGTTTGCCCACCAGATGCAGATAGTCGCCCAGCTCCAGCCTCTCAAGCGGCGCCGGTACCATCAGCAACTCACCGCGTTTCAGGCGTGAACAGATAATATCCTCACCGTTCAGCAGCGGCACATTCTTGATCGCCATCCCTTGCAGGTTCGGGTTACGCACCGCGATATTCATGGTTTGCAGCAGCTCGCGCTGGTTGCCCAGGCTGCTTTCAAAAGCCTGAGCCTCCCGTTCGATATTGATGCGGAAAAACAGGCGTATCAGCCACATCACCAGCAGAATGCCGCAGATACCGAACGGATAGGCCATGGCATAGCCCATCCCCATGCGATCGACCATTGCCGGATCTGAGCCCAAATCGGTAAGAATTTGCTGCCCGGCGCCGAGTGCGGGGGTATTGGTGACGGCACCGGAGAACACGCCAAGAATGATCGGCAGCGGGACGTCAAACAGCTTGTGAACCACCGCCGCGACCACCCCGCCCACCAGCACCAGCAAAATGGCGAAGCCGTTGAGCCGCAACCCGGACACCCGCAAGGAAGAGAAGAAACCGGGCCCGACCTGAATACCTATGGTGTAAACGAACAGGATCAGGCCAAACTCCTGAATGAAGTGCAGCATGTCGCCATTAAGACTGAGCTGCCAACTCTGGGCGAAATGCCCGACGATAATGCCGCCAAACAGCACCCCGCCAATCCCCAACCCAACCCCATACAGCTTCCAGTTACCCATCCACAGCCCGAGAACGGCCACCAACGCCAACATACTGACGGTCAGGGCGATTTCGCTCATAGGTCACATCCTTGCCAGAAGTTTAACAACCGGTTTGCGGTCAAAGTCACACAATTAACAGGGATTTTGGCATAGGTAGGAAAACGCGACTGTGGGTTAAGCCACATAATGCAACGGGGGAAGCCCGTTTGGACTTCCCCCGTCGATACCTTTCCTCTTTCAGGCCGCCGTACGAACCTCTGCGGCCTGAAATGCATAGGTAAAACTATGAATTTTTCAAAGCGTTATTTTGATTCCAACCCCGGCGTGGTGCCGATGGCGATACGCTGTGGCTGCAGAGCTTCTGGGACATGACGCACCAGATCGATATGCAGCAGGCCGTTTTCAAACTTGGCCTCAGAGACCTGCAGGTGTTCAGCCAGCGTGAAGGTCAGGTTGAAGTCTTTGAACACCAACCCCTGATGCAGATATTCCACCTGTTTTTCTGGCGGTGTCGGCTTGCCACGCACGGTCAGGCGTGGGCCTTCTACTTCAATATCCAGCTCACTTTGTTTAAACCCGGCTAACGCCAGAGAAATGCGGTAATGGTTGTCGTCGCTTTTCTCTATGTTGTAAGGCGGGAACCCCTGTGGCTCCTGGCCGCCCATTGAACTGGCCAGTTTGTCGAAACCAATCCACTGACGAAGCAAAGGTGAAAGATCGTAATTACGCATGATGTAAACTCCTTCTATGAAGCGAGATTTTACCCGTAGCTTGAAATTCATAGGGTAAATTAAGGTATGCCCCCTGTCGGCAGGCATTAACATTTCACCAGCGAGACGTTTCGCCGATGAAATATGAATTATTTAATTTCTATACGACGCGGTTTTAATGTTTCCGGTACCAGGCGTTCCATATCGATATACAGCAACCCGTTTTCCAGTTTGGCGCCTTTAATTTGGATATGCTCGGCCAACTGGAATTTACGTTCAAAGTTTCGCTCGGCAATACCTTGATATAAGTAGGTTCTTTCCGCTGGATCGTTATTATGAGCGCCTCGGATTATCAGCAGATTATCCTGAGTGGTGATCTCCAGCTCCTGTTCGGCAAATCCGGCCACCGCGATCGCAATGCGGTAATGATTTTCATCGACCAGCTCAACGTTATAGGGTGGATAACCGCCATTGCTTTGGCTCTGACCTGCCTCCAACGCGTTAAACAAACGGTCAAACCCAATAGCGGAACGGTAAAGCGGTGAAAGATCAAAGTTACGCATAAAACAGCCTCCTAAGGCACTTCAGCGAGGTTGAATAATTAAGCCTTCCATCATGGACAGACTAAATAGCCAGAATTCCCTTACGGCAAATTCTTAATTTGGCCTTGATAAGAAAATGGGGGTCGCTTTCACCATTTCAACCGCTCACGATCAAAAAAATGACAATCAGTTCGGCGAAAGTTTTTTTATCCCTTACAATAAAGTGAGACAACCGCCACAGAGCGGGTCCTTGCTCCTTTTAAAACATCCAGAGGATGTTATAGATCAGCAGATTTTGGGGAACAGCACCCTGCAGGATGGAAAATGAAAACGATAAGAGTCATAGCAACCAGTTGCATGCTGTTAGCGACCAACGGCTGCTCCAGCGTAATGAGTCATACCGGCCCTAATCAGGGTTACTATCCTGGCACCCGTGCCAGCGTGGATATGCTGAAGGACGACAATACCAGCTGGGCAATGATGCCGCTGGTGGCGTTGGACCTGCCATTCTCGGCCGTGATGGATACCGTATTACTGCCTTACGACTACATGCGCTCCGGCAGCGACAGTACCGCGGACTCACCTAAAGCGCGTATTTTGCGCGGCGAAGAGCAGAACCTGGCCGCCAGCGGCGATCCGGCCCATGCCGCTACGACCACACCCCAGTAAAATATTCTGATGCGGGCTTCTCGCCCGCCCCCTCGATCAGACTTCAACCACAAAAATCTGGCTGAATCCGTCGACCTCGCGCATAAAGGCCACTTTGTTTCCATCCGGTGAAAATACGATAGCATCGCCCGATGGCGGTAGCGCCGTCCGCTGAGTCAGGCGCTGCATGCGGCCGCTGGCCACCTCGCACAGCATCAGGCTGTTGTCACACACCAGCGCAATCCGCCCCCCCTGTGGGTGCCAACTAAACGCCGATTGGATCCCCTGTTCACCACGAGTGACCTGCCGCGGTTCACCGCCGTTTGGCGAAACCGTCCACAGCTGTACCACACCCGCATCATCCTTCATTAAACAGGCAATCATGCTGCCATCGGGCGAGCTGCGCAGCCAGTGACGTGGGGCGGTTACCACGCCTGGATAACGACGCTCGCCGGTAAAGGTCAACCGCCGTTGGTGCACGCCCCGCGGCGGAGCAGGCAAGCTGTTTGCGGTCCCCTGCAGCGGCCGGGAACCTGCCCTGGCGTAATCAGCGTCATCCTGCGGCAAATCCACAATGAATACTTCCGGCAACTTTTCACCGTGATGAGAAAGAGTGTCGCCGATAAATGCCAACGCCCAGCGCTGCTGACGCCCATCGGGCCGTACATAGCCCCTTTGCCCGACCCAGCCCTCTTCATAGGCGCGGTTAATCTGATCGCTGCCGGGTTGGGGTTGTGGCGTAGTCTCACTCACCAGCACGCAGTAATGGCTGCCGTCATATTCACGAGGATGCTGCTTCGGCGGGTTCACTCCCTGTAACGGTACGGCCACGCCAACGTTACGCAGGTCCTGCGCCCGATCCAGTTCGTGCATGACGTGGTCGTTATAGGTAAAGCTCAGGCGGCTGCCGTCCGGGCTGAACACGTGTACGTGAGTGCCGCCACGCAGCGCGCCCGGCGTATAAGGGGGAGTGATGTCCATCGCATCAAGGGTAATGGCCAGCTCACGGTCGGGTTCGCTGACGATCACCCCGCGGCGATGGTGAAAATCGTAATGCCAGACGCTGTCCGGGTGTTCAGGCCCATGAATGAAAGCATAGCGGGCGGGTTCATCCGGGCTGACGGTCACTACACCAACGTGGGCGCCCTGTTGGGCGCGATACACGACTTCGACTACGCCGGTATCGACATTCACCCGCTCGATGCTCAGACCGGTGAAGGAGGCACCGTTCGGGCGTACGTCGTAAGCCAGCCACTGGCTGTCCGGCGTCCAGACATTAATATTGGTTAACTGATGCCCACGTGGGTCAAAAGTCAGCTGTTTTTCCCGATGGCTCATGGCGGCTCCCCTGCGCATGCTGGCACTGAGCCGCCATCTTACCGGATCACCCGACGCGTTTCACATCACCCACCAACAGCAGGTACGACAGCGCACCAATCAATGCCACGACGGAGATATAAATCAGCGAAGGAGCAAAACCATAATCCTGCGCCAAATATCCCACCACCAGTGGTACGGTGATGCCACCCAGCCCGCCGACAAAGTTGAAAACCCCGCCGGTCAGGCCAATCAAGCGGGTAGGCGCCAGCGATGACACCAGCGACCAGGTGATGGAAGCGAAACCGTTGCCAAAGAACGCCAGTGCCATCAGCACCATAATCCACAGCGGATCATTGGTGTAATTTGCCCCCATGATGCAGGTGGAAAGCAGCAATCCGCAGATAATCGGCGTTTTCCGCGCAAAACCGATAGAGCGGCCGCTGCGTAGCAAACGATCGGCCACGAAGCCGGATAGCAAGACGCCACAAAATGCGGCCAGAAATGGCACCGTAGTCATAAAGCCTGCGGTCAGTGCGGCGATATGCTTTTCCTGGGTCAGGTAGTTAGGGAACCAGGTGAGGAAAAACCACAGCGTAGAGGTAATGGCAAACTGGCCGATATAAACCCCCACCAACTTGCGGTGGAACACCAGTTTCCAATCGGCGGCGGTGAGCGCCACGCGGCTTTTCTTTTCCGATGCAACGTCGCCGTCGACCATGCCGCCACCGGCTTGAATATATGCCAGTTCGGCAGCGTTCACCCCTTTGCTGTTGCGCGGTGATTGGTACACCCGCTGCCATATCAGCGCCCAAACGATGCCGATACCGCCAGTGATAATAAATACCCAGTGCCAGCTCAAAATTTCCTGCACCCATATCAGCAGCGGCGTCAGAAACGCCAGCCCGACAAACTGACCGGATGTATAAAACCCAACCGCCGATGCACGCTCCTGCTCGGGGAACCAACTGGTGACTATCCGGTTATTGGTGGGAAACGCGGGCGCTTCAAATAAGCCGGTCACTGCGCGCAGACCGATCAGGGATGCCAGACCGCCAGCAAATCCCTGCAGCAGCGTGGCGATCGACCAACCCATGATGGCAATAAAATAGGTTAGTTTTGACCCGACGCGATCCAGAAACCAACCGCCGGGGATCTGACACAGAGTATAGGTCCAGGCAAAAGCCGAGAAAATATAGCCCATCTGCGCCTTGCTGATGCCAAATTCCTGTTGAATATGCGCCGAAGCTACCGCCAGGTTGGCGCGGTCGACATAACAAATGACTACGGTGACAAATATCATTAATAGCGTCAGGTAGCGGCGTTTACTTCGTGGTGTTGAGGTCAAGGTTGTGTCCATTCTTGTTATTCCGTTATTTTTCGGATTTTAATAATGGTGAGAAGAAACTGTAGGGCAACTCACCAGCTGAAATTACAAATGATGATTAATGGTTTTTATATTCTCAGGCGAGACTGTACTTTTTCTTTGCCTACCCAGTTTTATGCCCATCACGCCGCCGATAATTAATGCTATAGCGACAATAATCAGCGCTGCCGTATAACTGTCGGTTACGTCCTTAATTCGCCCCATCACCGGTGGAAAAATAAGTCCGGCAATATTGGCCACCGCATTAATCAAGGCGATCGATGCCGCACCGGCAACCCCCGCCACCGTTTCTGTCGTCACGGCCCAGAATATGGGAGTGATCGCCCAATTCAGACCCACGGTCAGCACCAGCAGACCGTAGGCCAGGATCAGGTTATGGCTGTAAATCGCCAATAGCAGCAATCCCCCGGCGACCATCAGTGGAAGCCCAAGGTGCCAAGAGCGCTCCTTGGTAAGATCGGAATGCCTTCCGTTCAAATACATAAAGAGACAGGCGAAAAGGAAGGGGACCGCGGAAAGCAGACTAACAATAAAATTGCTCTGCTCGGCCACCACGCCCTTAACTATCAGAGGTAAAAACAGCGTGATGCCTATGGTGCCGAATGCCTGCAACAACCACAGTAAACTCAACGCCCACACGCGTTGGCTTTTCAGCGCCGCCTTCCAGCCATGGTGGTGGCCCAGAGTCGCCTGCCCAGATTCATTCGTCAGGGTTTCGGCTAACCATGCACGCTGTTGTGGCGTCAGCCAGCGCGCTTTCTCCGGCGCATCGTCAAGGTAGAAATACACCATGATACCCAGTGCCATCGCCGGAATGCCTTCCAGCAGGAATAACCAGCGCCAGCCTTCAATTCCGAAAAAACCATGCATGCCGAGGATGGATCCGGATATCGGCAACCCAATCACCGAAGCCAATGCAGCACCTATATAAAACAATGACATCGCACGTGCACGATCGCTGCGGGGATACCAGCAGGAGAGATAATAGATAATCCCAGGGGTAAACCCGGCCTCCGCAATACCCAGCAAGAAACGCATCGCATACAGCTGATTCGCGGTTTGCACCAGGCTCATGCCGGCGGCGACAACCCCCCAGGTGATCATAATGCGCGCGATCCACAGTTTGGCGCCCACGCGGGTTAATATGACGTTGCTCGGCACCTCGAAAATAATATAAGAAATATAAAATATACCGGCCGCAATGCCGTACATTTCCGCCGTCATGGCCAAATCGGCATTCATCTGCAATGCAGCCACGGAAATATTTGAGCGATCTATATAAGCAACCAGGTAAAGAATCATAATGAAAGGTATGATTCTTATATTCATTTTTTTAATTATTGAGGAGTACAGATCGTTATTCATCGCCTACCCTCACATTCTATTTTGCAGGTGTGCATCTCGCCTGACAGCAATGACAGGCGAGACCTGATCGAGGTATCTTTTCAGCGTTAATTTACAATGTGTTATTTAATAAAGAATTACCACTCGGCAATGGCACCGTCCGGGTGACGCCATACCGGATTACGCCAGTCAGGCGCCTGTTTACTGCGTTCGATCACCAGTTCTTCGTTGATCTCTACGCCAAGACCCGGCTTGGTCAGTGGATAAAAATGACCATCGGTCATTTTGAAATCCTCTTTATTCACAACATAATCCAGCAACTCGGCACCCTGGTTATAGTGAATGCCCATGCTTTGTTCCTGGAACACCGCGTTGCGCGCTACAAAATCCACATGCAGACAAGAGGCCAGCGCGATCGGCCCCAGTGGGCAATGCGGTGCCAACGCGACGTCATAAGATTCCGCCATGGCAGCAATCTTAAAGCATTCGGTAATGCCGCCGGCGTGGGACAGGTCAGGCTGAATAATTGCCAGGCCACCGTCCGCCAACACCCTTTTAAAATCAAAACGCGAGTACATACGTTCACCGGCGGCAATCGGGATATGGGTCTGCGCAGCCAGTCGTGGATAGTATTCCGCCTGCTCCGCCAACACCGGCTCTTCTATAAACAGCGGGCGATAAGGCTCCAGCTCTTTGATCAGGATTTTCGCCATCGGTGCATCAACACGCCCATGGAAGTCCAAGCCAAACTCGATCCTGTTGCCAAAAGCTTCGCGGATCTGCGCAACCACCGCCACCGCAGCATCCACCTTGCGCGCGCTGTCGATAATGCCCATTTCTTCACAGCCGTTCAGCTTAAAGGTATCGAAGCCGATTTCCGTCAGCTTGTTGATTCCCGCTATCACATCGGAGGGACGGTCGCCACCTACCCAGCTATAGGCCTTGATTTTGTCACGCACCAGACCACCCAGCAGCTGATAGACCGGCACACCCAACGTCTTACCCTTGATATCCCACAACGCCTGGTCGATACCGGCTATCGCGCTCATCAGTATCGGCCCGCCACGATAGAAACCGCCGCGATACAGCGTTTGCCAGATATCGTTTATCCGCGCCGGATCCTGGCCGACCACATATTCCGACAGCTCATGTACCGCCGCTTCTACACTACGCGCGCGCCCTTCAATAACCGGCTCGCCCCAGCCGACAATGCCCTCGTCGGTTTCAATTTTCAGGAACATCCAGCGCGGCGGCAGCCGATAGGTGGTCAGTTTGGTTATTTTCATTGAGTCGCTTCCTTATAGGCCCGAACAAATGCAGCAGCCTGCTGTGCCGTGCGCTCAACCGATTGACCGGCGCGATAGAGATCGCCCCCCAACCCGGCACCCGCACAGCCTGCGGCCAGATATTGATGCAGGTTTTCCGGCGTAATACCGCCGACGGCAAACACCGGCACCTGCGGTGGCAATACTGCCTTCAATGCCTTTATGTAATCTGGGCCAAAGGACACCGACGGAAAAATCTTCAGCGCCTGGGCGCCGGCTTCCAGCGCGTTGAACGCTTCCGAGGCGGTGGCGCAACCGGCACAGACCGTCATGCCGAGCTCAACCGCCCGGCGGATCACCGTCGGCTGGGTGTTGGGCGTCACTACCAGTTTGCCCCCCAACCTGGCCAACTCATCGACCTGTGTCGATTGCAGCACGGTGCCGGCGCCAATCAACGCACGATCGCCGTATTTTTTTACCATATCGCCAATGCTTTGCTGCCAGTCCGGCGAGTTCATCGGTATTTCGATCGCGTCGAACCCTTCACGTAATAGTGCCTGGACGTGTTCGCCTACATCCTGCGGCGTAATACCGCGCAAGATGGCGATCAACGGCAACTCAGTATTCCAGCTCATGCACAATGCTCCTTATCCCCGATTGAAAAGCCCGATCGCCGTCCAGTATCTGGTGGCATATCCCGGCCATATTCAGCGCCTGAGCGTAACGTTCACCCAGTTGCGGATTACCGATTACCGTGAGCTCCGCTCCCGGCGGCAGCGGATACTCACGCTGCATCTGCGCGACCTCGTTGCCAATCAGCAACCCCGAAAGCCAGTCGCTGACCGCGCTTTTTTCCAGTTTTCCAAGCACATGAGCGGCACGGGTTTCAAACAGGCTGCGCACAATATGAGTTTCATGCATGCCGGTCTCCAACCCACGCACAAATGCCTGCGGATCAGGATGCTGCCTGCCCAGCCCTGCACCAATCAGCGAATGCTGGAGCAGCAGATGATGCAACTCACCGGTCATGACCGTGCGGAAATCGGCCAAAGTATCCCCCTCCATCCGCACCCATTTGCTGTGGGTGCCGGGCATCACATACACCGCCGAGGGCCGTTCCGCATAAGCGCCAATCAGTTGGGTTTCTTCACCGCGCATGACATTGCAATTATCTGCACGTTCGACGCATATTCCCGGGATGATCCATGCGGAATAAGGTAAAGCCTGCTCTACCACGGTTAACTGCTGCGCCACATCGTTCAGACGGGTTGGACATTGCAGATAAGGTGCCTGCAACCAACCGGCATTGCTGCCGATCATCCCCGCCATCACCACCGGCAGCGGTTCCGCCCAGCGAGCCATCAGCTCACTGAAAACCTGCTGCGGCGAACGGTCGCCAAGGCGGGTAACACCGGCCTCCGACTGCAGGCTGTCGACACAGACACCCTGTTCGTAGCGCCAGACACGCAAGTTAGTGGAACCCCAGTCAATCGCGATAAAGCTGTCACTCATGTAATGTCCTTTAACCTTTTGGTAGAGCTGGCAATCATTGCCAGTGCCGCCTGTTCGGCAGCATCTGGATCCTGATGACGGATAGCGTCATACAATTCCCGATGCTCACGCAGGGTACGCGGCATATTGCCCTCATCCGGCATATAGGTACGCTCAAACACCGCGCGCTGGAGCGAACTAATCGCTACGCTAAGTTGTTGCAATACCGGGTTATGCACCGCCGCCAGCACCGCTTCGTGGTAGCGGATATCAGCTTCATTGAAGCGTTCACGATCCTGGTGATGGGTCATCATGTCGTTCAGCGCCGACTCAATCACCGCCAGTTCGCTGGACGTCGCCCGTTCCGCTGCCCAGCGGGCTATAGAAGGCTCCACCAGGTTACGAACCTCGCTCATCGCAGCAATCAGCCGTGGGTCGTAATCCTGGGCCAACACCCAGTTCAGTACGTCGGTATCCAGGTAATTCCACTGATTGCGCAGGGTGACAAAGGCGCCGCGATAGCGTTTAACCTCGACCAAACGCTTTGCCATCAACGCGCGGAGCACTTCGCGGATAATGTTGCGCGAGGTCTGAAACTCTTCGCACAACTCGGCCTCGGCCGGCAGTGGTGAACCCGGCATATACTTTCCGCCGACGATCTGCCGGCCAATCTCAATAATGATTCGGTCTGTTTTCCCGATCTGCTGCTTATTCATAATGACTCCGTGGCGTTCGCCATGCTGTGGTGACGGATTCACTTTACCCGTAGCGCCTGCTGGCGTCCTGCGGTTGCAGCACAATCTTCATAACTCACTCACCTACCGACGCCTGATTGTAGTACTAATTATTAATATCGTACTACAATCAAGATCACAAAACAGACAATAAGATAAACGCCTTCTGGTTGTGTAACTTCGGGGTTTACATAAAAGACTAAAAAGTACAAAATGGATTTTAAAGTCTACATCATCTTCTTTACTGGAGCCGTCATGAGCCACTTATTCGATGCAATTGTTTCCGCCCACCAACAATTGCGCCCACAGGTTCGCGTCACCCCACTGGAACGCAGCGTACTGTTGTCGCAACGCTTGGGTTGCGAACTGTTCCTGAAATGCGACCACCTGCAGCCTACCGGCTCTTTTAAGTTTCGCGGCGCCAGTAATAAACTGCGGCTACTGAGTGAAGAGCAACGCCAACGCGGAGTGATCGCCGCCTCCAGCGGCAATCATGGCCAGGCGATGGCGCTGGCGGGAAAGTTGATGGGCGTTGAGGTCAAGGTTTATGCGCCGGAAACGGCAGCGGCGATAAAACTCGACACCATTCGCGCTCTGGGCGCCCAGGTAGAGCTGGTGGCGGGCGATGCGCTAAATGCCGAGCAGGCGGGGGAAAAGGCGGCGCAGGAACAAGGGAAGGTTTATGTCTCTCCCTATAATGACGAGCAGGTCATCGCCGGTCAGGGGACCTGCGGCATGGAGCTGGTCGAACAACAGCCGGATTTGGATGCGGTGTTTGTCGCGGTGGGTGGTGGCGGCTATATTTCGGGTATTGGCAGCGTTTTGCAGCAATTATCGCCGAAAACGCAGCTAATTGCCTGTTGGCCGGAAAACGCCACCAGCATGTACAGCGCATTGGAAGCCGGCCACATTTTCCCAGTGGAAGAGCAAGATACCCTGTCCGACGGCACTGCCGGGGGCGTGGAGCCAGGCGCCATTACCTTCCCTCTGTGTCAGCAACTGATCGACCGAAAAGTCTTGGTCAGTGAAACTGAAATCAAGCAGGCTATGCGCCAAATTGCCGTCAGCGATCGCTGGATTATCGAAGGGGCGGCCGGGGTAGCCTTAGCCGCCGCCATTAAGCTGGCACCGGAATTTCAGGGGAAAAAAGTGGCCGTCGTCCTGTGCGGAAAAAACATCGTGCTCGAGAAATACCTCAAGGCGATCGCCGATGAAAATCCTTAACAAAAGGCAGATACTTGAAGCTTTCGACGCAGATGCCACCACGTTACTGCTAAAAGAAGGGTTTATTGCCTATTCAAAACGGCAGGTACAGCAACCGCCGGTACAACATTTCCTGTTTGAGCAGGCAGCCGGTGACTGCTGTATTAAATCGGCGTGGCTGGAAGGAGACGAGCAGTTTGTCCTCAAGGTTTCCTCCGGTTTTTACCGTAATCCAGCGCAGGGGTTGGCCAGCAATCAAGGACTGATGATGGCTTTCTCAGCACAAACCGGTGAACCGCAGGCGTTGTTGCTGGACGAAGGCTGGTTAACCGCATTACGCACCGCTCTGGCCGGGCGCATCGTCGCCGAACTGTGCGCACCGACGGAGATCCCGTCCATAGGTATCGTCGGCTGCGGCATGCAGGCCCTGCTGCAGTTGCAACAGCTAAAACCTCTGACCGCCTGCCGTGAAGTCTGGGTATGGGGCCGCAACGAGTCAGCGCTGCAAGCCTACCGCCACAGTGCCGAGGCCGAAGGATTTCGGGTGCATACAACCCAGGATGCGGCAGAACTGGCGGCACACTGCCGGTTGATTATCACCACCACGCCCAGCCGAGAGCCGATTCTGCGGGCGACGGATATTCGGCCCGGCACCCACATCACCGCGGTAGGCGCCGATTCCCATGGCAAGCAGGAACTGGAGAGCGGTCTGGTGGCCAGGGCGGATGTGTTGCTGGCAGACTCTGTGTCTCAATGTACAGAATACGGCGAAATCGCCACGGCTTACCGGCAGGGATTGTTGGCTTCGATACCCCTCGTCGAATTAGGTACCGCCCTGGCGCAAGGAAAGAAGGTGCGCAGCGATCCGGAGCAAATCACCCTGGCCGATCTGACCGGCTTGGCGATTCAGGATGTGCAGATTGTGAAGGGAATTTTAGCGCGGTTATAACGGGATTAAGGGGCGCAACTGCGCCCCCTGATGCAAAACAACGTTAGGCATTCAGCACAAATTTCTCGATGGCGCGTGCCACGCCGTCTTCGGTATTGGTGGTGGTCACAAACTGCGCCACCGCCTTCAGTTCCTCAATGGCATTGCCCATGGCCACGCCAACGCCGGCATACTCGATCATTGCGGTGTCGTTGGCTTGATCGCCCAACGTCATCACGTTTTGCTGTGCAATACCAAGATGATCGGCCAGCATTTTCACGCCGGTCCCTTTATCCACGTTCTTATGCAGGATCTCCAGGAAATACGGCGCGCTTTTCAGGATGGTATAACGCTCCCGCGTTTCAGCCGGGATGCGGGCGATGGCACGATCCAACAGCTCAGGCTCGTCGACCATCATCAACTTAGGGAAACGGATCGCCGGATCCATCTCTTCCACACTGCGGTACTTGAGCGGAATGCCGGTCATCTCCGATTCGTGCACGGTGTATTTGCCGATATCTTTGTTCGGTGTATACAACGTATCGAAATCAAATGCCTGATAGTGAACGCCGAGTTCGCGCGCCATCTGCTCGAAGTAGAGATAATCCTCAAAGCCCAGCGTTTCCTGCAGAATGCAGGCACCATCTACCGCCTTCAAAACCAGCGCACCGTTATAGGTAATACAAAAATCACCAGGTCCCTGAATGTCCAACTGACGCAGATAGTCTTGCACGCCGACGTAAGGCCGCCCGGTGGCCAGCACCACATGCACCCCTTTGCGGCGCGCCTCGGTGATTGCCTGCTTTACCGCCGGCGTAATTTGGTGCTGCGGGTTGAGCAGCGTGCCGTCCATATCAATCGCAATCAGTTCAATAGCCATTCGATCCTCTCCCAGTGGTTTTTTTCCATGCTAACGCGTTTCAGCCCGCCGTGTCAGCGTCAAAAACGGCGTAAAAAAATCCGCGCGGGTTGCCCGGCGCGGATTTTCACAGTCATCAATGCGTTAGATATCGATATTTGCCGCTTTCAGGGCATTCTCTTCGATAAAGGCACGACGAGGTTCGACCGCATCACCCATCAGGGTGGTGAACAATTGGTCTGCAGCAATGGCGTCCTTCACGGTCACGCGCAGCATACGGCGGCTTTCCGGATCCATGGTGGTTTCCCACAGCTGCTCTGGGTTCATCTCGCCCAGACCTTTATAGCGTTGTACCGCCAGGCCGCGACGTGACTCTTTCACCAGCCACTCCAATGCCTGCTCGAAACTTTCAATCGGCTGACGGCGCTCACCACGTTCGATGAAGGCACCCTCTTCGATCAGGCCGCGCAGTTTCTCGCCCAGCACGCAGATTTTGCGGTACTCACCACCGTGGATGAAGTCGAAGTCCAGCGCGTAATCGGTATCCACACCGTGGGTACGAATGCGCAGCACCGGCTCAAACATCTGGCGCTCGCGGTTCTCGAAGATCACCGAGTCATAGCTGCTGCCGTGCTGCTCTTTGTCGTTCAGCAGTTTCACCAGAGAATCAATCCAGGTCTTAACCTTGGACTGATCGCTCAGGTCTTCTTCCTGCAGAGTCGGCTGGTAGATCAGGTTGTTCAGCAGCGCGCGCGGGTAGCGACGCTCCATACGACCGATCAGCTTCTGCACGCTGTAGTGTTCGGCAACCAGTTTTTCCAGTTGCTCACCGCCCAGTGCCGGGGCGCTGGCGTTGGTGTGCAGGGTTGCGCCGTCCATCGCGATGGCGATTTGGTATTGATCCATCGCCTCGTCATCTTTGATGTACTGTTCCTGCTTGCCTTTTTTCACCTTGTACAAAGGCGGCTGAGCAATAAACACGTGGCCACGCTCGATGATTTCCGGCATCTGACGGTAGAAGAAGGTCAACAGCAGCGTACGGATGTGCGAGCCATCGACGTCGGCATCGGTCATGATGATGATGCTGTGATAGCGCAGTTTGTCCGGGTTGTACTCGTCACGGCCAATGCCGCAGCCCAGCGCGGTGATCAACGTCGCCACTTCCTGCGAAGACAGCATCTTGTCGAAGCGCGCCTTCTCTACGTTGAGGATTTTACCTTTCAACGGCAGGATTGCCTGGTTCTTACGGTTACGTCCCTGCTTGGCAGAGCCGCCCGCTGAGTCCCCTTCCACCAGGTACAGTTCAGACAGCGCAGGGTCACGTTCCTGGCAGTCCGCCAGTTTGCCCGGCAGGCCGGCCAGATCCAGTGCGCCCTTGCGGCGGGTCATTTCACGCGCTTTACGCGCCGCTTCACGAGCACGTGCCGCGTCGATGATTTTACCGACGACGATTTTCGCATCGCCCGGGTTTTCCATCAGATAATCGACCAGCTTCTCGTTCATCAGCGTTTCAACCGCGGTTTTCACCTCGGAAGACACCAGCTTGTCTTTGGTCTGAGAAGAGAACTTCGGATCAGGCACCTTCACCGAAACCACGGCAATCAGACCTTCACGCGCATCGTCGCCGGTGGCGCTGATTTTGGCCTTTTTGCTGTAGCCTTCTTTATCCATGTAGCTGTTCAGGGTACGGGTCATCGCGGTACGGAAACCGACCAGATGGGTACCGCCGTCACGCTGCGGGATGTTGTTGGTGAAGCAGTAGATGTTTTCCTGGAAACCGTCGTTCCACTGCAGCGCCACTTCCACACCGATGTCGTCTTTGACGGTCGAGAAGTAGAACACGTTCGGGTGGATCGGGGTTTTGTTCTTGTTCAGATATTCAACAAACGCCTTGATACCGCCTTCGTAGTGGAAGTGGTCTTCTTTGTCGGTACGTTTGTCTTTCAGGCGGATAGACACGCCGGAGTTCAGGAAAGAGAGTTCGCGCAGGCGCTTGGCCAGAATGTCGTACTCAAATTCGGTATTGTTGGTGAAGGTTTCATAGCTCGGCCAGAAACGGACCGTGGTGCCGGTCTGATCGGTTTCACCGACCACTTTCAGCGGCGACAATGGCTCGCCCATGGCATAGGTTTGCTCATGCACCTTGCCTTCACGACGGATCACCAGTTCCAGCTTCTCAGACAGGGCGTTAACAACGGAGACGCCCACGCCGTGCAGACCGCCGGAGACCTTGTAGGAGTTGTCATCAAATTTGCCGCCGGCATGCAGCACGGTCATGATCACCTGTGCTGCGGAAACCCCTTCCTCTTCGTGAATACCGGTTGGGATACCGCGGCCATCATCCTGTACCGAAACGGAATTGTCGGCATGGATGGTCACCTGAATGTCACTACAGTGGCCAGCGAGTGCTTCGTCGATAGCGTTGTCCACAACCTCGAATACCATGTGGTGCAGACCGGTGCCATCATCGGTGTCGCCGATATACATGCCCGGGCGCTTACGCACCGCGTCCAGCCCTTTTAATACCTTGATACTTGAGGAGTCATAAGAATTCGACATCAACGTTTCTCGCTCATTTTAGTCCTGTGGTTGAACCTCTATTTTACCTTGTTCCACGCGGAACATCTTGCCCTTTTCACCGGCCATATCGGTCACTTGTTCAGCGCTCACGGCACTGACAAAGACCTGGGCCTGGGTGGCTTTCAGGCGATCGGCCAGCAACCGGCGACGGCCGGTGTCCAGCTCGGAGGCAAAATCATCAATCAGATACAGGCAACGCCGCCCGCTCTGCCGGGTGAGAAACTCACCCTGCGCTAAGCGCAATGCGCACATCAGCAATTTAAGCTGACCGCGCGATAACAAATCCTCTACCGGCGTGCCGTCGGCACGAATGCGGAAGTCCGCCTTATGCGGCCCCACCGCGGTATAGGTTAACGCCCTGTCGCGCTCAAACTGGCGCTCCAGCAGCTCTCCGTAGTCGCTCTCTTTGTCCCAGCCGCGCTGGAAAGAGAAACTCAGGGCAAATTCGGGCAAAAACTGCGCGCACGTCGCGGTAATATCCACGGCAATCGCGTCGCTGTAAGCTGCCCGCCACTCGCTGATGCGCTCTGCCAACGGGATCAGTTCCTGATCCCAGGCGCGGATTTGCGCATAGCGACTGACCTGGCGCAGCGCGGCATTGCGCTGCTTCAGTAACCGTTTCAGGTTGCTCCAGGCGGTGAAAAAACCGGGTTCGTTATGAAAACAGCCCCAGTCCAGGAAGGCGCGCCGGAATTTCGGCCCGCCGTTTAGCAGGGTAAAACCTTCGGGGGTGATCAGTTGCATCGGCAATAACTGCGCCAGTTCAGCCACTTTGTGGCCGTCGCTGCCATCGATGCGTACCTTGCTGTCACCCTGACGGCTCTTGCTTAATCCTACGGATATTTCACGTTCTGCACCGTCAATACGGCCGTGCAAAATGAACTCCGGCTGGTCGTGGCGGATCACCCGGCCGGCCTGCAGGCTGCGAAACGCACGCCCGTGCCCAAGGGTATATACAGCCTCAAGCACGCTGGTTTTCCCGCTGCCGTTGGCACCAACCAGGAAGTTGAATCCCGGCGCCAGCGACAAATCCGCTGCTTCTATATTGCGGAAGTCTTTAATCAGTAAACGCGTTAATGCCATGCTGCAGTTATCTTAATCATCGAACAGCCCAGGGCGTTATTGTTGCAGACCCTTTGCGTGCGGCCAGCGCACAGCAACCGGAGCGTACACAGAGTACGTGAGGATTGCGAGCACTGCCCAATCGCAAAGGGGCAAGTAAGATAGCCCGATAAATTCTACAGCCGCATTGGCATGACGACGTAAGCAGCAGACTTACTGGCACCGTCTTCGATCTGCACGCTGGAAACCGAGTCGGTCAGCAGCAGACGCACATCTTCACACTTGAGCGCGTTCAAAACGTCCAGCACGTAACTGACGTTAAAACCAATTTCCATCTCGGTGCCGTCGTAGCTGACATCGAGGATCTCTTCCGCTTCTTCCTGTTCCGGGTTGTTGGCGGTGATCTTGAGCTGGTTGTGGCTAACGTACAGGCGCACACCGCGGAACTTTTCGTTCGACAAAATGGCCGCGCGGGCAAACGCCTGCTTGAGCAAGTCGCAGCCGGCTTCCAGCGTTTTGTCCGGGTTCTTCGGCAATACGCGGCGATAATCAGGGAAACGGCCGTCAACCAGCTTGGAGGTGAAGATAAAGTCACCGACGTGAGCGCGAATGTTGTTGCTGCCGATCTGCAGTTGCAGCAAGGTCTCGCCACCGTCCAGCAGACGCACCAGCTCCATCACGCCTTTACGCGGCACGATCACCGAATGCGACGGCAATTCCTGGCCGATCGGCATCGAACACACCGCCAGGCGGTGACCGTCGGTCGCCACGGTACGCAGCTCTTCCCCTTCGGTTTCGAACAGCATACCGTTTAAGTAGTAACGCACGTCCTGATGAGCCATCGAGAACTGCGTAGCTTCAATCAGGCGCTTCAGCGTTGCCTGTGGCAGCGAAAATTCAACTTCGCTCTGCCAGTCGTCCAGGTTCGGGAAATCCGCCGCCGGCAACGTAGAAAGTGAGAAGCGGCTGCGGCCGGAACGCACCAGCATGCGCTCGCTTTCAAGCGTTACGGTGATCTCGGCCCCTTCAGGCAGACCACGGCAGATATCAAAGAATTTACGCGCGGGGACGGTAGTCGCGCCCGCTTCATGGGGCTGGGACAGGGCAACGCGCGCCACCATCTCCATCTCCAGATCGGTGCCGGTCAGCAGCAGGGAGCCTTCCGTAACCTGCAACAGCAGGTTACCCAGAATTGGCAAGGTTGGGCGGCCGCCCAGCGGGCTGCTCACCTGTTGCAGCGGTTTTAGCAGATGCTCACGTTCAACGATAAATTTCATAGCGCTAGGAAGATAATGTTCTGATTAAATTGGAGAAATCTTCTTTGATGTCGTGACTTTCCTCACGCAGCTGCTCAATCTTCCGGCAGGCGTGCAACACCGTGGTATGGTCGCGGCCACCAAACGCATCGCCGATTTCTGGCAGGCTGTGGTTGGTGAGTTCTTTTGCCAATGCCATCGCCATTTGGCGCGGGCGGGCAACGGAACGCGAACGCCGCTTGGACAACAAATCCGCGACTTTAATTTTATAGTATTCCGCCACCGTCTTTTGAATATTATCGATGGTGACCAGCTTTTCCTGCAGTGCCAGCAGATCGCGCAGCGCTTCACGCACGAAATCAATGGTAATGGCACGGCCGGTAAAGTTTGCGTTGGCAATCACGCGGTTCAGCGCCCCTTCGAGCTCACGCACGTTGGAACGCAGGCGCTTGGCGATAAAGAACGCCACTTCGCCCGGCAGACGGATATCGTTCTCGTCGGCCTTTTTCATCAGGATCGCCACGCGGGTTTCCAGCTCAGGCGGCTCGATCGCCACCGTCAGCCCCCAACCGAAGCGAGACTTCAGGCGATCTTCCACGCCGTTAATCTCTTTCGGGTAGCGGTCTGAGGTCAGGATAATCTGCTGATTGCCTTCCAACAGGGCGTTAAAGGTATGGAAGAACTCTTCCTGTGAACGCTCTTTATTGGCAAAAAATTGGATGTCATCGATCAGCAGCGCATCGACCGAGCGGTAATAACGCTTAAATTCTTCAATGGCATTGTTCTGCAAGGCTTTGACCATATCCTGAACGAAGCGTTCAGAGTGCATATAGACCACTTTGGCGTTGGCCTTGCGGGCCATGATGCCGTTGCCTACCGCGTGCAACAGGTGAGTTTTACCCAGGCCGGTGCCGCCATACAGGAACAACGGGTTATAGGCGCCGCCCGGGTTATCCGCCACCTGGCGGGCCGCCGCGCGCGCCAACTGGTTGGATTTACCCTCAACAAAGTTATCAAAGGTATGCTTTGGGTTAACGTTGGAGCGGTAGGAAAGTTCAGGCTGAGGAGCCGCGTTGTCCCAACTGGGGCGGGACGGCGCCACGGCGCGCGCTACCGGTGCGCTGGGTGCGCTTGCACTCACGCTGGCGGTAACGGTCTGGCTGATGATTTGGGAGATCGGTTTGCTGCCCACTTCAAAACGCAGCAAGGGGGCATCCGTACCGCAGAAATCATTCAACAGGCCATTGATATTGTTTAAGTACTTATCGCGAACCCAATCCAGCACAAAACGATTGGGCGCATAAAGCGCCAGCGTGTTGTCACTCAGTTCCGCCTGCAATGGGCGTATCCACATACTAAATTCTGTGGCAGGTAACTCATCCTGCAATCGGGCAAGACACTGCTGCCAAAGCGAAAGTGACACGGCGGACTCCACTCGAACAAGATCAATAAAAGAAAAGAATCAGGCTAATTTTTTATAACTCATGATTTTTGACACATACCCGGCATCGGCTGTTTGCCTGTGGGGGATGCGAACCGCCTTTCACGGTTTATGTCCCTCACGATCCCCGCTTGAGAGATCGCGATCGGAATGACGGATCATAGCGCAATCCGCGCAAGAGATCCTCCCCTTCATCACAGATTAGATCCATTTTATCCACAGGCCCCGGCCTGCGGCGATCTTTTCGCCAGCCACGCCAAATTGCAGGCGAAATACCGCCTGAGGAACGGTATTTTTTACATTGTCAACCGGTTATACCCTGTTATCCACGTCGGATCCTTGGCTTTAACCACAAGGATCGCGTCGGGATCCTTGCGATTTACCCCCGAGTCCGTATAATCTTCGCCCTACGTGTGTACCTGGTTCCTTAATGGTGTGTCATTAACCAGACAGGATTCTGCGGTGACCACGGGCCAAGACCGGATTTTACTCCGTATTGGCAGACAACCAGGTAGGCTAGCGCGATGTGAATTGACTCAGGACTGTACAATTATTACAATCCCGCTTCTTTATATATTGCGATTGAGGCGTCGGTCGTCTTCACGCCGAATAGCCAAACGCGTTTACTGATCAGTAATTATTTAAGTTTAGGTAGAAATCGCCATGAAACGCACTTTCCAACCGTCCGTATTGAAGCGCAACCGTAGCCACGGCTTCCGTGCTCGTATGGCCACCAAAAATGGTCGTCAAGTTCTGGCCCGCCGTCGTGCGAAAGGCCGTTCTCGTCTGACTGTTTCTAAGTAATAAAAGCTAACCCGCTGAGTGGTTAAGCTAGCTTTTCCCAGGGAGTTACGTTTGTTAACTCCCACTCATTTCACTTTCGTCTTCCAGCAGCCACAACGGGCTGGCACGCCGCAAATCACCATCCTCGGCCGCCTGAACCAGCTGGGGCATCCCCGCATCGGTCTTACCGTCGCCAAAAAACACGTCAAACGCGCGCATGAACGCAATCGGATCAAACGCCTAACCCGCGAAAGCTTCCGTTTACGTCAGCACGAGTTACCGGCGATGGATTTTGTCGTGGTGGCCAAAAAAGGGATAGCGGATTTGGATAACCGCGCGCTGACGGAAGCTTTGGAAAAATTATGGCGTCGCCACTGTCGCCAGGCTCCCGCATCCTGATCGGGCTGGTGCGGGCTTACCAGCTCGTCATCAGTCCGCTGCTTGGGCCTCGTTGTCGCTTCCAGCCGACATGCTCTCATTACGCAATTGAGGCATTAAGCAGGTTTGGCATGATAAAAGGCAGTTGGTTAGCATTGAAACGCGTATTAAAATGCCACCCCTTGAACCCAGGTGGCGATGATCCCGTGCCGCCGAAACCCGACGATAACAGAGAACACTAACGATGGATTCGCAACGCAATCTTCTCCTCATCGCTCTGCTGTTCGTGTCTTTCATGATCTGGCAAGCCTGGCAAACGGACAACGCTCCGCAACCAGTCGCCCAGACCACGCAACAGACTTCGAACACTGCTACCGGTGATGCCGCAAGCTCAGCAGTTCCAGCCAGTGGTCAGGGTAAACTGATTACCGTTAATACTGACGTGCTGTCGCTGACCATCAACACCCGTGGTGGTGATATCGAGCAGGCTAAACTGTTGGCTTACCCGGACACTCTGGGTTCATCGACGCCATTCCAACTGCTGGAAACCACACCGTCATTTGTTTATCAGGCGCAAAGCGGCCTGACCGGCAGAAACGGCCCGGATAACCCGGCAAACGGCGAACGTCCTCTGTTCCAGGCGGCGCAGGACAGCTACACCCTGCCGGAAGGCCAGGAAGAGCTGCGCATTCCGCTGACCTTTACCGGTAAAGACGGCGCTATCTACACCAAGACTTTCGTGCTCAAGCGTAATCATTACGCGGTTGCTGTTGACTACAACGTCGACAACAAAGGCACCACCCCGCTGGAACTGACCCTGTTCGGCCAACTGAAGCAGACGACCGAGCTGCCTAAGCACCGTGACACCGGCAGCAACAACTTCGCTCTGCACACCTTCCGTGGCGCGGCGTACTCTTCCAGCGAAGACAAATATCAGAAGTATGCGTTCGATAAGGACGAAAACCTGAGTGTCACCACGCAGGGCGGTTGGGTTGCCATGCTGCAACAGTACTTCGCCACCGCATGGGTGCCGGCAACGCAAGGCAGCAACACCTTCTATACCGCCAAACCTGGCGATAACCTGTCCACCATTGGCTTCAAATCTACTCCGGTAGTGGTGCAGCCTGGTGCGCAGCAGCAGCTGAATGCCACCCTGTGGGTGGGTCCGGAACTGCAAGACCAGATGGCCCAACTGGCGCCGCACCTGGATCTGACCGTGGATTACGGTTGGTTGTGGTTCATCTCTCAGCCGCTGTTCAAATTGCTGAAGTTTATCCACGGCTTTATCGGTAACTGGGGCTTCTCAATTATCATCATCACCTTCATCGTGCGTGGCATCATGTACCCGCTGACCAAAGCGCAGTACACCTCGATGGCCAAAATGCGCATGCTGCAGCCAAAACTGCAGGCGATGCGTGAGCGTATCGGTGATGACAAACAGCGCATGAGCCAGGAAATGATGGCGCTGTACAAGTCTGAGAAAGTGAACCCGTTGGGTGGGTGTTTGCCGCTGGTTATCCAGATGCCAATCTTCCTGGCGCTGTACTACATGTTGATGGGCTCGGTTGAGCTGCGCCATGCGCCGTTCGCCCTGTGGATCCATGACCTGTCGGCGCAAGACCCGTACTACATCTTGCCAATCCTGATGGGCGTGACGATGTTCTTCATCCAGAAGATGTCGCCAACCACCGTCACTGACCCGATGCAGCAGAAAATCATGACCTTTATGCCGGTGATCTTCACAGTGTTCTTCCTGTGGTTCCCGTCAGGTCTGGTGCTGTACTACATCGTCAGTAACCTGGTGACCATCCTCCAGCAGCAGCTGATTTACCGCGGCCTGGAAAAACGTGGCCTGCACAGCCGCGACAAGAAAAAGACCTAAGCGTATTGTAGGGGTTCGGCGCGCTGAACCCTTGCAGCAAAAGATAAGAGGCGGTCATTAAGACCGCCTTTTTGCATATTGAATCGTCAGAGAGAATCACTATGAGCACCACCGATACCATCGTAGCCCAAGCCACCCCGCCGGGACGCGGCGGCGTCGGCATTTTGCGTATTTCCGGCCGTGGCGCCAAAGACGTAGCCCAGGCCCTGCTCGGCAAACTGCCGAAGCCGCGTTACGCCGATTACCTGCCGTTCCGTGATGCCGAAGGCGCCACTCTGGACCAGGGCATCGCGCTGTGGTTTCCTGGCCCGAACTCGTTTACCGGCGAAGACGTGCTGGAACTGCAAGGCCACGGCGGGCCGGTTATCCTCGATTTGCTGCTCAAACGCGTACTGGCGCTGCCCGGCGTGCGTATCGCCCGTCCCGGCGAATTTTCCGAGCGTGCCTTCCTTAATGACAAGCTGGATCTGGCGCAGGCCGAAGCGATTGCCGACCTGATCGACGCCAGTTCCGAGCAGGCGGCACGCTCTGCCATGAACTCGCTGCAGGGGGCGTTCTCCACCCGCATCAACCAGCTTGTGGAAGCACTTACTCACCTGCGAATCTATGTAGAAGCAGCGATAGACTTCCCGGATGAGGAAATCGACTTCCTGTCTGACGGTAAAATCGAGGCGCAGCTCAACGGAGTCATGACCGATCTGGACAACGTACGCGCAGAAGCGCGTCAGGGCAGCCTGCTGCGCGAAGGGATGAAAGTGGTGATCGCCGGGCGTCCTAACGCCGGTAAATCCAGCCTGTTGAACGAACTGGCCGGTCGCGAAGCGGCTATCGTCACCGATATCGCCGGCACCACTCGCGACGTGCTGCGCGAGCATATTCACATCGACGGCATGCCTTTACACATCATCGACACCGCCGGCCTGCGCGAAGCCAGCGACGAAGTGGAGCGTATCGGTATCGAACGTGCGTGGAACGAGATCGAACAGGCTGACCGCGTGCTGTTTATGGTCGATGGCACCACCACCGCGGCAACCGAACCGGCAGAGATTTGGCCGGAGTTTATGGCACGTCTGCCACATCGTCTGCCGATCACCGTAGTACGTAACAAAGCCGACATCACCGGTGAACCCTTGGGCATGACAGAAGTAAATGGTCACTCACTTATTCGCCTGTCGGCGCGCACCGGTGAAGGTATCGACCTGCTGCGGGACCACCTGAAGCAGAGTATGGGCTTCACCAGCAATATGGAAGGCGGTTTCCTGGCACGTCGCCGCCACCTGCAGGCGCTTGAGCAAGCAGCCCAGCATCTGGTCGAGGGCAAAGAACAGTTAGTGGGCGCTTACGCGGGGGAGCTGCTGGCCGAAGAATTGCGACTGGCGCAGCAAGCGCTGAGTGAAATCACCGGCGAATTTACCTCAGATGACCTGCTGGGACGCATTTTCTCCAGCTTCTGCATTGGTAAATAACCATGGTTCCAAGGATATACCTCAAGGCCTGAAAATCGCCTTGAAACCCGCATGAAAACTGGATTTTTGGCCTTTATAGTGCTGCCAAAGCACACTGAAAGCCATCTGCTTTTATCTCCGAGTAGCGGTTTTGGCCTGAGCCTTCCGCTACTTGGACATACGGAAGTAGAAGATGATACTCATCGACACTGCGTTGAAGGCTCTCAAGCCTAAGGAAAAGACCTACACCGTCAGCGACGACCACAGCCTGTATCTGGAAATACTTCCAGCGGGAGGGATAGTCTGGCGCTACCGGCTAAACGGCAAGTACCTGGCGCTTACCCTAAAAACGCCGGGCTCATGCGTGATAGCTCCTCGCAGATGGCCCCGGTGAACGAATCCCAGCCACAGAAGCAGCAGTCCTGCCGCAAGGACATCACGATGCAGCATCACTACCTGGACAAGTACATCCTTCACCATCTTGGCAGAAGAAAGTGCGCATTCTGACCGCGTTCTTTCATTTGGAATAAGAAGAAAGACATTGATGCAGATACACGGTCTGCTCGAGCGCATAATGGACTACGCTATCGCCTGCGCTTGATTCCCGCCAATTCGATCAGCACATTGCTGGTGCACAATTCCGATATTACGCTGGTTAGACAAAAGGACCGCTATTTTGAAGATAGCCGACTGTTACAGTTACAGTCCCCAGGAGAACTCCAAGACGGGCAAGCTACACATCGTTTACTTAGCGGAGCTGGCAGTCATACTGTTCCATGAACTCCTGATGCTGATCGATACATGCGAATGGCTCTTGCCAGGCCGGGATACCCAGACCTGACGGTTTGCCCATAATACCCTCAATAATGTACTCAAGGTATTTCTCAGAGGCTGGCATCGGATTTGCTTGGAGCTATGCTGCAAGCTTGGTCCGCCCCTCGGCTCGTGGATATCATCAAAAATATGGTCGTCTCATGAAAATAAATAAGACGTTTATTGAAGCAAAATCGGAACTCTCCAATACCCCTACCAAATAAAAGTGTTTATTGTTTTGACTGGCCATCCGCATTAGGCCCAGGCGCTGAAACTGGCGGAAAAGGGCGGCAGTTGTAGGCAGCAACCCATTCCTATCCGGTCAGACCCTCACTTTTCTTTCACCAAAGGTACCTATGCATTCGACGTCGTCGAGTTCAGGCACAACGAAGGTCAATTCCAGACCTTCCGACTTAATGTCGAACTCAGTTGTGCCAACCCTACCCTTGACTTCGGCCATATCTTTGACCGGCACCATATGCAGAACCCATGGTTCTGTTTCCTCGTTTTTTCAGGCCGATACCCGCCTCCCTACGGTGGCACTGTCGAGCCATGCCTGGTCTGTCTCGCACTTGGCTCCGACTGGCACCAACTTCAGACCCTAAGCGTGCCTGAAGTTGGTGTACACACAGTTGTTTCGGCAAACGTGATCCAAACAGTGTAGGGAAACCCCATAAAAATGGGGAAAAAGAACTGATTGGCCTATTTGAAGCTTTCAGCGCGGTGAAATAGATGTATTTCATAGAACGAGGAATCTGGGCAATACAGAACGACCCCAAGGAACGCGGAGAGCTCGAAGCGAATATGGCTCGCGCGCTCAAAAAAGAAAAAGCAGATAGTGAAAAAGGGGGGAAATCGCTCCCAGGCATTCATGACCGGGTGAGTGAGCACCCGTGTGCGGATGGTTCTATTTATGCCTTCAATGATACCTACATCGAACTCTACTCAGGTGCACTGCAAGACCGACGAGGTGTCATCACGGCTTTGACTCTCTTCCTAAGTACTATGGTATGGATGCTGGGTTCATTGACTATAGAGATGGGTTCCGTATGGATTACTCATGTCCACTTCGGGGTCAAACGCGCTGCAACAACAATCGACTATATCGACCCGGTGATAATTGGGTTAATTGCGCTCGGATTATGCTCTGCAATATATAAATTCCTCTGGCGCTTTATCCGTCTGGAAAACTTCGTCCAACGCCGCCTGCTCATTCGCTTCAACCGCGTGACCCG